>Ga0265292_1000179_pt1 | contig 117752 bp, 132 predicted proteins | sample Munlanlewell296A_FD_189080 | JGI IMG/M metagenome (GOLD analysis project Ga0265292, IMG submission 189080) | Leachate microbial communities from a municipal landfill in Southern Ontario, Canada - Leachate well 296A | ecosystem: Engineered > Solid waste > Landfill > Unclassified | place... | reverse complement strand
GCGGTTGATCCGGCCCGGCCTGCCGGTTCCGCATGGACCTGCACATCATCCGGCCAGGTGAACCCCGCAGCCTGAACGGCGCTTCTGATGCGCCTGACGTACTTCCTAGCACTAAGGGCAGGGAGGCCTGTGAAACTCCCGCTCCCGCTGCCCACTTTCGCGGTGATGGTGACAGGAACCGCGTCGATCCCCGCGAGGGTGAAACTCTGGGTGGTGCTGTTCATCGTGGTTCTCCGGTGCGGAACATCAACAAGCCCTCTTCTTGCATGGACTTCCACCGTCCCCGAGCGAGGATCAAGTGGTCGAGCAAGGCGATGCCAAGAATCTTGCAGGCCGCGTCGAGCTTCTGGGTCACCTCAAGGTCAGCCCCAGACGGGCTGGGATCACCGCTGGGGTGGTTGTGGCCGATGATCAGGGCACTCACGGGCCGGTCCCGGGTGAGCGCCCAGCGCAGGACCTGGCGCGGGTCCACGATGGTGTGAACATCGTTTCCCCGGGTCAGGACTTCGCAGTCCACGACGGCATACCGCCGGGTCAGTGCCAGGACCGCCAGGCACTCTTGCTCCTCCCAGCCGATCAGGGGGGCGAACCGGGCCTGGGCTACTTCAGCATTGGCCACGGGTACGGGAAGATCCTCCCCCTCGGCAGCCATGAGGATCTTAGCTGCCAACGCCGGGTCGGTAGCGGCCTTCACCAGCAGCCGCTTCAGCTCCAGTTTCGAGGCCATCACATCACCACCTGGTAAGACGCCACGCGGTCATCATCGTCCATGCTCTGCTCCAGCAGCTCCTCCGCACCCTCCTCACACTCCCCCCAGGCCGTGATCGTCCGCCCCACGGTGCTGGTGTAGATGCCCATCAGCCCCATCCCCTCAGCCGCCTCATGGGCGACCCACTCGGTGGCCACCTCGTCGGTGAACTCGACCCGGTACATCTGGCGCATGTTGGTGTTCTCCACGTTGACGCTGTTGGTGCTGGTCATGGCTACTCCATCCCGGCCGGCACGAGGCAGGACACATACTCGTTCCCATAGCAGGTGGGGCAGTCTGGGTCGTAGGGCTTCTCGGCAGCGTCCCCGCAGTCGGGGCACGCGGCGCTGCGGACGGTGAGGCCTGACTGCTGAGCGGCGAACAGGCCACGCTCAACGCACTGGATGGTGACCGGATGGTCGGCTGGGAAGGGGTGGCCAACGGAGCCCAGCGGCAACTCGTACTCGCCGTCCTCCCCTTCACGGAGGGAAGCGGCACAGTGCGCGCAGCACGGCCCCTGCTCGATCTCAGTCCCCTCCAGGTAGTAGTACGGCATCCACCCAGACGCGATCAGGTTGTCGGCGTGCTCGGTGGCGCCGCAGATCGAACAAGGCACGGAGTCGTCCTCTTCTCCCTCTTCCCCGCCGTCCTCGACCTCCTCTGCCTCCAGCAGGGCTCGGGTGTGTCGAACGAGAGCGACCCACGCCCGGCGGTGGTCGTGGCAGGGCCAGGCGCCTTCCCAGTCGGCGAGGATGTCCTCGGCCGTCGCACCTGGGTGCCGCTGACGCCAGGCGCGCATCTCAGGGGAGGCCAAGTAGGCGTCAGCCTCGGTCTCTGCCCACTGGTCGATGTCCGGGATGGCCTTGTAGATCCCCTCCAGTTTGGTGGGGTGGTCTCCCACGTCCATAAACTGGACGCCCTCGACCTGGCCGAGCGCCAGGGCGATCTCCTCATCGCCAGGCCACACATTCGGGGGCAGGTTGTCGATGTTGATGTTCTCGTCGTCGCAGGTCAACGACCAGCGATTGTCCCCAAGGGGGGAGAGGGTCCAGGTGCCGATGCTGGTGGTGATGATGGCCATGCTAGACCTCGACGCCGTGTGCATGAGCGAACTCGCGCCCCGCGATGGTGAAGATGAGCCAGAACGTCCCGTCGTCTTCCCGGAAGGTGGTGATCAACCCCGCCTTTTTCATGTTGACGAGGTAGCCCTTGTCTTCCGGGTCACCGCCGACGTTTCCGCCGATGAGCGGGGTGCCGCTCCAGTTGCCCGCGTCCCGGGCATAGTCGAGGAAGCGGGAGATGACTTCGGGGGTGAGGTGAGGGGTCGGCATCTGCTCTCCTGGTGAGGGTCGGAGCCGGAGCGGCTCGGACAGTCACCAGCGTATGATGAAGTGCTGCGCGTTGTCAAGCACTCCGTCATACATTTCGTGTAAAGAGAGCTTCCCCCTTGGTTTTCAGCCCGTCCCCCGATTCCCTAACCGGCCTCTACCCCGGCGCACTCGTCCAGGTTGGCCATGGCCGCCACCGGCTCGACCTCGCCCGGCTCAACCCCGTCCGGATCGACTTCGCAGTCGATCTCGACATCATCAGGAGCCGTCGGGCTGTCGTCCTCTCGCGTTCGGAAGAGCCGGGGGGAGTAGACATCGCGGTCTGCCCGCGGGGGCTGGGACGGGATCGCCTTGGCCCAGGCCAGGAACGCCGTCGTCCTGGCCGGCGACTCTGTTGCCTCCTGGATCTCGGTGCCCCTCGTGGCCTGGAGGAACGACCGGTATTGGTGGCCCACCTCGTGCGCCGCTGCCGCTCGCACGAGGCGAGCAACCCGGTCCACGTCCCCCTCAGCGTGGCAGCCGAGGATCATGGCTCGAAGCTGCGGGGGGGTAGGGATGCGCCGGCTGCTCTCCCAGTGGGTGAGCGCCGATGGGACCAGTCCCGCCACGTCCTGGACATCCGGGGCCTTCTGAGCCCAGGACAGGAACACGTCGCGGGACACGTCCCCTCTGAGCTGCCGAAGTAGTTGGCCGAAGAGCATGGTGGTGTCCTCAGCCGTTGGGGACCGTGACCACGCCATGCCCACTGCAGACGGGGCAGGTCTCCACCTGCCCCTCCACCCCTCCACAGACCGGGCAGGTGACGAGGATGTGGATGACCACCTTCTCCCGGATGACCACATGCGGGATCTCGACCTCGCGGACCAGCTGGACGGGCGGGGCCTTGTGCTGTGCCAGAAGCCGGTCGATCACGCGGCGCACCCAGGCAGGCGTGAAACGCAAGCCCAGCACCACGTCAGGGCATGGTGCCGTGTGCTCCTGGCGCGTCCGCTGGCACCACGGGCACACCTCCTCCGGGTCTCCCTCCAGAAGGAAGTCCGGGAACAGGTCGATGTCCTCGATGCCGTCGATGTCGTCGGCGTCGGTGGAGTCCTCGGCCTCCTCACTCTTGCCGTCGGCCTCCTCGCTCTTGCCGCTGGTCGAAAGCGGAAGCTCACTGTCAGGAGCGGGAGAGGGAGCAGCAGGGGTGGGAGCAGCAGGAGCGGTCGAAGCGGGGGCAAAGATGTTTGCCAGTGCCTGGCTTTCCGGGGTCATCATGGACACCTCCAGCCCTCTCTTACCACGCATCAGGAGCGGGTGCAAGACTGTAGTGTCACTCCCACACGAACTGGGCTGCACCATCAGCATCTTGCCGGCCGGGCTTCAGGATCTTCGCCCTCACGACATCCACGAAAGACAGCCTCACGATCCCGGTCGACGGGAAGGTGACCCGTGCAGTCTCCGCGCCAGACAGCCTCACGATCCCGGTTGTGGGAGTCGGGAAGGTGCGCGTCATAGCCAGACCGACATCTCGCACCGTGATGCGTCCATCGGCTTCACGCCACAGCGGGTCTCCCGCTGAGGCCATGTAGACTTCGCGCAGCGCGATTCGCAGCGGGTCGCTCACAGCTCTTGACATCAGGCCTGGTGGGATGGGCTCGTACACCTGGAACCCCTCCCTGACGGCGTTGGTCGCCGCCTGGGAGAAGGCGTACTCGCCTTCCTCATCCTGAGCCGTCACGTTGAGCACGGGGGCCAGAGTCCCATCCGGGCCCACCCGGCTCAAGGACAGCTCCTTGGGCTCCGGCCCCTTCTTCTTTTTCCCCTTCCCACGCTTCACCGCCCGCCCCAGGATGTAGGAGCCGATCAGCACCTTGGATGGTCCATCGGTGGGCAGTGGCAGGGAGAGGGAGTCAATCCCCTGGGCGACGTTCGACAACCCCAGCACCAGGGCCCGGCTCTCTCCCGCTGGGGGAGGGGGGAGAACCACAGCGCGCGGGATTGCGGGCCACCCGCTCATGGTGGTGGGCAAGCTGACCGGCTCGGGGGCTGGGGCATCAGGTGAGGACTGGCTGGGCTCCACTCCCTCGTCAAGGTGTGATGCCTTGTAGGTCCACATCCCCAGCACGTAGTCGTCGCGGTTGCGGGCGTAACAGGCAGGGCCCACCAGGCTGGACAAGAAGGCCTGGCGATCTATTTCCCCTTCCCAGTCAGGCACCTTCCAGGTGATATGCACGTCGCCGGCCAAGTCTTTGACCAGCAGGATGGCAAACAGGCCAGAATCCGGCGTGGCTGCCAGCGCCCTCTGGGCTGCTCGCATGATCTGGCTCGGGGTGAGCTTGAGACGCCCACCCGTGCGTGCTTGCGCCGCCGCCAGCCACTTGGCCACGGCATCAGTGGACAGCACCGCCGGGGCCTGGCTCATGGCCTGCATGATCACCGTCCCCTTCATCTTGACCTGCGCAGTCTCATCAATCTCCCTGACGTTCCCAGGAGCGTCACTTCGGAGAGCTGCCCCTACCTCTTGCTCCGGGATCTTCAGGACGATGTTGAGATTTTCCTCGTCCTCCTGCTCGATCTTGGCATCTGCCATGTCCACGAATCCCGTGCCGACGTGACCGACCCGTTGCGCATCAGCATCCCACTCCACCGGGTAGAACCTGGTGAACAGCTTTGCCGCCGGGGCCATGTAGAAGCCCGGCCCGAGGTCGTACTCAGCGCGTACTGCCCTTGGCACAGCCTGCCCATCATCTACCGCCTGGGCTACCTGCTTGCGGTGGTCACACAAGGCTGCCAGAGCGAGAGCACGCTCGTACCGGCTTGTGGCCATGCCCTGATCTGCACTGTCGTCGTTTCTCATCCGGGCCAGGACCACCGCTGCCATGTCCCGAATCGCGGCAGGGACCTCATCGAGCCCTTCGTCCCCATCCTTCGGGCTGCTCCCGATCACCATCTGGGAAACCCCCTGCAGGAAGTCCGCCCTGGTGTAGCACCAAGGGGGCAGCCGCAGCGTGTACGTCGTGACCATTTCGGTCGGGAACAAGCTGGCCAGGTGGCCACCACCCAAGCCGGTTCCAGGATCTGGCGCGCTGCGTCGACGCAGGACATCCACCAGCCGGGGCATGACCAGCTTGCCTGTCAGATCGCCCACCAGCCGCTCATAGCCCTTGCGGTATGACTGGATGGCCATCATGTAGAAGCCGGTGAACCACGGCGCGGTCACGACGTAGCGCAGAGCCGAGAGCAAGATCATGCTCTCCAGCTTGGCACTGTCGTCGTCAGGCTCTCTCTCTGTTGAGGCATAGGGGCCTGGCCCGCCAGCTACCCCCAGGTGCTCATAGAGCCCGTCGCGGACGCCCTCACCCCTGGCACCATCACCCACCACGGGGAACAGCTTGGTCACACCGTTCAAGAACGTGGACAGCTCGTATGGAACAGGTTGGTCCCCCTCGAAGTCGCCCTCGCCGTCGAGCCAGTCCTGGTACGTCCGCTGCTCCTCTCCCGTCATGTCGTACATGGCCCCGATGCCCACTGGCAAGCGTGCCACCTCGTCTGGGTACAAGTCACTGGTCACGGAGGAAACCCAGGCGCTCAGCGCCTCATCGACCGAGACTCGGAAGCCCTTGGTTCGGATAAGATCCTCAGCCAAGAAGCTGCCATCCAAGATGTCATGGACTTCCCACAGCAGCTTGTCGAGCTTCCTCAGCTCTACCCGGATGTGCATGTCGTAGGCTGACTGCACGGGAAGCCGGCTGCCCCCACGAAGCCCAGAGGCCAGCCGCTCACGGTACCGCTCCTTCTTGTCGTCCTCACCGAGCACGATGTCACATGCTGCACCGCTCTCGTCGTTCCACACCGTCACCGTCGGGTGCTCGCTTCCCTGCCAAGGGGTACTCTCGACCTGGCTGGGGTAGGGGAACCGTGGAGGCTGGACCGGCTTCCGAGCCGGCTTCTGAGTCGGCTTGACCGAGACTGGTGGAGCTTGGGGCTCCGGGGGCTCCAAGGGCACCGGGGGTTCCGAAGGCTTCTCGCGCACCACGGACATCGTAGCGGCGATCTCCATCGCGTGCGTCAGCATGGGGCTGCCATCGGTGTAGACAACCGCGGGGAAGACCGTCTTGGCGTGTCCGATGTAGATGGCCATCTCTGACCCACCCGCTCCGATCTGCTCCATGATCGAAGCCGGCGTGATGGTCATGTCGGGCTCCAGCAGCACCGCGGGGTTCCCCACGAACCGCAGCACACCCTGAGACGGCCACAGGCCGCCAGCCAGGGCGCCGTCACCCCAGGACAGGGCGAACCCGTTGCAGCCCTCCGGGGGCTTGCCCATCCGGCCCCACAGGCGAGCCAGCGGAAGGTCGACACCACTGTCCAGGGCGATCTGCTGAAGGTGCGCTTGCACCTCGGCACGGTGCTTCTGGATGTAGCCAGCCAGCGCCTTCCCGGGGATCTTGCCCACGGTCTCCTGCTCATTGAGCCAGTCCAGGAAGGCGTCCAGCTCCACCTCCACCTTCCCGGACGCCCTCGGGCCCTTGTCGTCCGCCATGGCCATAGCGGCAAGCTCAACGGCTTCCGTGCCGCTCTGCACCGTGAGCATGTCAGTACCGGCAGCTCGGCGCACCAGCACGTCCATTCCACCAGCCTGGTTCGCCATCACAGCCACAGCAGGCACGGCCTCGCCCGTGGCATGACGCCATTCGGCCCAGCGTGGTTCCTCGACAGGCGCCCCAGCAGTCCGGCAGAACATCAACACCCACCCCTCCCCAGTCGCAGCCCCGGCGAGCTTGGCGAAGTCTGCAACAGCATCCCGTTGCCTCTCACCACGAAGGAACGGGGCGATGTAGTCGGTGAACAGGGGGCTGGTGCTTGTCTCGTCGTTGGGGCCAACGCGCTCAGCGTTTCGCGTGATCGTGAGACAGTCGATGGCGCGCGTGCAGGCCACGTAGAGCACCCGCCGATCCTCCTCGTACTGCTCGGTCCCCTCCACAACCCGAGCGTTCGGGAACTGCTTGTAGGACACGCTCACGTAGACGTGGGACCACTCCAGCCCCTTGGCCCGGTGGACGGTGCTCAACATCACGCGCTGTGCCAGATCCTTCCGCCGCTCCTGCAGACGCTCCCATCCCCGCTCGGGGAGGGTACCGCGCTCGACGTGGATGTCGTACAGACCCACGATCTTCCTCCGGGCTTGTGCATCCCAACCCCCGTAGATCCGCTCCCAGTCCGGCTCCACCCGCTTCTTCCCCCACTTCATGGCCTCTTTGGTGAGGAACGTGGCGTAGAACTCGCCAAACTCCTTCCGCCCCAGACGGAACCCGGGCGAGGTGAAGTCCTCCAGGTCGATAGCATCCACTTCGATGGTGCTCTGCCCGTTGTTGGTCATCTGGGACAGAAACTCGGTCAGGCTTGCCAGGGAGTCGAACTGCTCGGCGATCCCCTCGAACGCGGTCATGGCGTCCGTGCCCCCCTCCTCCTCTGCCGCCGCCATGGCCGTGGCAACGAGAGCTTGTCCATCGTCTCCTGCTACAACCCCGGCGCGCAGCTCGCGCGTACCTGCCCCTTCTACCTCCTCCTCCCCACGGGTCACCACCCGGATGGTCTGCTCCTCTCCCGCTTCCTTGGGGGCCATGCTGCGGACGTGCTTGGCGATGAACGCCACCTTGTCCTTCCAGGCGAGCGTGACAGATTCGGACAGCACCGCCGCGATGTCGCCGAGATCGGTGTAGTCGTCACCCCACAGGTGTTTCCACCAGCTCTCCCGGTCCTCATACGGGCCCCTGACGATCCAGCCCAGGTAGCTGCCCACGTCCAAGTCCCCTCGGGCCCAGCGGTCAGCCATGTTGTAGCCCGAGCGCGACTTGGCAGTGGGCCGCGCGATGTTGTAGGGCGACACCTTGCTCTTGCCCATGTAGCGCAGGATCTTCAGCAGCACCTCCTGGTGCTCATCCCGCTCCTTCCACTTGACCGTGCCCACGATCACATCGGCCATGTGCAAGTAGGCCAAGGCGGCGCCCACGGCGTCATGGTCGAACAGCCCCCGGCCCCGCAGGTTGCGGAGCACGGGGATCTGGTGCATGAGCAGGGCAACCTCGTAGGCAGCACCACCCATGTTGGTCCGGCACAGAACCGCCAGGTCGGTGGGCTTGGTCCCCTTGCTGAGCTTCTCCTTGATGCTCTTGGCCACCCACAAGGCCTCATCAAACGTGGTCTCGAACCTGGTGGGCACCACGATTGAGCCAGACGGGACCACCCCGCCGCCGCCGTAGACGTTCAACCCCGTGTCGGGGTCCACCCTCCGCGCCGTGATCGCGTCGGTGCCCAAGGCCCAGTCAGCCTTCTCCCCCCGGTCGTAGCAGATGGCGTTGCCGAGCTGGACCACCTTGTCCACCGACCTGTAGTTGGTGGGGATCTCCAGTGTGACCGCCCCCAGCACCTTGTCGGCGTTCATGGTCACGTCCGGGGCGGCCCCGGCGAACCCGAAGATGGCCTGCCGCACGTCGCCCACGAACACGAGCATCCCACCCGCGTTCACGGCCAGCTTCCGCATCACGTCCAGCAGCAGCCAGGAGTTGTCCTGGCACTCGTCTACGACCACGATGCGAGCCTTGTCCCTGCCGTCCTTCCAGTAGTTCCACAGCATGTCGAGGTAGTCCCGATTCCCGGTCCCCAGCTTGCTCCTCTCATAAACGCCCCATGCCTCAGCGATCTTGTCGTACCCAGCCAGCTGCAGCGCAGCCAGCGTCTTCTTGGCCTCAGGGCTACCGAGCCCAAAGCCACGGAAGCGAATCAAGTCCACCGCCTTGATGTAATCGGGGATGCTGATCTCCCCCCTGTCCGCGCTGAGTCCAAGCTGGCCAGGCACGCCGGGCACTTCGTAGTCCGCCCAGTATTTCGACCCGTCAGCCCGCGTGTACTCCTTGCGCTTGGGCTCACCCAGGATCAAGTTCCACAGGTGAGTCTTCCCCTCATACTCCATCGTGTCCAGGATCTTCGCCTTCTTCCACCCAGCATCAACCGTCTTGAGGTACTGGAGCCCGAGGGAGTGGAAGGTCCCCATGTGCCGGATGCGCGCGGCAATCTCACGGGAGACCACCTTCCCCATGCGAGAGCGCATGTTGCTGCCCCCGGCATTGGTGAAGGTCACCATGACCACATCTTCCGGCCGGATCTTCCCCTCGTTGAGCAGCGTGGCCACGGCATCCACGATGGTGGTCGTCTTGCCCGACCCAGCGCAGGCCAGAACACGCGCGGCCTGGAACGAGCCCGTCCCAGCAGAGGCAGCCATCCACTTCACCACGGCGTGCTGATAGGGGTTGCCACACACGCGCTTGTGGAGCTTCTCATACTCGATCTGCCAGTTTTCCATGATGCTGCTCCTGGGCTCTCACCGAAGTCTGCCTATGGCTCGTCATTCTACCCTGTTTCGCCCTGACGAGCCTCAACCACGTACCACCATTTCGTCTCGACGCAAAAGGTCCAGATGTTTCGATCCCCCCCTTGCGGGCCATCGCACACTTGTATAGATTCCAGTGTGACACCAGCAGGGTGTCACAATGGTCTCAAGAACCTCACGCACGCGCACACAGGCCCCGCCGAATGAGCACCCATTCGGCGGGTAACCTGTCTCAGGGGCTCTCAGTCAAACACGCCCCCCTCGTCCTGGCCGTAGATGTCATCCTGCTCGAACGGGTTGATCACCACGTCGCTGGTATCCAGCTTGATGATCCTGACCGGCTCGTCGCCATCATCATCGTCATCATCGACCTCACCCATGCCTTCTTCCTGGAAGATGGCGTCACGGTCATCAGCAGCGACGGGCTCTTCGCTGGACTCCTCGTTGGACTTGTCCGACGACTCAGCCTCGTCGCCGCTCTTCTTCCCCTTCCGGGTGCGCTTCACGGGCTGCGGGCCAACCTGTGCGATGAGCCAGCCGCCCGGCTTCTTCCCCGCCGGCATGTTGGTGGAGGTGAGGATGATCTGGACGTACTCGGGAGCGTGCGCCCAAGCGCGCATGATCTCGGCCAACGTGTCACCTGTGATGTCACGGTCGGACGGGAGGACCACCAGGCTGTACTCGGGGGTCTTGGGGAGGTAGTCGAGCAGCGCCATGGCCATGGCGGTGAGCACCAGCGCCTCCTCGGACCCGGAGAGGCCCCGCTGGACCTTGCCCTTGCGCCGCAGGCCGGGGCGGAACACGGACTTGACCTTGCCCCCTGGCTCCGTCGGCGTGTCCTCCAGCTTGACCACCAGGTCCCAGCTGGAGGGGAGGTAGCGGCGGACCTTGACCAGGTAGTCGTCCATGATGACCCCGAGGATCTTCCGCACGGCACCCTGGAGGGCGACGGTGTACCGGGACCACCACTCAGCCAGCTCAGTCTTCTCCGTGACCAGCTTGCTCTTGGTCTGGCAGTCGTTCCACAGCCTGGCCGCCTCGATCAGCTCCGTCTGTGCCTTGCGCGCACCATCCAGCATGGCCACAGCATCTTCCAGCGTGGTCTGCTTGTCCTCGGGCATGTCGATCACATCCCCTGGGGGGGCTTCGACCCGGGACGCCTTCAGCGCCGCGATGTCAGCCTCCTTCTGCCTCACCCGGCCGGCGTACTCTGCCAGCTTGTTGTCAGCCGCACGCCGAGCTTCCCAGGAAGCCCTCTTCTTGGCCTCCCACTCCTGGGTGATGCGCTGGCACTCCGCCTGCCACGCCTGCCGAGCGGACACGATGCTGTTGTCCTCCTGCCGCAGCCGGTTCAGCAGGTTGCTGGCTCGGGTGACCCAGGCGACCAGCCCCTCGCGGGTTACCGACCCGCCGCACGTCGGGCACTGGTTCACCGTCTCTCGGCCCAGCACGGCGTTGCCGGAGGCCACGGCCTTCTGGATCAGGTCTTCCCGAGCGGCCCGAGCCGCGTCGAGGCCTGGCGGTTCGCTGGGGAGGGAGCCCGACGGGACATCTCCGGTCAGCAGCGGGAAGCGACTCTCGATCTGCCCCTCCGCTGTCGCCAGCACGCGATGCATGTTCTCCAGCTCAGCGGTCGCGTTCTCGATCTGCTTCTCCAGCCCACCCTGGCCAGCCGAAACCCGTGCCAGCGTGGCGGCGTAGGTCTGCTCCAGCATCGTCACCACGGCCTGGGCCGTGTGGATCTGACCCTCGTTGACCTCTCCCCGCAGCCCACGGCGCAGTTGCTCCAGCTCCAGGGTGTCCCGCTCCAGGTCAGCCTTCATGCTGGCCGCGCTCCTCTCTGCCCTGGTCAGGCGAGCCTGAAGCTCACGCATGGTCGTCACGGGGCGGCCACCATCCCGGGAGGGCGCCTGGAACTCCATGGCCAGCACCGGGGGCTCCTCAGCCCCTCCCGCCACCACCGGCTTGTTCTTCAGGTAGATGCTCAGGTCACCTTGGGCGAGGATGTCCGCGATGAAGGCGTGGACGGTATCGGGCCCCTTCCGCATCTGCTCCACCAGGTGCTGGGTGGGCAGCACCCACGGCCCAGCATCCCGCATGGCCGAGGTGGGTTTCCAGGACTTGCCCTTCCCCCGGCCACCTGTGCTGTACTCGGCCTCGGTGCCGTCCGACATGCGACCGGACACCAGCAGGCCCTCGTCCTCGGGGGCGTAGTCGATGATCGTCTCGGGCAGCGCCACGGAGTCACGCCAGAGCACGCCCCACAGCTTCCCGGTGGCCAACAGCATGGCCGACAGCGGGATGCGGCTCTTGCCACCCCCGTTGGGCCCCACCACCAGCACCCGCGGGGCCAGGTCCAGCTTTTCCTCTCGACCAGCCTCGGCATCGAGGCACATGGTCGTGTTGAGTGACATCAGGTACATCTTCTTCTTCCTCCTCACGTCTCAGGGTTGTCGGGCTTGCGCGTCACGAGCAAGTGCCCGTTCTTCGAGTCTTCCAGATTCTCCACGAGCACACCTTTGATGACCTCGACTTTCTCCACGTCAGCCCACCACGCCAGCACCACCATCCTCTGCTTCTTGGTCGGGCGCATCATGGAGGCCAACGCGAGCGTCACGATCCGCGCCGTCCACGACCCGATCCGGCGGCTATCCTCCTCCTCGGGCTTCCCGTCCAGCGGGACCACCACAGACTGGTAGCTCCGCACAACATCAGCACACCAGCGGTCGACCTTGTCAGGGTCACGGGCAGCCCCAGGGGTCATGTGGAACAAGAAGTCGTCCCTTCCCGCGGCGACACGGATCACGGTGTCTGGCGCTCCTCGCAGCACCGCCGCACCATGCAAGTATTCCAGCAGCAGGTCAGCAGTACCATCCACCAGCTGGTCATCCCAAGCCTTCGGATGGGCCATGAACACGCGCAGCTCATCCACGCCGCCCAGCCTGGGGCTCGTTGGGGGCTTGACTCCAGCTTTCCCTGTCGGCTTCATGCTGCCTCCTTCCAGTCCCGCCCCACCTTCGGGGTTGCTGGGAACCTCATGCCATTCCATTCGGTTTCCATGCTCTGCGTCATGTGCTGCTTGACCTCTTCCGCGGCTGACTTCGGGCACTCCACCACGATGGCGTCATGGCACTGGTTGACGATCCCGGTGCTCTTCCCGTACTGCCCTGGCCGGATGCGGGCCCGAAGCGCCTTGAGCCCGCGTGCCATGATGATCCCGGCACCCCCCTGGATGGGCATGTTGTAGACCTTGTTGGGGTCATCGATCACCGGGAAATCACGGATGCGCCCCATGACTGGCTCGGCGATATAGCCGTTCTGGGTGGCGAAAGCCACCAAGGCACCCCAGTACGGCTGAATCTCCGGGACTCCCTCCAGCCATGTGGCGTGAGCAGCCTCGACCTCCTCGAACGGGAGGTTGGGGAAGACCAGCCTGCCCTTGTCATCCTCAGCCGCTGACAGGTTCTCCCAGGCGGTCTTGGGCGAGCCCCCGTAGATCACCAGGTACACGAAGCTCTTGGCAAACTTCCGCAGGCTCTTGTAGAGCTTGTAGCTCCGCTTCAAGTCCTTCAGGACATGCTCATCCACAACCAGGTCCGTCGAGGACAAGGGGGTTCCACGCTCATCCTGCCTAGTCTCAAGCCTGGCCTCCAGCCGTGCGATTTGCTGCTCGGGCCACTCCTCCACCTTCACCGGGACTCCCGTCCGGTTGAACGCGACCTGCTGTGCTGGGGTCAAACAGGCAAGAAGGGCTTGACGGAAGATGTCGCCATAGACGATCAGCGCCGTCATGCCATGGGGGTCACCCCCAAGCTCGAACACGCGCCAGTACGACTTGATCCCCGCTGCTGCGACCATGAGGCGCAGCTCGATCTGGTCGAAGTCCGCCCCGACGTAGACATGCTCATCGGCATAGCCGTACTCGGCAACGAGGATCACCTTGTCGTCGCCGTTCCAGTTTTGCCCGTTGGGGTCGCTGGAGCTGATGCGCCCGGTGCTAGGGGTGTGGCTATTATAGTGCGGTCTCAACCGGCCATCTGGCCAGGTCCGCCCACCGATCTTGGTCTTCCCATCCGAAGCCAGGCGAAGGTCAGTACAGAGCCGTGCAGGCCCCAGGTAGGTCCCGCTCCGCTTGTCCAGCCCCCGGCTCTCCCGGATCAGCTCAAACACCCGCTTCTGGTCTGGGTCGCAGCTGGGGTCGGCCATGAACTTGCGGATCGCGTTGTCGTCCACCGCCGGCTCCATGGTTTCGGTCACCACCAGAACCGGCAGCTTCCACTCGTCGTACACCAGATCGAGGAGCTGGTTGCGCGAGCGTGGGTTGAACGCAGGTCGCCTCAGGATCTTCTGCATCTCAGTGATGCACTCGGCATACCTGGTGGAGCACTCCTTCTCCATCTCTGCCCGCTTCTTCTGGTCCACGAAGAACCCCAGGGCGTGCATCTCGCGGCAGACTTTCTGCGTGCTGTGGTCGAGCTGGACCACCTCGACCTGCCCCCGGTCACGGACGCGCTGGAGCAGCGGTGGGAACACCCTGGCGTTCACCGTGGAGTCCGTGTTGCCATAAGTGGCCAGCTCCATGTCAGACCGGGGCTTGACCGCGATCTGCCGGTCTGAGCCGCTGGCGTTCTTCCAGTCCTTCACGTTCGTGTAGAGCGTGCCCAGCGTGTAGAACTTCCGGTTGAGCCCCGTGTGAGCCGCCCGGAAGTGCAGCACCGTGTCCTGGTAGGCCACGATGTCATCCTCGGACATCCCCAAGGCGTCCGCGAGCACCGGGATGTCGAAGTAGCCGAAGTTGTGGCCGACCTTCCCCCTACCTGCGTCCCGCAGGAATCGCCGCAGGAGGGCCACGATGGCGTTGCCATCCTCCTGGTTGTAGTAGCTCGACCGGCCATGGCCATCCCGCAGGGGCACGAAGGTCACATCGCCCCGCACGGAGAGGAACGGGATCACAACCCCGCCATCTTGATGGGCAATCTGGATGGTGCGGAGCTTGGGCTTCACACCCCGGTCGGGCATCGTGGTTTCGGTGTCCACCCCGAACCACCTGGGGGATTCTGGCCCGTAGAGGAAAGCCTCCAGCTGGGCTGGGCTGGGCTTGTAGTGGTAGAGCTTCGGGGGCACCCACTCCAGGTCCCCCCGGACCCAGCCGAAGAACCTCTCGAAATCCCGGTGGACAGCCCAGTCCCAGTTGCCCTCTCGCATGACGAAGGCTGGGTGGTAGGTGGGTGTCACCTGCAGACGGGCAGCCCCTCGTGGGGGAGTCCATCCTTCCACGTCGGGCGTCTGGAGGATCGCGGCTCCGATGTGCCAAAGCTCGATGAAGGACCCCCGCACGTCTCGGATCGCCTTCCTCCTGCCCACCACGCTCTCATAGGAGATAGCACCCAGCAGCAAGGCGTTCGGCGTGTACGGCTCACCCGGGTTGTGCCTCAACCGCCGAACGATGTGAGGCCTACAGCACTCCACAGGGGACGGGATCATGTGGAGCTTCGACGGCTCATCAGCCTTCTTGCACCGCTCGATCTCCTTCTTCACACGCCTGTTGACCTGACGGACGTACTGGCCCATGAAGGCGTCCAGGTCATCCCCAGGGGGCCAGCAGAGTAGCGCGTTGTCCAGCACCACGTCCTCACGGCACAACCCGGCGGCCTCCTCCAGGTAGCGCATCGTCAGCTTGCCAGACTCCCCGATCAAGGGCACACCCTTGATCACCTCTGTCTTACCTGGTGCCTCTGCAATGATGGCGTACTTCGCCCCTGCGTTGACCTCGGGTAGCACGGGCGCCCAGGTCGCCAGGCGCCGATGATGGCGGCCCAGCGGGCACTCGTCGCACCGGCACCCGAGGTCACGAGGGTCCACGACTACAGCGCCCCGAACACGTCAGGGATGCCGTCGCCACCACCGCCGGAGAACACGTCACCGGCCGGCTGGGTCACCTGCTGCTGCTGGGCCGGCTGGGTCACCTGCTGCTGAGCCGGCTGGGTCACCTGCTGGGCCACCTGCCCCTGAGTCGGGGGCTGGGTGACCTTGGCGCCGCCCATGGCGTCGTGCGCGCCACCGCCGGTGGCCTTCTCGGCGTTCTTGTGGTCGAGGTAGGCGTCCTTGGAGATCATCCGGCTGTTGGGCCGGTCGCTCTTGCCCTCGATCAGGTTGCTGATGTACACGACGCCGTTGGCGAGCTGGGGCATGGTCACGGGGTCGACGTTGAACCCGGCCGGGCCGGTGAACGCCTCCAGGGGCTTGCCGGTGGCGGACATGAAGAGGGTGGCCCAGTTGTCGCGCCAGAAGCCCTTGGCGTCGTTCTTGTCGTTGGGGTAGACGACGGTGGTCTTGAAGCGCCCCGCGACCTTCTCCGACGGGTCGATGCTGAGCACCATGTTCATGCAGTCCCACGAGAGCTTGTCCTTGCCCTCGCGGTCCTTCTCGGCAGTCTTGCCGTCGGTGCGGTTGGTGATGCGGCACATGAACACGCCCTCGGGGGCGGGGAGACCAAGGGGGGTGGCCCCTTGAAGGTTGAACTGATGCCTCATGGTTCGTTTCCTCACTTCTCGTGTTGTCGCGGCAGAACTTGACAGTCACGCGCACCCCCCACCGCGCGAGGGGGAGACGGAAGATGTAGGCTAGAAGGGGCTGGCGCCGCCCTCCAGGTAGGCCTTGCGGAACCAGTCAGCCTGATGCGTCCTGATCTCGGCTCGGTCGCAAGCGTCACGGACTGCCCATGCTGCGTGCTGTGGCTGGCAGCCTCGCTCCGTGCAGACATCCCAGATCCGCTTGACAACAGCCGTCTTGTCCTTTCCTGCCATGATGGTGACGGCACCACCCTCGATCAAGGCCTCTTGCCACTCTAGCCCCTTGGGGCGGTTGAGCTTGTACTTGGCGGCCCGCAGGATCTCCCCGAGGTTCATCGGGGTGTTCTCCCAGCAGATGTGATGGCGGTCGCCCACGCACCAGTCGTCCTGGATCGCGTTGTAGTAGGCCAGGGGGACGGGGGACCTCATGGGCTCGTTGTAGGCCCGGATCACCAGGTCCATGTAAGCGGGCGTGTTCGCCGAGATACGACGTGAGGGCAGCATGGGGCAGCCGATGGGGACGGAATCCTCCACGTCCTTGGGCAGCTCGTGCATGTTGAACACCGTGTGGCACTTCACCTGCCGTCCCCGGTCGATCACGCCCTGCAGGCTGGCTTCGACCTTTCCCCACAACGTCCAGCCATCGAACCTCCGCGCCAGCCGCTCCTTGGTCCTGGCAGCCTGCACTGAAGCATCATCGAGGACTACGGCGTCGAACGGGTGAGACTTCCCGACCAGGTACTTGTCCAGGTACGCTGCTACAGCGTCGAGATCCTCAGCGGCCGATCCCGGCCCCGTGAAGATCACCTCGGCCGGCTCCACGCCGACCACGCTCACGGCAGACTTGAAGTTGCCGGGGTCGCCGAAGAAGATCCCCCGCGGGAACGCATAGAGCGTGTCCGTGGTCTTCCCCCGCTTGGGGCGACCGTAGATCAGAACGGCAGCCGGGATGTCCAGGTAGACGCGCTGGGCGCCTCCACCTGTCGTCGGGGTTGTTGCCATGGTCTCTGCACCTCCGCACTCGCACAGTACAGTCACTCTACCCGGTCATTCTTATGCCGTCAAGGAGAGCACCTCTATGATCGGCACATGGAGTCTTCGCGCTTCTGAAACAGCATGAGCTGTTCCACCCTTCGAGCCATCCCATACCGCTAGCACCTCGTCGGCATGTTCGACCATCCAGGTATTTCTCCTCTGGTACGCCTCGGCTGCTTCCCTGTAGTTGCTGGGCTCGACTCCTTGAGCCGTCACGACTACAGCAGCGGCCTTGTGGAGCAGGTCCAGCCAGGCAACCTGGTCTACATCAGGCCAGCACTTCTCCTGACCCGCGAAGGGCACGGCCGCCACAAAGGGGATGTCAAGACATGATGCGGCTTCCGCCGCCCACTGGTCGACCCCCAAGGCCATGCCCGTGATCAGCAGCACCTTCCCGTACTGCAGCTTGAGCCGAACCAGGTGCCCACGTAGCTCATGTAGGACTTCGGCCTTGCGCCCTCCCAGCTTGTCCGGCCGGTGTCCTGTGACCGCGACGACATGGCAAGCTGAGAACCTCGCCCGCAGCAGGTCACGACCAGACTGGAGCGCAACAGCATCAGCAGGGGGGGGCTCCCCAGAGAGGCGCGCTGCCAGGCTCTTGAGCCGAATCTCGCGAGACTGCACCAGCCCGTTCAGAAGCCAGCCGCCCTCTTCCAGCCAGGACACATAAGAGTCACCATGACAAGGTGCTGGAGAGCAGAAGCAGCCCAGGCGCTTGCCCTTCATGCTCTGCACATCATACCGAAAGGCCTCATCCACCACCAGCCGGCCCATCAGGTACGACTTGAAGCACTCCAGGGTGTCCAACGGCCCCTGATGGACCTTGCGGCAGACTCCGCACTGGACGCCTGGGAGGATCGGGTTGCCGAAGCGCCCGTCCGACCCCAGCCCGCTGAACCCAGCAGGGCATGATGAAGCCCGACCGATGTAGATGTCAAAGGCCTCATGCCGCCGGATGTTCACCACCTGGGTCTTAGCCATGCGGTGCCTCACCACGGGGGCCCCCCATCATGCTTCCCACCAGCGCGCCCACAAGGGCACCCCGCGCGCCTTCCTCGGCAATGCGCAGCAGGCGCAGCTCGGCCTCGGTGGCGTCCACGTCGCCGGGGAACGGGTCGGCGAACAGGTCGTGCGTCGCATCGGGCATGGTGGCGGCGTTGCGCAGCCAGTGCTCGCGGTGCTCCAGGGTCAACTTCAGCGCCAGCACCTCCTCGGGTGGGGGGATCAGGAAATCAAAGGCCCAGACAGGCGCCGGCCCGGCGTAGTCGTGGTGGCGCCAGTGCCAGGTGTTGCCGTCATCGAGGCCCACGGCGACGGTTGGCTGCGTGCCCTTTCGCACCTGGGTCTTGCGGTGCGCCAGCCGGTAGCGCCGGCCGGTGTGCCCACCATGCACCGTCATGGTGCCGTTGGTGCGCTCCCACTCGGCCCACTGGGCGGGCGTGGAGAAGGCGCGCAGCACCTCGCTCGCCAGGCTCTCGGGGCAGTCGCCCCCGCCCCCGCCGCGATGGGGCTTGTCCACGGTGACCGCGGCGTCTGCACGCTCCGCAACCACCGGAAGCTGCGGTGCGTCGGGCGCGGCATTGTCCCAGGTGGCGACCACGCGCCCGCCTTCGGACGCGACGGTGAGCGACACGCCCGGTGCGAACAGGCCACCGGGGCGGAACAGGTGGGTGCCGACGGTCGTGACCGAAGCGCGCAGCACCAGTGTGGTGTCCCCGTCGCCGATGCCGCCTTCGTCGCCGATCCACCCGCGCTTGCGAGCCTCGATGACCACGGCGCTCAGCTTTTCGCGCTCGGCGGGCGTCGGGTCGTGCGCCACCAGGCGGCAGCGTTTCGGGTCGTCGGGGTCGGGCTCCAGGCGGAAGTCGCCGGAGAAGGTGGGTCGGTAGAAGATCACGGTGTCTCCTGGGTTCGTTCTTCGATGGCTTGGCGCAGGTAGACCACGAGGTCCAGCGCCTCTTGGTAGGCGTCTACAAGCGCGTCACGCCCGTTGTGGGGCTGGAGCGGCGTCCCGTACCGCTTGATGCCGAGAAGCCGACGCTCCTCCATATCCGCGAGCACGAGGCGCCACACGTCGCCTGCAGAAGCGGCAGGTGCGGGCTGGTCAGTGATAGTCATGGTTGAGGGAAGCATCAGAACCCCAGAGCCGCGATGTACCACCGCGGTGGCAGCGGACAGTCGTCGGGGCGCTCACCACCGTGTAGCCTGGTCGGCAGCGCAGGCGCGTGCGGGTGATTGCAGATGACGCCCATGGGCTCTTGATCCGTCCAGCTTGCCAACAGGCAGTCCTCGCAGAACTTCGGGCGGTCGAACACGACGCGCGGGTGCTTGATCAGCTCGATGCACCGCGGGCACGTCACGTCAGGGATGTTGCCCGTGCCACCGCCTAACTCGGCGCCGCACTCGAAGTACGCCCGGTTGGCGTCACCTTGGCCCGTCTCGTCAGGGACGCTGCGGCACCAGTGCAGAACGTCAGCCATGTTCTACCTCTGATGCTAGGGGAAGAATCTGGTCCAGCTCGGGATCGGGCGCAGGTTCAGCATCACCCGGGGTCAAGCCCAGTGCATCAGCGAGTCTCGTGGCCTGTGCGTCATACCGCTCGGCGGCCTGGGCGTTGCCCTGGATACGCGCAGCAGTGGCGGCCTCGACGGCTACGCGCCAGGCCTCGATGCGCTCTGTGCGCTCACGGCTTGCCTGAAACGCTGCATCCCTGCTCGCCTGCTGCGCCTGGTGCTCACGGTACGCCGCCATGCCATGCTCCAGGAGCTGCGTGGTCAAGTCTCCAACGGGATTCGCTCTGAAGCCCTGCTGATTGACGGTACGGGGGTTGCGCTTCCGGGCGAAGCCATAGCCCTCAACATCATCATCCTCACCGTCATCTTGCTCCTCAACACCTGCAACGGCGACACGAAGCTGAAGGTGCAGCTTCGAGACGCGCTCGACGGCGCGCATCGTGGCAGCAGGACTGCTGTGCAAGTCCAGCAGCAGCCGCTCGGCGAGCAGCGCATAGCTCTGCACCACCATGGCCTCCGGGTCCGCGGGCACTGACTCTCGCTCCCTCGGGTACAGCAACATGGATGCGCTCATGGTCTCCTCCCTGCTTCATGGCACAGCCGCCAGGCCTTGCAGCGGTGGCCAAAGCGGTTTCGGCAGATTTCACGGATGGGCCAGTCCCACGGATCGCGGCCAGAGTCCAGCAGCCGCTTGATCTCCGTCTCCACGTCCAGCACCCGGCGTTCCAGCCGCCGGGCGAAAACGGGCCGGAACGCTGCCGTCACCCGACGGCACACGAAGGGCGCCACCGACCCGATGATGTTGAGCCGCACTGAGTCGAACTTGTCCTTGTAGATCCCCCGGCCGAATCGGTACAGCCCGGCGATCTGCCAGTCGTCTTCGTAGTAGGTCTCGGCCTTGTCGGGTCGGCCACTCGTCTTGTGGTCGAAGATGCACACCTGACCCCTGCGGTCCTCCAAGGCCAGGTCGATGCGCTGGGTGTAGAGGTTCCCCTCCACCATGACCTCAACCTCCTGCTCAACCGCGACAACCCGGTAGCCGAGATCCTGGCCATGGCACCAGATGACATAGTGCTCCAGCATGGCCACCATGTTGGGGCCCAGCTTCTCCCACAGGGTCCGTTCTACTCCCGTGGTCAGACCAGCTGCCAGCCGCATTGCCGGGATCGGCTCATGGAAAGCGTCTGGGTCGGTGAAGGTCTGCCCCATGTAGACCACCCCGCCCGGCTGTGCAGCTCCACGTCGGACGTAGTGGTGCGCGGCACCTATGTGAGTGCCACTGCCGTTGACCAAGGCGGTCTTGTCCTCGGGGATGGTGATCCCCAGCACGTCCTCATAGGAGAAGAGCTGAGGGCAGAAGCGAAACTTGTCCAGGCGATGGGCCCCACGACGAGAAGCTCCGCTGTTGATCAAGATGCGCCCATCGACCCACTGGATGTTGCCGACGTACTTGCTCTTTCCCTTCGGCTCCACGGGCCCCGTCTCGGCTCGCCCAGCGACCCCGACATCATGGTCTGGGAGGCGCGCAGGCGCATCCTCTCCCAGCCAAGTTGCTCGGCACAATGGGCATACCCATCGTCCAGGCAGCTTGACTGGTGAGACAATCTCGGACCCGGGGCAGCGTTCAGGCATCAAGGCTTCCGGTTGCGGCAGGAGGCAAGGACGTGGTACACGGGAAAGAAGAGGCACTGACGCCGCAGCCCCCAGACTCCTATGTCTGCACAGAACGATGCTGCTTCCCCCCCTCCCGCTGCTACATGCGCGGGCGACGTAGCCAAGTGCCCAGCTACTGACCTGCTGGTGCGGAGCTTCCCGATCATGGTGCAGCTGGCCTCCAACGGGGCCGAAGCCGCTGCTCGGGCGGCAGAGGCGCAAGTCGCAGCAGCGCATGCCATCGAGCGGCTTGAAATCGCCGTGCGGGACACCAACAAGCCCGGGGCCATCACCCAGGTCATGGCATACCTGTTCCAGCCCGGTTCTGGAGTCGCGGTGCTCCGCGCTCTGATCTGGCTCCTCCTCGGGCTCATCGGTGGGACAGGGCTCGTCGGCTTTCTCCAACACTTCTGGGGAGCAACATGATTATCCGCAGGACTATCAGCGGAACCAGGCAGCAGACTGGCGGTGACTCGCCCCCAGTCAGACGGCAGGACCAGCGTGCCGCCATCGCGCTGGCGAGCTTGGCCAAACAGGGGAGCATCACCGCCCGGAGGCTCCTCACTCTTAGCGAGCACTTCATGCACCCGGATGACCTGCAAGCACTGCGCGAGTCCGTTCTGCCTCAATGCGACGAGGCTGACCGACGTGCGGACAAGGTGCTGAGCGATACTGCCTGGTGACACCGTAGAGCCTTCCTGTGTAGACCTTATGGTCTTACACCACAGGCACAGTGCTGTCAACCCCGCCGCTCTACAGCCTCTATCAAGCTCATCGGAATCTGCCTGCCGAACCAGAAGTTGGCGACCTTCCCCATCAGCGCCATGGTCTCCTTCTTCACACCTACACCATGGTCAATGTCGCGCATGATGAGCACCGTGTCGTTCTTGATGGCGGCCAGGAACCGAGCCCAGCCGGCCTCGTCTGGGAAGAGCGGGATGCGGTCAGCCAGCCACTTCTTCTTGGGGGTATCAACATGGCCCTGCTGGGTCAGTATGACCACGGGGCTCTTCTCCTGCCCCAGCAGCACGAGCGGGGGACTTGCCTCGAACTTGCGGAGGTCATCGTACCCCGTGAATGGAGACAGGTTCAGCTCGCCATAGCTGGCCTGGCGTACCATCGACTGCCAGAACCTGCCTTTGCCATACCGTTCGAGAACGGCAGGATCGATGTCGTTCACCTTGTGCATGGGCACCTTCTGGGTGTCGAACCAGTCGGCAATCCGGCGCTCGTCCACGCTGTCACTCCAGCTTGTGCTCTCCTCTCTCCGGGCCAGGGGGCCGAACGAGCTGGGGGTCCACTCCTCCATGAACGGGCTCCCCATGCGCCGCACGACGAGGGTGCTGTACGACATGCGCAGTACGGTGACATCCACCTCAGCCTCAGCCGCACCCTCCTGGGCTTTCTCAAGGCCCACAGCAGCCACACCGGGGGGGTTGACCACCTTGACTCTCTCACCAACCACCAAGTAGAACGACCCGATCTTGGACGAGGTCGACACGTTGGCGCCCCAGCGCCAGCCGGCCACACCCGGGACAGCCACGAACACGCGCTTGCCCTGGCGAGACAGCGCCAGCGCAGCGTACCCGTCGAAGATGGACAAGGGGACCACCTTCTTCAGGAACGCCACCTTGGCGTCTCCATCCCGTACCCGTGAGGTCGCCACGTCGGGGTTGCTCTTGGCGTAGTAGCGAGCAGCCTCGTAGGAGTCCAGAGCGGCCATCATGCTGCGCAGGGCCATCTCGGACATGCGGGCGCGTTCCCGCTCTGCCCGCTTCTCCCGCAGCATGACCAGCTTCTCCCGGTAGGCGTCCTCATGGCCTTCCGCCACCAGGTAGTCCGCCACCAGCTCTTCACGCAGCATCTTGACCGCGCGTGCCGGGTTGGCCACCTCCTGTGAGGACGAATCGAAGAGGCTCTTCTGCCAGTCGCCCTTGGCCGAGGTGATCTGGAGCTTCAGCCCGTCCATGGTCCGCGGGGTCACGTAGTAGCGGATCGCCACCTCGCCCAGCTCGTTACCCTGCCGCCAGGCCCGCCCGTTGCGCTGGGCTGTCGTCGCCGGGTTCCAGCGCATCGTCAGGTGGTGGATCGCGCACGTCCTCCGCTGGAGGTTCATGCCCTCCGATACAGCATCACCACCGATCAGGACCCGGTACTTGCTCTCCACCGCTGGCTGGACGACGTACCCCGTGTTGGGGTCCACGATGCGGTCCTTCCCGTTGAACAGGTCAGCGACCCGCTGCCTTTCCTCTGCACCATCACTCCCGGTGACGTAGGCGATCTGGTCCTTCCGGGTGACAGCACCGAGGTCAACCAGAGCATCACGCAGCAGTGGCATGGCCTCGGAGTAGTCCAGGAAGATCAGGTGGCCACAGCCTGGGTGAGCTGCGATGTACTCAGCCAGCGCGATGTACTTGGGCGGGTGACCCTTGCCCACGCCGTAGGCATCCTCCACGCCAGAGAGATCCAGGCGGTTCAGAATCCCAAGTTTCCGTTCAGCCTTCTCCCGGTCAGCCTCGGCCTTCTTCTTGTTCTTCTTGCTCACGGCATCAGCATCATCATCCCCTCCGGTGCTCTCCCCGAAGTCACCGGCTCCAGTGTCGCTGTCCGCCTCGGCCTCTGCCGCTTCCTTCTTGACCCGCTTCTTGCCCTCTGCGATCCGGGTCAGCCGCTTCGCTTCCAGCAGAAACAGCCGAGGGTCCACCGCGATCTTGCTGAGCATGTCGAGGCGCCACAGGGGCAGCGACTTCATCATCTTCGCTGCTTCTTCATCTCCGTCATCAGCCTTGTCCTCGTTCTCCGCACGGATCGCTTCCAGGAGCGCGATGATGTCGTTCCGCAGCTTGCTCATGGCCGAATCCGCGGAGACGTTGACGTTGACACCGCTGGCCTTGGGCCGGATGGCAGCCAGCTCGGGGATGTCATCGATCACGCGCCAGTCCACCCAGGCGCGCAGCACAGAGGCCAGCTCCTCCTTGTTGGCCGGCTTGAAGTCCACCATGACCAGCGCGCCGTCCTCTTTGGGCTCCCCATCGGCGCCGATGAAGTCGGGGTCATGCTCGATCCCGCAGTAGCGGTCCACGAACTCTTCCGGCGACTGGATGCTCAGGTCACTCCAGACGGTCCTGGACACGTAGGACAGAAGGTTGTACGCCTCCAGCGGGCTGTTCTTGATCGGCGTCCCGGTGAGCCCGACCACGCCAGTCTCCCCGTTGGCCTTGAGCAGGGCGTGGCACTTGACGTAGAGGTCCCAGGCCCGGATGGTGTCCTTGTCCGGGGGGTTGCCCATGAACTCGATGTGATTCCCGTACCTGCTCTCAGGGAACCACAAGTTCTTGAAGTTCTGCAGCTCATCGATCACGAGCAGATCACAGCCCAGGTCATGCCAGTAGACCAGCGGCTGCACCGGGCCAGTCCCGTCGCTGGGGCGCAGCGCGTTCTCGGTCTTGTTCTCGATGTCCTCTCGCACCTGGTCCAGGAGCCGGTCTGAAGCCTGCCCACCGGCATCGCTGACCTTCTTCTCCAGTGCGGCGGCTTCGTCCTCCTTGACCTTGGCTTTCGCCTCGACTTCTGCAATGAGCCCAAGGACCCGGTTCATGTGCTTGTCGAACGCTTCTTTGGCCTCCTCTTCCGGTACCTGGACGGTCGAGCTGCCGTAGCGGTAGCCGTAGGACGAGGGCACGGTCTTGGTGTAGTAGCGGCTCGGGAGACGCCCTCCCTCCTCATACTTCTGAAGCTCCTCTTTCAACGACTCCAGCGCGCCGTAGGTCGAATACCTGTTCTTGTTGCGGATCTTTTCCGCTGCGGCACGCAGCTCGCCGATCTTTCGGACATCACGCTCTTGTGCCAGCGCATCCTTTCCGATGTGCCGACGCAACCAGTAGATGCCCGACAGGATCTCCATCGCCCGTGCTGGCTCCGTCGCCACGTCGCGCAGGAACCAGGAGTAGGGGACCAGCAGCACCTCATACTCACCCCGCATGTAGGCCTGCCACTTCCGCTTCCTGGCGGCCTCGTCGTCCTCGACTGGACCGTCGGCGGTGGCGGTGAGCCCGATCATCTCCACCCGGTAGTCGGGCAGGAACTTCAACACCCCCTCCCCGTACCAGGACGGCAACATGGCGTTGGGCACCAGGATGATGGGCTTCTTGCACAGCCCCTCTTGCCGCCAGAGGGCGATGGTGGCCAGCGCGATGGGGGTCTTACCGGCTCCAACGTCATACGCGATGATCCCGGTCTTGCGGTCCTTGAGCCAGCGCGTGGCGCTGTTCTGGTGCCGCTGCAGAGGCCTCGCCTGGTTCCACCGGGGGATCGAGATCGGGCTCTCGTCGTAGGAGCGGGTGCCGACACCACGGAAGGCGCGGTTGTAGTTTTGCTCGATCACCGACTTCCACTTGTCGTTGTCAGCCACCCACACCTTGAACGTGGACTCCAGCTCTTCGTCCACCTCGATGCGCTGTGCGAGGGACAGGCCAGCCCCACGACGGTTCCGCTTGCCCTTCCTCCGCTCCACGTCATCCACCAGCTCCGACCGGGAGAGGTAGCCCATGAGGTTGACCAACCAGAGCCGCCCGGTGTCGGACAGGTCAGGGACCTCATCCGTCCAGGCCTCGCCATTCCCCCACCACGCCGACCACATGGAGTCCTGCACACGCAGAACCGCCCGGAACGCTCCCGCTCTCTCCTTTTCCCGAGCCCCCCATGAGTTTCGCCGAGAGACTGCATGGCCCCCGTAGTAGCCCACGGTGACGTGACTCAGCTTCTCGGTGAGCCATTCCTCCAGGCACTCCTTCGGGACGAACCCGCTACGCGGGGTGACATCGATCTCCGAGATGGTCAACGGCTTGATCCGGGCCAGCAGCATGGCCCGCTGCTTGTCCATCTTCGCACGCAGCACCTCGGTGATGCCCTCACTCCGCAAGCTGTCCTCGATCCGGTCGATCCGGTCGTAGAGCCTCCCCGCGGTGTAGACGGTGTGCCAGTAGTACCACATGCCGCTACCCGGGCGAGGCTCCACACACACGTCGTCGTCCTGGATGAGCGCCGCCTGATCGGCCTGGGGCACCCCGTAGCCGTACAGGTCGCGATCCGTGCAGACTCCGCGGTCTTCGCTGTACCAGCGCACAGCATCCCGCGGGAGCAATCCCGGCTTGGCCTTCCTGGCTACCCCTCCAACGGGGGTCAGGAATGAAGCCGCCACATCCCCCTGTGGCGTGACAGCCGTGAGCAGCGGGGCGATCCTGGGGCGCATGACCTTGCTGACCAGCATGACATGCGGGTTCTCATGGGACGCCAGGTACTCCTGCAGGGAGAGCACGATCCCCTGTCGCATCTCCTCGGCCGACTCAGGTGCTGTACGGACCACCTCCATATAGCGCGACACCCGCTCGGACATGACGAGCGCGTAGGACAGCCGGGCGGCCTCTTCTGCCGTTTCCGCCGCCTCGTTGGTCACCGAGCCCAGGTTCACATGGCTGCGGTAGGACTCCCCTACAGCACGCTCCTGTCCAGCTTCTTCGGCCTGGTTCACACTGAGGGGAATGGCCACTGGGCGGTAGTCGGGCTGGATAGGCCCCTGCACCAGCAGCTGCCTGAACTTGGTGCTCTTGTCGGACCACACGCCCATCGTGGCGGCCTTGCCGTACTCCGTCTCGGCGAAGCGTCCGGCCAGAACCTCGTGCTCGAACTTGCTCACATCCTGGATTCGTCTCGGCTGGGCCAGCTTCGACCAGGCATGGACGGACACGCCCAGCATCGCCCCCGCGAAGGTCCGTGCCGGGGGCAGGAAGCCACCGGAGAAAACGCACTGCTCCATGAGCCGTGTGCGCAGAGCCAGGTGGTCATCATCCTTCCCCCCGAGCACGCCGTAGGTGGTGAGCATGACCATCACCCCACCAGGGGCGAGAAGGTCAGCACAGCGGGCGGTGAAGTAGCTTGCCGCCGAGCCCCAAGCAGCACCCGCAGGGTCCATCCGGCGCTCGCGCTTGGGGCGCACCGGGTAGGGGGGGTTCCCGATGATGAGATCCCACTTCGCACCGCCGGCCGCCTCGACGCCCACGACGGCCTGCTCAAACGGCCCGATGAACAAGCTGGCCCGAGGGTAGAGCGCCCGGAACATGGTGGCCAGGGTCGAGTCCATCTCGCAGGTGTCCCAGGACAGCCCCAGGCCTGGCTCAGTCCGAAGGAACCGCCCGATGCCCACCGACGGCTCCAGAGCACGAGTCGGGGTGTAGGTCAACGCCCCCAGCGCCAGGCGCCACATGACCCTGGCCAGCGCGATGGGCGTGAAGTATTGGTCCTGGAGCCCCTGGAACACGTTGCTGGTGGGGACTTCACCCGGCTTCCCAGCTTCCATGGCGGCATGGGCGTCCCGGTACTGCTGGATGCCCCGAACGTAGTCCTGGGGGAAGATGTCGGGGTCGGCCGGCAGGCTATGCACCTGGATGCCACCCCACCCGGTGAACTGCAGCAGTGCTGCCCGCTCCTGCTCCGTGGCAGACCTGTAGCCCTCAGCCGTGATCGCCTTCAGCATCTTGAAGGCTTCGATGTTGGCCTTGCGGCGGGTGGCCTCCGTCTCGGGGATGCCCTCCTCAACCTCTCGCAGCGCCACAAGCCGTTCTGTCACGCTGTCGGAATGGCGGCGAATCCAGCTCGCCAGAGCAGACCACTGGACCCTGTTGGTGGTGCTCTCTGGGCTGCTGTCCAGGAAGCTCAGGAAGGCTTCAAGCTCACGTTCCACGGGTAGACCTCCAGAGGGCCAGGCCCCCACTATCTACCACGGAACTAGCCCATGCGGTATGTACTCAGTGGTCAGGCCACGGTCTTGTACTGGCGATAGGCGGGCTGCACGAGATCGCGCAGCACAGCATCACGGCCTTTCCGCTCCAGGGCTGCCTCCACGGCGGCGTTGAGCTGGTTCAAGAGCACGGGCTCGTAGGCAGCGCGCTTCGCCCGGAGGACGGGCACCAGCGCGCGGAGCTTGGGGTGAGGATGCGACTCCAGCGCAGCCAGCACCCGGTTCATCATCTCGGCGCCAAGATCCTGTGCCATGGGTAACCTCCTGCTGGCAGTCTACCCGCCCACGATCTCGTTCGCCATGCCAGACGCGATTCCGGCTCCAATGGCCTGAAGCGCGGCCAGCGGGTCGATGTCCCCTGACTGCGCCGGCTGCGGCTGCGGCTTGCGCGGCTGGGGGGGCTTCGGCTGCTGACGAGGGGGCTGGGGGCGAGGCGGCGGCTGCGGCTTGCGCGGCGGCTGCGGCTTGACCTGAGGCTTGGCCTGGGGCTTGCTCCACACCTGGGGGTGGGTCTGCGGCTTGACCTGCGGAGGCTTGGCCTGTGCCTGCTCCTTCTTGCTTGGCAGCTTGCCCGTGGCCTTGTACTCGGTCCACCAGCGGCTGATGTCCGTCATGCTCACGCCGCCCTTGCGGTACTCGCCCACGAAGGCCCTGTAGGTCATGCCAGTGGTGAGGGGCTTGGCAGGCTTCGCAGGCTTCACCGGCTTGGCAGGCTTCACCGGCTTCTGAGGCTTCGCAGCCTGAGGAGGCTTCACGGGCTTGCTGGACTGGACCGGCTTGCCAGGCTGTGCCTGGACCTTGCCGAACAGCACCAGGATGTCCTCCAGGTTCCGCTGCTTGGGGAGCCCCACCGGCAGCGCGGCGAGCGGAGGGTAGGAGCCGAGAGAGCGGGCGCCGGGCCAGCTCGACAGGATGGCGATCTGGACTTCCGTGAAGTCCGCGGCGGTGGCTACATGCCACTTCGCGGTCTTGGCCGTTCCTGCCCAGCCGAGGAGCTTCTTCTGCGGGTTGATCGCGATCTGCCCGCTCTGGATGCGGCTCAGCAGCTCGGGCCAGGTGTCCATGGCGAACAAGGCCTTGCGGCGCAGGTCGCTGGCTTCCTTGGTCCGCTCGCTGACGAACGACCTTGGGCCGATGCCGACCTGGGTGTCCCGCGGGGGAAGTCGCTCTTCGGTCATGCGACCGTTGAGCTTGTAGGTCGTGCGCTCACCAGATCCGGTCTGGTCCCGGATGATGACCGTGATCGCTGCCTTGCGCAGGTGCCGACGGATGTACTCCTTGAGGATCGCGAGCCCGTCCTTCTTGCTGAAATAGACCTCGTGGTCCTTGGCCACGCCGTCGTAGACCTTGTGCAGATGCCAGTGGAGCTTGCGCTTGCCATCATCCTGCTGGATGAGAACAGGCTCCAGCCCGAACTGGATGGCCGTGGCACTGGAGTGCTGGGTATCGCTCATGGCGTCCTCCGGTCAGGCGTCCGGGGCTACGCCTGGTCCTTCTTGGTGTGAGCGTTTTCCCACTCGGCCTGGGCGATCCGCTTGGCCTGGTCCGCCGGGTAGCCCTGCTTCACCTTGGCGCCGGAGACGCGCTCCACGTAGGCGGCCTTGGTCTCCTTGGTCTTGGGCTGGGTGTTGCCCGCCTCGCCCTTGGTGGACTTCTTGGCCTTCGCCGCCTTGGGCTGCTTGGCCTTGGTGGACTTGGCCTTCGCCGCCTTGGGCTTGGCCTGGCCAGCGGGCTTCTCCTTCTTCCACAGCTTCGCGGCCTCGGAGATGTTCTTGGCACGGCCGGACTTGATGACCTCGGCGACGAAGACGTTGTAGGCGGACTTGCCCTTGCCCTTGCCCTTGCCCTTGGTGGACTTGGCCTTGGGCTGCTTGGCCGGCGTCTCGCTGGGGGTCTCCTTCTTCCACAGCGCGAGAGCCTGCGTGTGGGTCTTGCCCGCGGCCTTCTTCTCTGCCATGAAGGCCTGGTACTTCTTGAGCCCAGCCGACTGCTTCTTCTTCCCACCCTTGGCCTTGGGCTGCTTGGCCTTGGCCTTGGTGGACTTGGCCTTGGCCTTGGCAGGCTGCTCGGCCTTGGGCTGCGTGGCGCCCTTCTTCTTGCTGTACTTGGCCGAGATGGTCACCTCGCCAGTGCGGGAGGCGTGGTACTCGGTGATCGAGGCGAGCTTGCCGTCACCGCTGTTGATGCGGACCAGGACCGTGGACCCGGGATGCAGCTTCTCCTTCAGGAGCGTGCGGATCACGGGCTCGCACTTGTCCATGGCATCCACGACCACGCCGTGCTGGCGCTGGCCCTGGTGGTAGACGACCCATCCCTTGGCCTTGAGCGGGGAGACGATGACGGTGGCGGACATGACGGGCTCCTTCCGGTGAGGTGTTGCCCGAATCGTAGCGGCGCGAGAAAAGCGTGACAAGGGAGCTATGAGCTGACATGCAAGATCGTATGACTCTTTGCGTCTATAGCCCGTGGCTATGAGCTACCGGATTTCACGCAGGATACCGCCACAATCGCACAGTGGAGAGCTTGGGTAGCCGTCCATGATGGTCATAGCGCCGCACCAGTCACACCGGAACGAGCGCATGGTGATCACGCGGGGCTGAAGCGGCTGCGGTGAGTCACGCATTTGGGCCCTTTCTTCGGGTTCCGGATCTGGTTCCACAAGGCCATCAGAGTCGGCCCCGTCATCCCCTTCATCATCCTCTTCATCATCCCCATCCCCTGCATCTTCCACATCTTCCTCAACTGTAGCCGTTGCAGCCTGCTTCGCCTTCGCTGCCAGGTCGTCCCATGCCGGGTTGATCACGTCCTGCAGCGCCGCAAACTTCTCCCAGGCTGCTGCGGCGACCGAGGCCACCAGGACTTTCCCCATGGTCGCTGCATCAGCAGCACCTGCGACTTCACCACCTACGGCACCCCTGACTGTCTTGTACGTGTCCACGCCGGCATCTACAGCACTCAGGATTTCCTTCGCGCGTTGGAGCTTGCCCTTGCTCTTCACCCGGCGGGACATTGGTGCTCCTACTCGAAGTCGTCCTCGGCATCTTCCATCTCCTTGAGCCGGCGCTTCCACCTCTTGGCGGCGATCTGCACCGCGCGCAGGGAGCCCCGTCCGAGCACGTCGACGGCGACGTACTCCCGGAAGAGGATGTCGTCCTCGGTGAGGTCACCTTCCTCCAACGAGGCCAGCACCGTCACCTCCATCGTCGGCTCCCCATCCTGCATGGTGAAGGACATGCCGATGGCGCACTCGGGGAAGATCCCGTCGTCGGGGTGGTAGACCATCTCCAGGAAGTCCGCGAAAGCCTCATCCAGGGGGGCCAGCTCATCCCCACCGGCTGCCGGCTGAGGAGCACGCTGGGGGGCGCGGCCTTGGGCGGCCTGGCGGGTCACGGGGGGCTGAGCGTCGGGGCGTGGTGCCCGCGGGGTGGGCATGGCCACACGGCTGGCGGGGTGATCTCCCACGTCGATGGTCGGACCCTGCGCGCTGCCAGCCGCGTCGGCCGCGGGAGACGGCTGCGCCCGCCGGGGGGCTTCGGCCGGGGGAGCCTGCTGGGCCTGCCGTGCTTGCTGGTACTGATCGCGGCTGAGGTGCGGAATCTGGGCCATGGAAACCTCCGAGTGCTACCGTTATGGGTCTAATCCCTGCTGGTCGTGTCGGCAACATCTTGCGCTACTACACGCCGTCGGGGAGAAAGGATTGCTTCGGGCTCTACCACCCGGAACATGACTACCGGGTGCGTCCCTCTTTGCTTCTGCTCACGAGCGATCAGCAGGCCTTCACTGACCAGCATCAAGCACACCCTGCGGGCGTAGCTCTGACTGCAGCCCAGCACGTTGGCTATGCCCCCTGCCGAAGGGTGACGCACTGCGCCTGACATCAAGGCCAGCACGATGCGAGCCCCGGTTACAGGACCGTTTCTCAGCTTGTTCTTCTTCGGCTCTGGCATGGGCTCTCCTCAGCCACCATGCACGTCCGCGCGCCTTATGAGTCTACTGCCCCCAAGCAGCTCTGGCAAGAGGCAAGTGTGCCTACACGTAGACTCGCCGGCCGTCGCTGTCCATCAGGAGCGCCCCGGCCTCGTCGTACTCCCCAGTGAACGTCACCGGGATGCCCTCGATGATGATCGTCTGGCCGGGTTTGAGGCTGAGCTGCCGGTCTTCCTGCACCTGCTGGCGCACCTGCCGTCCGGCCTTGAAGGCTGCCAGCGCCACAGGCACCAGCGCCCCCACCGCTCCCTCACCCCTCCCGAAGTAGGGCTCACCATCCTCCAGGTAGCCGACGACGGGGCCAGGGGTCAGGACGAACACCGGCTTGTCAGCCGTCCCCGTGTTGGCAACCGCCAGCCGAAGGCCACGCTTGACCTTGACCTGGATTCCATGCCCCAGATCCTTGGTGACGTAGGGCTGGAACCTGTCCCGCAGCTTCTTCCCGATGGGGATGAGTCCGCGCTTCTCCTGGTCAGCCCAGCGCGTCTCGCGGGCTTGACGCCGATCCTTGCGCTGCTGGATGTTCCCGCGAAGAGCTGCCAGCCCCTTGGGCTTGCCCTGAGCAGGCTCGGCCTTGGTCGCCCGCCCCTCAGCTCTCTTGCCCTTCCCTGCCATGAACGCCTTGACAGCAGAGAAGAACCCCTCCACGGAGGTCGCCGTGATGCCGATCTCGGTCAAAGCCCCAACCGCAGCGCCGAGATCCGCCTCGGTGATGCCCTCGGTGGCCTCTTCCATCATGTCGTCCAGCTCGGTCAGGGCGTCGGGGTCGTCACCGTCCACCAGGCCTTCTTCCACCATGACACGCTTGATTCCTTCCTTCACCCGGCTGGCAGACCCCCTGATCCCCGACTCAGCCGAATCCTCGCCATGCTGGACGAGCTGGCGCATGTCGTCTTCCACCGTGCTCCACTCGTCATCCAACGCCCGGGTGAGCCGGCGGGCAGTCCTCTTGGCCTTCGGAGCCCGCAGCTCTCCGCTTCGGCTTCTATCCGAGGTGGCGGAAGTGAAGATGGCCACGTCTGCGTCGTTGAACCGACCGACCGCGATGTACCCGTCAGGACGCTTGCGCATGGGGATCTCCTAGTCCTTCTTCTTGCTGTCGTGCCAGAGGCTCGCCACGTAGAGCCCACCGATGATGACCGTCAAGCCAATGCCACCGCCCACCGCCCATGGCAGCCAGTCCAGCGGACCAGCAGGGGGCTTGGGGATGTCGGGCAGGCTGGGCGTGCGCCCTTCCTGGTACGCCTTGATGTGCTCGTCAGTCAAGGTGGCTGCCGACTCGGCACTGACCATGAAGCTCTTGAGGTAGGGGCCGCACACGATAGCCCAGGCGATAGCCGCCACGGAGAGCGCCACCACGGCCACCGCGATCATGGTGATCAGCTCGCCGACCTGCACACCGTGCTGATCCGCATCCTGCTTGGTCGCGCCGTCGTAGAAGCCCGCTGCCATGGCGCTGTACTGCGCCTTGTAGGCGGCCAGCGTCTTGTGCTGCGGGCTCTTCGGGGGGAGCCACACCAGCGCGGCGTCCATCCGGTCCATCAGTGCAGCACCTCTCACCAGGTCGGTGTTGAAGTCCTCGGCTTCCCGCTGGAACCGCTTGGGGTCGCGCATGATCCGCGGGACCAGATCCTGAGCCTTCTTCCACAGCCCCTTCCACCCGCTGTCCCACGTCTGCTTCACCAGAGCCCAGTCTTCCCGGTCGATGGGATGGGGACGGAACACGCGAGGGACAAGGCTCTGGATGTAGCGGGTTGTCACGGTCAACCCCTTCGCGCGGGTGAGCACAGCAGCCCGTTCGATCACGGCGCCCCATGCTGCTCTTCCCGTTGCCCCCCAGCTTGCCGTCTTCACACCCTTGATCAGCTCAGCCGCTGCGGTATCCAGGGGTGCCCAGCGCCCGGCCTGCCGGTCGGGGTTGTCAGGGAGGCACATGCGGAGCGCGAGGTGCCGCGCCAGGTCAACCCCAGTGGTGGTCTGGTACGTCTCGGGGCGTGCCGGGTCCAGCGGTGGGCTGTCGTAGACTTTGATCTGCCAGGCCGGTTCGTTCAGGTTCCCCTGCCGCTGGTTCCTGGCCAGCTTCACCAGAATCCTGAGCGCATCCCCGTTGAAGGGGTTGCCCCCGAGGATGAGATCGTCCATCAGGCTGGCGTACACCACCTGGGGATCTTCCTCGCCTTCCACCCTGGTCGCCCAGTCGTCCACCAGGGTGGCAAACTCGCCGGCCTCGGAGTCACTGGCGTGCTTGATCTCGATGCTGCGCATGACCCGCAGGAAGGGGTCCAGGACTGCCTCGGGCTCCAGATCACCGACGCCAATGCGGCTGCGTTCACGCCAAGGGAAACGAGGGGCGTGGAGGTTTCCCGGACCCAGCCGGTCCCCCCAGGTCGCACCAGAAGGAGTCAAGGCGGGAAGGATGTACTCGGACATGATGAACCTCCACCTGCCTTATACCCGACTCGGAAGGATCTTGCCGAACCGGCCCCAGGCGGCAGTCAAAGCATGAGCTACCCCGGGATCTGGATCTGGTTGAGAATGGTGCGCTATTTCTGCTTGATACAGGTACTCGAACGCCTGCTTGGGCTGGCGACCGAGGATGGCCCCGTTGGCTCTGGCCAGCCAGTCCATCGCGCTGTCAGTGTCGTCTGAGTACAGCTCACCGGCTGCCTGCTTGCGCAAGTCCTCCCGCTCGATCCGCTCCAGGTCTACAGCACACTGATCGGCCATCCACGGCTCAGCCTGGGAGTAGACCGCCCAAATCGCGTTGATGTCGTAGCGCGGGTCATCACCATGCTTGTCGGCCATGTAGTCCGCCATGGACGCACATGGGTCACGGCGGCGCTTGGCCCGACTGGCACCTCCACAGAAGGCTGCGACGAAGCTCATGGTCTACCCCGGGAGGAAAATGACGGTGTAGACCCCCCGCACCTGCTCCACCTCGGCTCGGACACCATGGTCCTTCGCGGTCATCTGCACCAGCTCGGGGAAGGTCTTGGCGATCCCAGTCCCACGGAGGTCGTAGCGCGCTCTGTAGCTGGAGCTGTCGCCCACCAGTGCCCCACCCAACCAGGCGTCGAACCCGCTGGTGTCCTCCACCAAGGCTCGAAGGTCATCATCGGTCTGCTTGTACCTGAGCGCCCGGTAGCCCTCGGGGGTGGTATGGCTCCGCACCTTCCCGACCACCATGGTGGGCACCCCAGCCGTGACCGAGAGCGCCACCTGAGTCGTGCGCCGGGTGAGCCGAGGCATCCCGCGGTAGAGCTTGGGCATGGGGCGACGGACACCGCGCCGAAGGCCAGGGAGCAGGAAGTCCATCATGGGAGCCTCTCAGTCACGGTGAGTCTTGAGGTAGGTCTTGTACCCGCTGGGGACAGGCATCCCCAGCCGAGCACTCGGGTCATCATAGACGGGGCCATGATGTCCTGTGTCCACCCGGGTCACAGCGTGGAACAGCCGCCCACCTCGACCACCGCCCATCCTGGTGTCGGGCTTGGGGACGATTCGGGTGTGGACATGCGCGTCCAGGCCCTCCAGGATCAGCTCCGCTGCCCGGTAGGCAGCCAGGCCTTCGCAGTCGTCGTGCTTCTGCGCCAGGGCCTCGTCCACGTCCCACCACTTCTCTGGCGCCCCCTCGGTCTGGTACCTGACCCCGCTCTCATAGAGCTTGGGGTACTGCTTCTCCACCATACGCCTGGCGTTGTGCCGCGCGATGGCATCCCCGAACTCCCGGATCGGCAAGCCCTCCCCGTCATCCAGGCGCAAGACCATGTACTCAACCATCTTGTCCTGCTTGGCCGCGCCCACCACGCTGGCCGCATGTGCTCCAGCCAGCATCCCCGTCACGTCGTCCAGGACAATGAGGCTGGGGCGCTCGTTGGTCCCACCCGTCACCGACACGGCCCGCGGGATTCCCCCAACCAGAGCTACGTGAGCCCCATCATCCCCGCGCACTTTCCGGTCAGCAGCTTGCCAGGCCGCGATGGTCCCTGCCGAAGCCACTCCATCCACGATGGCAGATGGACCGTCTCGCCACTGGGGGCTCTCCTGAAAGCGCGTCAGCTGGCTGGCCTCGCTCACCCCCGGGATCTGGCCTTCTGTAATGGCCCTCGCGTTGCGGTCCACCATGGCATCCATGATGGACAGCAGCTCCCGCTCCCCTCCGTGGACCGTGAGGATCACGAACATGGTCCCGGCATCCTGGATGTCGCGCAGATCCTTCCCCTTGCACAAGGCGCGCTTCTCTTTCCGGTCGCTGAGTTTCCCGATGGACACGAACATGCGGGGCTCCTACCCGAAACAGTGGAACACGCAGGCTGCACGGAAGATTGGCGTAGCCGGGAGGGTGGTCACGGTGTAGCCCGCGTTCTCGATGAGGTTGATCTCCCCTGACCTCGGGGCCGGGAGCAGCTCGGTCCACACCGTGGTCATCACGCCAGCGATGAGAATCTGACCCCGGATCACTATCGGATGCAGGGCGTCGTCGGTGTAGATGTCGAAGCTGTTGCAGAACTCCGGGACGTTGAGCGTCGTGTTCACCGCTGGATCGATCCGCAAGACCTGCACGGTGTCCCACCGTGCCAGCCCGCCGCTCTCCTCATCGATCTGGTACCCCACGGTCAGGTCGAAGCCCGAGGTGTTGGTGCAGAGCACCTGCAGCGAGGTGCCGTACAGGTAGAACACCTCGGAGTCTTCCACCCGGATGGTCGCGTGGCGCGTGACAGCGGTGGACTCCACCATAGACATGATGGCGACATCCATGCTCACCACGGTGCCAGCCGGGATCACCGCTCCATCACCAGCATGAACCGACAAGGTGAGCTTGTAGCGCATGTAGTCGGACTTTTCCGACAACGATGGGATGTCGATGATCTTGAGACCGATGGACGGTGGAACAGCGGGGACGGGCACGACTGGCCCACCGCGCCGGTAGGTGCGCTGAGTCATCGATCTGAGCACCTGCCCGTCGGTCCAGATGTTCGCTCGGTCGCGCATCACACCTCCAGAACCTGGTCAGTAGACACAGAACCGCCCCCGATCAGCCCTGGAAGGTTCCCAGGGCGACCGGGGGCGGGGTTGCCGGGCGCCCCGGGAGCGGGGTTGCCGGGTCTAGCGGTTGATGGACGCCAGGAGGTTGGCCTCGACCATGTGCTGCATGGCGTAGGGGTCCAGCTCGTCGCCGATGAGCCCACCGGCGATGGTGCGGTTCGCGCCGGCGCCGTTGATGTTCTGCAGGGTCACGGTGAAGGACTGGCCGGTCACCGCGAGCTTCTTGGAGAACTCGAAGGTGAAGCGGGTGCTGTCGTGGTTCCACGCAGTCATGGGCATCCCGCGGGCGCCGATGTTGATGGGCAGTCCGGCGACGGTGATGGACAGGACCAGCACGTCGGTGGGGGTGCCGCAGGCCAGGACCAGGCTCTTGGCCCAGAAGGTCCGGTTGATCACGTCGGTCAGGGTGCCGGTGGCGGTGTCAGCGATGATCACGGAGCCGAGGCCGTTGTACTGGTTCCGGATGATCGCACCGCGGGCGACGGCGCCCTCGTAGGCGTCCGCCACGTCCTCGTTCTCGTCGGGCTGGGTGAGCCCACGCCGCTGCTGACGGGACACACGGCGGCCGAGGCGGTCCTCCATGCGCTGGGTGCGGGCCAGGCGGGCGCGGCGCCCGAAGGGCCAGTTGACGGCGCCGGAGTCGTCATCGTCATCCATCTCGCCGACCTGGTTGGGGTCAACGACGATCTCGCCGGTCTCGGTGTCGTGGTAGGCGGGCACGTAGCCCAGCTTCTCGATGGCCATGGTGGTGTCCTCTCTTGTCGTGAGCCCTCAGGGGGCGTTTCGGTTGCTCGTCTCGGCTGGCCCGTCGAACGTCTCGGGGCCGGTTTTCCCTTTCGGGAAGGGGTAGAAGGGGGTGCTGGAGCTAGTCGTTGTGCTTCCGCCAGGGGAGGAAGCGGCGCTTCTCGCCATCGTCCCGGCCTTCACGCAGGCGGCTCTTCAGCTCGGAACCCTGCAGGCGGGGGAACATGGAGGGCTCGCGCTCACGCTTGGCGAGATCCTTCTCCTGGTGCATGAGCTGCACGATCTGCTTGCGCATGGCCTGGAGGCGGGCCTTGCCCTTGTCCTGGCCCTTGCGTCCGTCGCGGTCCCTGCTGGTCCGCTGGACCCTGCCCGAGCCGTCGATCACACCGACGACCACACCACCGGCGGTGGCCTTCTCGGCGGGGGCGGCGGTGGTGGACTCGGTGACGGCGGTGGTGGACTCGGTGACGGGCGGGTCTTCCTTGCCCTTCCCGAGCAGGGGAAACTCGCTGTTGGCCAGATCGGCGCCCCACTTGACGCCCGGCTGGACCAGCATGGAGGTCAGGAGGCCTTCACCGATGTTGATGGCGTGCTCGTTGATCTTCTTGGGGTTCCACAGCCCCATGATGAAGGCGCCCGCGGTCAGCACCCAGCGTGCGTCGACGGGGCCCAGCTTCAGGCCCTTGCCGGGACGCTTGGCGTTGGCGTAGCCCTCGGCCAGCGCGGACACCAGCGCGGTGCCGGCGATCTCGCCGGTCTCGACGGCATGGGGGACGATGGCAGCGGCACGGGGACCGACGGTGCGCTTGACCCAGGCAGAGAAGCTGCCGTGCTTGGCCTTGTGGGCCTTCTCGGTGACGGTGACGCTGGTGACCTTGGGAGCGGTTGGGGCTGCCATGGGTGCGATCCTCATGCTGTGCGGGGGTGGAGGAAAAGCGAAGTGCGATTCAAGAGGTAGGGTAACGGACCCCTCCAACCACTCGCAACGGGCATAGTCGGCGTTGTAGTTAGATCGTATGACGTTTTGGGTGAGCACTCTACTGTGCCCACCTTATGCGTCAATACCCAGCTTGGGCTGTATTGTAGGTTCCCCGTATGAAATACACAGTCGGCCCCCTTTGGCCCCCTCGACAAGGCCCAAAGTGGCTAGCCAACTCCCCCCTATGCTGTGAGCACGAGCGAGAGACGCAGCAGCGGCGCACATGGCGTGCGTGCCATGCGCTAGCCCCTCACGGGGTCATGTCACTTCCGAGCGTTGACGATGGCGATGCAGGCCTTGCCCGCGGGCGTGTCGGTATCGCCGCACAGAGCCAAGATGGCCGCGCTGTTCGCCAGGTTGCTGATCGCGTCACACCCAGTGGCCTCGGCCTTGGTTGTCGTGGACTGCCCTTGCTGCCAGCACAGAACCTCACGGCAGAGCAGGAGGCGCCGCACGAGGTCTTGACCCTCACCGTCGAGTGTCATGCTGATGCCTTCTGGGTTCAGCCATGCCGGGTCGCACAGGGGCTTGGTCAGGTCCAGGTCGGTCAAGGCCGTGACCGCGTTGGTCTGCCCCTGCGCCGTCGTGTCCACAACAGGTGGTTGAGCCGCAAGGGCCTGCTCCATGGCTCTCTTGTGGATGCGCTCGGTGACGACCCCTCCCGTGACAGCTCCCGCCAGAATCGAACCGAGGATGATCGAGATGATGACACTGGCAGCCATGGGCTTGCCTCCGACGTGGATGTTCATGGGGACGGGAGTATCATGCTGGTCGCTCATGGGTCTGCTCCTGGTGGGTCAGCATCTTCTATCCCAGGTGGCGTGGCTTCGGCCTGTTGCAGTGCCGGCGGTTGTGTAATCGGCTGCCCCTGCCATGTGCGTGTGGTCCCATAGTAGAAGCTCGCGGCATCTGTCGCTTTCCGAGCCACGAGCCCTCCCGTCGTGACAGCACCGATAGCCCCGGCGACCACGGCAAGAACCTGGACAGCAGCTATCAGCATCCCTACGGGATCGGGCACCTTCCGGGAGTACATGCCCAGCACGGCCAGGAACACGATCAGCAAGGCCATGAGGATCAGTGCGTTCACGACGTAGCGCACCACGTTGGCCGTGGTGGATGGTCTGGCCCTGTCCTGGCCTTGCCACATGGCAACGCCGGGCTCACGGTGTTGCTGTTCACCGCAGCCCGGCTGGTTCACTGCCGTCCACTCACTACACGTAGGGGTAGAACGGGTAGCTGGCGGGGTACGGGAGCGGCTGCGCCATGGCGGGCATCACCTGACGCCTCATCACCGGCATGTTGGAGGGCATCTGCCCGATGGGAACGAGCGGCCCCTGCTCCAGGATGATGACCTCCTCGGTCTCGGGGTAGCTCCCATCCTGGCTGCCACCGCCCTGGTAGCCACCGTAGTAGTCCTCGCCGCCGTACTGCTGCTCGCCGTACTGCGACTGCTGAGCGCGCTGGGCTTCGAGCTGCTCCTTGTACTCCTTGTGCTGCTGGTGCAGACGGAAAGCAGCCTTCCCACCCGGCTGACCGTACTTGGGGTTGGAGCTGAGGGCGGACTGGGTGGTGGTCTGAGCCTGAAGGGTGGGCATGGGACGGGAGAGGCTCATCCGTGCCATCCTCCTCCCCCTGCCGACGGCCCCGCTCATGTAGAAGGGGACGAACTCCACCACGTAGGTACCATCGGAGCCCGCCTTGACCCGGATGTCCAGGTTGTGCTTGCTGGCGATAGCCCGCGCCTTGCGCACCACTCCCTGATGGGCATGGACCCGGTAGGCGGCCTTGAGGCCCCCTTCACCCTTGCGGGTCGCGTAGGGCTTGCCCGTGGTCTCCATCCAGGTCTTGAACTCCTTGCGGGCGGCGTTGATCTGGGGGTGGAGCCGCTTCCTGTCGGACCAGGAGCCGCCCACACCATCGCTGCTCGAAACTGCGATGAAGGTGACGGTGTTGGTCTTCGGGTTGACCGCTGCCTTGACGCCGAAGGCGTCCGCGGTCATCTGGGCGTAGTGGTAGGCCTGGCTGATCTGCGCCACGTCACCGAGCACCTGGATGGCCCCATTCGGGAGCTGCTTGTACTCGACTCCACCCTCCGTCAGGCCGATCACGTAGTCCCGCCGAGCGGCAGAGACGGCGACACCGGCCTGGGGGTTGGCCGCGCCGACTCCGAAGCTGCCCCACCGCTCGCCGCGCAGCGCCTTGTCGTACATCAGCTCAGCCACGAAGCCGGCGTCATCGAGATCGTCCACGGCCGTGCTGATCGCGCCGACCATGGCCTCCAGCCCAGCGACCTCGCGCTCATCGTTGTAGTAGTCCACCCAGCCCACGGCAGCCACGGTCGGCTGGGAGGCGAGCTTGGATTCCGCCTTCGCGGCCTTGCTCTCCTGCTTCACCGCCCGCTTCTGCACGCGGCCGGCGGACTTGACGATCCGCTTCTCCAGCTTCGCGATCTTGCCCTTGAGCCCGACGATCTTGGCCTGGTTGACCTGGGTCTGCTCTCCCTGCTCAGCCTCGGCGAGCTTGGCCTTCGCCTCTTCCAGCTTCTGATCCAGCGCCTCGATCCGCGCGGCGCCGCGCTTGAGCCACCAGAACGTGGGCATGGTCATCTCACCGACAACCACGAGCCCTTCGGCGCTGTCATCATCGTCGTCCGCGCAGACTGCGTTCACGGCCTGCACCAGGTTGCCCACGGTCTCGGCAATGCCGTAGTAGTCCACCCACCCGCTCTCGTCCCAGCTATCCGAGGTGCCGGCGTAGCGTCCCATGCGCTGCTGGGCTTCCTGGATCTGGGCCTTGAGCCCGTCGACCTTCTTCTGCCAGTAGGAGGTGAACCGGCGCTTGCCCTTGGCCTCGTACTTGGCCAGCTTCGATTCCGCCTTCTGCAGCCTCTTGATCAGGCTCTCGGTGTCCCGGGAGCCCCGTCCAGTGCTCAGCCCCGGGAGGAGCAGGGTGCGCAGATCCCCCACGCCCGCGCTGCCCTCGCGGTCCCGAGCGCCCGGGTCGAAGTCCAGGTACGACTCAGCCGGGCGGATTGCACCAGGCACGCGCAGCGGGTTCTTGCTCAGGTGGGTGATGATGGCCTGCGGGTCGTTGGTGAACACGATGGGGTAGTAGTCATCCTCATCCGGGCTGCCGAGCTGGTAGAAGGCTCCCTTGCTCTTGGCGGCCTTCTTCGCGGCGGCTTCGGCCTCGTCGCGGTCGTTTCGGGAGAGGAGCTGGGTCCAGTAGCCGTAGAGGAAGGTCGGGGAGAGATCCGTCCCGCCACGGTCCACCATGGCGTCGGGCTTCACCGGGATGTTGTTCTCCAGGGCCCACTTGTAGTACGCCTTGCCCGCCGACATGATCGCGGCCTGGATGTCCGCCTCCTTGCGCATCTTCTTCTCGGCTGCCTTCACCTCAGCCTTCTTGGACTCGGTGGCCATGACGCCAGCGTCTTTGGGCCCCTTCTTCCGCTTCAGGAAGCTGAAGAACCCGCTGACCCCCACCGGGTTGTTGAGGAAGAGGACGGACCCGGACTCTTCATCCGGGACGACATGGTTGTTCCAGGCACGCTCGCAGGCGGGGTTCATGGCTGCTCTCCGGCAGAGGTTGAATGACCGAGAACCGATCATTCAGGCTCTACCACAAGAGGGGCAAGCTGTCTATATCAAGCGAGTTCGCCATCCCTCGGTGGCTCGTCTGGGAGACCCTGCTCTCCCCCGATCAAGTGCAAGCTGCAGGTCACACCCTTTCCCCTCTGTTCTTGCTGCACTTCACCCCCCAAGTAGCCCTCGATGATCTCCCAGATGTCTCGCCGTTGCCGACGACACTCAGGGCAGATGTGCAGTGTCGGGGTGAGACCCTGGGAGATGTTGTTCACCCACCGTGCCATGGCCGCCTGATAGGCCTGCTCTTCCACGTCTAGCCCGTCGAGCCCAGCAGCATACGGCTTTTCGGCCTGCAGCGTGCCGGTCACCACGAGACTGATCCACCCATCGGGTTCGCTCTTGTTCGTCTGCGTGATGGCCTGGCCGTGGCAGATGTCGCAGGTAAAGCAGATTTCGATCATCTTTTTACCGTGACCCACTGGAGGGTGAACACACCAGCTTCGGGGAGCATGGCATCCGAGCCGATGTCGAGGGGGAGCTGATCGCTCACGGTGTCTTGACCGGCTACCAGGCCGAGGTTGTCCCGTGGGGCGCCCAGCTGGAAGGCCGCCCGACGCGCGCCCTCGATGACATCCTCCACCACTGCCATGGGAACCCCCGCGTTGAACACGAGGGTGAGCACGGTCAGTCCACTGGGGAGATACCGGATGTGGGCGACTCGGACCAGCCGTACAGTCTTGGCCTCATCCAGCCAGATGTCGGCCATGACTGCTGGGTCATTTTCTGCCCGGATGATGGACAGCACCTTCCTCGCGGCTTCTGCCAGCTCACGGCTCAGGCGCTCAATCTTGCCTACATCCTGCTCACTCATGTTGTGCTCCCATCACCATTCGTGGTGTCTTCCGGCACTTCGTACTTGTCGCGGTACTCGTCGGCCATCTCCACCATCATGTCGCGGGCGAGCCCCTGGTCTGCCTGCACAACCTGCCGCCCCGCAGCGCGGAGCTTGGCAGGGTCCACCATGCGCAGCGCGACAGCTAGTTCTTCTGCCGACAAGCTGCCGAGCATTTCGATGGGGTTTCCCCCCTTGCCGTCCCCGGTCACGGTCTTGCCCACCTTGGCCAGCACGACATCCATGAGGTCGCCCACGCGGCCCTCGAATCGGTCCCGGATCTTGCCCTCGCCCTGCTTGGCCTCAGCCGCTGTGGCTCGCGCCTCTTCGACTGCTCTCTTGGCGTCCTCCAGGTCCTTCTCTTTCTGCAGCACCAGCCGTCGGTGAGCATCCACGTCACCTCGAACAGCAGTCAGGTTGCCCTCCACGGACTTGCGCCTCTCCTCCTCAGACCGCAGCCGCTCCGAGAGCTTGACCCGCTCCAGCTCTGCCTTGCTGGCGTCCTGATCCCGTGAGCGTGCGACGTGGAACAGATCACCCTGGACGCGCTCCAGACCACTGCGGAGGCTGGACACTTCACGCTCCCGGCCTTTCAGTGACTCGCGGAACACCGAGGCCATGTCCGCGTGCTGGGCGCTGTTCTCGTTCAGCAAGAACGTGTTGAACGCGAAGAGCTTGTCGATGGTCCCCCCGAGGATGGCCACCAGCATGGCCGTCTCGCCGGACAGCCGCACTCCGCTACCAGCAGCAGCCTCCTTGATCAACGTGGAGATGGTGGACACCTCTCCCCCTGGGCTGATCCGCTGCACTTGCACATGCCCAGTTTCAGTCGGGGTAGGGCGTGCATCGACCCGGATGAAAGACCGATGGATGGCTGACACTACGCGGATCTCCTCCGTCGGCAGTGTGTCGCCATCCTCCCCGAAGATCATGTCGGCGTCAGAGATGCCCGGCTTGTAGTAGTAGGCGCGGAACGTGAACCCCGGGCTGGGGTTGGTGGACTCCTCCAGCGCCTTGACGAGAGCGGAAGCGACCCGAAAGTGCCCGGTGTACGCGGTCACGTTGCAGATCACGTCCTCAACCAGGACTGGCCCGGCATCGCCGGTGGTGGTGATCTTGATGCTCGCCAGCTTGCGCCCATCCGGCTCGCTGCTGGACAGGCCAAACGCCCTGGCCACCCACTCGTCAATGCCGGGCCAGTCGCCAGACCATTTCTCTCTGATTTCACCTTGGAGGGGGCCGCTGGAAGGCTGTGGCATGAGGTACCCGCACAGTGGAGTAGGCACGCATAAGGTAGCCAGTCCTCCCGGTGTAGTCCAGACGCTTGAGCACGTCTGCTCCCATATTCCTTCCTGGCGTATCGACTACACATGCCCCTTGCTGTATGCGCCCGTAGGCGACCTTCCCTGTAGACTGCCTCATCTGTAGGCAGGCTCTACCGTGTGCAGCCACTCGTGTATGCAGACTGTCTTGTAGGCAGGTCGCCCACGAACAGATTACCCAGCAGGCCACCTGCAACACCCCCCGAAAACGAACTAGCGTAGCAAACGCGCCATAAAGTCGAAAAAACCGTGCCAGGTTTGACAAAATGACAAAAATGCTCTGAACCCCTCGCAAACGTGACAGATTGACAAACGGGCCAGAAGGTGCCGTGCGGAGTCAACTGGAGGACCAGGGAGTGAGGCTCTGAGGATGCTCAACGCTCTAGGTAGGGGGGTGCGGACTTCCTTCATATATTCCCTTGACGCTAACCCATACTTCCTCTTGACAATCGCTCAGGGACTCTCTCAACTCCGCTTGTAGGAGGGGGTGCGGACTTCCTTCATACATCTCTTGACAAGTAATAGTCTAGAGATATATGAAGGAACTCAGCAACCACCTATATAGAGACACGTAGAAGATACCTAAGATGTCTAGAGAATATATGGAAGATGTCTAGAGAATATATGAAGGAACTCCGCACCCCCCTATATAGAGACACGTAGACATGAACCTCCCTCAGGCCATCCACTTCCTTTCAGAATCCATCCCTGCTACTCGCCTCGCTGACCTCTTGCTTCAAGACGTGAAGGTGCAGCCAGAGCATGACGAGGTGCTGCTGACGATCCGTGATCGTCGCCGGGTGCATCTCACGGGGCACGATGCCATGCCAGCGGTCGTCACCGTTGTTGCCTGGGCGACCGGACGTGGATCGGTGCCGGATCATCCGACGCCGCTCATCCCCACGCAGCCGAGAGGGGTGGACCCGATCCCCCCCAGGTGGCTCGACTTGATCGGAGGCCTGGACGAGGCCCCCTGGTACTCGGACACCACCCTCACCCGCTGCCTGGACTACTTCATGGCGCTGATGGAGAACAACAGCCCCATGTCTGCCAGCAACGAAGCTCAGGAGGCCTACGAGGCCAGCGTGATGGGCTGCGCATCCCCCGAGCTTGACCGCTTTCTCCACTGGCAGGCGGGGGAGCCTGTTCCACGGGTCGGCGGGGGGCGTCCTCGGTGGGGGGAGCCGGTCCACTACCTGACCAGCTTCATGGTCATGCCCAACATCACGCACGTAGAGATGGCAGAAGCTGCGCAAGTGGTATGCCTGATCAGATCGTTTTCCCCTTATGAAGTGCGTCGTGCCCTGCGCGAGACAGGTGGACCCACCCTGGGCTGGCTCGCTTTCCGCCGTCACTGCGCCCGGCTGGGTCGGCTGCTTCCCTCAGATTTCCCCCCGAGCATGTCCTGGGCCACGGTCGAACACACGCCGATGCCTGTGACGCCGAAGCCCGTAGCCTCACCGCAAGACGCCCCGGCGCCCCCCATGATCGAGCTGGCGGTGAAGCCGGAGCCCGAGAAGGTGCGGCCCAGGCGGGGGAGGCGGCCAAAGGTCCCGGCTGCTGTGCCAGAAGCCTCGGCCGAGCCAGAAGCCAAACCGAGGCCGAAGGTCAAAAGGGCTCCCGCCAGGTCGTGCCCACCGCCTGTCAAGCCACCATGGGCTGTGGGGCCGATAGACAGATGGCCGATGGTGTTCAGGACTAGCTGGAAGAAGATGCCTGATCTCCCGGAGGAGCCGGATGGCCCGGAGAACATGCCGGCCGATGAGGTGCCGCCGGTCCACACCCTTCCCCCCGTGCTCTACTACGCCTCTTCCATGCTTGATGCTGACCGTCCTGAGCGTGTTGACGCCCGTGTTTGGGCAGCCGCCATCCTCCAACTCTGCTACCCGCGCCACGGGAAGAACACGCTGACTGCAAAGGAGTACAGCACCCGTGTTCTGGAGTGGGTGGAGCTGATGGAGAACCTGGACCCGAAGGTCGAGTGGATCATCCAGGACACCATGGAGAAGATGAGAGAAGCCCGGTCCCTGCGGCACGGCCATGAAGCGGAAATGGACTCCTTTGAGGAAGAGGTGTCTGATGCTGACGCCAGATGAACTGGAGGAAGTGAGGGTTCACATCAACAGGATCGAAGAAAGGCATGGGATGATCTACGCAGGTCTGCTGCGCCAGGCGATCCAGGCATGTGAGGACCCACGCGACCTGGACTACATGCTGGACTATCGACTGTCACTGCCTAGCCAGACTCGTATGCACTTTGCCTGGATCTGGAACAAGCTCGCCGAGGTAGGCGGTGAGCTTCCCTTCGACCTCGGCTTGCCCAAGCTGGAGCCCAAGCTGGGTAGACCCAGCAAGAAGGACAACATCCCCGAAGAAGTCCTGCACGCCATCGCCGTCCTGGCCCGGCGGCACAATCCCCGGGACCTGTCCGCGGCAACCTGGTGGGACGTGGACTGGATGGACCGCTTGGTCGACTGGCTTGATGGGGCTGTCCCATGTTCAGCTGGCTACATCGAAAAATACTCGGAAGACCCAGTGTATCGCTACCTGGCACTGCGGTACACTTCACGCAGGCTCACAGGCGGGTGGCACTTGAAATACACACTGCAGCGCCGTCAGCCGGTGGCAGACTTCCTGGAATACCACAAGATGTGCCAACGACTTAAGGATGAGGGCAAGCCATACCCAAAGAGCATGGGTAGAGGCCATATTGATATTGACAGCGGAGACTACCTGGAGGGAACCGACTACAACCCGAGGATGAACCAGGAGGAGTGTGATGCCCATGCTGTCATCCACCACTGGTGCTGCACCGGGATCGATCCGAGCCGCCTGATGCTGGGGGACAAGGAGTACCCCGCATGGTTGCAAAAGCCTGCCTTCAGGACTCTCCCACCTCCGCATGTTCTCGGGAAGGAAGACCGCTTCCTACCCGCTCGGCCGGGCAGCCGGGTCAGCATGAGTCCCGGGCGCATCAAGGAGATCGCGGAGAAGTATGCCAGCGAGCCCACCGGAGAGCCGATGCGGAACTACACGAAGAGGGCACCGTGGGCACAGCCGTTCGGGGACGTGTTTCCGAGCGAGTTGTACGTGGACCCCAGGACACAGCCAGGGTGGGTGTCCCCCGGAGCCCACCTCAAACGGAAGGCCGACTCGGGACCGTTCAGCCCTTGACAGACCTGGCAATGGCCCAGATGAGCAGAGCCAGCAGGAAACCTCCGGCGACACCTCCACCGACGGCGATGATGGTGGACCGCCTGGTCAAGGTCTTCTGCATTTCGAGCAGCGCGGCCTTGATCTCGGGGTCGATCTCGTGCTGAACCACAAGGCCAGTCTCATCCGGGCGTGCTTGGACACTTCGCCGGATCTGCCGGCTGAACGGGATGATCTGCCCTGACTCAGTGATGTGCCCTACGACGACTTCGGCCATGATGGTCTCCAGAAGAAAGTGCTCCTGGGGAGACTACCACGAAGCCAGCGTCAATGCACGATCAACCGGCCCATGGCGTCATACTCCGGCACGTAGTCGTCCATGTCGTCCACCGTGTAGTCTCCATACCCGTCGCCATAGACTTCTGGCGGGGGTGTGGGCTCGGGCGGGCCAAAGACAGGAGACGTGGGGGGGATCTCGGAGACGGGAGGCTCCGGGGGAGGAAGCGGGTCGGTCGTGTCCAGGGTCAGGAACGGATCGGCACCGCCCTTGAGGATCGCCTGGAAGCCCTCAGGCTGACCTTCTTCAGCCAGTTCAACATCGTTGCGGTAGTAGTACCTGCGCCCATCGGTGCCAGTACACTCGATGACGAAACCCTCCTCCTTGACTGCTGCCAAGATGTCCTGCATGGTGCGCAGAGACACGCCAAGCTCTGGGATCAGGCTCCCGATGGAATGGGCCAGGCCGTCGTAGAGGATTTCCAGGACGCGACGACGCTGCCGCATGGCGACGGTCGGGGCGAGGAGCGTCAGCACATGCTCAGCTCCCTTGAGGTGAGCCTTGGTGGTGAGAGCGGCGAAGGTCATGTCCTCCAGGTTGATCCACAGCTCAATCTCGCGCTTCGCAAACGACTCACCACGATCTACTTCTTGCTGCGCCGTTTCCATGGCCTCGTTGGTCGAGGCCTCGAAGCTATCCACAATCGGCAACTCCCCCTCGTTCGGGTCGAGACCCTTCTCCCTCATCTTCTCAACGATGTACCTGTCCAGCGCGTAGATCGCGGCCAGCTTGCGGGTGAGCGTGACTGCCCGCCCGAGGGTACCTGCCAGAGGGGGGTTCGAGCGGACCAGCTTCAGCGCCTTCTTGTCCAGCTCCCGGGCGAACCTGTCCAGCGCCTTCCGAGCCTGCGGGTCGTTCTTCAGCCAGCACTTGGGGGCGAGATCGCGCATCTGCGCCATGTAGGCTGCAATCCGCATCCGACCCGGGATGTCAGGCTCGATTTCAGACGGGGCGAGGAAGCGCGTGCGCTGCCCCATGGCGATGAAGAACCGAGCCCAGAACCCGCCTGTCATGTCAGACGGCTCCAGCCCCTCGGAGAGCAAGGGGTGCGCGATGGCCGCCAAGATGGACAGCCGAGGGTCTTTGACCTCCCGGCTGCGGGCGTTCCCCTCTCGGCTATTGGCCAGAGACTGGGTGGTGCTCACACAGTCGTACAGGTCCATGTAGGCCTTCTTCACGTCGCTCAGCAGCTTGTCCCCCCTGGACTGCTGAAGAAACCGGGAAAACTCCGGCTCCGGGATCACCCGGTGCTGGCCCCGGCCCAGCTCGTCAATGAGCCCCTGGAATGACCCCGGGCTCTTCCCCCAGCGGTCGGGGACCGCTTCCCCGAGGATGTTCATTGCCGTCATCATGGAAGTCGTCTTGCGGTCCAGCGACGAGTCTCCCACGAGCAGGGTGTAGAGGTTGACGCGATCTCGTCTCGCGCCTGGCCCCCACATGCTCGTCTCCGTGTTGACCAGGGCTGACACGGTGGTCAGCGCCGAGGCCAGGGCGTAGATGAGAGGCGCATCGGTCTGCGCTTCGGTGAAGTAGACGATCTCATGGATGAGACCTTCCCTGGGCACCAGGAAGGTCTTGACGTGTTCGTCAGTGATCATGTTGTCAAACCTCAGGCAGTTTCACGGCTCGTGAGCCCGCACAAGCTCACGCCCCGTCTGGATACCCGAAAGCCCCGGCCGTGGCAAGGGGGGATCAGGTGTTGACTGTACTGTGCCCCTGTGATAGACCCTTATACGTGCGAGGAGCGTGATGGGTATTCGTCAGGTGAAGGTAGAGTTTTCCTTGGCCGATCCTCTAACCGAGGAGCAGGCTGCGTCAGTCGCGTGCATCCCTGGAGTGACCTTCCCCAAAAGGGGGCGCATCCTCACCGCACGCGGGTCGGGGGCCAGAACCGTCGCCGGGGTGCTGCGCTGGCTGAAGGTCGACTTCGAGCACCACCAGGTGGGGCAACCAGACCGGACGACACCGCTGGAGGAGATCCCAGGGGTCTCAGCTTACGCCATAGAAAAGGCCAAGCCCTTCCAGCGGGACGCCCTCGCTTTCACCCAGCGCCTTGGTGGTGGCCTTCTAGAGGTGCCATGCGGTGGGGGGAAGACCTGGATGTTCTTGTGGTGGATCGCCAGCTACCCTGGCAGAGCATTGATCGTGACCAGCTCGGGGGCGCTCTACCAGATCCCAGAGGAGATCAGCAAGCTCTTCGCCCCTGGAGCCATGCCCTACGCCGTGATTGACCGTGAGCAGAGAGCCACGGCCGCCCATGCTAGCATCCGGGATCTGAGCCATGGGCATCCACCGTGGAAGGTGGTCAACCCCAGCACAGGTCAGGTCTACGAGCGCCTCGGGGCCGGGCCACTGCCCAAGGACTTCGCTGAACTAGCAGACCTTCGCCGGGTCGCCGAGATCGGGATTGACTCTGGGTGGAGCAAGGATGAGGAAGATCGCATCTGGAGGGCACGCTGCATCGTGGCGGTGGCCGACGGGCTGAGCTGCGCCGAGACCGCCGTGAGGCTCAGGCGGTCGCAGGACGAGGTGGAGGGGTGGGTAGCGCAACTTCGGGCCCAAATGCGCGCGGACACGTACCAGAAAGACCTCGGCCTGGCCGACGACGTGAAGGTGGTCATCATCCCCAACTACCTGATCACCTCCCGTCGAGAAGCCCTTGCTGCCTGGGGGGCCCCTACGGTTGTGCTGGACGAGTGCCACCATTTCAAGGACCATTCCATCTGGGCGGTAGATGAGGACCAGTCCGGGACGACGTTCACACTCAAGGAGACGCAGGCGGCCACGGCGCACTACCTGAGCCAGAACGCCTCGCGTGTCCTGCTGACCTCAGCCACGCCGCACCCGGATCGTGTCCGCGACTGGTGGGGACAGCTCACCATGATCGAGGGGCCATACTCCTGGGGGCGCTTCCGGGTCTTCGCCGAGCGGTACTGCAACGGGAAGATGAAGCCCATCAGCCGGTTCAACCCCCGGAAGGTGCTGGACTCGAAGGGAAGCTCGAACCCAGAGGAGCTTCGTAGCAGGATCGATCTGCTGCGCTTCAAGGTGTCCCCCAAGGTGACCCATGCCGAGCTGCCCCCTCTGCGCGTGGTGGTCCGTCACGTTCAGCAACGCGACCTCACCCAGGCGCACATCGGCGTGGACGAGCGCGGAGCCTGGGTGTCAGCGAAGCGGGCCGGGACCGCGGGGAAGCTGACCTACATGCTGTGTCTGGCGGCGGCCATGGTTCGACCCCTCGTGGTCAGTGTGCTCGCCGAGAAGATGGAAGCCGGGCAGAAGGTGATCGGGATCACAGGTTGGCACTCAGACTGCAACCGCATGGGAGCAGAGCTGAAGAAGGCCGCCGGCAAGAAGGTGCAGGTGTGGATCGCGCATGGGGGGAACACCTCGCCCGAGGAGCGCAAGGCAGTCCAGGACGCCTACATGGCGCACCCGGGGCCGTGTGCCTTGATTGGCACCCTGGACGCCTGGGGGGAGAGCCGGAACCTGCACGACACGGACTACATGGGGCTCGCCTACGTCCCGTGGACGCCCATCGAGATCAAGCAGATCATCGGTCGAATCTGGCGGCTCGGGATGAGCGCCGAGAGGAACCCCGTGGTGGAGCTGTTCATCGGTCGAGGGACCAAGGCTGAGGATGTCGAGGCTGCAGTCTTGTCGAAGTTCACCGACCTGGCCGCGCTGTGCGACATGGATGATGATGCGCTGGTCGAGGGGCTCAGGGACAAGAGCGACAAGCGCAGCCGGGAGCAGGTGCTCGCGGACATGGCAGCCCGGCTCATGGACACGGATGATGACCGGAAGGTCGCCCGAATCGCCGGCCGGCAGATGGAGTGCGGCGATTATGAGGACAGCGAGACTTGACAGGGGAACCCGTAATCGAGTAGAAGGGGCACAGTGGAGTGCCTGTCAACAAGGAGCACAGGATGGCCAGCCGGAGAAAGAAGAACGATGAGCAGACGATCCCCGAGGTGGTGTCGCTGCCCAGGGTGGTGGAGCCGAAGGAGCACGTACCCGAGCCCATCAGCCCGGTGTCCCCAGCGGTGAAGGCCTACATCAAGGCTCACTGGGCCGCCGACAGGGGTGAGGGGTCCGTGAAAGCGGCCTACACCCTGTTCCTCCCCTTGTCGAAGGCCGAACGGGTGACGGTACAGAAGATCATCCGGGAAGGAGATGCTCCGTGATCCAGTACCCGGAAGCGCATGCTGGCCTCATCCAGAACGGTGACAGATTCCACCTCGCCTTCGTCGTCCCAGACGGCCTTGCTGCGGTCAGCACCTCAGACCTCGGTATCACCACCGATGGCACGCAAGAAACCATGCTGGCCCTAGATGGCCGGGAGTTCTACTTTCTCACGGCTGACGCCCAGGCTCCTGGGGCGATCTTCGCCTCAATCGGGAAAGTCTCGGCAGGGGCTGTCTTTTTCACCATGACCGAAGGCGACCGGCTGATGGAGAACGTCACCGATGTCGACTACATCTTCGCCGTCTCCACCCTCGCCATCCTGGCCGAGCGTTACCTGACGAGCTGGCGCCTTCAAGCCCAGGCGGAAGTCACCAGCGCCAAGAACGGAGGAAAAAATGCAGACAACTGAGGCAATCAACATGCTTCTCCGACTCGCCCCGGCCAAGGTGCGGGCTGCGGGGACCGGCTTCGTCAAGGCCGCGGAGGGGGACATCAGGATGCTCGCCGTGTTGGAGGCCAAGATGCTGGACCTCGGCCTGGTGGTGAAGCGGGTGCAGGAGAAGAAGGAGACGCCCAGCGCGGGGCTCGCCCATTGGCTGTGCCTCTGCCGAACCGCGGGGAATGACAGGGCGAAGCCGGAGGTGCTGGTCAACCTCGACAGCCTGGTGGCGGCCATCCTGGCGGACCAAGCTGGAGTGGACAAGGCCTTGGGCCCGGCGGTCAGCATGATCGCCAGACTTCTCTGAGGGACTCGACAGCATGAAAGCCCGCACGATACGCCTGTACCGCTACATCCTCTCCCTGAGTGGGTGGTTGGCCACGCTAGAGGATGTGTCTTCTGCCTGGACTGACATGACAGGGAAGGACAAGGTGCTGCGTGTGATCGGCGGGTTGCGCCTGGGGAAGGTGCTGCTCGACAAGACCTTGAACGCAGACAATGGACCGGCAGGTCTGATGCGCCGTCTCGGCTACCTCCCGGTTTTCCTACCCCCCGGCGTGTCCGCGACCATCGTCTCCTGGCTCACGGCGCAGTGCGGGTACCAGGACATGCGAGTGGCAGAGGGAAAGCTGCTCCGAGTCTGGGGGGAGGACATCTGCTGCCTTGTCACCCTGGAGGGAGCACTTCTGTCTGGCCCCTACGTCCGAGACGGGAACAAGGATCTGCTCTACATCTGGGCGAGCAAGGCTTTCTGGGCCATCGGTGACGCCGTGGTCCTGGAGCCGGCCAAAGCCCCTGTCTTCTCCTTCGATGATGATGACAGCGGCGGCGGGAGTTTCTGGCACGCGCACAAGGCACCAGGTCGTGGGGACTACGTGGGCGATCCTGACCCCAAGGTGGTCGCCGACCGGCTACGGGCGCATGGCAGCTCCAACGCTCGCAGTGTGCTGATCATCGGCCCCAGCGGGTCGGGAAAGACAACCCTGGCACGGCTGGTTGCCGAGCACATGGGGGGGCGGACCATAATCGCGAATCCCTACAAGCTCGGGTCACCGAGGCGCATGGGGTCGGGCGGCATGAACCTCTCCGGGGTGCTTGAGCTGATCATGATGCTCATGCCGTCGGTAGTGGTGCTCAACGACGTGGACATGGAGGACTCTGAGGGTCTGCTGGACCTTCTGGAGTCTGCCCATGGCAAGACCACGATGATCCTCACGTTCATGGCCGACGACATCAACTGGGCCACCACCGGGCTGCTGGAGGGGAAGAAGGGTGCGACCGGGAAGAGGAAGAAGGGGAAGGAGAAGCCCGGGATGATGACGGGGCGGTTCTACTACTCCGGGATGCGCCCGGGGAGGGTGGACGAGATCATCTTGCTCCCACCACCGGGTGACGTGGAGAGAGAGGTGGTCCTGAGGCACTACAGCCGGGTGTTCAACGTGGACCTTCCCCCGATGAAGGACCTGGTTCCGGCCACCGCTGGCCTGACGCCGGCCTACCTGCGTGAAGTGGTGGACAGGATCGCCAGATTCGGGCTCAGCACCTGGAAGGGCGAAGTCGAAACCGTGCGGCTGACTGCACCCCGAGCAGGGTACTGGCGTGAAGGTGATGATGCCTACATGTCGCTGCAGGATGACTACAAGCGGCTCGCCACGGCCGTGGAAGACCAGCGGTTGACCATGGATGAAACGCGCCAGCTGCTGAGCCTTGCCGAGCTGCCGAGCGAGGACCGACTCAAGCTGGCCAACCTCTTGGACGACATCAAGGCAGTAGCCAAGCTGGGAACAGAGATGGACAGGAGAGAGAGGACGTGATGAACCTCCTGAGCATCGGCATGGTCCAGATCCCGCTGGGCAAGACTCGCACGCTCACCTGTACCTGTCCCTGGGATGGGACCTCGACAGGCCCCGAGTACCAAGCAACCACTGAGACTTACGTGATTGAGCAGATCACGGTAGACGAAGCAGCTTTGCTGCTGAGCCCCATAGGCCCGGGTCTGACCTATGAGAGGGCCCTGAGGGACTACCAGGTCAAGCAGGTTGATGCTGAGTCACACGCTCGGGTAGAGCTGGAGAATCAGAGAATCAAGAGGATGCTCGCCTATATAGCAACAGGAGATCAGAGCCACCTGACCGAGCCTGAAGATCAGGACTGGATTCGCAGGCGAGCCCGAGAGCTTGCTGGTGAACCCCCACGGGCGACTTTGATCAGGCTCCACGCCGGCAGCACTGTGTCTATCATCGTCCGAAATGCAGGGGAGAAGCCCATGCTGTTCCAGGCTATTCTGCCCATCACCATCGTGGAAAAAACAGTGGGTGACGCATGACCACAGCATTTCGGGGTGACAGGCACTTCCTCTCCAACTTCTACCCATGCCGGGTTGAGTACGACGGGATCGTGTTTCCCTCGTCCGAGCACGCCTTCCAGGCGGCCAAGACGGAAGACTGGAACGAGCGGAACCGCATCCGGCTGGCCAAGTCGCCAGCCGAGGCCAAGCAGATCGGGCGCAGCGTGGCCTTGGTCCCGGGGTGGGACAGCGCCAGGCTGTCCGTGATGGGCGGCGTGCTCAAGGCCAAGTTCCTCGGCAACGAGGATCTCATCGTGAAGCTGCTCGCTACGGGTGACAGCCCCTTGGTCGAGGAGAACGCCTGGGGGGACACCTTCTGGGGAGTGTGCCAGGGGGTGGGGGAGAACAACCTCGGGAAGCTCCTGATGTTGCTCCGGCGCAAGCTCAGGGAGCGGCAGGGGAAAGACCAGCCGTTCCTCCCTGCTCCATCTGCACCACGTCAGACAGCACCTCGACCGCCTAGGCAGAACGTGCCTCCCCCTATACAGAATGTGCCCCATTCGAGCGACTTCCCCAGGGAGTGCCAGAACGTCCTGGACCTGTGCCAAGCGTTGGTGGCTGCAGGGGTTTTCAAGTCCTCAGTGGAGGACAAGATCATGGCCATGCAAGCCTGGTCTGAGGACCGTGACGGATTCGCTACGGACAAGATGTGGGCTGCTTTGAGCAACATGCGCACCGCTGTGGAGCAGTCGCGCGACAAGCAGAAATAGTCAGTCTCACCCGGTGCGAGAAGGAGACGACGTGGAAGAACAAGTGCAAGAACAAGTACAAGAACAGAGACAACGGCAGCTCCCGACCCGGGCTTTGCTGGTGGGGACACCACCGCAGGGAACCGACAAGCTGGATGAGACGCTCCAAAGGTACGGGGTCAAAGTGGAATGGAGGAGGCGAGCGTCGAAGTCGAGCCACAAGGGACTACCACCAGGATGTGACCTCGTGGTGGTCAACCGAGACTTCATCGGCCACTCTGACAATGGTGGGATCGTCAGCATAGCCAGGAAAGCTGGGCTGCAAGTGCTCATGCTGCCCTCACGGGGGTCCGCAGCGGGGGAGCTGCTGGAGAAGATGGGGTACACCTCGCAACCGGAAGTGCTGCTTTCCACAAGCGAGCCGAAAACGACATCGGCCAGGTCATTCGGCGTGTCGACAGAACGTGACGCAGCATACTGGCTCTCCTGGCAGACGGCCTTGGCCAAGCACATGACCCCGAGCACCATCAACAAAATCAGCAAGCCGTCCGGTTCGGCTCAACTGCTGGCGCAAATCCGGCGGATAATCTGCGCACACCCGTTGACCACGAACCTGGGCCTGGCGTACAAGGTGCAGATCCCGTCCTGGATGACAGCCACGGACTTGTCCACGTACCGTCGCTGGGCAGGGATGTCCGTGGGCGTGCTGTACCCACGCTGGTCGAAAGCATGGGTCTACCTGGGGACCTACCATACAGCGTGTGGAGAGCTGGGGGTCGAGCCCGTGGACCCGAGCAAGTGGGAGGGGCTGGAGGAAGGAGAGGAGATCAGGCTGGTTGACAGCTTCGACAGCTTGGTGAACGCGATCCGGGTGCAGCCGGAAGATTGCCCTGAGCCTGAGCCCCTCTCAGCACCAGCCCAGAGAAGTCCTGAGCCCGCCCCTGTCCTTGTGCAGCCCAAGCCCGTCGCCCTTGACGACATCCTTCCCCCATGGTCCGTCTTTCCCCCACGACGTGCAGTGCCCAAACCCCCTGCACCTGTGGTGCTTGAGCTGAACCCGAGGGGTGGCACAGACAAGGGCCCGGTGGGAAAGGAGCCAGCCCGGCAAGGAGGATCAAGCTCGGGCCCGAAGCGGGGCCCCCACGAGATCAACCGGCTGCGTGTTGTACCTGAGCCCCCTCCGGCTCCCCCCGCTGTCATTCCTGCCCCTGCCCCTGCCCCTGCCCCTGCCCCTGCCCCTGCCCCTGCCCCTGCCCCCATCGTGAAAAAGCTGCCCGAGTGGATGGATGGTGATGTGCAGACCGCGATGACCATGCTGTTCACCGAGATGCAGCGGGTGGGTCTCGTCTCGCTGTCGGTCAGGAACGAGGATGGGGACATGAAGCTGTCGTACAAGTACCGCAAGGTCGTCGTGATCGAGGAAAGTGGCGATTTGGACGGACTGGAATAGGAGGTTGCTATGCTGATTCTGCCCCCACCCTACACGCTGGACTACCGGCTGTCTCCGCACTTCAGCTTGCGGGAGCTGACCTGGACTCTCCACCGGGGGTACCTGGAGCGAAACATCGAGGAGGCCATCCCGTTCATCGAGACGGCGCTCATCCCGCTCTGCCAGGTCATGGAGACGGTGCGGTGGATGTGTGGTGGCCACCCGATCTCCGTGCATAGCGGCTTCCGATGCCCTGACCTGAACACCGCGATTCACGGCTCTCCCACCAGCCAGCACAAGCTCGGCGAGGCCATGGACTTCCACGTCATCGGGTTGTCCGTCGAGGAAGTCTGGATGATGATCAGCAGCTCTGACCTCCCCTTCGGCCAGTGCTTGTGTGAGGGCCCGGCCATGGGGTCCTGGACCTGGGTGCATCTGAGCCTCGGTGCCCCATGGAGAGCGGCCCGCAAGTGCGGGCAGTCATTCCAGGTCGTGGCCTGAGGTAGCCTCAATGCGCCGTGCCACGTTGATCCATGCTGACTGTGTGGTGGCCATGAAGCGGCTGAGAGCGGAGTCTGTGGACGCCATCGTCTGCGATCCACCCTATGGGCTGGAGTTCATGCACAGGGATTTCGATGTGCTGGGTGACGGTGCAGCACAGCAGGCCTGGCACTCCCGATGGGCTGCCGAAGCACTCCGCGTCCTGAAGCCTGGCGGCTGGATGCTGGCCTTCGGTGGCAGCAGGACGTACCATCGGCTCGCCTGCGCACTGGAGGACGCTGGCTTCGAGCTGCACGACTCGCTCCACTGGGTCTATGGGTCAGGCATGAACAAGGTAGGCTATTTGTCCTACATGCTGGAGCGCAAGCTGTGCCACAAGGTCGATGGGCAAGCCGTCTACAAGAGCGACGGTGTGCCGATGCAGATGGCGCCCCCGTTCCGCCACCCTGACGCAGACAGCCTGTGGGGCTGGGGCGGCGCGCTTCGACCTGCCGTTGAGCCCATCGTGCGGGTGCGCAAGCCATTCTCGGGGACGCTGGTGGCCACCGTCCTGCGGCACGGTACAGGCGGGCTGAACATCAACGGCTGCCGCGTGGCAACGGGGGAGGAGATCAGCACGCACAGTCACCGGGAGCACGGTGCTGCTGCTGGTGACCCGGACTACGGGACATTCGCCGCACAGGAGACGGTGCAGAGCGAGGGGCAGAAGCTGGGGCGCTGGCCTGCGAATCTGCTGTTGACGCACGTCGAAGGTTGCCGCATTGTGGGCACTACCGTGGTCAAGGGCGACAGCCGGGCAGGTCAGGCCAAAGGGGCAAGGCCTGGCGGGTTCGGGGATGTGGGGTCAGATAAAGGAGACAGCCGGCCGGCGGGGACTCTGCATGGTGATGAGGCCGTGCAGCAGTGGGAATGTGCCCCTGGCTGCCCTGTGGCGGCGCTGGATGCGCAAGCAGGTGGTGGCCACGGTGCATCAGCTCCGGCGAGCAGCCCCCTCGGCGTCGGGCGTGCCGACTACGGCATCCTGAATCCACGAGCGGCAGGGTTTCGCATAGAGGGTGGAAGTGCCTTTCACAACGATGGCAAAGGGTCCGTGTCGAGGTTCTTTCCCACCTTCACCTGGGAGGATGAGGACTTCTTGCCCCTGATGTACCAGGCGAAGGCGGCACGGAGTGAGCGTGAGGCTGGCTGCGATGCACTCGCGGTGAAAGAAGGAAGGAAGATAGGCAACAATCACGCGACCGTGAAACCCGTTGCCCTCATGCGCTGGCTCGTCCGCCTCGTGACCCCGCCTGGGGGGCTCGTGCTCGACCCATTCGCCGGCAGCGGGACGACGTTGATCGCTGCAGTCAGAGAGAGTGCCGAGAACGTGAAGCAGGGGAAGAAGCCCATCTACGTGATCGGCATCGAGAAAGACAAGAGCTACATCCAGATCGCGCAGGCCCGAGTGGCACATGCGCTTAGGAGCAGATCGTGAAGCACAACCAGATCGCCATCTTCATCCTCCTGGGAATCCTCGGCTGGTTTATCATCGGCATGGCCATCGGGTTGCATCGAGGGCGGAAGTCTTGCCAGGACACGCCCTGCATCTGTTCCAGCTACGACCCAGGGGAGGAGATCGTGCCCGAGGACAGCACGCCATGAAATCTCACCCGGATGCTTGACACGGAGGGACAGGCACAGTACAGTCACCATGCCTCAAGGAGCCCCAATGAAACCCCCCCACACCCACGTCTTCGTCGCCACCCATGAGCACTCCCTCTCGGCCAAGGCCATTGCTGCCCAGCTGCAGCTCATTCCCGGCGTCACTACTGGCCACCATGAGGACTCTGACTGGGGGGTCGGCGGCTGGAACGACGTGATCCACGAGGTAAAGAGGGCTGACGTGCTGATGGTCACGTTCAGCCCGTCCATGCTGACTTTCGCGATGGGCTATGCCATTGGAAAAGGCAAGCCCGTGCTGATGATCGCCACTGCGCCTCTACCCCTGATGCTGCCGGACGGCATAACCCTGGTTCCCGACCTGGACCGGGCAGTCGCCTGGCTTCGGGGTTTCCAAGAGGCAGCCGGGGACAACAGCATCGAGGAGTGGGACAGGAAAGAGGAGTGGTGATGGTCACCATCGCTGACCTGTTCGCGGCTTGGCCGAGCGGCTTCCTGCCCACCCCTGGGCTGGTTGGCCGACGCTGGATGTGCGTGAGCTTGAGCAATGCTGACGGGCAATCCCGCTGGGTCGACAGAACCGCCACCATGTTCCTGCGCCTCCCAGACCATGCCAGACTGCCCAAGATTGCTGCTACCTTGACTGACGGCGACTTCCTCCCTGACCTGATCACGGGCGGCCCTGCGACGTGGGGGGCTTGCCTGGCTGACCTGTGGGCAGGGGTCGTTGAGAAGATGCCTGACATGCACGTCACTCCGGCCATTCCAACAATGGGGTTCACCTGGAGCGCAAGGTCACCGTCGGGAATGATTTGGGGCCTGGATGGTGGCCAAGGGCAGGAGATTTCCTTTGTCCAGACTGAAGCCCAAGGTGGGCCGAGGGTCTACTACTCCAACACCAGGTGCTCATTCGATGCACCTTTGCACACACTCAATCCGGCGTTGGCCTTGTGCCGCTGCCGAGCAGCTCTGAGGTGAACCATGGGAGAGAAAATGAAGCCAGTGATCTTCCGCGTCTATCCGGGTGATTTCGGGAGCCGCATCAAGATGCTGGACGGCACGATGCTGATCAATGGGGAGGTGGACCTGACCTGCAACAGAGCCGTGAAGATGGAGTTCGTGCGGCTGCTTGCCAACAGCTGGGACGACGACAACCCCGCCGCGATCTCCCTCATCAAAGACGGGGACATCTACTGGATTCTCGACGGGCAGCACCGATGCGCTGCCGTGAACCTGCTCAAGCGGCCTGTGGACTTCCATGCGTTCATCATCGACCTGAAGAACGTACACAAACCGCTGACCCCCATGATGAAGAGGGTCAACACCACCCGGACGTTCAACCTGATCGACACCCTGAGCCGGGACAAGAAGCGGTCCCCCTGGCCTGCGGAAGCGGAGAGCAGGGGGCTGGCCCCCGTATTCATCACCTCCAAGGTCAAGCTGGCCTGGACGAACATGATGCGGGCGACATGGCTGGCCAAGCAGGCGACGAGGCGGTTCGAGAAGGGGCAACCCGATCCTTGCGGCATCGGCGGGACGCCCAACCAGGACGACTTGATCAGCACCTGGTTGGACACCCCCAGGGCCGAAGTGGCGGCGGTGCTCGACGCCATCACCTGGTGGGAGGCCAACGTGGCTATCCCAGCCAAGAAGCAGCGGCGGATTTCTACCCCCCGCACTGTGAATGGCATGTTCTGCGCCATCCTGCTGTACCAGGAGAACATGCGGGACAACAAGGCGGCCCTGGAGGACGCGCCAAGGCGCCTGCTGGACTCGGCAGAGCTGCTCAACACCAACAGCGCCGCGCAGGGTTCGAGCCGGCAGTCCAGCAAGGGCTTGCTGATGGCGTACCTCAACGGCATCAACTACCTGCGGCGGGTCCACCTGGTCCGCGTCTTCGGCATGGAGTAGCACCCAAGCCATCTTCGAGTCTGCTGTGAACACTGCGTCCTAGTGCGTGATGACGTTGCTGATAGAAAGGCTACCCCATGACCCCCGCTGACCCCTGCTACATCCTCACCTCCGAGTGCGAGGGCGTGCTGGCCGGCTGGGTCGGCCCCGTCGTCGTGCGCGACGGCATGGGCGAAGAAACCGCCGTGGTCGTCCTTGATGGCGTGATCGTTGGCGCCAGCGGCGAGTGGCGCCCGGGTCACACTGACGTGACGGTGCTCCTCGACGCCGGCCGCCCCGAAGTCAGAGACCGCCTCGCCCGCTGGCTCGCCGGGAGGCTGGGCGTGGAGTGCGGGACGACGGCGCCGATGTTCCGCGTGGTAGTCGAGGATGGCGTGCTGTTCGCCTACCTCACGGCCGGCGACGGGTGGACCCACTGGTTCACAGCGGCACCCAGCGGGGAGTGGTACACCCAAGGGCTCGCCGACATCCCCCTCGACTCCCCCGACCGCGACGTGCTGGCTCTCCTCGCCGTCTGCCGGGCGGTGGGGAGGCTCACATGATCCCCGCTGACCTCGACCTCGCCCGAGCCTGCGCCCAGGCCATGGTGGCGCGCGGGTGGGTGACCCGATGACCATTCCCGACCTTCTCACCGCCCTCCGCGCCGATCCCGCCCTCGCGCTGGGGCTGCATGGGGCGCTCTGTGACCGACGCCAACCTCCTGCCGTGAATGTGGCCATCTGGCTGCCTGGCTCCGTAGCCGATGGCCGCGCCGTAAAGTGGCACTGCGAGACCCTCGCCCGTGTCCTGATCGCCGAGGCTTGGGACGGGGGCTATTGGCACGCCCCGAGACCGTACTTCACCGGGGAAGTGCCCTGCTCCTCCACCGAGGCCGGGATCGCCCTCTGCTCCGAGGCCCTGACCGCGGCAGGGTGGGTGGTGCATCGGCCGGACGGGGGTGGAGCGTGACCAGCAAGGCCGCGCGTCGCCAGGAGCGCCGGGAGCACCAGGCGGCGCTGCGAGCTTCTTGGGATGCCAACCAGGTGCTGCGCAAGGCTGCCCGGAAGGCTGCCGCCGATGCCGCCCTGGAAGCCGCCGAGGAACGCAGGCGGGAAGAACGCCGCGAACGGCTGCGGGTAGAGCGGGAGGCTTCCGCTGCGGAGCACGCCAGGTGGGAGGCCGAGCAGGCTGAGTTGCGCCGCGCCCGCGAAGCACACGCCATGCTGGCCCGGCGTCGTGAGCAAATCGCACTGGACCTGACCGATGGAGAGTACGGCGAGCTGCAGGCCGCTCGGCAGGAGCTTCTGACGCTGCTGGCTCGGTTCGGGCAGCGGCAGGAGCCCGCCCGTCCCCGCTGCCGCATCCTTGGTGGGCGCCTCGGACTGCTGATGCTGATGGCGACAGCGTGTGGAGCTTCGATGCCTGACCTCGATGCTGATCCTGAAAGGTGGTGACCATGATGGACGTGAAAACCGACGTGCAGGCGCTGGCGTGTGCCCAACGACTCGCTACGGACCTTGGCCCCGGCTGGGAGCCCTACATCTCCGTCAGGAGTCAGAAGCTCACATGGGGTGCCAGGCGGCCCGCGGGGCGGTACTACATCATCGACGTGCGGCCCATGGCCGAGGGCGATCCGCCCCGGCTGTGGCAAGCGGCTGTGATGTCGCCGCTCACTGTCAACCATGACAACATCGCCGACGTGCTGGGTCCGCTGGCAGCGATCCGGATGACTCCGCGCGAGGCGCTGGAAGTGCTGGCGCTGCTGAGCGTGCGGCAGCTTGCGGACGCGACCGTTGTGGATGCCGCGCTGGATGCCGCATGGAGGAAGCTGTGATGGACTGGAACAGTGAAGAGGGCCGAGCACTGCTGCGGCTGGCGTACCCCGTGGGCGTGCTGAACGTCGCGGGCGTTACGTCAGTCGCGGGCTGGTGCTGCGTTCACGTTGACCCGCCGGATGGTGACCGGGCAGGCACCGCGTGGTGGCTGCGCATTCTCCCGCCGGTGGCGCCGCACTGCAGCAGCAGGTGTAGCGACGCACTCGCGATGTTCTTGTACGAAACGCTCGATGGCGTGTCGTTCCTGCGCGATCCGCGACATGACGACGCCGACGACGCGGTGCTGCGCCGGGCTCTTGCCGAAGGCGATCTTCTCCCCCTGCCCGACCCGCAGGACGTGGCGACCTGGGCCTGCCTGCTGGCTGACCTTGCTGCTGCCATCGAGGTGACGCCGGAACGTGCGCAAGAGCAGGGAGGGGTGACGATCTTCCAGCGCAAGCCCTGGACAGGCTTTGCCTGGCATCGCTATGAGCCCGAAGAGCCTGGCGACGTTCCCGCGGGGATGGCCCGCTGGACCCTGGCGGTGTTCGATGCTGGTGGTGTGTGCCACTTTGACATCTACCTGCCCGATGGTGTGTCCGACGCAGATGGGGGTGCCGAAGCCCTGATCCGTGCCCGCGCCCAACTTCACACGGAAGGGAGGTAGCCATGCCTGATACTACTGATCCGACCTTGCATCCAGCCTTCCGGCGGCAGGTCCCGGTTGCAGCCGCGTGGCACAGATTCCTTTGCCAAAGCGGATCAGTGGCCGAGGCTTTCACGTCGTTGGATGCTTACGCATTTGGTCATAACTGCACACATGCCGCCCAGGAAGTCGCGTACAGGGAGAAAAACCATCAGCCGCCCGTAGGCACTGATCCGCATGACTATGATGCTCTCAACGGCTGTACCATAAGATATGATCAAAACTTCAATATCCTGCTGTGTTGCCAGTGGTGCGGAGCCGTCCGGCGCAAGGTGTTGGCGCACGAAGTTGCCACGGTGCTTGGTGCTGAATGGATGTGGCTATGATCCCCCAGCCCGAAGTGCTCCAACGTCTCTACCCCTGTGCCCCGGGGCACATCCCGTCGCGCCCTTGGTGGACCGGCGACCACTTCCACGCCATTCGCACGCGAGCGCCCTGGCACGTCGTTCACGTCGTTGACCTGCCCGCGGCGCCCCACTGGGCAGACGCCCCCAGGCCAGGCGTCTACCGTTGGAAAGACGCCGATTGGCAACAGCTTTTGGGTGCTTGTCGCTCACAGGCGTTGCAATGTGCAGACGCCGAAACCAGAAGTCTGGTCTGCTGGGCGCCCTACAAGACGGCCTTCACTGACCTGGAGGCCGCGATGGCGGACACTGACGGGCGTCTGGCGCCGCTGCCGCATCCTGGCCTGCGGGTCGGTCAGGTGTGGGGCCGCGCTGATGGTGAAGGCGTCCACGTCATGCAGATCATGGCGGTCGACCGCGCCGGGTCCTTTGCTGTCTACGCTGAAAACTCACTGGGAGCTGCACATGCACGGCGTCATAGCCAGCCGGACTTGGACAGCGCACATGCGCGCTGGTCCTCTCCTGCTGAGTGCATCAACATCCTGCTGACAGGCTGCGCCCTGCTTGCCGATCCCTGCTGCCCCTGGATGGCGCCGTGGGCGCCCTGCGCGGAGGCGTCCGATGTCTGACCGCACATGCTGGTGCGGTGCCCCGTCGCTGGACCAACATGGGCCGCCGCACTGCTCTGCTTGCCCCGTTTGCGGGGAGTCCTGCTGCGCAGTGTTGACGCGTGCGGAGGCAGACGCCTACGCAGCGACGTGGCCGCGCACTACGGAGCTGCGGCTACGTGCGGTCCTAGAGGTGGAACGCGGCGACACGGCCAGGCTCTGCTCACGGTGCTTGGCAGACCTGTGGACGGAACGCCGGGCAGACCCTGCTTGGAAGTACGCAGGCGCGGGCAAACTGACCCGGGTGGAAGTCGCGGCCGAAGCTGAGGCGGCTGCCGCTGTGAAAAGGCAGAAACATGCTGTGGTGTAGTAATGGACAACCACTGCACCTTGTGGGGGAGCCATGACTGCTACCGCCTGCATCACGATACTGATGGGCTTGATCAGCCTCGTGCTGCTCGTCGCTCACCGACAGAACCTGCGGCACACCACGTGCATCCGTGAACTGGAAGTGACACTGCACGAGGCGCATCTAGCGCTCTTGCCGTTTCATCACGCGGCGTGCAGGAGAACATGGCGGGAGGACCAGGGCCGCTTGCGCCTGGGCATAGTACCCGAACAGGGCTCCGCTGTGCCCCTGGCTTTGTGGGTAGACGACTTGTGGCGCGCTGCTCATGCTTATGCTGATGTGTCTCGCTCTCTCAACGGGCTTGACCAGCCGGAGGTCGTCGTGTTGCCCTCTACCGATTCCGACCGGGGGAGGGGGCCGTGCCGGGAAAAAACATCCCTGGGTGCTTGACGCGAGGGGGCCGGGCACAGTATAGTCACCTTCATGGCGCCCACCGGGCTGCGGCGCCTCACCACAAGCAGCCCACCACCGCTCGTCAGAGCAAACCCGGAGAGAAAGACATGGAAGACCTGATGCCCACCCTGAAGGCCGTTGAAGCGGCTGCCGTTCGCTACCACGCCACGATCCTCTTCCCCCAGAAGGTGCTCGGCACCAAGCCCGAGTCCCCGGAGGTTCTGGCGGCCCACCTGGAGCGGCTCGGGGTCGCCAAGGACGAGATCCGCCGGCAGGTGGCGGCGCTCCGCACCGAAGCCCAAGAAGCCGGAGCGGAAGAGGAGGCTGATTTCGTGGAGAGCGCCGAGAAGAAGGCGCGCACCACCTTCCTCTACGACGACGACGGCCCCGTGCTCCAGGCCGTGCAGTTCAACGCCATGCTGCGGGAGATGCTGTCCTGCCGAGGGACCTTCGTGAGCAAGAAGGGCACGAAGCAGACCTTCCAGCACATGCTGAGCTTCCACGCCCTCGACGCCAGCGGCAAGACCCGGCCGGCGGCCATCTACGACATGATCCCCACCTACGACGCCATCACGGGCAAGCGTCTCACCGAGCCCACCGGCACGGTCGAGATGACCGCGAACGTGTCGACCCCGATGGGCCCGCGTTCTATTGTAAAGCAACACCGATACATGGAGAACGTGCGCATCTACCTGGAGATTCGCGTCAACGCCAACGCGCGGATCGCGATCCCCGACGCCGAGATCGCCGCCTGCCTGGCCTGTGCCCAGACCGACGGCATCGGCGCCTGCCGGTCCCAGGGCTACGGCACCCTCCGAGTGGAGCGCCTGGTCCGGATCTAGGGCTACAACATGGCCAAGAGCGACTAGCTGATCATGCGACCTGGCACATCCGTGTCGGGTCGCATTTGGTCATTCAGGCTCACCTTCCATTCCCTTCCACCTCGACCAACCACGCCAAACCGCTCCGTGTCGACTCGACATACCCATCCACCCCGTATCGACTCGACTGGCCAACCCCCTCCTTCTCGACTCGACGTGCCGTTTCGCTCCCGACCACCCCCACTCGACGGGCCCCGCCGTGCCTCACCAGCCCGCCTCGACAAACCGCACCACACCAGTCTGATCCGCGCCTGTTCGACGTGCCGTGCCCCTCCCTCCCAATCCTGCTCGACGCACCATTCCGCACCCGTGCGACTCGCGTTCATCCCACCCCGACTGACCAGGCCATGCTCGTCCAAGCCACTTCTTCTCGACTAGCCGAACCCGTCCGACCCGGACCAGCACGACGTACCCGCCCGAGCCGCCCCTTCTCCGGCCTGCTTGACGAGCCGTATCCGCCCGGCCCGGCTCATACCCAACCTGCTCGACGGTCCCTACCACCCCTAGTCATCCCTGTTCGACTGGCCGAGCCATCCCCTCTCGTCTCAAGCCTCTCCGACGTACCGGTCCCCCCCGCGCCGTCTCGACAGGCCAGACTCATCCTCTCCATGCCGCCCCTTCTCGACATGCCGCACCCGTTCGCGCCAACCCAGTTCGACAAGCCCTGCCGCCCCAGTCTTCTCCTGATCGACAGGCCCCGCCACATCACGCCTCACCTGTTCGACTGTCCCAGCCGTGTCTACCCCATCCTGTTCGACGGGCCGCACCTCCCCCTTCCGCGCCACCTCGACTGCCCAAGCCCAGCCCCGCCCCACCAAGCCGCTCCCGCTCGACTGACCGTGCCGATCCGAGCCAGTTCACCTCGACAAGCCAGGCCCGACCGGATCGCCTCCTCTCGACACGCCATGCCCCTCCATCCCCCTCTGACGAGCCGAGCCCAACCCTCCCGCTACATGCCTGTTCGACATGCCGTACCAGCCCACTCCGGTTCGACCCTCCGCGCCACGCCGCCTCGTCCCCATCCTGCTCGACACTCCGTGCCCCCCCGGCCCCCCTCAGATCGACCGGCCGCGCCCGGCCTCGCCGCACCTTTCCACCTCGACCGACCGTGCCGTGCCCTCTCCCCTCGACAACCCTTGCCTCGCCAAGCCAGCGCCACCCTGACTGACCAGACCACCCCCAGCCGCGTCCGACTGGCCGAGCCCGACCCTCCCGCTACATGCCTTCTCGACGTACCATCCCGTCCCTCTTCCGCCCTCTCCCCTTCGACGCACCCCCTCGCCCCCCGTGCCAGGCCTCCTCGACATACCTTACCGCTCCCGTTCGCGCCGGTTCACCCCCGATCTCCTTGACTGACCCAACCACGCCCAGCCGGGCCCCACCGCCTCGACCTACCGCGCCGCACCGGTCCATGCCCGACCGATTCGACACACCACTCCAGACCCACCCACCACGACGAACCATGCTGCCCCTTCCCGATCCATCTTGACAGGCCGCACCAGACCCTTTCACGCCGACTTGACGGACCACACCTCTCCCTCCCGCACCGACTCGACTCGACATGCCAACCCATACCACGCCAAGCCCACTCGACGTACCTGGCCTGCCCCAGCCCGCCCTGTTCGACTGGCCCGCTCTCGTCCTGCCCCCCCGAGCCCTTTCGACATGCCCTCCCAACCCCCGCCCTCTCGACGTACCGTACCATGCCGTGCCGACCCGCGTCTGTTCGACTCACCATCCCCATTCTCACCGTTTCGACATGCCAGGCCAAACCACTCCTACTCGACTATCCCAGCCATCCCGCACCGCCCCGACTGGCCATGCCCTTCCGGCTCATCCCACCTCAGGCTATACTCGACATTCCTGACTGCTCCAGCCTCTACTTTTCGACTGGCCAGGCCGAGCCCCCCCACGCTGCATCGACAAGCCCAGCCCTTCCCACCCACGCCCACTTGACAGGCCGCGCCACTCCACTTCGCGCTAGCTCGACAGACCATACCAGACCTGGCCCAGCCACGCCGCGCCTGTTCGACAGGCCCTGCCTCCTCTTGCCCTGCCCGTTCGACTCGCCACGCCAAACCGCGCCAAACCCCACCTGCTCGACAAACCGACCTGCTCCTGACCCGCTCTCACCCATCCTGTTCGACAGGCCACCCCGTTCCGGTACGGCCCATTCCAGTTCGACAAGCCAAGCCCACCCGATCCGCTCCCTCTCGACACGCCATACCACGCCGCGCTGAGCCTCCCCCGCCCACCTCGACTTGCCCCACCTTGCCGCTCCGACCCCGCCCGACTCGACGTGCCCTGCCATCTCGTTCCATGCCAACCCAGTTCGACTGACCAGGCCTGGCCCGCCCTCTCCACGTCATCTCGACTGACCAGACCAGACCATCCCCGTCCATATCGACAGGCCGTGTCTTCCCGACTCATCCCGCTTCATGTTCGACTGACCGCGCCATGCCCGTCCATCTCGACACTCCGAGCCCCCCCGCTCCAGCTCATCTCGACGTGCCCCGCCCGCCCTCTCCACATCACCTCGACTGGCCACACCGGCCCCGTCCTCGCCCCGCCGTCTCGACACGCCACGCCTCTCCGGCCCGTGCCACCTCGACAACCCTTGTCACACCCAGCCTGCTCGACCGACCGCGCCTTCCCGCACCTCGCCTGCTCGACATTCCATGCCAGTCCGTGTCATTCCGGCTTGACACTCCACGCCTGTCCTGCCCTAACCCCCTCGACTATCCGAACCTGACCCCTCCTACCCCTATCTGACTAGCCAGGCCGGGCCGGGCCTGTCCACGCCTCCTCGACTACCCACTCCCATCCAAGCCGACTCTCTCGACTCTCCCGTCCGATCCTGTTCAGCTTCGACTTGCCACGCCAGCCCACATCCGACCCCTTCGACACGCCGGGCCAGCTCCCCTCGACGCGCCATCTCATCTCACGTCTTGCCTGTTCGACTAGCCCATCCTGTACCGGTTTTCCTGGCTTCTGAAGGAGGTGTGAAATGGCCAACAAGCTGACCGATCCTGTCCTGCGCGAGCGTATCATGGTGCTCATCCTGGAGGACCCAGGGGGCATGACCGTGGATGACCTGGCGCATGACCTGAAGGCGCCCAAGCGTGCAGTGACCGAGGAGGTCCACCGCATGACCCAGTGCGGTCTGGTGGCGCCAAGGCTGTACCGCTTTCATCATGCCGTCGGAGCCGGCAGGATTCATGTCCTGCACTCAAAGATCCAGGCGAAGATCATCACGGCCATACGGGAGAACGGGCCACTTTCCGCAGATGATCTAGCTCGGCTGGTCGGTGAGGAGGGGACCAGCGGGGGGTTCAAGCGAGCCTGCAGAGACCTGCACGACTGGGCAGAGGTGAGTCCCCCGGCGGCCGTGTGGCCCGCATCCGTCCTGACGGAGCAGGAGCTTGGGCGGAAGAGCTGACTACGGCCCAGCCACCACCACCTTGAAGTCTCCGGTGCCCCCCGAGTAGCCGCAGATGTTCAGGGAGTAGGTGTCTCCCGGGCTTGCGGTGAAGGACAGGCTCTCCTCGGTCGTGGACCGCGTGGTGCCATAGGTGCCGCTGTAGTAGCCGGAGGACCACCAGCCGCTGAAGAGGTCGTAGTCCCCGGTGGGGCTGTCCCAGGTCGCCGTGACCGTCCAGATCCCGGTGGTCGAGGGCGTGAACACGCAGCTCTCGAAGTCGGCGGACATGTGGGCCGAGCTGTAGCAGTAGCCACCGCTCGCCAGGGTCGTGTCGATGTTCCCGCACAACACCGTGAGGGTGTCGAAGGTCCCGAGGTCGATTCCGCAGAAGTGGGAGCACTCCGGGGTCTCCCACGGGCTGTAGCTCATCCCGGCGAGCGTGGTGCTGCTCAGGGCAATGTCGCTGAGGCCGGTCACGTCCTCCGCGGACACGGTGTACCTGATGTCCGATCCGAGGTCGTAGCAGGAGTCGAAGGGAACCTCCACGGTGGTGACGGTCCCGGTCCAGGTGAGGTCCGCGACGGCGTAGGTCATGGTCCCGGTCTCGGTGCCGGTCAACGTGTCCACGGTGACGGACCCGCCCGTCAGCCCCTCGGGGTCCGGGTCGGAGGTGATGATGGTCACGGCCAAGCTGTCGTCGCCCTGGACGGCCCCGGTGATCGAAACCACGGGAGGGTCGGGGAGGTCCACGTCGGTGTCGCTGTCCGCGTCCGCATCGGCGTCTGAGTCCGCATCGGCGTCAGCGTCTGAGTCGCTGTCAGAGTCAGCATCGGCATCCGTGTCGGCGTCGGTGTCTGAATCCGCGTCCATGTCAGCATCACTATCGGCATCGGCATCCGTGTCGGCATCGGCATCGGCATCGCTGTCGGTGTCCGAGTCGCTGTCGGCATCGGTGTCAGCGTCACCCTCGGTCTGGGTGTCGTCGGGGTTGATCTCATCGAGGTTGGGACGAACGTGGAAGGCGAGGTCTGACTGCGCCGGCTCCCCGGTGTCAGTCTCCCAGCGGGCACAGGCGAAGGTGAACAGGAAGATCGAGAGGGAGTGCATGGGAGCCTCCAGGTGGAGAGTGGTTCAAGCGGGAGCGTAGCACATGCCAGAGCCGGGGGGCAAGCAGAAAGGGTTGACACGGTGAAAAGGGCACAGTATAGTCTCCTCCAGTACCAGTATGAAGGAGTCCAGCACATGAGAGAGCCACCCCTGGTCTACATCGGGCACCCGCTGTTCAGCGACGGGAGTGACCCGGCCTGGGCCGACCATGACCACAACCTGGCACGGTATATGCACTTCGTGGCCTTGTTCACGAACCTCGGCTGTGCAGTCTCCTGCTGGTTGCACCATGACGTGATGCACAGCATGGAGATGTGCAAGCCAGCCCCAGACGACGTGGTGCACTTCTACCTGAGCCGGGACAAGGCCATGCTGCTCCGGTCGGACTTCTTCATCCAGACTGGCCCCTGCCGTGTCTCAACCGGCCTGGCCCAGGAGCGAGAGTGGGCTGAAGATGCAGGAATGAGCATCATCCACCGCGCCGAGTGGGACGAGCCAGACTACTGGCCCCCGACCGATCCTGATTGTCTTCCCCCCGACACGCGGCTGGACATCATCCACCGGATCAGCACGGCAGCCACGTACAACAGCAGGGCCCTGGTGGAAGCCTCCCGGCAGTTTCTCCCGTCCCGGGAGCGGCCCTTCCCGACCAGAGAAGAGCAGCTTGCCGCGTTCCCGGATGCAGTCTATTTCCTTGGTGACGTGCCACCGCCTGGGCTGCATGTGACGGTCCATCAAGTCGGTGGTGAGTCGTGGGTCGGTGAAGTGATGGGAATGGTCTCGGGTGACTCGTCCAGCACTGGAGGTATTCCCAAGGGATGGTGGTCCGTTCGCCGGCCGGGGCACTGGCAGCGCAGCAGCAACGGCACGTGCTACATGGCAGATCAGCCGGACACCCCGCAGGACAAGCCGATGGACTTGCTGTTCTACCCGCCAGAGCTTGGCCTGGCGCCTGTCCTCAGCCCGGAGGACTTCTGATGCCGAAGCTGTCATTCAACATCCCAGGAGACCCAGCTGCCCGTGCCGCATACCGGCGGGTAGTGGGCGATGTGCCAGTGGCACAAGTGGACGGCACGGAAATACCATGGCAGCTCGGGTTCTACCTGTGGCCTGATGGTCGGCAACGGAGCTACCCCCCCGGGAAGAACCTGGACGCCTGTAGGGCAGCCACCGTCATGGACATCGTGCCGGGTGACGAGCTGGCGCGGAACAGCCGAGGGGAACGTGTCGTGACCGCTCGCGTCCATCCTGCCCAGCAGGCTGCGGTGGAGAACGCCTTGATCCTCGCTGGACTGAACCATGACTGACCTGACGCTCTTGGGGAGCAAGATCATCCAGGCCGAGGCCGAGCGGCAGGCCAGGGAGGTCTACAACGCCCAGCGTGAGGCTGGCCTTCACACGCGGCACTGGGAGGGGAACCCGGAGTGGTGGCAGGGGGTGATGGTGCAGGTACACCTGCGGCTGCTGGCCCAGGTGGACAAGCGGCCAGAGAGCCTGGACACGCTGCTGCGCCTTGGGGCAGAGCACGACCAGCGGTTCCAGGTGGTCCAGGTTGGCGCCTGGTGGAAGCATCGTGTCTTTGGTGAGCTGGTACCAGAGCTGAGCTACGAGGACTTGCCCACCGCACAAGCTGGAGCGGCAGAAGCGAAGGCTACCTGGTGGCGCGGTGTGCGTGCTCTTCCCTGGCCTCGGGTCGTCGCCGAGTTTCAGGACGCCACGCAAGGTGTTGTGGAGTTCCCGCCCACGTCGTACTAGTTGCAGTTGCAGTTGGTGCAGCCGAAACACCAGCTGCCACCGGCAAACTCCTCCCAGATTTCCTGGGAAAGTTCGCTCTCCAGCTCTCGCTCGTACAGGGGGGCCTCGTAGGCTGCCTTTGGCTCCTGACGCTCGACGGGCTCCATCCCTGTGATCTGCGGCGTGCTACGTCTCGTCATGGTACAGTCCGAGACAATCTCCTACGACAGCATCCGAGGCGCCGAGCGTGTAGTAGTTGGGATTCGCGCCGTCATAGCGCGTGGCGCCAAGCAGGTCCACGGGGACAAAGCCCATATCGTAGCCGTAGCCGATCTCCTGCTCAGTGTTGAAGTCCCGATACTCGATCCGGCGGCGGACCCATTCACCGTCTCGCGTCTTGTTGCGATTGGCCGGCGTTGCGCCGGAGTAAGAGTCCCGTTTCCAAGCTCCCATCAGCGAGATCAGCGCCGCGCCCCCGGGCTGTAGTACATGCCCGTGGGCCCGCCCGATACTATTGATGTACCGCTGTGCGATGTTGTGGTCAAAAGCCGTGAGCGTCGTGTCGCACGTCATCGTAGCTGTGGACCCAGTTGCAAACCCGCCGTACAGGTGGCCGTCGGGCTCCGCGCCAAGTGCCCCAGCGGTGTTCCACGGGCGTATCCACGCCCCTTGCAGGAACGCGCTGAAGCTGACGCCGTTTTTGTAGGCGATGGCGATACCCTTGGGGGATTCCCAGGCGCGCACCAGCCCGGCAGCGCCGGTCACGATCACGCCAGCACGGTCGTAGCCGTTGAATCTCACGGCCCCCATAGGGGTGGCCGTGGTCCACGCAGAAAGCGTGCCCCCAATGCTAGTGAGGACGTGCAGACAGTTGGCGAGCCCCGTGTCCGGGGCGGCCATGGCTGCCGCGTTGGGCAGGGTCACCGGATGGCCCGCGATCAGGACGCGCGCCGTGTGTCCACAACCCGCTGGCCCCTGGAACGCAGCCGCCTCACGGGGAGCGCCTTCGCTGCTATTCAAGCTCCAGGCATAGCCAACGCCTGCCACGCGGGGCGATCCGTCAGCGTAGACGTTCCGGGCAAACAGCGTCACCATGGCATCCAGGTAGTCGGCCGGGGTGGACCCTGCGGAGAGCTGCGAACCGATGTAGCGCCAACCCATGGGAAACCTCCTATGATGGGACCATGACGAGCGTTGAGAGCGGCGTGTCGATGGCCTGGATGTGCATGGTGACCTTCACACGCCGCTTGGCCGTGGTGCTGATTGCGCTGGGGCCAGTGCCGCATGTCACGGTACAGACCACCTCCCACCAGCCAGCACGGTCAGGGGTCCACCCTGGTGCCTGCACCGTCAAGCTGGACAAGCGCGAGCTGCCGTTTGTCCCGTCGTCACGCTGCAACGACCAGGCCCAGATGTAGGAGCCCGTTCCACCTGTAGCCACACCGGCTTCTGCAATAGCCGCGTAGGTGGTCTGCGACCCGTCAGCCCCGATGCTCAACGCGAGCTGCGGGTCTGCCAGGCCGGTCCCGATCCAGGTGGGGGTGCTCATGGTCTACAGCGTCTTCGCGCGGCGGAAGTAGACTACACCGGCCACGGTGCTGTCATTGGCTCCCCCTGCGAGTCTCCCGCTGAACAGGTAGAGCTTCCCCGTGTTGTCACTGCGGCAAGGGAGCTGCCCCACGTAGTTTTCCTGGACCAGCGTGCCCTTCGCGGTCACGGTAGCCGTGTGCCGCACGGTGTTCACGTCTGGGGGCACGGCGCCTGGTGTCTCCGCGATGGCAAACTGCGTGCTCACCGCGGCCCCACCTGACTGCATCATGCGGACAGACACCAGCTCCCAGTCCACCTCGGCAACACCCGTGGCGAGATCGATGGCGGTCCCGTCATCATTGGCCTTGGTGAAGAGGACGCGCTTCAGACCAGAACGAGACTCCGTGATCTGCGTGCCGTTGGTCTGGTTGTTCTTGATCGTGGTGACATCAGCCGCCATCCCAGTGAGGGGGGAGCCAGTAGATGGGCGTCTCCAGGCCATGGTTAGCTCCAGCTACCGGGGTAGGACGCCCCGTGGACGGTGAAGAAGTAGAAGGTGAGGATGTTCCCACCGCCTACGTCGGGGCGACTGCGGTGGTAGAGCTTGTTGCTGACAGAGTGGAAGGAGGCGAAGCCCGAGTTGTCAGGCGTCGCGATGGCAGCCTCGTTCTCACAGACCACGATCCGGTGTGCAACAGCATCATCCGATTCGAGGATCGGGTTCAGCGTCGTCGCCGGGCCTGCGAGGATGTAGCCCTGCTGGCGCGTGACCATCCCACCGCTGGGGGCACCGAAGAGCGCCAGGTCGACCGTGGCCTCATCAGCCACGCCCACGTCCAGCTCTGTGATGCTGACCATCCAGGTCTCGGCAGCAAGTCGGGTGACGACGGGGGTGAAGCTGTAAGCCATGAGCACCTCTCTGAGCCAGCAGCCTACCGCCAAAGGAGGAAAAGGGCAACGTCAATACTGGCTGCTTCCATTGCCCTTCATGTCCTAGCTGCTCAACCCGCTTTCCGCTTCAGCAGCTCCATGGCCTCGGCCAGCCCTTGAGGGTGCTTCTCCAGGAAGCCCACCAGAGCCACCGGGGGGAGAGCACCCAGGATGGCAGCAGAAGCCGGTGAGGTGAGAAGCCAGGACCGGAAGTGGGCATAGTCATCCATGAGGCGCAGCCGGTGGGCTACCTCCCGGAGGTCCCCGATCACGGCCGACGCGATCTGGTTCGCGGCAAGCAGTTCACCCCGCAGCCCAGCCGCTTCCTGCTGAGCCGCCTTGGCTCGAACACCAGCTTCCTGATTTTCACGTCTCACCCGGGCCAGCATTGCCTCCAGGCTCTTGACCTTGGTGCTGCTCTCGCGAGCCTCCCCTGGAACGGCAACGCGCGTCACGTTGGGGAGGATCTTCACCACGGCCAGCTCCAGGAGCGGCAGCAGGTGGGCCGTGTCCACCCCCAGGGCTTCACGCTCACGGATGAACTCCTGCCCATGCGCCTGGTCGGGGTTGTCGAAGGTCCCCAGGGTGGGGAGGTGTGACAGCTCATGGCAGGCCAGCGTGTGCAGGTAGCCGGCGATGGCGAAGGGGCGCTCTTTGTGCGCCTCCACGTAGTCGCTGTACCCGTCGGGGTTGATGAGGATGAGGTAGTGGTCCCTCCCGGTACTGGTGGTCTCACGGCTGGCCATGGCGCGGGCCATGTTCTCCAGGATGAACCCGGGCGTGAACGGGATGGTGACGTGGCTCTCCTCAGCAATGAGCCGCGTGGTTACAGCCCACAGGGTCAGGTACGGCACCCACCGTTTCGCGTTGCGGCGGAAGGCCTTGGCTTTCTCCTTGTCGTACTCCTTGAGGTTGATCTTGAGCGCCCCCAGGGCACCGAAGGGGTTGATCCGTTCCCGCTTCTTGCGCTTCGGTTTCTCCCCAGGGGCGGGCGTCTCAGCCGGAGTACCGTCCGTGCCAGCAGACCAGAACTCCTCCTCGGTCATGCCAGCGGCTTCGCGCAGCTTCTCCAGGGTCTCGATGCCCACGCGGATTTCAACAGCGCCAGCCTTGGTGGGACTGCCCCTATCGCTGCGATCCCGTTGGCGCTGAAGCGCCTTGCCCAGCACGCCGGCCACCGCCAAGGCCTCCTCCTTGGTGGGGACGTACCCCTCCTTCATCATGTCCAGTATGGACTGGACCCTGTGTGCAATCACCCCGCCGTCAGACAACTCCGTGACCGCCTTTTCGGCGACTTCGCCGATGGCCTTGACCCCCTCAGGGGTGCTCGGGTCGGCCCCCGCCATGACTTCCCCCATGTCTCGCCAAGAGGTGTAGTGCTCGCGGCCCTCACCAATGTCTCCCGCGGTGCCATGGCCCACCGCCCCACGATCTGCCGCAGCCGATCCGGATTTCTCCAGCTCCTTGTAGAACTCGCCCACCTTCCCGGACAGTGCCTTCATGGCATCCCGGAAGTCCTTGTCCCCGAAGATGGCCTCCAGGGTAGCCGCTGGTCCCTCCCCATCTTCCTCTTCTTCTGGCAAGAAGGTGTCGAACACCTCGGCCTTGGACTTGCCCTTGAACTTCCTGCTAGCCTCATCGTGGTCGCTGCGGATCTGGCGGGTGTACGACGTGATGCTGGAGATCACTTCGCCCAGGGTCGTGCTGAACGCATCCCGAGCGGCGTTGAACGGGTAGTTGTCCTCCTTGGGGCCAGTGCTCGTCTCCAGGTCCACCACGACGGCCGTTTTGATGCCTGGGTATGTGCTGATCTCGTTGCCCTTGTCGTCCTCGACTGAGATGTCGCCCACGTCCTGGTTGTAGTCGTACATGGCAAACTGAGGCTGGCCATGCAACCGGACGAAGATGGTCCCCGGAACCCATCCGGTGAGGGGATCGCCCTTCGCGTCACGCTTGTGCAGCCGAGCCTTGATGGTGCCCTCGTACCCCGGGGCCGTGGGCAGCGGGATCACCTCACCCCGAGAGGGGAAGAGAGGAGGCACGACTTCCCCGTTGAGGCTGAGTGTCACGTCAGGGGTGTAGCAGGCAGACAAGAGTGTACGGATGCGGTGCTCGGGGCTGCCGTAGTTGTGGCGACCGAAGATCCCAGTCCGCTGTTCAGCCTTGACCTTGCGGATCTCGATCCGCGTGCCGTTGGTCATGGGAGCAGAGTAGAGGTTGACCTTCAGGGTGCCAGGGGTGGTGACAGCTCGGATGTTCCGAGTCGTGATCTCCAGGTCCCGCGTGGTGGACGCGCCGAAGATCACAGCCTTGGCTACGCCAAACCCACCAGCCAGTCCTACATCTCCACCACCGGCTTTGCCGCTGGCCGCGAGGCGCAGAAACTTCCCGACGAGAGTGGCCTGGTCCATGCCGATGCCGTTGTCCTCGACCACCAGGGTCGCGGAAGCCCCCTCACCTTCAACCCACTCCTCCTTCCAGAAGACGGAGAAGAACCCTCCCCCCTCAGCCAGGATGCGGTCGCGCTCGTCCATGACCTGCTTGCGGGTTCCGTAGATCCGGCGTTTGGGGTCCAGGAAGATGGTGAAGCGGGACACGGCCTCAGGGTCGTCCAGGAGCCGCCGGGCCTCGTTGACAGTCACGGTGTTCACGGCAGCAAAGAGGGCCAGGTTGCGGATCGCATCCACCCCGTTCTGCAGAGCCTCACGGACGGCGAGCCCCACCACGTCCTTCCCCCCGTACATCTTGTCCGCCATCATCTTCCACATCTCCTCGGTGTCCACGCTGATCTGGGTGGAACCGAGCGATCCCCCTTCCATGCGTGCCACGTCGCTCAGCTCGGCTCGGACACGGGCATCGTGCAGGTAGGAGAGTGCCCCAGCACGGTCGGCGGGGGGGATGACGGCTGGCGAGCCGCGGACGAGCGCCTCCAGTCGGGAAAACATATCCGGGGACGTGCGGATCGTGGTTTCTGCGATAAGATGCGACATGGCAAGCTCCTTCTAGACCAGCACAGCATAACCGGAAAGATCAACGAGGTCGGTCATGAGCAACAGCGCGCAGGAAGAAGTGGCACGGTTCGAGGAATGGCTGCGCAGCTCGGGCTACGCGAAAGCGGACGTGGTACTGCGTGCAGTGGCCAGGTGGCGCGGGGACGTGGAAGCCCGCGTGGCCACCATGATGGGGCGATGGATCGACGTGGCGCTGGCCAAGGCCAAGGGGAGCTACTCCGTGGCCCTGGAGTCTCTGCATCAGGCCATCATGGACGGGCACCAGGGGGAGGAGATCCGGCCGCTGGTCGGGCTCGCCATCCTTCAGCTTCGGGGTGCCATCAAGCCAGATGATGATGTCCCGAACAACACCAGCGACACCGCAGTGGTGGCCTCTGGCGGCTTCCGGGGAGCCCACCCAGGTGTCATGGAGGGGTACGAGGCCGTGGTCAGCATGGACCCGGACCTGTCCCGCTGGCTGTGCTGGCTTCGTGCTGGTGCCTTGCTGAACGAGGAGATCGTCCGCAACCCCAAGAACGTGATCGGCATCTACAGCATCAAGGGCTGGTGGTTCACAACGGCATCACCCGCTCTGGACGCCAACGGGACGTTGTGGGTGGCCGCCCTGGCATCCCCCGAGGGCACGATCTGGCGCTCCATTCGCGCGACGGATGCGCTCTACGAGGCTCAGCTCACGGCGTACCGGCAAGCTGGCGCCCAGGTGAGCCCCACCGCTCCGCGTGTCACCCAGGCCCCGGCGCCACGGGTCCAGCCCCAGCCCGAGCCCCCCGAGTGGCCAAGCCCGGAGGAGGAGTACCTGGTGCAGGAGTACCAGGATGAGGAGGCCATGATCGGCCAGGTGATGCGGGACCAGTTTGAGCAGAACGCTCGGACCCGTTGGGCGAACAAGCTCACCACCCTGGGGCTCGTGTGCTCCAGCATCAGCTTCGAGTACGACGGCAGCACCCGGACCCTGACGGTGACCTGGGGAGCCGGGCTGGACCAGGCCCGGGTCAAGGTGGCGCTGAGCCGGGATGAGTACGATCTCACTCCGGGCTTCCACGCTGCTGGGGAGGACTGGCAGGATGGAGAGGAGATCCGCGGCATCTACAACGACCAGCTCGCCTCCATGTTCATGTGCGGGGCGGACTATGACCGGCTGATCGAACCGCCCAGGACCATCTACGTCGCGCCTGGGATGAAGCAGATGACCCCCTGGGGCCGCATCCTCGGGCAGCTTCTGTCTCGCCCCGAGGTGGTGGAGAAGCTGAACACCTCCCAGGGCGCCATCATCAAGTCCGGGGAGCATGAGGATCTGGTGATCCGGTGGATGCGCACGGTCACACCGGTCACGTCCAACCACGCCATCGGGGTGTTCCATCTCGACGGGGACAACTTCTTGGACAACGGGCTGATCGTGCCCGTGACCGGCAAGGTGCCCCTCGTGTCCACTACAGACGTGAGGGTGTTCCTCGGACGTGGGTTCAACCTGACCGGCAGCCTCACCACCGTCACCCGCCCCAAGCCGGACAACGAGTTCCTGACGATGTGGATGACGAACCTGGAGGAGCAGGGGTTCCTCACCGCCCCGGTGGGCTTCCTGTCCGAGCCTCGACACCGGGAGCAGCCCGGTGCGCAGCCTGATGTGCTGACGGTCGGCATGAGGGTGTCAGGGACCAACAGGCGCGGGGTAGCCATCCTCGTCGCCGCTCCAGTCGGGACCGTGGTGGAGAACGAGAACGGCCAGTGGGAGAAGCAGGAAGAGGCTGACGGGCCCGACCACAACGTCTGGTGGAACCCCCGGACGGACCTGGTGGCCTCGAACGACCTCGGCGACATGCGGGTGCTGTCCATCGGGGACGGGATCGAGGATGATGACCAGCCTGATGAGCCGGGCAGCATGACGGTCGGGCAGCACTACAGCGCGGCCCGCCGGAAGATCGATGAAGCCCGAGCTGCATGGGAGGATGACAAGGAGCAGGACGCGAACGTGGCCATGGGTGAGGCCAAGGTGCTGCTGGAGAACATGCAGGCCGCCTACCCTGACCACCGCGACACCGAGGAGCTGTGGAACGACTACAACCGGCTGGAGGGACAGCTGGAGCGTGCTGCGGAGGAATCCCGGCCCCAGGTCATGCAGCAGCCTCGCCGCCAGCCGGAGACGGCTCTTCAGCCTGTCCATCAGCCCCAGCCCCCTGCTGCTGTGAGCCCTGCCGACGTGCCCCCCGCCGATGACCCTGCCATGCTGGCAGAGCTGCGGCGTCGGGTGCGCGATGTGCTCATTGCTGAAGGCGCGTGACGATGGGTGCCCCACCGCTACAGCCTCCACGGCACAACGCCATGGACATCATCCGGGAGGGTGCCTCGCCGGCCCTCGTCCAGTGGCTCAACCAGCATGGTGGAACCTGGACGGTGAAGTGCGCCATCGCGGCTGAGGAGGCTGTGAGCGTGCACCCCCTCTACGACCTGGGGACAGAGCCGAGCCCGGCCGGCATCTTCGCTGCACTGACCCACCCGGCTGAGGGGCGCTACCCATCGGGGAAGCTCAACCCAGCGGTGCAGGGTGAAAACCTTCCGGCCGGGCGCTACGGGATCTCCGGCCCGGTGTCCATGGTCCTGCGGGGCATCCTGTTGACCGGGACGGCTCGGCTCACCTTTGACGACCTCACACTGCGGACTATCACCGGGGGCGTGGTCAATCTGTGCTCGGACGGGGGCCTCGATGAGCACGGGGGCTGCTACTGGATGAAATCGGAGTGGACCAAGGGGGAGCTGGCGAAGAAGAAGCGCGGGCCCACTGATCCGCTCCTGTGGGAGGGCGGGTACAAGCTGGCGCTGACTCTGCTCCCGGACGACTTCTTCACTGGACGCATGTTCAAGGACGTGCGGGTCGAGTTGTCTCCACGCACCATCGAATACTACCAGCGCCACCCTCACACCGAGGTCGTGCGCGTGTTCCCAGGAAGGGAACGACTTGAAGGGCTCGGCGAGCGCCACCTGATCCTGGCACGCCGGGCGGACATCCACGGTGAAGCCGGCTGGCGGGTAGACCCCCATGATGAACTGGCCAAGTACGCCCGTCGTGTCTACCGGGGGGAGGAGCCAGAGGCCCGAGAGGAGGACTTCCCAGGCGAGCCGGAGGTCTGGTGGGGCTACCACGGCTTCAGCCCCGTGAGGATGCCACATTCCATAGGCGAGCCGAGCCCCGAGTATGCTGTGCTGAAGAACAGCGTGCTCGACTACCCGAACAAGCGGACGTGGGCCTACGGGAACCTCCACCGCCTTGGGATCGAGGTGGACTACGAGGGGGTGTTGACGGGCAGTGGGGATCGAGAAGAACGAGCAGCCGTCCATGCCGAGGCGCTGAGGCAGACTCGTCCAGACGGCTGGGCTCTGATCTTGACCGAGCGGCTGAAGTTTGGCATCCCGCGGCTCGCCCTCTATCGGAAGCGGCCGGCGGACGCCTACACGGGGTTCAACCAGGAGCGAGGAGAGGCGCTGCTGGAGGTAGACCTGCTGGCAGAGCATGTCTACGACAGCGAGCTGAAGGAGCAGTACGAGCTGGGCACGATTCCGTTATCGGTTCACATCCCGTTGTTGGCCAGGGATGAATGGGACGACCAGATCCGAGCGCGGAGGGAAGCCCAGGGGGACCGTGAAGCCCGAGAGGCTGTGAGGGCGGCTGTGGAGCAGATGCATGCAGACCTGAAAGAGCATCATGCAGTCCCGCTTGGCAGCGGGGCGTTGGGGACCATGGTGAGCGGTGGCCGCCCGAAGTGGTGTCTCGTCGGCAGGATTAGCCGGTATGACGGTGGGCAGCCGTTGCTCGGGCCCTGCGAAATCTACCATGGCCTTGGCACCAGCCACAAGGTCTACTCCTGGGATCTCACCCAGCGCATGAGCCTCTCCGCACAAGTCAAAGCCGTGCCCCGTGCCAAGCTGGTGGCCTACCTGGAGGAACACGTCGGGGATGAAGGACCGGCCGACTTCCTGGCCTGGAAGAGCCGGCTGCTGAACGTGTACCGTGACGGGACCGAGGGCGAGGGCAACACCCAGCTTCACGACCTGCCAATCTATGAGAAGAGGTGAGATGTGCCACGTACCCGCAAGCTGGTCTTGAAGAACAAGCCCCCCGTGCGCTGGTCAAACCCCACCAGCCTCGCCTGGGAGGAGCGCGCGACCTTCGGCCCCTACCTGCGCACCCTGCGCCGTCGGACGGGGCTCTCCCTGCGCGCCGCCACCACGAAGATGGGGATCTCCTACAGCTACCTGGCCAAGCTGGAGACCGGGGAGAAGAGGACGCCCCCGACCCTCAAGGTGCTTGACCGCATCGCCCGGTTCTACACCTGCGAGCTGGGGGAGATCATGCAGCAGGCGGGGTTCGACATGCGGCTCGCCGAGGGGGCGATGAAGAACATCACCCAAGAGGAGCAGTTCGAGCGGTTGCTCACCTGCCCTGACCTGACGCCAGAGCGGTGGGAGCCGAATGAGCTGAACCTGATCCCACGGCTGGTCCAGCGCCAGTGGATCGACTTCGCCCGCAAGCTCGCCGTCAAGCTCACCGGGACATCTGGAGTCGTGGACGCCATCCTCACCAACCCGTTTGACGGGCAGGAAGGGTGAGTCATGGCCAAGAACCATCTGACGATCTTCCGCTTGGGGCTCGGCCGGGACAGCATGACCATGCTCTGCCTGCTGGTCGAGAAGGGACTGACTGCTCAGGGCAAGAGGTTGCACCCCCAGGACATCGACGCCGTGGTCTTCACCGACACCGGCGCCGAGTGGCCGCACACGCTGGCCTTGATCCCGAAGGTCAAGACCTTCTGCAAGAAGCATGGGCTCCGCTTCCTGGTCCAGGAGAAGCCCCCTGAGAATGGCCCCGTGGGATGGCGAGGCTACCTGAAGCGCAGAACAGCACAGCGTGAGGTTCTACGTGCTGCCCGTGGTGCTGCGGCCAAGCTGGGCAGGGGCGTTCCACCGTGGCGCCAGGACCCACCGACATCCATTGAGGCTCGCGCAGCCAGCGGGTACTACCACCAGCAGCCGCCGATCATGGACGACTACATGAGCCGGGCGGCGATCATCCTGTTCAACGACGCCGGCTGCACAGAGAAGAACAAGATACTGCCCAACCGGGCGATGATCGAGGACTTGGCGGTGGAACGCTTCGGGGAGTGGGCGACCAACAAGGAGTGGGGAAAGAGGGTGCGAGCAGGGGACTTGGAGCCTCACCTTGTCCTGCTCGGCATCGCTGCCGATGAACCCCACCGGGCAGTCAAGATGGACTACATCCAGTCTGACAGCCCGTATGAGGACAACGCCTATCCGCTGGTCGAGATGGGGATCACCAAGGCCAAAGAGCAAGCGATCCTGGAGCGTCATGGCTTCGGCAGCGTCCGCAAGTCTGGGTGCTTCATGTGCAAGTACCAGCCCCCCGAGTGGTACTGGGCCTTGAGCGTGCTGGAGCCAGAGGTGTTCAAGCGCGTGGAGGCCTACGAGCGTGCCTCGGTAGACCGTGTAGGGGGGCGCATGTCCCTGTTCCCCAAGAAGGTCAAGCTCATCGTGCGGGGCAAGATCAACCCCACCGTGACTGCCTGGCGTAAGGAGGGGCGCAAGACAGACGAGTACCGGGGGAAGGATGATGAACCCTACGTGTACGGCTACTTGCCGCTGCGCGAGGTTGTGGCACGGTGGCGCAAGGCGAACCCGGAGGCCACCATCGCACAGGTCATGTCGAAAGAGTACCGGAATGACAACCCGGCTACAGGTCGGATGGGGAAGAAGGGATGTGCTGAATGTTGATCTCCACTGATGCTCTCCTCCAGCAGGTCAGAGCCGTCGCGTCTCCCGAGCTTCGAGCTTGGATGACCGTCTATCAGGATGTCGCCCGTCGTGGGGTGGAGCAGGCTGTGGGGGACCATGGCCTGGAGCAGGGGAAGCCTCGTGAGGGGGACTTCCTGTTGTCCGAGAAGGAGAAGGGCACCTACTGGGTCCACCGGGTAGTCGGGAAAACGACGCAGGCGGTGGCCTTCACCATGTCGGGCAAGCCCTTTGGGCGTGTGCTGATTCTGCACAACGGGGAGGCTGACCGGGTTGGTGAGACTCACTCTCGTGTGATGGACGCCACGAAGATGACGTGGGCCGCCATGGTCGGCGGGGATCGCACCAGGCCTGATGGCCACAAGCTGGTGGTCGAGGGGCTGCTGGGGCTCACCGTGCCGGTGCCCGCGGGCGCTCGCGTCTGGCACTACCGGGATGGTGGGCTCGGCTGGCAGGTGCTCCCGGTGGACCTCGGTGGGCCGACGTGGCGCGACGTGCTGCGCTGGCGGCTGCCGGAGCTGACCGGCGGTGGAGCGTCGGCGGTCTCGGCTGCCGTGAAGGCCCTGACGGCTCCTGTACCTGAGGGACTGGAGGCTGAGCTGCTGGCCTTGTCCACCGTGTCAGACCTCGCCCGGACGACGGACAACGAGCTGCACGACTTGATCTCCCAGGACCCGATCCACTTCCACGAGCACACCGACCGGGAGCTGTGGGGCAGCCGAGGCGGCGGGGGTGAGAAGCTGGCCTACCTGCGTGCTGGGTGGGCGCTGTTCCTGACTCAGCAGATCGAGAAGCTGGCCACCGAGATTCGGGCCATGGTGGAGAAACGGCCGCGAGAGAGGGACAGTGGGCTGTCCAGGTCGGCAGCCATGACGGCACGAACACTAGCCGAGCGGTACGTGCCCGAGTCCATGGTCTACACTGCCCTGTCGAAGGCGCTCCCCATGGCCTTCCCTGGCCTTGATCAGAGCGCCCACTGGCCCAGCAGCATGGACGTTGATGATCTCGACGGCACGATGCGCTGGCTCATCGAGCAGTACGGCAAGCTGCCTGAGCCCATGGTGTACCCCGACGAAGACCGCCGGCCGGCTGATGCCGAGAGCGCCTACTTCGTCTCGGCTCGCAACCGCGCCGGCCGCTTCGTCGCCTTGCTGGGCCCCTACGAGACTCACCGTGAAGCCCTGGAGAACGTGCTGCGCGGCAAACGGCTGGTTGAGGAGCGGTACAGCAGCGATGTGGATGTGATGTTCGGGGACGTGGCCTTCGGGACCATGCGGGCTCCCCGGTCTACCACCATCATGTTTCCCCCAGCCATGGAGCGCCCAGCTGGCCAGGAAGGGGGGGAAACTGCCGAGAAACCCGGCAAGAAGCAGAAGGATTCCGCGCCGAATCTCCTGGCCATCCGAGCCCTGTACGACCCCAATGACGAAGACCTGGACGAGAGAGGGAGGGGAAGCAGCAAAGCAGCATGGCTGAAGGCTGCCTTGTCGGCCGCGAAGTACATGGCCAAGGAGCTGGGGATCAAGCTGGTGTCGCAGGCTGATGCGATCAAGGCGAGAAAGAAGAAGGAGAAGGTCAGCTACGCCAGCGTCAACGAAGGTGGGATTGGCGTGTCTGGCGAGGTGTGGTTGCACCTGGTCAGGGGGAACAGGGAGGCGACAGTCGAGTTCAACGCGGGAGTCAGCAGCAACCTGGGCGTGCTCTACCGGCTGGAGAGCGGTGGGGTCATGTCTGGGATGCACCCCTACCACAACCGTTGGCACCCCTGGGAGGAGCCATGGGAGGATCTGGTCGAGAACGTCCGTGCGATGTTCGATGAGCCCGAATGGGGCACCATAGCCAGGTTGGTGATCCCCAAGGGAGCTGACAACCTGCGCGAGCCGGCACGCATGGCACCGGGGCACCTGGACCTGCCCGAGGTGCGAGCCGTCCAAGGCCTGGCCGCTCGCGCGCTGGCAGGCGAGGGCGTGGAGCTGGGGCGCGGCAACTTCGGGCGCGTGGTGGTGCTGGATGGCAGGGTGGTCAAGCTGCCGATGGAGAAGAACATCCATGGCGAGCCCTGGGAGCCGGAGGAGATTCGGCAGTGGTTCCTGCACGAGGCCGGAACCGTGGATGCGCTCTTGCCAGTCATGGGGCGCTTGCTGCCCGAGACGGTGTACGTCGAGGTAGATGGCGTTCCGGCGCTGGTGCGCGAGCACGGGCTACCTGCGGGGGGCATCAGCCCAGAAGACGTGATGGCCGTCGAGCAGGGACTGGAGGCTCTGGGGGCCGCCGGGTGGGATGTCCATGACCATCTGCTGGTGCTGCGCCGGCTGGACGGGTCTGTGTTCCTGGCGGACACCGGGTTCTGGTTCCAGCGGAAGGAGCCGATGGACCACTTCGGCCCGATCTGGTGGGATGAGTTCGAGCGGTGGGCTCACGAGAGCGGCTACCCGGTGGGCCCATACGCCAGGCTGGAGAAGCGGATCAAGCAGGCTCGGGAATGGGTTGACCAAGCCATGACGAGAGGCTGGGAGGCAGGACACGTAGTGGATTTGCGAATAGACCTGGAGAAGCTGATGGAGGTTGCTCGACAGCGTGCCGCTCTGGGCCTTCCAGCACCACCGGAAAACTGAGGAGAGCGTCATGGGGCGCATGGAAACACCTGCTGACAAGAAGGCGGTCCTGCGGGCGCTGTTCGAGGTGGAGCACCGCAGTGTCGTGAAGCGGCCGTTCGACCTCGACATGGAGAAGCTACTGGTTGACCAGGGGCTGGCCAAGCCGAAGGGCATCCGGGGCTACCTCACCCTGACCCCCGAGGGCAAGGCCAAGCTGAAGGAGGGGTGGGACGGGTACAACCACGAGGCCGCGTGGTGGTACGGCTTCCACTCCCGAGAGCTAGCGAAAAACCCCGGTGACATGCCAGGCGACAGCTGGCGCTTCCGCATCATGGACATGAACGTCTTGGCCATGACTGCAGCGGACACCTTGCACTACTCCAACCAGGTGGACATCCGGGAGCTGGTGGCAGAAGCCCAGAACCTCTCCGGGCTCATGGGGGAAGATGCACGTCGTGAAGCCCAGGAAGATGAGGAGCCCGAGCTTGAGGCAGCGTCCGAGCCCGAGCCCCCGAGCTTGAGCGACCCCAACGCCATCCTGAACGTGATCCGCACGGACGTGCGAACCTCTGCTCCTCTTCGCCAGTGGCTCAACGAGTATGCCGTGGATGTCCCATGGCAAGCCGCCTACATTGAACGGGCACTGGCCGGCAACGACCTTCCCGGGGCCTTGGTGGACCCCTACCCGCGCTACCTCGCCGCCGTGAACGCCCAGCGGCTTGTGGATGCCAGCCTGTGGGCTCTGGTCCATGAGAGCGGTGAGACCAAGGGCATAGACCCCTACCTGCTGGAGCGGTATGCAAGGGCGACTTTCGGGATGCACATGGTCTCCTTCGCGGCCAGGTCCATGGTTCAGATCGGGGAGTCGTCAGATCGTGGCGGTGGGGAGAACGTGATCGGGCGAGCTGTGGTGGGTAGCCCCCATTTCGACCAGCCCTGGCGCACGGGTTGGTGGGGCACGGATGCCACGCCGTACCCCTTCGACACTGAAGAAGACAGGCAGTTTGAGCTGACCCTCGGGGCAGTCGAGCGGGAGAAAGACCTGGATGCCTTCATGCGACGTGAGGCACCGGCTGATTCCGCTGATGCGAGTGCTGTCAAGGAAGGGTATGGGGACATGACCTGGAAAGCCAAGGTCACGGTGAAGATCGGGATGTTGGAGTCCAGTGGCCACGGCTTCGGCAAGACCAGGAAGGATGCCTTGCGGAGAGCGGCAGTGGGGCAGAACTTGTGGATAGGGATACGGCAAGCTCACCTGAGCCAGAACAAGATCACGGCGGTCGCGGTGGTTGAGAAGGCCATGGAGCTGCGGAAGCAGTACGGCAAGGAAGCCATGGCGGCTCGGCGTCAGGCATGGAAGCTGGTCAATGAGCACTTGAAAGACCCCTTGATGGCCGAAGCCTACATGGCCATCCACGGGCACAGCCTCATGCAAGATGTCGCTCAGGCTCGGGGCCAGACCAGTGCCTACTACCTCGCCTCGGTGGCGCTCATCCCAGACCTTCCCCCGTACCGTCAACACACCCATCAGGCGCTGGAGGCTGCGGCAAACAGCCGTGGGGATCAGGCGGTGGAGTTTGCCAACGCCTTGTCCCTGGCAGCCCGGGGGGCACCTGTGACGGTCAAGCCAGGGAACGCCTACTTCGTGAGGGGGGAGACGCTCCAGCATGTTGAAATCACACCTGGGCTCGGCGGGCGTGCGTTCAGGTTCTACGGGCACTACCCACTACATGCTGCTCGGCATGACTACGCCCTGCGGTGGGCCGTGTGGAAGCTCTGCCTGAGCATGTACGATGCCGATCTGCCGGCCAAGCTGAGGCTCAAAGCCAAGAGTGGAGGTCCAGCATGAACCCCGAAGTCGAAGCTACGCTGAAGAAGATCGCCAAGGGAGTCTCCACGGGGCTCTCCATCAAGAAAGTGATCGCGGCGTTGGAGGAGCTGGGCTATCGCGTGCGCCAGTTGCCGAATCTCACGGTTCATGGCCGGAACCCGAAGCGTATCTTCCATGATGAGGCAGAGGCGCAGAAGCAGTGGGACAAGGACGTGCGCCAGTGGGGGAAAGACGTGAAGGAGGCCAGAATCGACGGGAAGGTCGGGGAGGAGGAGATCAAGCGGGTGGGGCCCATGGAGGAGTGGCGCACCGGAGGGATGTGGAGCTGGGATCTGGAGGTGGTGGTTTACGTCCCGGTCTACTCCATCCAGGACATGCGAGATCCCCAGGCGACCACCGTGTTCATCTTCGGGGACCATGACCGGAAGCCGCCCTTGGCCCCGGAAGCCCTGACCGGGTTTGGGGAGACGGGGAGGGACTACGAAGCAGACAGGATGGAGAAGCAGGAGGACGCGGCTCGGTGGGTGAAGAACCGGCAGGAGGCCATCGACAACCTGCGCAAGCGGGCTGCCGACCGGCTCGCGTACAAGGCCGAGGTGACGCGACGGGCTCGTGAGGCCTTGGGGATGCCCACTGAGACTGAAGCCGACGCGATCAAGATCCGGAAGCAGTACGACGACACCAACATCCACACCTGCCCGATCTGCTTTCGCCCCATCCGGGCTGGCAGCGGGCGGATCGCAGACCATGGCTTCCAGGCGCCTGGCCGCGGAACTGGGGCGGTGTACCGGCATGGCTCCTGTTCTGGGACGGGAGAGCTGCCGTGGGAGGCCAGCTCGGGCGCCACGCGGAGCTACCTGCTGAGCTTGCTGGTGGAGCTGGGCCGCGCCGAGGCCGAGGAGCCCGAACCCGAGGACCGCAGCCAGGAGTGGCACCAGCGCAAGGCGCTACGAGAGACCATCCTGGGGCTCACGCCCGCGATCTTCGGCTGGGAGAAGGGACAGCATGGCTGGGTGGCTTTGCTGGAGTGGGATGCCTGGACCAGGAAGCCGTGGGATGATGTAGCCTGGAAGTCAGCCTTGACCGCAGCAGCGTCAGCCACCCTCCCCATGCACGCTGACGCCAGCATCCCCTTCCTCCATGAGGACAAGATGCGTGGCCTGTGGACCAGGCTGTTGACCAACATCCCCTTGCCGCTCTACCGATGGATGCGGCGTTGGCCTAGGCAGATGGTGCCCATCGTGTGGGACGAGATCGAGGCTGGCTACTTGAAGCCGACCAGGAGGCCTGCACGGTTCAAGGCCGACGACGTGATCCGGGTGTCGGGCCAGAAGTCCACGTTCAGGGTCGAGTCCGTGGACGGGTGGAGCGACTTCGAGCAGACGTGGAAGTACAAGGTGCGTCCGATGGCAGGCGGGCGCCTGACCACCTTCAACGAGACAGGCCTGGAGCTGGTGTGAGGTACCTGAGTCACCTTGACCTTGATGCTAGCACCACACGGTAGAGTTCGTTGGCCACATGGAGGAGTTCGTCTGGTTCGTCCCGCAGGTTTAGCCAGTAGCTCTTCGTGTGACGTGTATCAGTGTCAAGTGCAAGGCAGCAGCGGATTACGTGGTCCCGGACCTGCGGATTGTTGAGGTCCAGCAACACCCTCTCGCGCATGATGCTCCTGCTTATCACCTCTCCGTTCCTCAGCCTGGCGAAAAGGGGCATGTAGCTGGCCGGTGGTGGGGCGAGGACAGACCCGAGCAGGACACCGGGCTGGACCGCTCCAGTCTCGTCCAGGTACTCGAACGGGAGCACAGCGTCGGTCAGGATAGGCCAGTAATCCGCGGGCAGATGCCGGCAGGTAGTGGCCATGTGACTGGCGGTGGTGTCGGGCATGGGGTTCGGCTCCAGGTGCTCACCGGATTCGTAGCGGGCGGCGGCGCGGAGCAGGACGGTGCGGATTACCTCAATGGGTGATGCTTCCCCGATGGCTTCGGCGTGCGCCGCTCCGTATCGCAAGTCGGCCACGATTCGCGCTCTCTCCTCGTTGACACCCAACCTGTGGGTCAAGTCGAGGGCCTTGCATCCGGTGCATGGGGTGGCGGGGCGGGTGGCGTCGGTCATGGCGTCTGCTCCTTCACCCTTCTGACTTCGACTGGTGCGGTCGCTGTGTCCCTGTAGGGCTCTCGGGTACCCTTAGGTGCCCTGCCGCAGGTGCCCATGCCAATCCTCATCGCCACTCGGTCAGTGCCCTCAGTGCAGGGGATGATGCTGGGGCTGCAGGGAGACCACGCTGAACAGCGTGACCCACGGCAAACCGCATAGACCTCGGACTCATTCAGCGCCTCATCAACAGTCTCTCCACCAGCCGCAAGCCGCCTGGTCAAGATGGCATCACGCAGGGTGGGGCAGGCAGGGACGGGGGGCAGATTGTTGGTATCCATGTCATTTCTCCTTGCTATTTGGGTTTGAGCAGTTGTGCGGGGTCGGCGCGGGCTTGACAGCGGCTGGGGCGTAGCAGACAACCAGGTCGGCGGGAACAGTGGGGGCGGCCAGCGCCTCACGGAGCCTCGCCACCTCGGCGCGTGCCTCGTCTCGCTCATTGATGGTCATGGCCAATATCACCGCAATCGCCTCCAGCGCACGGTCACTCTCGTCACGCTCGGCCTCCAGCGCCGTGTTCTGCTCCCACGCTTCCAGAAGTGTGTGGGCAAGGACGGCAGAGTTCAGGACGAGCAGGTGAGGGGCGGCTGCGGTCAACAAGGCGCGGACGGTGGCAGGGGTCAGGGGATCAGCCATTGTCGGGGTCCTCCTGTTTGTCCGCGAGTGCCTGTTGGAGCCGCACCAGCACGTCATTGTCGGCGCTAGGCCACACAGTCAGAATCTGTACGGCGCGGCGTACCGCCCACCGTGAGGTCAACACCATCCCCTCCGCATCGCGCTCAGCCTGTTGGCGCACACGCCGTGCCTCAACCAGCTCGGCCTGGAGCTGCCGCCCCGTCTCGGTGAGTGCCCATGTCGTCTCGCGAATGGTGCGCTTCCCACCCTTACGGGTGCGCTCGGTGCGCTCATGGGTGCGGCGCTCAACGAGCCCCCTACGCTCCAGCGCGGCCAGGGTCGCAGGTGGGAGAGTCGCAACGCTTCCCCGCTCAATGACTTCTGTCAGCTCAGGTCGTTGAAGAAGGTCAGTCATCACTTGATCCTCGATGGTGGTGGTCGCGGGTCTGCAGGGTGAGAAGTACATGATGCGGTACGCTCGATTGCCTCCAGATCGGGCAACAACGCCAAGATCATGGCCACGATGGGCTGCCCCGAAGCACAACACTCTGCAATCCGTGACAGTGCACGAGAGCAGTAGTCTCGATTGCTCCGGGCGACTTCGCTGGCTCTGATAGATGCCATGAGGGCCGCGTTCAGTTCCGGGTCGGCCTCCACGGCATCCTTGGCTTCCCGCAGCCCCAGGCCAGTAGCCGCCCGCAACACCTTGACCGCGTTGATCTTCTCCCCCATAACACAGTGGGCCAGCAAGACGCGCCGGATGTCGTCAGGGATCGAGGAGCTACACAGAGTCACCAGTCACCTCCGTCACAATGGATTCCATAAAACGGATGCACATAGTAGGCAGGGTCAACACCGCCGCTCGGGGTCTCGGGATGCTCGCCATTCTTCCCGCACCGCATGAGCGTCATCGACCCAGCTGCTGCAAACAGCCAGAAACCGGCAGGCCACCGCGCCTCCAGGTTCTTGAGAGCCCGGATCAGCTCAGCCTCTGTCATGGGCGTGGTCTTAGCCATGGCGGTTCTTCACAGGTGGAATCGCCGCATCCTGGAAGGTCGAGGTGACAGGTACTTTTCCACATCGGCCGACGTGGATCAGCTCTTCAGTGCCCAGCCCGTCTCGCGCGCTGTAGGGGCAAGTCGTTTGGGTGCCAAGCGGCATCCATGCAGCACAACGTGACCCACAGCATGAAGCCAGTGCTGCTGCCTTCTCCAGCACCTCCATGGACACTTCCTCAGATGGCCCAAGCCTGGCGGCTATGGCAGCTACGAGTACATCACGCAGAGTAGGGCAGATGGGGATGAGGATGCGGTTGGGGACGGGGATTCGGCTCACGTCGGCTCCCGGTCCAGGGATGGGTTGCACCTTGGGCGTGGTGACCGCAGCCACAGGCGCCATTTCATGCGCTCACGGGCGCCCAAAAGGGCGTTGTCGAGGCGGCGTCTGGCCCGCGCGTTGAGATCCGCGATCATGTCGAACGGCATCAGGACGGCGAAGATCGCGAAGACGAGTAGATCACTGGGGCGGTGGTCAGGCATGAAGCACCCTCAACCACTGCACCACGAGGGCGTCGGGGTCATCACGGAGGGCGTGCAAAAAGCACCAGCCATCTTTGTCTATGCCTGACCGGACGAGCCAGTCCCGCGTCGCTGACCTGGACGGGTCGGAGAGGAGGCAGGTGAAAGCCACCACAAGCTGGCGACAGTCAGCTCCATCATCCCACTCTGACGCGCGCATCAGGGGCCACAGCTCACGGGCCTGCCGCCTGGCTTCGGCCTGGACCACGGGGTGAGAAGCGAGGCGGGGGTCAACCATCGACTACCTCCCACCGCTCCAGGCGGCAGAGCCTGATTCTTGTCTTCGTCAGGGAAGGCCCGAACACGGTCTCCACCTGCGCCGCCACTTCAGCCGGGGCAGGTCCCCCGCCGACGCCGGGGACGCCAACTTCCAGCACGCGGACTCTCCGGCCATTCATGCGTGGATCAGGGTCTCGCCGGATCTGCCCGACGACAACGGGGATTCGATCAGCCATGGGGCACCTTCCAGTAGTTCAGCACGGTCGGGACTCTACCAGGTCGTCCCGCTGCTGTCAAGGAGAAAGGTGACTGCACTGTGCTCATTGTAGATGCTGAGCGGCGGGCGCCCCTTGACAGCCCGTAGCTACGGGAGTATCTCTATGCAGCCGGCTACTTCTGCCAGCGTTCATCCCCGTCCTGCGAGGTTTCCATGACCCAGACCCAGCTCATCAGCACCGTCGCGAACGCGACGGGCTACCCCAAGACCCAGGTGCAGCGCATCATCGAGTCGCTCTCCGAGATCGTCATGGCAGAAGTCCGGCAGGGTGAGAAGGTCAACACCCCCATCGGGTGCTTCAAGAGGCAGGACCGGAAGGCCCGCAAGGGCATCAACCCCGCGACCGGGGAGGCCATCCAGGTGCCCGCGAAGAGGGTGCCCAAGTTCCTCCCCAACACCACGTTCAAGGAGACGGTCAAGGGGCGATAGCCCGTGCCAAACGTCTAGGGGCCCCTGTCTCTCCAGGTACGGAAGCCTCGTCCCCCCCGGGCTTTCCCTCGCTGGTGTTCGGCAGGGGCCCCACCTTTGCACTGGATGTGGCAATGCCAAGCCGGATCGTGATCTTGCCTGGGCACGTCCTGGCAACCCTGCCCCGGCTGAAACCGGCCCTGGTGCAGACCTGCATCACGTCGCCTCCGTACTGGGGCCTCCGTGACTATGGAACCGACCCTGTGCCCTGGCCCGAGGTGCGCTATCGGCCCATGCCGGGGCTCGATGCTGAGGTAGTGGTGCCCGGTGGTCCCGACCGCCTGGGGCTCGAAGCCACGCCCACCGCCTACGTCGGGCACCTTGTCGCCGTGTTTCGCGAGGTGGCGCGGGTGTTGAGGAAAGACGGAACGCTCTGGTTGAACCTGGGTCAAGCCTTCAATGCTGCGCGTGACGGGGGTCATCCAGGTGGGACAAAACAGTGGAGGCCAGAGCAGGTCAAGTATGCGGGCCGCTCAGGTGCAAACGCCAGCGGGTTCAAGGCTAAGGATCTGCTCCCTCTTGACTGGCTCGTCGCCTTCGCGCTTCAGGCAGACGGCTGGTATCTGCGCGCCTGGCTCCCCTGGGTGAAGCGCAACCCCATGCCGGGCAGCCAGCGCGACCGGCCTACAGCGTCCTGCGAAGTCGTGTTCCTGCTGGGGCACCCCGAGAGTGGTGGGCACTACGTCTACGACCACGAAGCTGTGATGCAGTCGGCCACGCAGAAGCCCCAGCGGCGCAGCAAGCCCCACGCGAAGCGGTGTGCCGTTGGTGGCGAGCTTGCCTACCACCCTCCTGAGCGTCTGGACACGGGCGCTGTGCGTGACGAGCCTGGCCAGGACAGCAAAAGCGGCACGCGCACTTGGCGCACTGCTGACGCTTTCTTCGGCAGCCTCCAGGCCATCCTTGACGGCGGTCAGGGGTTGCTGTCCTCCCCCGAGGGCGATCCGCTGGCCTTGGTGGTCAACACACAGCCCTACAAGGGAGCGCACTTCGCAGTTTTCCCCCCGTCCCTGGTCGAGCCCTGCATCAAAGCAGGGGCACCAGAGCACGGCTGCTGCCCGACATGCGGAACGGCATGGCGGCGAGTGACAGGAACACCGGAAGCAGCCGAGGGTGGTCGGACATCGGGCAACATCGAGCGCAAGGTCGCGACGGCAGGGGAACGCGCGAGGACGAATACGCACCTGGGATCATCCGTGCCATGGGTGGCAACGACAACGCCGACGGTCGGCTGGCGCCCCGGCTGCTCCTGCCCCGAAAACACCCCCGTCCCCTGTACGGTGCTGGACCCCTTCGGAGGGGCAGGAAGCACAGGCCTTGCCGCCAAGAAGCTGGGCCGCCGGGCGATTCTGTGCGAGCTGTCTGATGCCTATGTCGAGCAGCAGGTAGAACGAGTTAGACTCACCATGTGATCGCCCACGAGCAGGAGCCACCATGCCCAGCATCCAGGAAGCCACGCGCGAAGTCGACCTGTTCGAGGCTTGGCTGCGGGATGTCTGTGCGGAACGTGGGACTGCCGTGGCGGTCCTTCAGGCTCTCTCCCGGTGGCGGCCGGATGTGATCGCCCGGGTGCAGCAGTTGATGACAGCACCTGCTGTTTCCCCCTCACAACCAGCAGGGGAGCCTACCCCAGGAGCTTTCCTGGACACCGACACCTGGGTGGGGAAGAAGCGCGAGGAGAACGAGGACAGCATCGCTACTGGAGGAGGGACCGGGCAAGCTGGAGACCGGATGCGGCTGATTGCGGTGGCTGATGGCATGGGAGGACATGCTGATGGTCTGGAGGCTAGCCGAGCTGCTACGGCTGCGGTGGCCCAGCGCGTCGACGCCCCCATGGTGGGCACTCCTGCAGGGGAGGTTGAGGCCTACCTGACTAACCTCATGGAGGACGCCAACGCGGCGGTCAGAGAGGCCACCTACAGCGGCGGCACCACGCTGAACATCGTGGCCTACTCCACCGAGCCCATGCTCGTCGTCCATGCCCACGTCGGCGACTCACCGATCTACTGGATTCGCAACGGTGTGGTCCTGTTCCGCAGCGAGGACCAGAACGTCTACACGGCGCTGCTCCGGCAAGGCGTCAAGGAGCCTGACGAGCGAAACAAGCGCCGGCTCCTGTCCTCCCTGGGCCGCCATGAGCACGAGACGTTGACGGGCTCGTTCGAGCCCCAGCCCGGCGACGTGGTTGTCATCGGCTCAGATGGCATGGACGAGATCCCGCCGGAGCAGATCGTGGCGCTCTCCAGCAAGGGGGTGCTCACGGTGGCAAAGGACATCGTGGATGCCGTGAAGGAGACGGAAGCGCGGGACAACGTGACCGTGGCGGCCCTGGTGTTCCTGACCCCCGTCGTGCTGGATCACGACGAGCCCAGCACAGAGCCGGTGCAGATCGGGGACGTGCTCGACATCGACCCGAGCGTAACTGACTCACGCGACCGTCGCCTCTTGGCGCACCTCACCGGCATGGTGGTCAGCATCAAGTACAAGTCCAGTGGGGTGGTGGACCACTACCGCGTGTCACGAGCAGACTTCAACCTCTCGGACAACACCGTGGACGTGAGCAACGTCGCCCCGGGCAAGCTGATAGTGGTGAGGCACCACGACCTCCCCGACTGGCTTCCACCCTACGATGATCTGAAGCTCCTGACCATTCGGTCGGCCAACGCGGCGTTCATCTTGCGCTACCTGTCCGACGACGGCACCGGCGCGGTGTTCTACCAGAACGCCAAGCGTGCTCTGATCAACATCCCATGGGACCAGCTGAAGATGCTGCTGGACGGGCAGCGCCTTCAGCTCAGCTTCGGGAACCGCTCAGGCACCTACAGCGCCGACTGGAGCATGAAGAAGGAGCGTGAAGAAGCGGTAGCCCGTCGGGCTGCGTCCGATGCTGTGCTGGAGAGGGAGAAGCAGGTTGAGCTTGAGCGTAGGGAAGTCTCCGGCGCGGCTGTAGCCGATGATGATCCGGACATCCTCTGGCTCGACGCGGCACTGAAACGCAACTTCGGGCCCGATCACCCAGGCGTCATGCTGGGATCTGGAGTGGCCCCAAACTTCAAGCGCCTGGTGCTGGGGATCAGGACCAGGCAGGACTCGGACCTCATCATCGACCTGCTCACCAACACGACCAACAAGGCTTCCAGGGCCCTGTTCGAGCACATGACCTCGGTGAAGCTGCCGAAGACCCAGCGGGACAGCAAGGTCGCCTTGACAACCTGGTTCTCGACACCGAGCCCTGCTCCACCAGAGCAGCCAGCGCCTGCTGCTGCCGACGACATCCTCTACTTCGCCTACGGGTCGAATCTCAAGCGGAGCCAGATGGCCTCCCGTGTTCTGGGCAGCACCCCGAAGGTCAAAGCCGTGCTCCCAGGCTACCGGCTGGCCTTCGCCGGACGTTCCACCCTATGGGGAGGTGCCCCTGTGGCAACCGTCATCCCCGAGCCGAACAGCGAAGTCCAGGGGGCGCTCTACACGCTGCCCGATACCGAGGGCCTGGAGCGCATGGACACGTTCGAGGGCTATCCGAAGGTCTACGACCGCAAGCTGCTGACCGTGGTGGGCGAGGACGGGGTGATGTACCGGGCATGGGTCTACACCCACAACTCGCCCGAGAGCCCGAACATGCCTTCGAGCAGGTACATGGATGCCGTCAGGAAGGGGAAGCAGGAGTGGGGGATCGAGGAGGGCCCGATGATCCCCACGGCAGATGCCAACACCATGGGCATGATGCGTGACCTGTACGCCAAGGTGACAGTAGATGCCGCCTTTGCCCCCTTCCATGCTGCTGCGGCTCAAGGACAAGACCCGTTCAAGGGGTACACGCAAGAGCGGGTCGAGATCACGGTTGGGGCACTGCTGAACCTGCTCCATGGCAAGAAGGGCAGCTTCGAGCAGACGCTCGGGGTCGGACAAGAGGCCATGGAGGGAGCCAGCCGAGCCTTTGCGGACTACTCGGCCAGCACCACCGAGCTTGCGTGGGCTGCGCTGTTACCTGTGGCCTACCACCATGGTGCTGGCCCTGGCCGGTCGTTCCTGCGGTTCTGGACCGACATGGTACCCTCGGAGGCTGTGTTCTTCCTGGAGAGCCCATCCTGGGTCGTGGGGAGCGGGAAGAGCAGCAGAGGGCGTCTGTGGACCGAATGGCTCACGAGTGGTGGGGTCAAGGCGGTGACTGACGAGGGCTACAAGGTGTTGAACAATGAGACTTTCCAGCGGGAGGTTCTGGGGGCCACCGCGTCCGGCATGGTGCTGACGGAGCATCAGAAGGAGGGTGTTCGCGCCCTGTTCACCAAGATTGAAACCATAGGGGCCCCCGTGTTCAGCATCGTGCGCGCGTTCATCCCAGAGGAGGGTGACAAGCGCATCTTCATCGTGATCAAGAACGCCCGGAAGCCTGTCCCTCCCATCATCGCCGTGATCCCTGCCTCTGGGATGCCGTTCACGGACATGCTGGGCACCTTGCCTGACCACCCAGACCGGAGCGGCAAGATCATCTCCCTGGGTGAGCTGCGCGTTGCAGCCTCGGCTACCCCCTCAACCTTCCAGGCGGCGGCCAAGCTCAATGCTGCCCGGATGGAAGAGCCTGTGGCGGACTGGCTCGCGTGGTGATACTGCGCTGTCACTCACCATCACCACCTGGAGGTTTCAATGCTTCGCCGATCCATCATGGTCCGCCCCGTGACCAACGGGTTCGTCCTGCTGGCCGCCTATGCCCGTGCTGACATGCGCGGGTCGGGCCGACTGGCTGCCGTGGTCCATCGCCACCCATGCACGGTCGAGTTCGTGGCCTACACACTGGAGGAAGTGGCACAGATCCAGGCCGACTACTTCAACGCCCCCGAGATCGCGCTCACCGTGGCGGGTGAGGAGGGGATCAAGGTGACAGCGATCCCCGTCCTCGATGCCAACCCGGTCAACAGGACCAGGTACGAAGTCCAGGGGGTTCCGGTCACGGCGAGTGACACCGAAGTCCCATTCAAGCCCCAGGTGTAGCCCCACGAAGAAACGCGAGGTAGACTCTCCGGCAGGAGCCTTGACTCATGCCGGAGATCCCGTATGTCTGCCCAGGGTGATCGCGTCTGGAGCTGGTTGACTCCAGTTCTCCTGCTCAGCGGAGTAGCCGCTGGTGTACTCACGCTTGTGCGGCGGCGCAGGAAGGGGGCACATGCTGAGGTCGGAGACACTGGCGACAACCTCGACACCAGCGACACGGGAGAGGATGTAGAAGCTGCCTGGGAGCAGCATGTGCAGCGCAAGCTGGCCGACAGCTTGGGGTGGCTCTACTGGTGGGGGAAGGGTGGGCCATCAGCCGCATGGAAAAGCGGCGCGAGCGGGGTGGACTGTTCCGGTTTCGTGTCCATGGCGCTGGTGCGCCTCGGGTTCATGTCGGTGGAAGATGACCGGCTGACTTCGGCTTCGGTCGCGGCAGTCGGCAGGGAGATCCCCCTTGGTGACCAGCGCCCGGGGGACGTGGTGCTCTACCCCCACCATGCGGTTCTGGTCTGGTCCATGCCGGATGAGAGTGGTGACTCCAGGGTAATCGGGGCGTCTGGGGGGACGAGGGAGACCTTCGGGGACAACCCCGAGGCCAAGGTGAAGACGAAGCCCTCGATCTACTCCCACGGTGACCCCTTGGGCATCTACCGCTTCGGGGAGCCCGAGGACACAGACTGGAGAGCGTGATGGGGGACACCGCACGGCTTCTCGGATGGCTTGCCGCTGGGCTGGGGCTGGGTGGAGTCATTGCATGGGGGGCCAGCCGAAACCGCAAGGCGCAGGAGGTCGTCCATCAGGTGAGCACAGAAGTCCAGGAAGCGGCAGAGCAAGCTGAGGACTGGATCCGCCGCGTGGTCATGCACACCGCTGGCCGGGAGAGCGGCAGTGCAGCCTTCTCCGCGGTCAACCCAAACCGGGATGGGGCTGGGACATCCTATGGGCTGGTGCAGTGGACGCAGAAGTCGGGGAACCTCGGCAAGCTGCTGGAGAAGATGCACGCTGCCGACCCGGACGTGTTCGCGGCCACCTTCGGCCCATACTGGAGCGAGCTGTTGTGGGTGGTACAGACGCCTGACTACATGATGGGGCCGGTCGGGGGAGTGCTCCTCTGGAGGGAGCCGTGGGTGTCCCGCTTCCGTGCCGCAGGGAAGGTTCCGGCCTTCCAGGCGGTGCAGATGACCGAGGCTCGCACGGGTGAGCACTTCCGCGGCGCCGTAGACGCTGCCAGGATCATGCGGATCGCCACCGAGAGGGCCCTTTCTCTTTTCTACGACACGTCCATCCAGCAGGGACCGGGGCGAGCCCGCGAGGTGGCGCGCTGGGTGCTGGCCAACATCTCTGGCGACCAGTACACCAACAAGCTCCAGGCCTACGCCGACCGTGCTGTCGCCATCGCCCCAGTCGCCTACAGGAGCGACGTGCAGCGGCGCCGCTATGCCATCCTGGTCGACCCGGCGCTCTCTGACGAGGGGGTGTCGTTGTGAAGCCCAAGGTCGCCTACAGCATGATCCGCAGGGCCCTCTTGGGCATGACCCAGCAGGACCGGCTGGGCTTGTTGAAAGAGCCGTACAGGTCGGTCGTGCGGGAGCGGCATGGCCATCCCCTCACGGGGTTGTGCTACGCCGCGTCAGAGGCTTTTCAGCGGCTGGTGGGCGACCCCAGCTTCCAGCCGTGCTTCGTGCATGTCGGGCCTGACACCCTGCCGCACTGGTTCGTCTGCGGGCCACAAGGGAAGGCCTGGGACTTGACGGCTGAACAGTTTGACACGCCTGTGGACTACACCCAGGGCCATCCAGTCGAGTGGTTGGGGAAGCGGCTGTCCCGTGGGGGGTCGAAGCTGCTGCATGTGGTTCAGCAACAGCAAGAGGGTGCTGTAGCGCGGCTCGAAGTGGCCGACGTGCTGGCCGGGGGAAGAGCCGAAGGCATGAGCCCCGACCGCTTCAACCATGATGATCTGCACGCTGGCATCCTCGTTGAGCATGAGCACGCCCGGGGCAAGCCGTGGAGCTACGAGGTTGCCCGTCGCATCACGATGGACCACCTTGCCGAAGATCCCGACTATTATAGAAAGCTGGCCACCATCCATGTAGACAGCACCGAGGAGCCCGCCATGAGCCGACATCCCCAAGACTACTCGACGGGCTCCCCACGCCTGTTCTCCTCCGACGAGGCCCGGCTGGAGGAACGCCCGTGGATCAATCCCGAGCACGCCGGCAAGCTGGGCGAAGGCTTCCTGTCCTGGCCTTGGGCCAAGCGCAAGGCGGCACTGGACAACGCGGTGCAGGAGTACGGCTACCGCTCCACGCTGGGCAGCATCATGGTGCTGGAGCGCAGCCGCGCCATTCGGGCCCGGCATGAAGAGACCCTGATGCACGACCGCCGCTACCTCGTGGCCACCTATGGTGGTGAGGGCAGCTTCGGCTCTCGGGTGGCTCGCATGGAGAAGCCGCCCCCCAGGGTGAACGCCGTGGACATCATCGCGGCCTTGATCGGCTACGCCCGCGGGCAGGGGTGGGACGTGGACGCCCTGACGGTGCAGTGGTTCAACAAGGGCGACCAGATCGCGGGGGCCGGGTATAACCACGCCCCCATGAACATGGCCGCCTTGAGCAAGGTGACCAGTGCTCCCCCGACATCGAACACCTGCACGGTGCTCGACTACCTGAGCGACCTTGTGCATCTGGCAGAACGGGCAGGGGCGATCACGCAGGACGATGAGGGGGCATGTGTCGACTGGCTGTACCAGGTCTCCCGGAGGCTGGGAGATGGCAAGCAGGTGAACGTGCTGAACAAGAGAGTCAAGGGTGAGGGGGAGAACGTGGAGCGGTGCTGTGATGTCGCCCGGATGGAAGCCCCCCGTGGGTGGAAGGCCCCGCGAGGGTTCGCCACCACCTTCTCCAAGCTGTGGGCTGGTGGGACCGCCATGGCGGTCGTGATCGCCAGGGCCAAGGAGGGGGGCATCAGGGACATCAGAGTCACTGAGGAGGAGCGCCAGGCCATCCTCGCCGCGGTGGATGAGATCCTGATGCGCACCGACTTCTCTGGGGAGGACAAGCAGATCGCCATCGCAGTCCGCGAGACGCTGCAAGGACACTCCACGGTGTCTCGCCTGGACGAGGTGCGCATCCCGACCGTGGTGTCCTCCGACTACCGGCATGACAGCGAGCTGGAGGATCACGTCCTGGGCGAGTTTGACCGTGGAACAAGGGTCCAGACTATCATGCTGGCCAGGGAGTCGTTCACCCAAGGGCAGGCAGTCCAGTGGGCTGTGAACCATGGATTCCGGGCCACGAAGCTGGACGTGACTGACAACTACTACCGCCTGCGTCAGGCAGACCCCTCGACGTTCGACCCCAGCACTTTCCGCACCATCACCCTTCGCACCGGGGTCAAGGCGGTAGTGGCCGTTCCACTGTAGACCCATAAGGTCATACGATCTTGATGGGCGTGGCTGTGGTGCATTGATCGCCAGGCTTGCCATCGGCTACCCTTCTCATGTCTCACCCCATGAGCAAAGGAGCCGTCAATGGCCGCGCCCAACATCTTCCCCTCCAACCGCGTGCTGGAACTCGACGTGACCCTTGTGGGGGTCAACGTGAGCAGCCTCGGTGCCACCCTCACCACCGGACGGTGCAAGGAGCTGGGACTCCACCTCTCCGTGGCCGGCTGGGCAGGCGACACGTTCGCGGCCGTGGTCGAGACCGCACCTGCCACTGGCACGAACTGGTTCACCACCCGCTGCCGGATCAACCGCATCGCGGCCAACGGCCTCTACAAGCTGGCCGTGGACGACATCGTGCTGGATCGCGTCCGCGTCACCCTCATCCCCACCTCCGGCGCCGCCGCAGCCGTCGTCACCCCGACGTGGTTCGCCGACGTAGTGCTGGCGTAGGAGCCCGACATGAAGCCCACCGTCTGCAAACACCTCTGCGGCAACACCGCGCTCCGCGCCGCAGCCGCTCTTCCTGCCCAGGTCGACCTGGCCCTCGGGATCGAAGGCAACCCCGATCTCACCCATTGGGCGTTGGTGATCGTGGTCGCCGTCCGCACCGTCGGGCAGGTCACCTGCAACCTGCGTGAGTCGTCCAACAACGGGACCACCTACGCCAACACCGACATCACCTCCGGCGCCATCGTGGCGAACGGCACCACCATCCTGCGGGCCTACCAGCCCTTCACCCGCTACCTCCAGCTTCGGCTCGTCCCGGCGGGCGGGTTCGACGGCACCGTCTCCGTGGCGTTCAGGTACATGGGCCTGGACGAGGGCGAGAGCCTCGCACCTGCGTACTCCGAGCTGCCCACCTCCCAGGATCTCGGCGACGGCCCCGGCGTGCTGGTGGACGTGCAGGATCTCCCCGCCAGCATCGGGAACGTGCTCGACCCCCACGGCGGTCTCCAGACCAACCTCGGCCTGGTGCGCATCAAGCTGCCGGTCGCCTCCGGGCTGGACCGTGACGTGGCTGGCGTGGGATCGCTCGGGGTTCTCCTCGCCCCCAACCCCTGCCTCGTGCTCGCCGCAGGTGGCATCGCGGTCCTCCCGGACCCGGCTGACGCGCTGCAGGTGAGCGGAGTGGGGCTCCAGGTCAAGCCGGCCTCGATCACCCCTGCCATGCTGAACGCGGGGCTCTACACCACGGACGCCTTCGAGGCGACCTTGGCCCTCACCAAGGCCCAGATCCTCGCCCTGCGCGCCACCCCCATCCAGGTGGTCGCGGCCCCGGGCGTGGGCAAGATGATCGAAGTGGTCAACTGGCGCATGTTCAAGGCCGCGGGCGCCTACGATGTGCCCGCGGGTGCTGGCGACGACTTCGGCCTGATCGCCAACATCGGCGCCCCGGTCGAGATCACCTCGCGCATCGAGGCCACCGCCTTCATCAACGCCGCCGCGCAGCAGCGGTTCGCGCCGGGTGTCGGTGTGGCCCTCGGAGCGGTGATGGCTCTGGACGCTGCCCTGCGTGACAACCAGGTGGTGGCCATCCAGAACATGGGCGCCGCTGAGTTCACCGACGCTGGCGGCACCGGCTCCGCGACCATCACGGTCAAGGTGCGCTACCGCATCCTCGACATCGCGTAGTCCTCACCTCTCCCGCGTCATCCCCCATGCCGCCCTGGGCTTCCCCCGGGGCGGCTCCCGCTTGGGTCTCGTTGTCTCAGCCAGCCTGAGCCTGGACGGCCTTCTTGATCTGCTCGGTCTTGCAGTAGCTTCTCACAGATCGAGCGACCAGAACGATGCCGGCACCAGCCAGCAAGGCCCGAATGGTGGGTGAGGACACGTTGAGCCCGGCGAGGAACAGTGACGGGCCAGACACTAGGATGTCGAAGAGGTTGCTGCCCTGGCCTGCGCTCAGCTCCTGAACCGCAGCGTCGTGGAGCGGAATGTCCTCGGATGGCTTGGCGAACAAGCCGACTCCGGCTGAGGCCAGCACAGCACCAGCAGCAGCGCCTACACCTGGCGACCCGACGCGCTTGCCGACCAGCGCCCCCAGGACCAGGCCGACCACGGCTGCTGCTGCGTAGGGGGGGTCTCGCCTTATACCTGACCCGTTCCCCGCAGAGCCGCCTGAAACGTCTGGCGTGTCCCCTGACGGGTCGTTGAGGCCAGACACCAGCGCACGGCCACCGCCAGCCCCCAGGAAGGGGGAGAGCATGATCTTCCACGAGCCCATGCCGAGGTTCTGGAGGCTCGCCGTCAGGTCATGGTGACGCCCGATGCCCACGGCGTACCGCTTGACGCTCCGAGCCTGCTGGGCACTCCCCGTGAACGTGATGGATGCTCCACGGACAGACTCCCGCCGCATGACACTGCCGGGCTGGGCCCCCAGGCGCTTGGCGAAGCTGCGGATCTTCCCCGCAGCCGAGGCCGCCCGTGTGCTGTCCCCCTCACGCAGCACACTCCCCATGGCCCCCGGGTAGCTCCCAGAGGGGAGTGGGCTGATCCCATAGGTGGGCAGCCAGTCTGGCACAACCGGCTGCACCTGGTTGTAGGGGAGGTAGCGCGGCTGCATGAGCATGGTGCTCAGGATCTGCTGCTCTGTGCCTCTGCCGGAAAGCTGCCATGGGTACGTGGGGGCTGGCATGTGGGATTCCTCTGCCCCAGCCTACCTCACTCGGCAGCCGTTGTCAGAGGAGAGCCTGGCTGTCATCCTCCTCATCGAAGTTGTACTTGAAGTCCTCGTCCACTTCCTCTTCCTCTGCCTCTTCTTCACCGTGCCAGATGATGCTGTCGAGGTCCAGGTATCCCCGCTTGGCGTCCACCTTCTCTGCCGGTTTGACCCCAGACAGCTCGTATTTGCTCTCGCCTGGCACATCGTTGTCCACCAGCTCGGACATCACGGACGCGGGGTACTCGTCGTGTACTGCATCGCGCATCATCTCCTCCGTCCAGTCATCCGGGAGGCCCACGATGCAGTTGATGGAGAGCGACTGGGTGATGGTCACATGGAAGAATCGCATGGGGGTCTCCTATCAGCCGGTTGAGAGAAAAGCAGAGTCACAGCCGCCTCCAGGGAAGCGTCAGACACGGACCAGGCGCGGAACAGGAGCAGTGCAGCATCTACTTGAGCGAGAACGACGGCCGCGTCATTCTCCCCAACGGCGTGAACGATGCGGTCGAACCCCCGAGCGGCTTCCTGCAATGCCGGCAGCGTGCCGACTTGAAAGGCCTGCGTAGCCAGGTCCCGGAAGTCCTCCAGCCGGGTCATGCTACCCCCCACAGCCGTCGCAGTCATCACCGGCTGCCAAGTGTGGGTAGAGCCTGACCAATGCCTGACTGGCCTCATCCTGGGTGAAGCCATACCGCTTGAGCAGAACGACTGCGGCGGCCAGATCCTGCCCTTCCCCCTGCACGACGAGTTCGCCGATCTTGACTCGCACGGATTCGGGGAGAATCCCCCACATCCGGTCCAGGTGGTTCGCTGGATGGATCATTCAGCACCCCCCGTCGTTGTCATCAGCCGAGGACAGGGCCTCGCCGCAGTTGGCACAGCGAAACCCCATGCCGGCGTAGCTGCCGTGCTGGCAGTCGACCTCCACGACCGGCTCCACCTTGGCGTGTTCTTCATCGTAGAAGTCGTCACCGACGATCACGTCAGAGGCACAGTCGCGGCACACGTCGGCATAGATACCAGACTTCAGCTTGATTCTCATAGGGCACCTCGGGAGTTTTCCATGGCGAGCAGTACGGCAGCAGCACGTTGGGCGTCTGGAAAGGCCCGATGTGCCCTTCCGACTACCTTGTAGTATGCACAGGCCTCATCCAGGGAGGCATACTTGAACCCCCCGTCCCTCTTGCGCTTGTGCTCCAGGACACCGGCGTTGCCCAGAGCCTGAGTGGCCTGGAGCATGATGCACTCGCCCCAGGGGAGTGGGCTGAACCCGGCGCGGTTCAACATGGCCTCATCGAAGGCCAGGTTGTACGACGTGACGGTGACGCCATGGTCCACGTAGCGGTGGAACCATTCCAGGAAGGCCCCCCGTACATTCTGTGGCAACGGCGCGTCGTCAAGCTCGGCCTGTGTGATCCCGTTGATCTTCATCGCCGGGGTACACCTGTCGTCCAGTCGGACGCCGAGGAGGCTCTGGAAGCTGTTGACCACCCTCCCATACTCGTCCAGGTGGAGCGCGGCGATCTCGATCACCTGTGCCCAGTCCTGGTGGGGCAGCCCAGTCGTCTCGGTGTCGACCACCAAGACAGGCCGGGTGAGGACTCGACGTGCATCAGGGGCCAGCGGGGGAACCTTGCCCGCCGCGATGTAGGCCCCTGTGTCTTTCAGCAGGTGGTTGAAATCGGCCTTGGCCGTGGCCACCCGCTCGGCATACTCCCGGACGGCCTTGGTCGATGCCGGCCGCGGGTTGGCGGCGATGCTGCCCAGTCGGTCGATCAGCTCACCCAGATGCTTCCAGCGGAGGCAAAGGCCGCCGTCGCTGGGAAACTGGTACTCTGAGCCAGTCTCGGCCATGGCTACTCCTCAACCTCAGCATGGGGGGAGTCATCCAGGCTGGTGGGGACTTCATCATCGTCTTCCACCGGCCGGCTGACGGTGAGGACGTAACCGTCCTGGCTCCTGACGGTGACCACGCGGCTCTTCTCCAGGAGCGACCGGCAGCGGTTGATCACGGCTGCCAGCAGGGGCGTGGTCTCACCTGTCGACACCAGCGACAACACGCGAGCCGGGTAGGACACAACCCGCCTCGGTGCAGGGCCGATGACGACCATCACGGGGTCATTCTCACGGACGAGATACTCGCGGGGGATGGTCCCAGATTCGCCAAGTGCCTGCACGGTGTCGCCGGGCAGGAAGATGCGAAGCTGTGCTCCGCTACTCACTGAGGTGGGCATGGGAATCTCCTGCGGCTACGTCACGGGCGTGGAGGGTGAGAAGGATCGGCTCCTTGGGTGCCGGTTTCACCAGGGACAAGTCCTCGGGGAACACGGTGAAGGAAGCCCCCAGGCTGGTCTTGTCATGCTCCAGCCTGACCCGCACGGTGGAGCTGCCAGGATCACCTTCGTCGGCTGCATACGAGTGCAGCACCACGAAGCGAGCGCCGCTCCAGCCGTTCGGGATCTTGGTCGGGTCTTTCCAGATCACGATGTCACCTTTCAGGAACAAGTACATGGGGGCACTATACTGTATCCTTGGCTAAGGGGCAAGATGATCGACATGGTGGTTCTGCGGTGGTAAGCTGCCCGGTGAAGCCCGGAGCACGTCATGGCAGAAGCACTCGTGGCAAGAAGCAGACCTCGCAAGTCCATTGACCTTTCCGACCCGGAAGTGGTGGGCCGGGCCCAGTCTACCATCCAGCGGTTGCAGAAAGAGGGGGACAGCGGGAAGAAGATGGTGCAGGGGTGGTCCAAGGGGACCGTCGCTGTAGTCTCCGGCGTGGGCGGTTTCATTCTCGGCGTTGGGCTCACGGTTGGTGCCCTTCGAGTGCTGGGCTGGCTGCTGGAGAAGCCAAAGGCTTGACCAGCTCACAGTGGGCCCCCATCACCCACAAAGAGCCGGGAGTCGGCTGGCGCAATGGCTCCCCATGCTCAGGGTAGATCGTCTGCCCGACGCCGATGAGGTGGTAGACGACATGACACCGCCCAACCATGTGAGCTGGCTCGTAGTCATCCTCTGACCCGCATCCAGGCTCGCGATACCCCTCCATGCGGGAGAAGCGGTGAAGCACCTGGAACGTGGAGCCCATGTACTCCGACGCCCCTGTGAAGATCGGCCCACACTGTGCTCCACCATGATGGTGCTGTTGTAGCCACTCGCCCACGAGGGCGTCCACGATCCGCCCCGTGATGTCTCTCCGGTTCAGCACGTAGTCACGCCCCAGAGGACCGGGCGTGTCCAGGGTCTCCACGATCCGGTGCCAGTCGAGAGGCTGAAGGCTGACGTGCAGCATGGCCGCGCGCACCGCGAGGGCCAGATTGCTCCTCCCCATGCTCGCCAGAGCGTCTTCCGGCCCCAACGGGTAGCCCCACCGAATGATGCGGCGGGGCACGATGAGGCGAACATGCTCACCTGACCTGGCGTACTTCCTCTTCATCAGTCACCCCCGTCGTCGTCACCGTCGTCGTCATCCTTGTCGGCACCCCAGTCAGCCTGACCTTCTCCCCAGTCATCTTCCATCTCTGTCACGATTCCATCGTCCACTTCCTCAGGCATGAGTTCGAGCAGCATCCGCAGCTTCTCTTTCCGCGCCGGGTCCACATCACCCTGTTGAGCCAGCACGTCGGACAGGCATCCGGCACCGTTGGCGTCCCCGCAGAGCTTGGGGAAATACTCACCGGCCGCGTCGAGCAGAGCTGCCCGGTAGGTGTACCAGGCGTGGCCGGTTTCATCCGGCCCGTGTGACCTGCAATGGCAACGGGAGCAGTCGAAACCCGGGCCCAGATCGGCAAAGACCTGGCCGTCGTAGCTGACGGGGTGCGTCGTCATGTCAGTGCTCCAGGCGGTGGGCAGAGACAGTCTCATCGAAGGCGCCAAGGGCCTCCTCCATGCTGTCGTGCCCTGTGAGGAAGATGTGGTCAGAGACCATGCTGTTCTTCAAGGTGTTCACCAGACCCGTCTGGGTGTCCACCAGCGGCTTGATCGGTGGGAAATGGCAGGAGAAGTAGGCCCAGCTGGGGGTGCAGGCAGAGTACATTTTGCCTGCCTCTTGGCTCAGCTTGGCCAGCCGTGAAAACAGCCTGCCGGGGAGGATGGCTCCAACGGTGCAGCTCTCTCCCACTGCGTCTTTCCACACCACCACCCAGACATCGGGCTCCGGCAAGGCATCAGGCTGCAGGTGCTGGGTGGGGTTCTTGTTCAGCTCCACCTTGTCTCGCTTCGCCTTCCGCAGCGCCTTGTAGTTGTGCTCCAACGCACAACCCAAAAAGGCGTCCAGACGCTCCTGGGTCAACCAGGGGTGACCGTGGCCTTCCACCCGGCAGCAGCACTCGGGGGGCTTCATGTCCATCCCGCCGACGCAGCCCTGCCTCCGCGCCGTGCGCAGGACTCGCACGATGACAGGCCAAGCGTCCACGTCCGCCGGGGTGACACACAGCGGGCCAAAGGTAGTCTTCCTCAGCCGAGCGCCGGCCACCATGCCCCCCTCAGCCGTCAAGGGCGCCTGCGGGGGGCGCAGGGCGACTCCCACCCACACCTTGTCCTCGACGCTGGTCAACGCGAAGGTCAGGCTGCCGTCGTCCTGGCTGTCCAGGCTGATGTAGAGCACGTTCTCGTACTGGAACTGGTTGACCTCGATGTGAGGCTCCGGCGTGAACGCTGGCGTGGGGATGTAAAACAGTCCCCGGATGCAGCGGTTGACGTACTCATCATGCCCCGCCGGGCGTTCGTCCCAGAAGTTGTCCAAGTTGAAACCCTCAGGGGTGCGCGGGGGGATGTTCTGGGGGTTGGGGCCTGCCGAAGGCATCCGGCAGGTACTCGTCCCCATCCGGTAGGTGCGGTCCTCGGTGGGCATGGCTCGCCTATCACGTTCTTCCAGAACAGCAGCTTGGAGGATGGGATCAGGGCCCAAGTCCCCTTGTACCCGAGGTGCCTTTCGGTAGAGGCTCCTCAGGTAGCGGAGGCGTCGGTCTTCCTCCCGTTCAGCAGGGTTGGCGGACTCCCAGGGGGCTCTGTCGCTGTATCTGGTAGGCATGATGATCTCCTGCGGGTGACTACACTGTCACCTTTTTACCCCAAGGGCCCGTCTGCTGTCAAGCGGCCTTGCCCGTTTTCCCTTCGGCTCGGGCCAGCCCTTTGGGTTGACCTTCTTGGTGAGGGAGGGACACACGTCCATGGGGGCTACTGGTACGACCAGCACTTCTGTCACCGATCCCGATCCTGTGCTCGTGATCGTCAAGCTAGCTGGACAGACTGCATCATGCTTGAGGAACATCATCATGGGCTCACCTCCTCGTTCACGTCTGGCAATAGCTCGTCCCCCATGCGGGTGATGGGGTCAACCTCGAAGAGCGTCCCGCGTCGGATGTACTCCTGCACCTGCTTGACACCGTGGTGGCCCGTCCGTTTCGTGATGTGCTCGATCCGCGCCCCGCGCCTGGCGGCCTCGGTCACCAGCCCGGCGCGCAAGCTGTGGCCGGCGTAGAGGCTCGGGTCGAGCCCCACCTCAGCTACGAGCTGCTTCACCAAACACGCCAGGCCATGCCCACCGAGCCGCCCCTGGATGCTCCCCCACTTGTCGATGGCATGGAACAGGGGCCCCGTGGTGATGCCATGGCTCGCCAGGCAGGCCACCCAGGCGTCTATGGCCTCTGTTGCCGGCCCAGATGGGATGGGCACCTCCCGGCCGGTCCCTTCCTGGTCGGTCTTGCTCCGGGAGAGGAGCACGACGATCCCACCCACCCGATGCGTCAAGCTCTCCAGGTCGAGCCCGGAGACCTCTGACCGGCGGAAGCCTCCCAGGAACCACATCAGCAAGAGGGCACGGTCCCGCACCCCCTTAGCTGTGCTTGCATCACACCCCTGGACCATCTTGCGCACGTCCTCCAGGGTCAGCCCCTCCTTCTGCTTCGCCGGCCGACCACACTCCCGCTTGATGCCCTTGATCAAGCGCCGGATGTTGGGGTGCTCGGTGGGGCTCTCGTGGTCCGTGCGCTCATGGACCAGCTTGATCGCAGACATGGCCACCCGCAGTGTGCGCGGGTTGATCCCGGCTGCTGCTTGCTCCGACAAGTAGACGGCGAGCGTGCCCGGGTGCGACGGTAGCGGGGTCATATCATGTGCAGCGCACCATTCCGTGTAGCGCCTCCATGCCCCCTCGTAGGCCCGCCGTGTGCTCGGCGCAATCTCAGCCGCCAGGAAGTAGCTCACGCGAGCATCACGCTTCCATAAGGTGTCCATGAGCGTCGGCCTGGTGCCACTCGTAAGCACGATGGCGCTCTCAATGTCGGTGCTGTCGTCGTCCGTGGTCGTCATGGTGTCGCCTGTATGCTCGGTGTGCCAGAGATAGCCTTCGGAAATGATACGATCTCGTAGCTCATTCTCAGGTGACTGGGTAGAGCAAAGAGCATGTAGGCTGGCGTGTGCATCCGTGATGGGGTAGCCTGTGGGTGTTCACCCGTAGAGAGGAGCCTGTCATGTCCAGCGACGACAAGAAGCAGATCGCCATCCGTGTTCCCCAGTCCGTGGCAGACCGTGCCGACGTGCTCATCCCCCGCTACAAGGCCCAGCCCTTCATGGCTCATGTGAGCGTGTCCCGGTCCCTGGTGTTGCAGCAGGCCATGGACATCGGCCTCACGGAGCTGGAGCAGCGCCTCAGGGTCGCCTTCTTGACCTTGACTGTTGATCCCGCGGCCATGGACAACGAGCCCGCGGCCATGGACAACCAGGTCGACCAGGTCGACCAGGTCGAGGACAACATGGGCATCCAGGAGGACGCCCAGGTCGGTGAGACGCTGATCGACGTGTTCGAGAGCTGACTCACACAGGTCACTCCACCCGCTCGAAGCGGGTGATCAAGCACTGACCGTAGCCCATGCCACGGCCTCCCCCAATCCCGTTCCGCCCCAGGCGCATGGCAACCCGCACCATAGCTGCGTCCCCCAGCGGCTCACGTCCTGGCTCTTCCAGCAGGCGCAAGCAGATCGTGACGGGCTGCCCCCCCGACGAGTCCAGGTACTCGTGTTCCGTCTCCGACCGACCGACCATGATGGTCCCGTCTGGGTGAAGGATGCGCTCACCAGCACGCTCCAGGTGGGTGCGCTCCTCATCCTCCTCATCCTCTCCAGCCAACACGGTCAACAGGGCACCAGGTCGCAGGACTTCCTGCGCGGCCTGGAGCACGGCGCGCATCCAGTTTTCCCGAGGCAGGTACAGCCCGGTCTCGTCAGTGTAGAAGCTCCTCACCGTGGTCCCCCAGGGGGTGGTTGAGCCGAGCACCATGCCCTCGAACGTGTACTCCACGGTGTAGAACTTCCGCTCGGCCTCCACGTCCTCTACCACGGCCAACAGGTCTGTCCGCGTCATGGCAGCTTCCCCCTGGTCCGAATGGCCACGCAGAGCATCTTCCACAACCAGGTCCCGAACGCCTCTTCCCTCCCGAAGCTCTCCCACCACTCCACATCAGCCGGCCATGCTCGGTAGGACATGCGCACCGTGCGGGGCCCCCCACGGGTGAATGTCATCACATCGGCAGCCGAGGTGGCGGCCACGTAAGGCAACACCGCACGCAGCCAGACTGACCGCGGGATGGTGCCCCGAAGCGCGTCAAGTTGTGCTGCGTCCTCGACGGTCATGCAGATCATGGCCACTTTGCGTGTAGTCATCCCTTCCTCCAGTAAGCCATCCAGCTCTTGGCTCGGTTGACGAGCCGGTGAAACCATCCTCGCAGGACGAACTCGACCCCTCGCACAGCCAGCGCGTGCGAGATGGCGGCTTGCGTCCACTCGTAGCCTTCCTCCTTGTCACCAACCCACTCCCCCCACAAATCCAGCCCCCACGCTTCCTGAGCGGCCAGGACGAACAGGAGCCGGAACGCCGGGCCATGGTCCTCGCTCTCGGGCAACGCCAGGTGGACCAGCTCGTGCAGGAGCAGCACCATCACGGCGCTCTCGGAGCTACTCGCTGCGTACCTGACGAGCATGACGGGGACTCCCTCCCCCCATGCCGTACTGGTCCAGCCAACATCGGCTGTCACGGTCTCTTTCCCACCCTTCTCATGTACCAGCACGAGCTTCGACAACGGGACTTGGTGGAACACCCCCAGCTTTCGCAGGCGGGCCACCATCGTGCTCACTCTCTTGGCATCCAGCATCAGCTTTTCCCCTTGATCTGCGGATTCCGTGCTACTCCTCGCCAGAGGTGAAGTGCTCCACACGCGGGGCACCGTTTCCCACCCCCAGCGAGGCTCCAGTTGTAGGCCTTGAACCTGCACCCGCACCAGGGGCAGTCAAGAATGGTGGTGGTCTTCGAGGGGTACTCGGTACGCCCAGCCTGCCCTGACCAACGGCGCCACTCGGTGTCGCTCTCGACGGCCTTGGGGTCGCTCTCCTCGACGGCCTTGGGGTCCTGCTTCTCCTGGGCTGGCTCACCCCCCAGCATGTCCTGCAGCACCTGATCTTCCTGAGCCAGCGGCACGTAGAACTCGCACTCCTCAGGACTGGTGCAGGGGCGCAGGTGCCGTAGAGAAAGCGCGATGTAGCAGATCCCGCCGGATGGACCGGGGCAGGTGGCCAAGGAGCTTCGGCGCACACGACGCTTTTCATCCATGGTGGTCCTCCATGGCCTTCTGCTCGGTCATCAGCTTTCCTCACCGTCATCATCGTCATCGAAGTCGTCGTCGTCGGGGAGGTGGCTGTCATCATCCTCATCGTCGTAGTAGTTGCTCAGCGGCTTGCCAGCGACCGTCTCCGGCTGGCCGTCGTCCCCGAAGAACACGCCCTTCTCCCGCGTCTGCTTCTCCAGCAGGTCAGCAGCAGGCAGAGCATCATCCCCCGGCTGGGGATACCCGCCGAAGGCTTCCTCGATGAACCCAGGGGCCAGGAGGCCCTCCTTCATGTCAGCCCGAGCGGTGTAGACCTCCTGGCTGTTCAGCTTGTGGATCGCCGGCTCGAACAGCTCGTTCGCCTCACGCTGGATCAAGTCGCGCAGCACCCGGGGCTCCAGCGCATCCAGCTCCCATGCCTCACGCAGCCCCGTCTCACGCACGTACCTGGCGAAGCGCGCCGAGACTTTGGCTGGGAACGGCGGTGGGTTGTACTCGCGAATCTGCTCCAGGGTCAAGGCGATCCGCTTCACCTCCACACGGACGTACCAGCCGGTGACCAACATCAGCTTGCGCAGGTTCCGCTCTGCCGACAACGGGATCTCCAGCCCATCAGGGTCGTGGTCACCCAGGTAGAGGATCACAGCCCGGCGGCAGCCGCCAAACTGCCGCTGGTAGTCGTGGGCACCGATGTACCGCTGCCCACAGGTGGCCAGCCATGCCTGGGCCAGCCACTCCCGCAGCGCCGACACGGATGGGTAGCCCTTGCAGGCCATCCAGGAGACACCCAGATCCTTGGCCACGGTCTCCACGATGCCAGACAGCGCCTCCTTCTCGACCCACACGGATGGGTAGACCTGCTGGTTCAACCAGCGGTCCCGCCCCAGGTAGACGCTGGGAGCACCTGTGATGAACTGGGCTGCGTGGTAGAGCCCAGCCTTCGGGTTCACGTCGTCCTGGGTCGCACCCCCCAGGCGCGAGGAGCGCCCGCGGTCATCGATCCAGTCCACGGGGAACAACCCGGCGTACCTTGCCTTGGTGAGCACCGAGCCGATGCGCTTGTACGTCTTCTGGCTGGAGGGCAGGAGCCCTCGGGCGACGAACTGGTAGTAGAGCTGCCTGAGCGTCAGGGTCAGATCCTCAGACATGTACTCCTGGGCAATCTCCCGGGCAGTGTCGAGGATGTCATCGGCGGTCATGGCGTCCATGATCTACTCCTCGATGCTCTGGGGAACCCCAGCGCGGGCGGCGTTGTCGTGGTCCACAGCCGTCTTGGTGCGCAGGATGGCAGTGCGCGTCCGCACCTTGCCCCTCATGTCCCAGACGAGCACCAGCTCATCCCGGTTGAACATGGCGCGCAGGACGGCCCGGCGTTTGAGCTTGGGCAGATGGCGCCCCGTGGTCCGGTGGAGGATGGTGTTCACGGCCTGAGCGACATCCCGGCGGTCCAGGATGCAGCCGAGGTCGGTGAGCGTCACTCGCTTCTTCCGCTTGCGGCAGTCGGCGTGTTCGATCTCGTGGACGATGCTCACCAGCTTGGTGGCGGCGATCTTGACTTGACGCTGCTGTCGGCGGCTCATGTTCTGCACTCCTGTTGGGGCGGTGGTGGGACGGGGTGACTGTATAGTGCCCCGGCCCATGGGTCAAGCTGGGTTGACTGTGCTCAAGGCCACCTTGAGCGACATGATGAAGCTGGACGAGATGGGGGAGGGGTACTCGGGGTGACTCGGGAGCCGGGAGCACCCGTGTCCGTAGCACAGGCAGACATCCTCTGGGACGAACGCCCGGCGGGGCATGACGACTACGTGCCCCCCGGGTGAGAGGGTGACCTTGCCGTACCCCTGGCTCTCCCAGGCCAGCTTGGCACGGGGGTCCACCGTCCTGACTGCGGCCAAGACCCGCTGGGGGAAGCTGCTACTCATGGTGGGCCGCGCACTTGTCGTAGGCCGCCTCGGACGGGTCGGCGCCCATGCAGGTGGCGATCTGGTAGAGCGTGGCGTTTCGGTCATATGCATAGCAGACGGCCGCCAGGACGAGGAAGAGGATCGCGAGGACGGAACAGACCCGGCCGAGGAGATGGAGGGGCGGCATATCAGCACCCCATCCTGCGCTCGGCTGCACGCTCGGCGGCGTAGTCGGCCTCATCCCCCTGCCAATCACGGTGGGCGTTGTAGAGCACCTTCAACCCCTTGGGGAGCTGCTCAGCGTCTACCTCGGGGACCACACGCAGCCCCTTGCACTGGGGGCATGTGATGTCGTAGGCCCCGGCGTGATAGCTTTCCTCGAAGTCAGAGTCCTCGAAATCCTCTGGGGAGAGCCCGTCACAGTCGATGTTGGGGTCGACCACCTTGCCGGTCCCTTGGCAAAGACCGCACACAGCGAAATGAGCAGGGAAGGTCACAGACATCTCCCGCTCGCAGTCCATGCGCGGGTCATCACCGTCCTCGCAGTACCCCTCGGCAGCCGATTCGGCATAGAAGTCGCAGTCCACCTTGTTGCCGTCACCGTCCTGGGTGTAGCGGTGAGGGCAGACGGCACAGGAGGGCAAGCAGTTGCAGCACACAAGCACCGTCACGGTCGGGGTACTCCCTTGCTCCCCGATGCTCTCGATCCCATCCGGGACCAGAGCGGCGCGGACTCGGGGGTCATTCCAGTAGTTGGCAGCTTCGAGGTTGGGGCTGGACATGGCTACCTCCAGCTCTTGACCACGCGGCCGGTCTTGCCGCCGTGGCGCAGGATGTTGGAGCGCCGGCCTCGGCCCGTCAGGGCCTTGACACATCGCTCCCCCGCGATGTCCGTGATCTCGATCTTGCCCGTGATGTCCACGGAGAAGAAGATCCGCAGCTCATCCCCCACCGGGGGGTGCTTGTACTTGTTGGCGACGAACCCCCCCAGGATGCGGAGGATATACTCCCCCGTCCAGCCGTCGCGCTCGATGTCCTTGAGGGCCTTCTCGACAGCCCACACTGCATCTTCGATGGTGATCATCCGGGCGGTGGCCCGGGGGGAGTCCGCCCGGAGGCGGGTGATGACAGAGGTGATGGCTTCGGTGGCTTCGGTGATTTCCATGACTTTCTCCTCTGGCTTGGCTTCTGGAGCCTCAGGAGGGGGGCTCCATGCTCACTGTATGACAAGATGTACTACGTTGTCAAGCCCCACGGGGCAAAAGCCCCGAAAGCCCGCTTGCAGGGCCGCCTTTCTCAATCCGGCTCGACCGCGCTGAGCAGCGTCGACGCCTCAACCTGGTGTTCTGGCCGAACCGTCGAGGTCCCGTCCAGAGCGGCCAGAGCCGAGGAGACCAGAGCCGAAGCCTCCCAACGGCGCCACGTCTCGCCTCGGGAGGCCAAGACAGCCCGTGCCTGCTCCAGCATGGCCCGCATGTCCTCGGAGCTGAGGCCCCGGTCAAACCCGGGCTGCCCGTCATAGCTGAGGTTCACACTCAAGGTGCTGGGAAGCCGCCTCGCCCGCTGCCGATAGACTGCAACGGCCGCGGGGCTGCAGTTGCATTGACCCTCTCTGGTCGGGCGTCCCAGGAACCCGCACGGGCAGAGGCTGGAAGCGGTGATCAGCATGAACTGGGTGGGGTAGACGGAGGAGCACGACATCCTGCTACTCTGCTGGACAGCCCAAACAGCATCTAGTACATCGTCCCTGAACTCGGGCATGTCGTTCAGGAACAGCACACCGAGGTGAGCCAGGCAGATTTCACCGACGCTACTGCGCCCCCCGGTCATCCCCGCAGTGCTGATGGTGTAGTGGGGGGCGCGGAACGGCCGCATGGACAAGCCTGAGTCCTCGCCACGCAGCCCCGCGGCGTCCTGGATGCGGGTGAGCAGGACAGCCTCGTCATGGGTCAACGCCGGCATCACATGAGGCACCCGAACGGCGAGCTTGGTCATGGCTATCGAAGAGCCCGTCAGGGCCAGCCCCTCACCCAACAACATGGCGGCCATGAGCGCCCGCTTGGCTGGCAAGAACCACTCGGAGAGGTCCGCCATGTCCAGGGTGCGGGTTTCGGGGGTGAAGGAGCTAGATGAGCTGCGCTGGAGGTAGACCAGATCCCGGTGGAGATCAGACAGGTTGTGCAAGCCGATCACCTCCTCGGCTCCCGCCAAAGTGGCCGACTGCACACTATGGGAGGACACCATGATCCTGGGGCACCGCGCCACACTGGCCATAACTCCCCGGACGGGACACACTCGCCCGGACACGTCCAGGCCGCCCAGGTAGCTGAACTCGGCCAGGTCTGCATTGACCTGACCACTCGCCAGCAGAATGGCGACGGCAATGGCGAGGTCGAGCCCCGCGGTTGATCCGGCCCGGCCTGCCGGTTCCGCATGGACCTGCACATCATCCGGCCAGGTGAACCCCGCAGCCTGAACGGCGCTTCTGATGCGCCTGACGTACTTCCTAGCACTAAGGGCAGGGAGGC
>Ga0265292_1000178_pt1 | contig 118138 bp, 104 predicted proteins | sample Munlanlewell296A_FD_189080 | JGI IMG/M metagenome (GOLD analysis project Ga0265292, IMG submission 189080) | Leachate microbial communities from a municipal landfill in Southern Ontario, Canada - Leachate well 296A | ecosystem: Engineered > Solid waste > Landfill > Unclassified | place... | reverse complement strand
TTCGCCGCCTGCTGCGGCATTTTTTATTGTGCCTGCAGTTTTTGGCCCCGATTTTTGATCATCCGCGTATTCACACTTGCCGCTTTGCGGCGTGATCTTTTAAAATTCGACTTTTTCAGGGACGACTTTACTAGCCCCCGACGGTAGTCGGGCTGTTTTGGTTGTCGCAAGACCACCCTGCTGCCGCGGAGCACTAGTACAAGGTCTAACCGATACGTAAAATGAAAACTGCATCGGCGGCCACTCGAATGCTGTTGGTCGGGATCAAGAGATAAGCGGCCCCTCAGTCAACCTACGTTTAAGGTTTGCGATCCCATTTTTCCAGATCGGCGTCTTTGGCGGGAATCAGGACCGTGTCCCATTCGGCGGGCTTGTTTACTTTTGGATCAAATTGATCTCGCGGCCGGACGCTCAAGGTTCCGGGGGTATTGCCTGGTTCGCCTTTATAATCCGCCGGCATGGCTGTATAAATATTATCGTTTCCTATTCCCGCGTAAACGGTCTGACTAAACGAAACATGCCCATCACCATATATTACATTTTGACCATAACCGTAATGATTGACGCTGTTGACGAACTTTTTCAGATAATATATATCGAGGAGAAATTTCTTTCCGGGATAATTCGGTTGGCTGCCATTATTCGCATCGGCACCGAGGACAACTCGCGGATCAATATCGGCCTGCCAGAGTTCCCCGCTGCTGTGGTTGTCAGTGAATTTACTCCACGGTTGGATGAAAGAATATGAGATGGTCGCCCCAGTATCTTTCCAGGGAAAATCGACGAAACCATCGGGACCAAAATATTTTCCGTCCTTGATGTCAACTTTTTGTCCAGCCTGTTTTGTATAGGGACATATAAAATTTTCTGCCTGAGCAAACTCGCCTCTGACGAGCAGCCACATATTTTGGGAAATACTATGATCGTCTTGCGGCAGAAAATCTTTTGTGGGATCGTTCTTTTTGTTAAAACTCGAACATTGATCCGATTTATCTTCACCCACAATTTTGCCTGTGCCAAAGGGGACGGCTGGAAAAGCTCCCTTGTAATCCTGACTGTATATATACATTGCTGTAAAGATTTGTTTCAGGTTTGAAGAACAGAGACCGCGTTTAGACATTTCATGAGAGCCGATGTCTGGTAGCAAAATGGCGATCAGTATGAGGATGACAACAATTATCACCAGAACCTCAATTAATGTAACAGATTTCTTCGGCATGAGATTATCCTCCGAAAGATTGATCTTAATTTTACGCGACTGGTTACCCAGCCGTACCCGTTTGCTTAATTTCATCCTACCAAAGAAAACACGGCCGGGCAAGCCGACCGTGGCACGGACTTATACCGCGGCTTTCAAATAAAAAAAGAACCCCCGACTGTCGTCGGGGGTTCGTACGAGGTCTATCAACCTAAGATGGCCTTTAAATCTTCCTGCGGGGTCGTGATGGGTTTAATATTGAATTTTTCCACCAGGACGTTCAAAACTGTTGGGCTGACAAACGCGGGCAGGCTGGGTCCGAGGCGGATATTTTTAATGCCCAGGAACAGCAGCGTCAGCAGGATAACCACCGCTTTTTGCTCGTACCAGGAAAGGACCATCGAAAGCGGCAGCGAGTTGACGTCGGTGTTAAAGGCTCCGGCGAGGGCGAGGGCGATTTGAATCGCGGAATAGGCGTCGTTGCACTGGCCGATGTCGAGCAATCGCGGCAAGCCTTCGATCGTTCCAAAGTCTAGCTTGTTAAACCGGTACTTGCCGCAGGCCAGCGTGAGGATCATGCAGTCTTTGGGAACCTGCTGGGCAAAATCGGTATAATAATTACGGCCTGGTTTGGCTCCGTCGCAGCCGCCGATGAGGAAGAAGTGTTTGATCTTTCCTGCTTTCACGGCGTCGATCACTTTTCCGGCGACAGAGAGAACGGCGTTATGTCCAAAACCGACGAGGATGGTTTTTTCCGGTGCATCTTGCGTAAATCCCGGAGCCGACAGGGCGGCTTGAATCACCGGGGCGAAATTACGGTCGGCGATGTGCTGAACGTCGGGCCAGGCAACCACGCCGCAGGTGAACAATCGCGATTTATACGTGTCTTTGGGCTTTTGAATGCAATTGGTGGTCATGAGTATGGCCCCGGGGAATTGATCGAATTCCTGCCGCTGATCCTGCCATGCTCCACCATAATTTCCGACCAGGTGGGAATATTTTTTCAATCCCGGATAACCGTGGGCGGGCAGCATTTCGCCGTGCGTATAGATGTTGATTCCCTTGCCCTGGGTTTGCTTGAGGAGTTCCTCGAGGTCTTTTAAATCGTGGCCTGAAACGAGAATCGCCTTGCCTTTGACCGATGTAATTCGCACGCTTGTCGGGGTCGGCTGACCGTAGGCGCCGGTATTGGCGGCATCGAGAAGTTCCATTACCTTGAGGTTGACTTCGCCGCACTTGAGGATCGTGCCCAGAAGAGCATCGACGCTGGTTGGATTGCCGGCTAAAAAGCTTAACGCCTCATGGACAAATGCGTAGACCCCGTCGTCTTCTTTGCCGAGAATTTGGGCATGATCGGCGTATGCGGCTAACCCTTTGATGCCGTAGGTTAAAAGCTCCTGCAAGCCGGTAATATCTTCACCCTGCGACTCGATTCGTTTTTGAACGGAAAGATTTTCGCCCTGTCCGATCAATCCGTTAAGGTCTGCCGCTTTGACCCAGGCGGCGGGACCGTTTAATGTTTCAGGCACCTGGCCCTCTTTTTTGCAGGCGGTTTCGTAAAGCTCTTTTGCTTTCTTCAATAACCGCGACGCCTGCTCCAACATCAAAGCCAATCGCTGAGGATCAAAATTGACATTGGTCAGCGTGCTAAAGAGCGCCTTGATGGCAAACACGTCGATTTGAGAATCTTTCGCCCCCATCTTCCGTGCTCGATGAGCATACATCGAAATGCCTTTTACGGCGTGGACCAGAAGGTCCTGAAGGACCGCTGTTTCCGGGTCTTTTCCGCAAACTCCATGCGCCGTACAGCCGGTGCCCTTGGCGGTCTGCTCACACTGGTAACAAAACATGTTCATACTAAACTCCTCTCTTATAAATAAAAAAACCTTATCTCTTCTTCGTTGCTTCCCCGAGTTCTCTGCCGAACGCTCGGCAGACCGACAAATCTTCCGCCACCGGTTGCCATTTGAACTTGATCCCCTCGCGTACTAATGGAATTTTACAGTCCGTAAGGTGCTGTTCAAGCAGTTTGACCGATTCGCCGCTCCAGCCATAAGTCCCAAAGGCGGCGCCGATTTTATTTTTAAATTTCAATCCTTTCAAGTCATGCAAAATGGGGGTCATTGACGACAATAAGCCGTTATTCACCGTCGGAGAACCGAGGATAATGGTTCTCGCTTTAAAAACTTCCACCAGTGCGTCGTTGCGGTCGGTAATGGCAGTGTGCAGGATTTTATAATTTACTCCGACGCTGGCGAGGCCCTCTCCGATCGCGTCGGCCATCTGCCGAGTACCGTTCCACATGGTGTCAAAAAGAATGACCGCCGTCGGTTCCGGTTTTTGCTGTGCCCATTCGTAATATTTATTGACGATCTGAAACGGATCTTTCCGCCAGATGACCCCGTGGCTTGGGGCGATGATGTCCACAGGCAGATTCAGGGCCTTTAGCTCGTCGATCTTCTTGAGGATCAGCGGACAAAACGGGGTTAGAATATTGACAAAATATTTTAAAGCTTCCTGGTGCAATTCTTCCTGGTCCACCTCGTCGTTAAAATGAAACGCCGTCGCGTAATGCTGGCCGAAGGCATCGTTGGACATGAGGATATTCTCACCGGTAAGATAGGTGAACATGCTGTCGGGCCAGTGGAGCATGGCGGCTTCGATAAACATAAGATCATTTTTGCCGATGTTGATTTTATCGCCGGTTCCGACGACTTTAAAATTCCACGGCTGGTGATAATGACCTTTCACGCTCTCTTGGCCGTGTTTGGAGACGACCAGCGTAGCCTTTGGTGCATGGCGCAATATCATCGGCAACCCGCCGGAATGATCCGTTTCCGAATGATTGGCTACCACGATATCGATCTTCGCCGGATCGATGATTTCGCGGATATTGGCGAGCAGCTCATCCTGGAAAGGCGTCCACACCGTATCGACGAGCACGGTTTTTTCATCCAGGATCAAGTACGCGTTATAACTCGAACCCCGGTGCGTCGAAAGTTCATGCCCGTGAAAATGCTTCAGATTCCAATCGGTAAACCCGACCCAGTAAACATTTTTTTTCAGTTCCGTAATCATTTTAAATATCTCCTATCTCTGATGTTCATTATCAAAAGTTATTCCATCTGGCAGATGTCGCCATGTATTCCGATTTTGACCGTGTTCAAAGGAATGGACTTGCCTGCCTCATCGAGCGCGAGCGTGACCAGCCGCAGTAAACCGAAACAGCACGGCACTTCCATATAAAGCACCTCAATGGACTGAATATCGTTACGACGAAAAATTTCCGTCAGCTTTTGCAAATACAATTCCGAGTCGTCGAGCTTCGGGCAGCCAATCAGGAGAACTCGATCCTTCAAAAACCGGCGATGAAAATCGGCGAATGCAAAGGGCACACAATCGGCGGAAATCAAAAGTTTCGCGTTGTTCAGGTAAGGGGCCGTGGTCGGAACGAGTTTTAACTGGATCGGCCAATTGCGAATTTCCGAGTTTAATTCCACGTCCGTATTACGATTCCCTGCCGGATCGAACGACCGGGCCATCGTCCCCGGGCAACCACAGGGAAGTTCCTTTTCCTTCGGTTTTTCCGCACGATGGGCAAGGTGCTTATGGACGGCCTGAGGATCAAATCCTTCGGCTGGCCGATCTTCAATTGTAAGTGCCCCCATCGGGCAATCTCCGAGGCAAGCCCCCAAACCGTCGCAATATGTTTCGCTGACCAGTTTGGCTTTACCATTGATAATCTCAATCGCCCCTTCCGCGCAGCGGGTCGCGCATTGTCCGCATCCATCGCATTTTTCTTCGTCGATCTTGATGACTTTTCTGGTTTCCATTATGTTACTCCTCAAGGTTCTGGCTGGAAAGTTTCGTCATCGCCAGGTGTTCGCTGATTTGGCGATTCACATTTTTAATGACGTCCCCGAAAACGCATTTTCCGCCGCAACAGATGGGCTTGGGCAACAGGCACTTGGTCATGGCCAGAGGTCCTTCGATGGCTTCATACACTTCCAGCAGATTAATCTTAGCGGCCGGTCTTCCCAGCAGAAATCCCCCCCGTGGACCTCGGGTCGATTTGACCAGTCTGACCTTGGCCAACCTCTGGAGGACTTTCGCCAAATGAGCTTCGGAGGAACGCAGAATCTTGCTCAATTCCCCAACAGAGAGCTTCCTGGCCGGATCCCGCGCCAACACCATCATCGAGTGAAGCCCCAGCGAAGCCGCTTCGGAAATTTTCAGTACGCTTTGCATGTGATTTTATACCCACCGTCGCAGTAATCAGGTATCATTATGCCGAATTGCCGGTCGCCGTCAATATCAAAACCAATACAACTCACCGGCAATCTTAACCTCGTCATTTTTTGTTATGCCCTTTAATCAGGTATTTAGGTATTATTATACCTAAATACAATTTCGTGTCAACCAGTAAAAATAAAATATTTCATAACCGCTCAGGCCGGCGTTTTTTGCAGGGGCTGCCCAAAATTGGAGGCGCATGCAATGCGTCTCTACGGTGGACCGGAAAAGGGCGACCACGCAGGGTCGCCCCTACATGAACGGTTACAAGAATTAAATATGGCGTCGTTGGAATTGAACGTTGAATAGTTCGGAGTGGAATTTGGTTGGTTTGTTATGTTATAACTCAAATTGACCGGTTTTGGTTTGAATCTTATGCAAAACCACTTTAAAAGGTCATTGCGAGCGTAGCGAAGCAATCTCATTGGGATGTCGTTGGCGTTGGCACGAGATTGCCACGCCGATGCTGCGCATCGGCTCGCAATGACACTTTGGTGCTTTTTGGTTTTCAAAAACCGGTCAATTTGAGTTATAATTCAATACTTATCAATTACTTTGGTTGAAAAGGAATCGGTTTAAAAATGGTGCAGGCACAGTCGGAACATGAAGGGCATGCGGCGACGAATATTGATCGGGCGATGGCGGATCTTTCGGCGGGGAATATGATTATTCTTGTTGACGATGAGACACGGGAAAACGAGGGGGATCTGGTCTGCGCGGCGGAAAAGATTACTCCGACGATTGTTAATTTCATGCTTAGAGAGGCACGGGGGGTTTTGTGTTTGGCTCTTTCGGGTGAACTTTGCGACCACTTGAATCTTTATCCGCAGGCGAGCAATAATTCGGCGCCGTTGGGGACGGCATTTACGGTGACGATTGATGCGGCGGGGGCTTTTGGGGTGACGACGGGGGTTTCGGCTTCGGATCGGGCGAGGACGATTCTTCGGGCGGTGGAGGCGGAGGCAAAGGCGAGCGATTTTACCCGGCCTGGGCATATCAATCCGCTTAGGGCCCGTGACGGCGGGGTGCTGGTGCGATGTGGTCAGACGGAGGGATCGGTCGATCTGACTCGGTTGGCGGGTTTAAAATCGGCGGCTGTGATTATCGAGATTATGAACGAAGACGGGACGATGGCCCGGATGGATGACTTGAAACAATTTGCCCAGAAGAACCAGATTCGCATTTGCTCGGTGGCGGATTTGATTCAGTATCGGATGCAGCGGGAGCGGTTGGTTTATCGGATCGAGCAGATCAATCTTCCGACTCGGTTCGGGGAATTTAAGCTGACGGCTTATCATTGTCCGGCGGACGAGCATACGCATGTGGCGCTTTCGATGGGGCGGCTGGGTCGGGTTGACGCGAATGGGCTGCCGGTGCCGATTGATCATCCGGTGCTGGTTCGGGTGCATTCGGAATGTCTGACCGGGGACGTGTTTGGGTCGAATCGCTGCGACTGCGGGGAGCAGTTGGACGCGGCCATGGCGATGGTGGCTGCGGCAGGTGAGGGTGCGATTATTTATCTGCGTCAGGAAGGCAGAGGAATTGGCTTGGCGAATAAGCTTCATGCGTATGCCCTTCAGGAGCGCGGGCTGGATACGGTTCAGGCTAATTTGCGATTAGGGTTTTCGGCAGATCGTAGGGATTATGGAATTGGCGCACAAATCTTGCGTGACCTTGGTGTTCGGGAAGTTCGAATATTGACGAATAACCCGAAGAAAGTTTCCCGGCTTGAGCTTTATGGATTGAAGGTGGCCGAGCAGGTTCCGCTTAAGATTCAGTCGCAGGCGATGAATCGACGTTACCTTTCGACCAAAAAGGCGAAATTGGGGCATTTGCTGGATTAGACGGCCGAGGCAATGGGATAGCTTTTCAATCAATAAAAAAAAAGGCGACTTTTGGGTCGCCCTTTAATTTTATATTCCATCGTTGCCTGGGTTTACCAGAGAGATTCTTCCTGAGCTGGGGGAGGAGGTGGTTGGTCGTTGCCGGGACCGTCTGGTCCTCTTCCCTGACCTCTGCGACCGCCTCCACCGCGAGGTCCCCATTGACCACGCTCTTGACGCATCTTGCTTCTCAACTGGTCCATTTCTTCCGGCGAGAGCACACCGCGGATTTTTTCCCTCATATCCCGCATGATCTGCATGTGGGCTTGGGGATCACCTTTGGGGGCGGCTTGGAGCTTTGCCTGGCTGTCGTCTATGATCTTTTTAACCTCAGCCTTCTTATCAGGCGAAAGTTTCATTTCTTCGAGGGCTTTGGTCATCATTCCCGGTCCTCGCATTCCCTGTCCGCCGCCCATGCCAGGGCCGCCTTGCCGCAATCGCTGCATCGTTTCTTCGCGATGCTTTTTGAGTTCTTTTAACTTGGTTTGCTGCTCCGGGGTCAACATCGCATTCAGGTCGGTGTCAAACTTGATCTTTTGCTGTTCGAGTTTCTTTACGATTTCCTGAATCGCGGCGCGTTGCTGTTGGACGAGGGTGTTATATTTTGTCAATTGATCCGCGGTTAATCCTAATTTTTCCGGCAAGGATTTTGTGACTCGATCAAACATATCGAGCATGGCCATCGGTCCTGGCGCGGGTCCCGGTCTCTGTCTCTGTCCGAAGCCTGGTCCGCGCGGTCCGCCCGGCGGCGGAGGAGCGATTGGATCGTCCGATTGAGCCAGGCACATCCCCAACGGTGCCACCAGAATAGCCAACATTCCCAACAAGAGAGTTTTTCGTAACATTTTGTAACCTCCAGTTTAAAAAACAATTGATTCCATCGGGCATTCCCGAATTTTCTAAGAGTACAAACGTTACGGATTTTCTTTTATTGCAGGGAAATTGTCTTTAAACCACCGCGATGTCCCTCCGGGAAAACCAGATCATGGAAATCACCAGTAAAACTGCGCTGGCCGCTACGAGGATGGTGAGGTCTTTCGGCAAGTCGGTATAATTACCGGCAGCGATTTTGATCGGTCGAAAATAGTACAGCGGACCCAGAAAAGCGATCTTCCCCACCCAGGTCCACCATTCCGCGAGAAAATGCAGAAGATAGGCAATTACCCCCAAGGCTATGGTCCATCCGACGGCCATACCGCGAATTGACGTGATTGCGCTGAAAAAAATAGAACCGCTTAATATCAAAAGATAAAGCATGTATAGGTTCAGCGCCACCACACAGATACGGTCAAATCGAATCTCCGTCAGGTGGGTTTGTTGGATTCCGATCCAGGAACCCAGGAGCATGGAGGCAACCAGAACGATACCCCCAACAATTCCTGCAAGGAAGGTCGTGAAAATAATTTTCTTGCGAGAGACAGGGGTTGCCAGCAACAGCTCGACCGTACCCCGGTCGATTTGGCCGACCAGCATCCATGAAGGCATCATGATGGCGAAGGCGACGAGGATCAGGAGCGACACCGGATGTAAATAGATAAACGCGGCGATGGAGGTCTTGGAGGTCATTTGCATCAGGTCCGGCCCGATCATGGCTTTGACGATACCCGGAAGGTTATCGATAATGTACAATCGATATTTCATATTGTATTTTGGCAGAAAGGTAATCGCCAGCCAGTGAAACCCGACGAGCGTTCCTCCGCAGATAAGCGTAATGTGCCAGTAGTCTCGCCAAATGCGCCCCCAGATCGGGACACTAATCGGTAAAATATATTTTTTAATCCCTGGTGACATGATTCTCCTTTTCCTGACGATAAAACCGCATGAAAACTTCTTCCAGACTCGCCGCCTCGATCGTTAAAAAATCGATGGGCAATTTATTTAAAAAATCGATCAACCGATCGGCGGGTCCGGAAGACACCAGATGAACCTCTCGCCCTTCGGTGGATATTAGTTGCAGGCCTTCGGGTAAAGGTTCGGGAAGGCTCCCGCCGGATTTCAAGATCAGCATGACATGGGGAATGCTTTTGGCACGTAATTCGTCCACGTTATCGTCGGCGACCAGCCGGCCCGAACGGATAATGGCCACGCGAGTGCAAATACGCTCCACTTCGTTGATGATGTGGCTTGAGAAAAAAACCGTCCCCCCCCTGGCAGCATATTGCCGCAGAAGATGATACACCCTCTGCTGGACCAGCGGGTCCAGGCTGTTCGTCGGCTCATCCAGGATCAGGACGTCCGGCTCATGCATCATCGCCTGGATGATTCCCAGCTTCTGGCGCATGCCCCTGCTGTGAGAACGGATTTTCAGGGAAAGATCCAAATCCAGAACATCCGCCAGTTGCTCCGCGCGCTTTCGGCAATCAGTTCCGCGAAGGTTGGCCAGGAGGCTGAGCATTCCATATCCGGTCAGATGGTTAAAAAACCGAACCTCGCCCGGCAAATATCCCGTTCGCGACCGGATCGCCAGGGAGTGTTTGGCCATATCAAGCCCCATGACACGGGCCCTGCCGAACGTGGGTTTCAAAAAACCAAGTAACAGGCGTATCGTAGTGGTTTTACCAGCGCCGTTCGGACCCAGAAAACCATAAATACTTCCTCGCGGAACCTGGAGGGTCAGCTCCGCAATCCCCCGTCGCCGGCCATAGTATTTGGTCAAATTTTGAATTTCTATTGCGTGCTCTTGAGCCATATTTTTATCCAATGACAATTATAGTCGCTCCCAAAAATATTTAATGTAACAACTTTTTATCCAACCCTCAAAGAAAATGACTAAATCCTAAATTCTAATGTCTAATCAATGTCCAATGACTAATGCCCAAATGTCTGAACGAAGAAAGCAGCCAGCACTTCTTTTCCTTTTCAGAGCGTAGTCAGTGATTAGACATTTGACATAGGCGACGTTATGTTCCATATAATCAACTAGATAATAAATAATATGAAAAAATATATTGACAATGAGAAATCAATCTTGTATATTATTCAACAAAAGAAAGGGCTCGGTTTATGAAAGAAAACCCACTTCCTATAGTTTGTCCAAGCTGCAATCAAAGACTTACGGTTACCCGGCTTAAATGTGTGGGATGTGGAACGAGTGTTGAGGGTGAATATGTTCTGCCGATTTTGGCCAAGTTGGGTCCGGAAGAACACTTGCTGATCTTAAATTTTGTGAAAGCCAACGGTAGTTTGAAAGACCTTAGCAAACAATACAGTCTGTCTTATCCCACCATTCGCAACCGCTTGGATGCCCTGATGAATAAAATCGAGGAATTGGAAACCCAGATCAAGAAAGGAAAGGAAAAAACATGACGCAGATCAATTCGGAAAGACAATCGAGTTCGCACGCAAGTCTTCGAACCTGGTTTTTTAATCCCTTTTATTACGTGGCGGGAGGACATGCCCTGCTGGCGGGTTTGATTCTTATTCTCCTGGCCGATGATCGTCTTTTGACACGTAACGCATCTGCGAAAGACCCGCTTGCCCCTCAGAATATGCGTTATCGTATGCCAATGTCATGAGGAACTACCAAATATGATGAACATAAATCGAAGAAAAACCATGTTATTTCTAGGACTAACATTTTTTATTAGTTGGGGCTTAATAGCCGTTTTTTATTATTCAGTAAATAGTCCTGGTATATATTTATCTTCTACGATACGCATTTTTTATATGTGTATACCAGCATGCGTAGCTATTTTTGTTCAAAAGTTTATTTACGGTAATTCTATCAAAAACGCATTAGGCATATCTTTCAATTTCAACAGATGGTTTATTTTTGCGTGGTTATTTCCCCCTTTAATCGCTTTTGTAACATTTAGTATTAGCTTGTTCCTGCCTAATGTTGAATATGATCCCAATATGAGTGGAATGTTTGAATTACTAGGAAAAACTTTAACAAGTCAGCAAATAGAACAGATGAAATCTCAAGCCGCTACTTTACCTATATCGCCTTTTTGGTTAGCTCTTATCCAGGGTATGGTAGCAGGTATTACCGTAAATACTATCGTCGCACTGGGTGAAGAGCTTGGATGGAGAGGATTTCTTCATAATGAATGGAAGATAATTGGGTTTTGGAAATCGTCAATTATGATAGGCATTGTCTGGGGCATTTGGCATGCTCCATTAATCCTAAAAGGGCATAATTATCCTCAACATCCGGCCATAGGCATTTTTATGATGATCGTTTGGTGTGTGCTTATTTCCCCAATTTTTAGTTATATTAGAATTCGTTCCAATTCTACAATTGCTACCTCTATTTTACATGGCACACTCAATGGCACAGGCATTTTAGCTGTTATGATGCTTAAGGGCGGAAACGATCTCCTTATTGGCCTAACGGGATTGGTGGGATTTTTAGTCTTGTTCATAGTGAACATATGCTTGCTGTGCCTAACAAAAGGACGTTTTTGCAGAAGATGGTCCGGTATGCTTCAAGACGTCACTCTTGACGATTACGGACGGCAATTCGGGTGTGATCGACGCTGTAAAGGAAAGGAAAACCCATGACGCAGATCGATTCGGAAAGACAATCGAGTTCGCACGCAAGTCTTCGAACCTGGCTTTTTAATCCCTTTTATTACGTGGCGGGAGGGCACGCGTTGGCGGTGGGTTTGATTTTGATTTTCTTGGCCTGTGCGATTGGTAGTTTTAGTCAAACTCATTTTGACGGCGTTCTGGACGTTCATACCCGTGGGAGAGTTCCTTTTTGGGTATTTCTCACTGAAGGGATCATCGACTGGATTGTGATGGGGGTGCTCCTGATGATCGGCGGAGGGATTATCTCCAAAAGCCGTATTCGCGCCGTGGACGTGCTGGGAACGCAGGCACTGGCGCGTGGTCCTTCGGTCATCACCGCCCTTTTTGCCTTGCTGCCAAGTAATCAGCGTTATGCCCGGTATTTTACCGATCAATTGCTCCACAGGACCACCCAAACTGTCCACTTGCAAGCCGCCGATCCGGTTATCGCCTGGATTTCAATGCTGGTCGTTATTCTCATGACGATCTGGATGGTGCTGCTGATGTACCGAGCGTGTGCGGTCTCTTGTAATGTCAAAGGCGGAAAAGCCATCGGGGTCTTCATCGCGGCCTTATTCCTGGGTGAAGTTGTTTCCAAGTATCTGATCACGTGGATGCTTTTTGCAATTCATGGACTTTTTTAAATCTGGGAGGTTAAAATAAATAAACTCCTTCTTTAACTTTTGACACCTCTTTACCTCTTTGATAAAATCAAGAAATGATTTCTGAAAAAGATAAATCACGCATTGTTGGCCTTGCAAAAAAATACAACGTGTCTCAAATCCTTCTTTTTGGGTCAAACGTAGATTTTGGCCACGAGGGGCGTGATATTGACTTGGCGGTTGAGGGAGTTAGGCCCAAAGATTTCTTCAAATTCTATGGTGAGTTGATCAAAAATTTGTCAAAGCCGGTCGATCTCATTGATCTATCTCAAAAATCGTTGTTCAATGACCTTGTTGCCGAGAATGGGATGAAAATCTATGCGAGAGCAAGACAAAAAAGTAATCGCCGAAGAAATCAAAAAAGTGGAAGCAACTCTGAAAAATCTCAAAATCACAATGGAACGGTCTCCTAAAACGGTCATTGAGCTGGCGGCCATAGCTACATTTCTTCATAATGTTTACAATGGAATAGAAAACGTACTGAAGCATGTTTTCAAATCAAAGCATATCGAACTTCCCACGTCGGACATGTGGCACAAGGAATTGTTGGAGCTTTCCGTTTCAAATGACATTCTATCGGAAGAACTTTCCGATAACCTCTATGAATATTTGGCATTCAGACATTTTTTCGTTCACGGCTATGGATTTATGCTCGATGAGTTGCAATTACAAAGGTTAGCCGGAAACATTTCAAAAGTTTGGAAAACCTTTTTAAATGCCCTGACGAAAGTAAACGAGAAAGAAAATTAGATCGCCAAAAGCAGAAGATATGTTCACCTTATGGCATTAGGATATAGAAGCACACTGATAATATTCTTCGATTCATCCTGTTATTTTTATAGATAAGATATTTCTTGTGCTTTCCGATATTTTAACTCGCTCATCAATCCGCCAGCCGACAAGCCAGAGGATTCCTTTTTTATCCGCGAGCACAATGGCGGGGCGGGCGGTTTATTGGCAATGGCGAAATGAAGCCTCTTACGCCAGCCGACGACGCAAAAATTTTAGAATGAATAGTTCATAGCGCTGTCATATTAGGAGCGAAGCGAAACATCTGGCCTTAAGCTTCAATCAACGCCAGATACTTCGTTGCGAACAAAATGGCCGAGCGCATTAACTAAACATGTTACGTATTATACCCACCATAAACGAACATCGACGACTTGCCTCCGAGCGCATTAATTAATCATGCGTCGCATGAGGGGTTACCAGGGCATTTTGCGCAATTTTCCCGTAAAATCCGGTAATCGGAGAAGAAACCCCCGCTCCCTTGCTGTCGCGGCCCTTTTAATTTTGAATCTACAGGCTTCTTCGTTCATCGCTGGACGTTTCCACCGATTCGCGGGACAATTTGACCAGGGCGGTGAGTTTTGCGGCAAAGATCGCGGACCCAGCCACTGACAGCAGGCCGCAGATCAGGTAGGTGTTGGAGATATTGATCGCCTGCGCGAGCAGACCGCCAAGCAGACTGCCGACGGTGGATGTGCCCATGAAGGACATGGTGTAAAAGCTCATCACTCTGCCGCGCTTGTCGTCGTCGGAAATGGTCTGAAGAATGGTATTGCTGGCGGCCAGGACGATCATCATTCCGAAACCGATAACAACCGTGAGGAGCAAGGCGATGTGTAAATGATGCAAAAAAGCCAGAATGATTAATCCCGCTCCGTAGATAACCCCGCCGCCGACCATGATTTTCCCCAATCCCCCGGTGCTGGGTCGAGAGGCAAGAAAGAGTGCTCCGGCAAGCGCGCCTAGCCCCGTTCCGCCCATGAGAAATCCGTAGGTCCGGGCCGTTCCCATCAGGATTTTTTCGGCAAAGACGGGCAGCAGGACCTGGTAAGGAAGCAGGCAGATCAAACACAAAAGGAGAAGGATTGCCCGAATGGGGGCAAATCCGGTGACGTATTTAAACCCTTCCTTTAAACCTTCCAGGACATGGCCGTTGGCGGACTTTTTGTCGACCACGGTAATCCGCATGGCCAGAAGTGCGGCGATGACGGCGATATAACTGACGGCGTTAACGAGAAAGCAGACCCCTTCGCCCATACTGGCGACAAGCAGGCCGGCGATTGATGGGCCGATCAGCCGAGCGCCGTTAAAAATGGAGGCGTTCAAAGCGATGGCGTTTCCCAAATCTTCTTTTTTTTCCACCATTTCCAAAACGAACGAGTATCGGATGGGGATATCGAAGGCGTTGACCAGACCGAGAAGAACCGTCAGGACAATGATCCAGCCAATATTAATCCAGCCGGTGTAATAGAGTATCGTCAGCACAAAGGCCTGGACCATGCTGAGGATTTGCGTGATGACGAGCATTCGCCGGCGGTTCCAGCGATCTGCGACCAGCCCTCCGAAGGGGATAACGAAAAAGGAGGGAATCTGACCGGCGAAAGTGACCACGCCCAGCAAAAACGCCGAGTGCGTCATCCGGTACACCAGCCATCCGGTGGCAATCAACTGCATCCACGTCCCAATCAGGGAGACGGCTTGTCCACCGAAAAAGAGACGGTAATTTCTATATCGCAGCGCCCGCAGCAGCATCCATCTTTGCGCCGGGGAAATCGTATTAATATTATCGGATTTCATCGTACTAATTATATCCGAAAAATACTTCCTTTGCGAAAGATGTATCGAAAAGTTACCACGCTTTTACCTAAACTGCTCCCATTAATAGTCCGAAAATTTCCATAATAGCTTATATAAGGCAATCGTATGTCGTTAAGAGTTAAAACAACGCTGTATTTTTTTCTGCTTGTCGCAATCATGGTACAGGCTACCCTGGGGATATATATCAAGGCCCTGCGTGATTACCATATCGAAAAAGATTTATCCCTGATACAGGCAAAAATCGATCTATTTTCCAATCAATCACGAGACGGTTTTTTAAATGACAAGGTCGATGCGCTTATCAAAAATGTAAACGCCATATCTAAAGGTGACCCTCATATCATCTATTTCGCCGCTATCAAGGGAAATAAGGTGCTGGCCCATAATATAAACGCCCCTTTGCCCTCCGACGTGGTGGAAAGAATTAATTTGAAACGAGGGACGGGATTTTCTACTTTTCAGGACAAGTCCGATAATCAGTTAATGCTCCTTTCAATCCCGGTAAAAGGTGTGAAAAATGCTTTCATCAACCTGGCCGTTAAAACAGGCACATCCTATGTCTTCTGGCCATACCTTAAACCGTTATTCGTAGTGGGTGGGGGGCTGTTGTTGATCGGTGGCATTTTGGGGGCATTTCTTTCCCTGCTCCTCAATGCTCAAATGGAAGGGTTGAACGCAAAACTGAGAACTTCCGTCCAGAATTATCGGACGATTTTTCAGGATTCGCCCGAAGCCATCTGCATTCTCGATGAAAAAGGGAAAATCGTCGCCGCCAACGATACCGCCTGCCAATTATTTCACTGCACGTCGGAGTGGTTGTTGGGCAATTCACCGCGAAATCTGGTAGTAAAACGTGGTGTAGAAGAATCCCCGGAAGACCTATTGGATTTTGATCATATTTTGGATGCGATGAAGGATCAACCTTCCATCATCGAACGATGGCTTACACAGGGGGATGGAAAGCAGTTTCTGACCCAAATCCATTTATGCCAGGTCATTCTGGACGACAGAAAGCAGGTCCAGGTTGTTTTTCGGGATATCACTCAGCAGCGAGATCTGGAAGAAAAGCTCCGAGATTCGGAAAAACGGTTTCGTGTTCTTGTCCGCGCGATTGCCGATATCATCTGGGAAATCGATGCCGAGGGACGATACACCTATATTTCCGGTCGGCATGAGCAGATTCTCGGATACACATCAGAGGAAATGATCGGTAAAAAAATATTTGATTTCATGTCGCCGGACGAGGCGGCCCAGGTTGCGGAAGAGTTTTCTCAATTTGCTTCGGAAAAATCTCCGTTCACGGATCTGGTCAACTGGAATATCCGAAAGGACGGGACACGTGTCTGCTTGTTGACCAACGGCGTGCCCATTCTGGAAGATGGAAAAATACTTGGGTTTAGAGGGATCGATCGCGACATCACGGAGCGGGTGGAAAGTGAACAGGCGCTCCTGCGGGCCATGGGCGAAACCGAACAGGCCAAGCAGCAGGCGGAGAGCAGGGAACGATTCTTAAACGCGGTGCTGGAAACCGCGGTGACCGCCATTTTCACCATTGACAAAAACAAAAAGATTCTTTCTGTCAACGATGCCTTCATCCTCAACACCGGCTACTCTGACCAGGAGGCGTACGGCAGCGATTGCCGGGATATTCTCAAGTGTCAGGAATGCGAATCCAAATGTATGCTCTTTTCCGAGGATGGGGCCGAAAAAATTTATCAACGGCACTGCCAGATTCAAACGAAGGATGGGAGAATAAGATCGATTATCAAAAATGCCAAGTTGACCACCAGCGAATCCGGGGAGGAAATCGGGGTGGAATCTTTCGTGGACATTACCGATTTGGTTCAGACCCGGCAGGTCGCCCAGGTGGAAGCCTTGAAATTGCGGGCCATGATCGAAGGTATGGAGGAAGGAATTGTCATGGTGGACCAGGATGAAATCGTTCTGGAGGTCAATCCATACTTCGCACGGCATTTTAACGTCTCTCGGGACCAGATAGTGGGGCAGAATCTTTACACTATTCACCCCGCGGCCAAAAATGCCAAAGTACGAACGGTCTTTGACCTCTTCCATGCCGGGGACCGCACGCCCGTGGTTCTGCATCGGCAGATCGGGGAGCGTTACTTTACATTCCGCGTTCAACCGATCGCCAAGGATGACAAGTATTGCGGCGCGTTGCTGAACGTGGTGGACATTACCGACCTGGTGGCGGCACGGGAAGAGGCCGTGGCGTCCAGTAAGGCGAAAAGCGAGTTTCTCGCTAATATGTCCCATGAGATACGAACGCCCATGAACGGGATTATCGGAATGGGTGAGCTTCTGAAAAATACTAAATTGAACACCGAGCAGCAGGACTATATTAATACGATTTCTTCCAGCGCCAACAGTCTGCTCGATCTGATTAACGATATTCTCGACGTATCCAAAATCGAAGCCGGCAAACTGGAATTATGCTCTGATAATTTCAATTTACAGGACCTCTTTGAGTCCGCGGCGGATATTTTGGCGCCCCGCGCCTCCCAAAAGAATCTTGAGCTAATCTGCGCGGTAGAGCCGGACGTTCCTATCCATCTTCTGGGCGACGATGTCCGGCTGCGGCAGATTATCATCAACCTGGCTGGAAATGCCATTAAATTCACCGAAAAGGGTGAAGTGGGCATCCACGCTTCGCTCAAAGAGCAGTCCAAGGATAAAGTAACTATCCAATTCACCGTGCGGGATACCGGAATAGGAATCCCCCAGGACAAGCAGAAATATATTTTCGAAAAGTTCATTCAGGCCGACGGATCGACGACCCGGCGGTTTGGCGGGACGGGATTGGGGTTGGCGATTTCCAAACGGCTGGTGGAGATTATGGGTGGTCAGTTGGGACTCCAGAGCGAACCTGGAAAGGGAAGCACCTTTTGGTTCACCGCCGTGCTTGAAATGGGTGTCAAGCCTGAAGTCGAAGTGCCGCTGGAAAAATTGCCTGAACCGATCAAGCCGCTGCGTATCCTGCTGGCCGATGACAACGCCTCCACACGGCAGGTCATCTCTCAAATGCTTAAGAAAAATAACCATGCCTATTTTGTACACCAAGTTGATACGGGTGTTTCCGCTATGTCCGAATTGAAAAAGGCGGCAGGTGCTCATCAACCGTTTGATCTCCTTTTGCTCGATCTGCAGATGCCCGGGTCGGAAGGGCATGAGGTATTAAAAAGCATTAAAGAGGATCGCGAAATTGCCGACACGAGGGTGGTCATCCTGACGCCGCTGGATACGGTTTCTAAGGCCAAGGAATTAAAACGTCTGGGCTCTAAGGGCTATCTGGTCAAACCAGTCAAGCGAACGCAATTATTTGATGCGGTTATCGGTAAACCGTTATCCACCGTGGAGTCACGGAGCAGTTCAGAGGCCATGCATGAATCCGCCGAAAACACCGGTCTTTTTGACAAAAAAGAGCAAAATGCCTCCGTGCGAATTTTGCTGGCGGAAGATAATCCGGTCAACCGTAAACTCGCTATCACCATCCTGACCAAATTTGGTTTCAAGGTCGATGCCGCGGTAAATGGCAAAGAAGCGTTAAATGCTCTGGCGAGACAATCGTATGACGTAGTTCTGATGGATGTGCAGATGCCTGAAATGGATGGTTTCGAGGCCACCACCGCCATTCGCGCTTCCAATCAACCCTGGGCCGATATGCCCATTATCGCCATGACCGCCCATGCCATGCAGGGTGACCGCGAAAAATGCCTCCAGTCCGGAATGAATGATTATCTAACCAAACCAATTCAATCGAAAACGTTGGTCGAAACCATAAAAAAATGGGCGGCGATTTCGCAAAGTAACAAGGAGAGCCAAATGGTCGTTGAGCAACCTCAAAATGCGAAGAACCTACCGATCAATCGTCAAGACGCTCTTGACCGTTGCGGCGGGGATCAGGAATTCTTAAATGAAATCCTGGTGGATTTTCTGAATATGTCCAAAAATCAGATGGTGGATATTGCCCAGGCGGTCCAAACCAATGACGCCGGTGTTCTGACGCGGCAAGCTCACAGCATCAAAGGAGCGGCGGCGAACGTGGGGGCCGAGAATATAGCGAAAACCGCTCTGGAACTTGAAGTGTGCGGGAAAGAGATGCAACTTCAAAACGCGAAACACTTGCTGAATCAGTTGACCGAACAAATTCAACTGCTCAGCGATTATATAAACCAGACGGCACAAACAACCGAAAGTAAATAAAAAAAAGAAAGTAGTGGTATTTTTATGACACAAATGGAAGACCTGAAAGTATTAATCGCCGACGACGATCCCATTTCGCGTAAACTTCTTCAGAAATTGCTGTCGAGTTTCTGGAAAGGCAAGCTCCTGGTCGCTAGTGACGGTCAGGAGGCTTGGGAAATTCTCCAAAAGGATTTTGCTCCGCTGGTCATTGTTGACTGGATGATGCCCAGAATGGACGGAACGGAACTGTGCCGTAAAATCCGCCAGACAAAATTCGATCGTTATATTTACAGTATTCTCCTGACCGCGAGAGATGACCAAAAGGACGTTCTGGAAGGGTTGGAAGCCGGGGCCGATGATTACGTGCGAAAACCATTCAACTCCCAGGAACTTCAACTCAGAATCAACGCCGCCCTGCGGGTGATTCAACTGGAAGGGGCATTGGCGGAAAAAAATGGAGAACTCCTTAAACTCAATGTCAAGCTCGAAGAGCTGGCCCGCATCGATCCTCTGATGAAAATCGCCAACCGGCACAGTTTTCATGAATCAATTGAACGGATCCACGATCAGTTTCTTCGGTATGGCCAAACCTACGGCGTGGTGATGTGCGACGTGGATTATTTCAAACAATACAACGATACTCTCGGTCACCAGGCGGGCGACCATATCCTGCGGGAGGTGGGAGGGGCGATTAAAGCCACGATCCGCCAATCAGACGAAGCATTTCGTTACGGTGGTGAGGAAATTGTCATCCTATTACCCTTGCAAAATTTTGAAGGCACCGTCATTTCCGGAGAGCGCTTATGCCAGGTGATCCGAAACCTTTCCCTGCCTCATCCGAAAGGGATTGATGGAAAATTAAGTATCAGCGCCGGTGTCACCGCCTGCAGCCAGTCCAATCGCGCCGAAAATTGGCGGGACATTCTGGAGCAGGCCGATCAGGCGCTCTACCAGGCGAAAAAAACGGGACGAAATAAAGTCTGTGCGCATCAATCCGCGTCGGTGAGCGTACCAGCTTAAAAAATGTCTAAGCGAAGAAACTTTGCAGGCTTTGCTTAGGCATTAGTCATTTAAGAATTAGTCATTGATTAGACATTAGGCTTTAGGGTTTAGTCATTTTATGCTTCAGTTGCCCGCATGCCGCTTCGATGTCCTGCCCCCGGCTGGCCCGCATGTGAACGTTAACATTCAATCTTTTCAGGTGGTTGAGGAAATTCATCACCGACTGTTTGGTGGGCGCCTGGAACGGATCGTTTTCCGTGGGGTTGTAGACAATCAAGTTGACGTTGGCGCGAATGGTCCTAGCCATTTCCGCCAGAACGTCGGCGTCCGATCCATTACAGTTGACGTCCTTCAATAACAAATATTCCAGCGTGACCTCACGATGCGTCTTTTCAAAGAAATAGACGGTAGCGTCAAAAATGTCGCGGAGGGAATATTTTTTCGCCAGCGGGATCAATTGCTCGCGAAGTTTCTGGTCCACCGCGTGCAGCGACAGTGCCAGGTTAAACTGCATCTTTTCATGGGCAAGTTGACGAATCTTATCAGGAATCCCCACGGTGGAAATTGTCATCCGCCGAGCTCCGATGTTCAATCCCCAATCCGAATTGATGATGCGAATCGCTTTTATGGTATTCTCGTAATTCAAAAGCGGCTCGCCCATACCCATGAAAACAATATTACTGATTCGCTCCTGGGTTTGATCCGCCAGTATCTGAAGTTGCAGGAGTTCTTCGGCGATCTGTCCCGCCGTCAGATTCCCGCCATATTCGCCCTGACCTGAGGCGCAAAAAACACATTTTACCGGGCAGCCAGATTGCGTAGAGAGGCAGGCCGTCAAATGCTCTTTGGCCGGGATAAGCACCGCTTCGACCTGCACTTTGTTTCCGAAATCCAGAAGCATCTTTCGCGTGCCGTCGGCGCTGTCACGGACCATAACCGGCTGGCTGCCCAGAATAAAATACTTTTCCGCTAATTTGATTCTTAGAAGTTTGCCGATGTTGCTCATTTGGTCAAAGTCCGGAACTCTTCGCCGGTATATCCATTGAAAAATCTGCCCAGCCCTATATTCCGGCTCATTTAATTCGACCATCTGCCCTTCAAGCTCTTCCAAATCAAAATCCAGCAGATATTGCTTTTCATTTTCCATTATGCTCTTCCACAAAGTTTCTAAATGCCCCGCTCGTGACAAATTTCTCAAAATCTTCCAATGTTAGGAAATTCTTGTTTGTTAAAAATTTAATCACCCAATTCTCCGTCATGGGCGAAATGGTAAAAATAATTTTCTTCGCCTGGTGGGCCTGCCAAAGTTCGATGGCCGTCCCCAGACTCGCCTGGGGTAAAAACGCGACCAAAATATCCGACTTGGCTGCGCGATTCATCAGATCAAAAAACACATCCCGGGCCTTCACCGAAGCGTAATCGACGCTTTGCGGATGTTCTTCCACCGGACAAAAAACGTTCGACTTCGGCAGGGCCTTTCGCAGCAGGATTGTTAATCGCCGGCGATAATTCTGATCGAAAATATCCTTCCCGCGACACGAGCCCTGAATGATTCCGGCAATAAATATGTCTCGTTTCATGGTGGTGAATTATTACGGCCATGAGGAAGGAAAGCAAGCCTGGAATTTTGTGTATATGGCGGTCATCTGTTAATAAAATACCGGTTATGAATAAATTATTTCTGTAACCGTTCAGCCTCCCCTCATTGTCATCATCCGGCTTGACCGGATGATCCAGGGGTGCGGACTGGATCGTCCGGTCAAGCCGGACGATGACGAAAGCGGGAGAATCGTGACAAGATAGGACCGTGGTCTGAACGGTTACTTATTTCTGTGTCTGGTTGCAATAAGAAATAGGTAGGTGATTTATATGAACGTCATCGGCATTCAACTGGATATCGTCTGGGAAAACAAAATTGCCAATTTTGAAAAAGTCCGATCCCTTTTGGGAGCAGCCAAGGTCGAACCCGGCAGTCTTGTCGTCCTTCCCGAAATGTTCGCCACAGGTTACAGCAAAAATCTTTCTGCCGTCGTCGATGACAACGCCAGGCCAACCGAACGATTTCTCGCCGAGATCGCCAAACAGTTTGGCGTTTACATCCTCGCCGGGATGGTGGCGTATTCCGAAAGCGAAAAAGCATCCAACCAAGCCATTGTTTTCGATCCCCAGGGCCGCGAACTCATCCGCTACAACAAACTGCATCCCTTCTCATACGAAAATGAAGGCGATTATTATGCCCCCGGCGATAACATCGTAACATTCGACTGGGCTGGATTTACTGTCGCTCCATTTGTCTGCTACGATTTACGATTTCCGGAAATATTTCGCCAGGCCGTCCGTCAAGGCGTGACGCTTTTTGTGATCATCGCGAACTGGCCCAAAGCTCGTGAAATGCACTTCAAAACGCTTCTTGCCGCGCGAGCGATAGAGAACCAGGCCTACGTCATCGGCGTCAATCGCTGCGGCCATACCCCGAAACTGACCTATGCGGGTCACAGCATGGTCATTGATCCCCGCGGACAGGCCCTAATCGACGCCGGAGAAACCGAAACGTTAATCCAAACTGTTTTGAATCTCGATTATCTGAATACCTACCGGCAGGAATTTCCCGTCCTGCGCGACATTCGCCCCGAATTCTTCCCGTAAGAGCGGTCCAGGATTTTCGGGCAAGACGAGCCGCGACCGTAAGGGAGCGGGTAATTATTTTGTGTCACCGGGTCACCAACAATGTTCTATTCAAATGGAACAAAATTCTATATCTATTTATTGAGATCGGCAGTCCGTTTTCTTATCATTAAAATTCAGCAATTATATTATTTTGTCGTTAAGCTGTGAGCTGGTCGCTGTCAGCTTTTTTAAACAGGAGTTAAAAATGGCCGCGAAAGTATTTCCGCTGGAACCGCGAAAAGTCGAAAAAGTCGAGAGTAAATATCGCCGCATCGTTACGGATATTCCCGTCCCGGATTCGTTGCCCCTTCTTAAGACGTTGCGAACTTATGAACCGCAGTGCATGGAAGGTCAGCCACCGATCGTCTGGGATCATGCCGATGGTTTTAACGTCTACGACCGATGGGGCAACAAGTGGCTGGATTTCAGTTCCGGTGTATTGATCACAAACGCGGGTCATGGCCGAAAAAAAATCATCGACGCCATCGTCGCCCAAGCCCAGCAAGGGTTGCTGACCAGCTATTGCTTTCCGAACGAAGCGCGGGCGAAACTGGTCAAAAAACTCGTGGAGCTGGCTCCAAGGGAACTGGACCGATGCTTTCTGCTTTCCACCGGTTCCGAGGCCGATGAGTGCGCCATCAAGCTCAGCCGGACACACGGCGCAAAAGTCGGAGGGGATAAAAAACATATCATCGTTTCCTTCGATCGCTCCTTTCACGGTCGGACCCTCGGATCTCAGCAAGCAGGAGGAATCCCGGATTTGAAAACCTGGATTAAGAATCTCGACCCCGGATTTGTGCAGGTCCCCTTCCCGGATGGGTTCAGGACCAAAGATACCAGTTTTGCCTTGTTTGAAAAAACATTAGCCGACAAGGGAGTCGACCCCAAGAACGTCTGCGGTGTAATTACCGAGACTTATCAGGGCGGGGGAACGGATTTCGGTCCTCCGGAATATTTCCAGCAGCTTCGTAAATGGTGCGATATGCACAAAGCCGTGCTTATCTTCGATGAAGTGCAGGCGGGTTTCGGCCGTTGCGGAACGATGTGGGGTTTTGAATATTATAAGGTGATCCCCGATATCTTTACTTGCGGAAAGGGCATTTCCAGTTCACTGCCGATATCCGCCGTCATTGGAAAAGCGGACCTGATGAACCTCTACGGTCCAGGCTCGATGACAAGCACACATACCGGCAACCCGATCTGCTGTGCAGCCGCCCTGGCGAGCGTAGAAATCATTCTCGAAGAAAAACTGGTGGAAAACAGCGCCAATGTCGGCCAGGCGATGCAGGATGCCTTGACGGCCCTGATGAAAAAATATCCTGATCGCATCGGAGCCTGCCACGGCAGAGGATTGGTCAACGGACTGCAGATAGTGATAAAGGGTTCGGAAACCCCGGATTCGGAACTAGCCTGGAACATCGTGCGCATCTGCATGGAAAGGGGCCTGCTCTTTTTCGCTCCCGTCGGGTTCGGAGGTGGAACCGTCAAAATCGCTCCTCCCCTGTGCATCACAAAGGAAGCAATGCTCGAAGGGGTGGGCGTTCTCGATCAAGCCATCGCCCAGGCCATCTCAGAAGAAAAATAGTCGTAGTCTTATTTAGCAGGCGGGCTTGCCCGCCACGTAAAAGACACGGGCAATAAGAATTGCCCACGCTACCCAAAAAAAAGGGAGACCATCGTGAGATGATCTCCCTTTTAAATTGCTTAAGGGTTAACGATTAACGTCCGCCCCGGCCATAGCTGCCACCGCGGCTGCCACCGCCGCCACCGCCACCGTAGCTGCCACCGCGGCTGCCACCGCCACCACCACGGCTGCCACCACGATCTTCTCGCGGCTTGGCTTCATTGACCGTTAAGGCACGGCCGCCACAATCTTTTCCGTTCAAAGCTGCGATAGCCGAGGCTGCTTCTTCGTCGCTGCTCATTTCGACAAATCCGAATCCCTTGCTCCGTCCCGTCATGCGGTCATTAATGACCTGCGCGCTGGTCACGGTGCCGTGTGCAGCAAACATCTGTTCCAATGCCGAGCTATCAACGTCGTAGCTCATGTTACCGACATACAATTTCTTGCCCATGGTATTACTCCAATCTTAGGCGTTTTGGACCCCACATTTTACTTTCCAGGTCTCACTGAAAGAGGCCGACGTTCCGGCCCAGAAGGTTTGACTGGTCGAGTGAAAGAATTACGAAGAGCAAGAAATCGTCCAAGCCCAACCTCAGATTCGTTCGACTAATCAACCGATGGTATTATACCTCCCTCCCGAATAATGTCCAAGATAAAATTAAATTTATTTATAGTATTTTTTAATCTGAATCATCCACTTGTTTTCGCCGCTCTTTTAGGCGGCTTCGTTGCTTTTTACCCACCAACCGCCGGTGTTGGGCGGATCGGGTGATTTTTGTCTTTTTTCTTATCGGCATTCGTTTTAATGCCTCCTGCAGCAGTTCGATAAAACGTTCAAGGGCGATTTGGCGATTTTCCGCCTGGCTTCGGGTTTGCTGGGAAACTACCCGGAGTATGCCTTCCTTGTTGATGCGGGTGGCCAAACGATTCCGAATAAGCAGCTTTTGGTCATCGGTCAGGCTTGGGGAATTAATCACATCAAAAGAAAGAATCACCCGCGTGCTGACCTTGTTGACGTTCTGTCCGCCCGGTCCACTGCTACGAGTGGCGGTAAAGACCAATTCGTCTTTGGAAATTTGAAGTGCCATAATCTTATGACGGCGGTTTGGCTTCGAGGTCCGCCATGTAGGCGAGCGCTCGTTCCAGTTCATTTTTCAAATGCCGTAACCGGAGCAAAGATTTGACGCGGGTAAGCAGTTCAAGCTTATTGACTGGCTTGGTCAGAAAATCGTCGGTCCCGCATTCCACGCTGCGTTCGATATCGCTGATCTCGTTGAGCGCGGTGATCATGATCACGGGAATGTCGCGGGTGGCGGGGTCCTTTTTTAGCTTTTTGCAGACTTCGAAACCGCTCATCTTCGGCATCATGATATCCAGGAGAATCAGGTCAGGTTGGTGTGCGTAAACCTTGTCCATGGCCTCCATGCCGTCATTGGCCACCAGGGTCTCCACGGGCAGGTCTTCCAGGTAAGCCTGGAGGAGTTCCACGTTTTGAATATTGTCATCAACGATAAGCACCTTACCATCGACCGGCTGCGAATTTTGTTCCGACATTTAAAATCTCCTATGAATCGCTTCGATCATTATAAACATCCACCCCGCAATCTTCCATAGTTTTAAAATGGTTCCTTTTTTTACCAGTTTTCCGGTAAAAAGTGAATTTTTTCCTTGCGAGCGGACGATATTATGTATATTTATACCAACTTTACGTTTTCGGCCGGTTTCCCTGCTTGAAGGGAGGACCGCCGGTATTGAAGTTTCTCAAGCGTGGTCACAGGATGACCCGATATGATAAACGGTTTTTGAAACAATATCTTTTTCAGTTACGGATGTTTTAACGAGGTATTAAAAGTGATAAAGAATTGGAAACTTTCAGGATCAGTCGTAGCGCTGGTCGCATTGGTGATGGTCGGCTGGTATGTTCCGCAATGGACCCAGGCCCAACCCATCCTGACGTCGGCTCCGGTCGTCGAACAGGTGCAGCATTTATTTAAACCTTTCGGTTTCTTGAGCGATCCGAAATTCAGCGAAGTCGAGCGCGTGGCGCTCTTTGTGGTGCTGGGGGTCGCGGTGGCGGGATTGCTCTATGCCTGGATGCTGGTCGGACAGGTCAAATCCGCCGATCAGGGCACAAAACGGATGCAGGAAATTACCGACGCTGTCCGGGAAGGGGCCAATGCCTATATGGCGGCTCAATTCAAAAAGATTGGTCCTCTGATCGTCATTATTACAATTATTCTTTATTTTACGACGCAAAGCAATAACGATTGGTTCAAGTACGGTCGTGCCGGAGCGTTTTTGATCGGTTCGCTATTCAGTTGGTGCGTCGGTTTTGTCGGCATGAGATTGGCGACGACAGGAAACCTTCGCGTCGCCGCAGCCGCCCGTCACAGTTACGGTGAAGCCTTGCAGTTAGGTTATCGTACCGGAACAGTTACCGGAATGCTCACCGACGGCCTGGGACTTCTGGGCGGTACGACCATCTTCCTGATGTTTGGTGAAAACGCCTATGAAGCCTTATTGGGCTTCGGTTTCGGTGGAACATTGCTGGCGTTGTTCATGAGGGTCGGCGGCGGTATCTACACCAAGGCTGCCGACGTCGGAGCGGACCTCGTTGGCAAGATTGAAAAAGATATTCCGGAAGACGACCCGCGTAATGCCGCGACCATCGCGGATAACGTCGGTGATAACGTCGGTGATTGTGCCGGTATGGCGGCCGACATTTTTGAAAGCTATGAAGTAACCATCGTGGCGGCCATGATCCTGGGTCTGGCGACTTTCGGTCACAAGGGCGTTGTGTTCCCCTTGCTCGTTCGCGCCATCGGGGTTATCGGATCGATTATTTCCACGTATACCGTCCGGGCAGGTGCCGATGACACTTCCGACACCGCGCTAAAGAGCGTTCACCGCGGCTTCTGGATAGGATCGATTATATCAATTGCCGGGTTCTTCCTACTTGGAATTTTCTATCTGCGATTTAGTCCGGCTTACTTTCTCACCAACCCGACGGCCGCTGCCGGTTTCCCGAACGGCGATCCGAACGCACTGCCCATCTGGGCGACTTTGGGTCTGGGAGGAGGCGTGGACATGCGTCCCGCCATCACCTGCTTGATCGGCGTATTCCTCGCCGTAGCCCTCAACAAGGTTACAAGTTATTATACTCACACCTCGCATAGCCCGGTCAAAAGTCTGGCCAAGTCCTGCCAGACCGGCCATGCGACCAATATCATCCAGGGGTTTGCCGTCGGTTACGAATCGACAGTGGCCGCGGTCGTCGTAATCGCTACCGCGATCCTGCTGTCCGTGCTCTGTTATTCGGGTACGGATCCCTTATTTATCGCCTATGGCGTGGCCATGACGGGTATCGGAATGCTCACCCTGACGGGCAACACCATTTCAATGGACGTCTTCGGACCGGTGGCAGACAATGCCAACGGCATCGGAGAAATGGGCTATGACAAAGAAGCCATGGAAAAGGAAAAACCCGGCAGTTATCGTCGTGCCCGCCAAATTCTGGCCGACCTCGATGCCGTCGGAAATACCACCAAGGCGGAAACCAAAGGAATCGCCATCGGCTCAGCCGTCATCGCCGCCGTATCCCTCTTCGCCAGTTTCATCGCGGTAATCGCGGTGGGCAGTGAAGACAAGATCAGTCTGATGAAACCGGCCCAGTATCTCGCCGAAGCCGGCAAGCTCACCGTTGCCAATCCGATGGTATTCATCGGATTCCTCCTCGGCGGAGCCGTTCCATTCTTATTTAGCTCCATGCTGATCCGTGCGGTCGGTCGAGCCGCCTTTCTGATCGTCAAGGAATGCCGAATGCAGTTCCTGGATAAGGATATCTGGTCCGGCAAGAAGAAACCGGATTATGGCCGCGTAGTCAGCATCTGCACCATAACCGCCCAGAAAGAACTGGTCGGTCCGGGATTCCTGGCCATTCTCACTCCCATCATGGTAGGCTTCCTGCTCGGCGCATACGCCCTGGGCGGCTTCCTCGCCGGCATGATCTTAGTCGGCCAGTTGCTAGCGGTCTTCATGGCCAACGCAGGCGGTGCCTGGGATAACGCCAAAAAACTCATCGAAGACGGCCACTACGGCGGAAAGGGTTCCGATGCCCACAAAGCCGCCGTCACCGGCGACACCGTCGGCGACCCATTGAAGGACACCGCAGGCCCCGCGATCAACCCGTTGATCAAGGTCATGAACATGGTCAGCCTGCTGGCTCTGGGATTGGTCCTGAAATTCAACATCATCAACGGAACGTCCCCCGACAAGCTGAAGGTCGGCCTGATCGTAGCCTTTATCTGCCTCGTAACCCTCTGGTGGGCCATCTGGCAGTCAAAACGCGAAAGCGAAGAAATGAAGCAAATGGAACAAGCCGTAGAACAGGCAGAAAAATAACCGCCCCATCCATCGGTTAAATTCAAATAAAAAAAGGGACACAGAAATGTGTCCCTTTTTTTGTCGATATCACTGCTTGCGCTAAAACGAAAACAAACACGCTCCGCGAGTCGGCTGCCGGTTGGCTGCTACCAAAGATTGCCCTTGCTTGTTGCAGGCGATAACCACCCGCTGAACATCGAGAGGGAAAAGAATTATAAAAGAGAATCGTCTTTAGACAATATAATTGGATGCCTTCAGAAGGGTAAGGTAATCATCCAACGACAATGGGCAGTTTATCAAATCCAAAAACTGAGATTTCTTTAATTTCAACTCTCGAGACATGGCCCCCATTAAACCGTCGTGAATCTCTTTTTCCCCATGACTGATTTTAGTAAAGATTGTCGTTTTCTTTCCTTCGACATAAAGATGATAAAAGATATCTTTGCTGTTCCGTTCCTGAAAACCTTTATGAAGTAATGCTTTGCTGATTTTTTTTGCATCACCCGGCATGTGTTTCCCCCACCAAAGTGAGCAGTTTCTTTTTAATTTCAATTGCCTTTTTTTCTAAATGTTCATCCTTTTCCTGAGCAATTTCCCGCCAAAGATAATCAAAATTATCGCCTAGGTCTTCTAATGCTTTCTCCCGCCGGTTTCCCCGTCCCCAGAGATTCAATTCCTCATTGCGGTATAACCACAATCCATCCAGATATTCGACATTGAAAAGAACGGGGAACTTTAACGTTACCCTACCGATACGATTAAGGCGTAAAGGTTCAGTCCCAACGGTATCTATATCCAGTATTCGATCAATTTGTTTGATCCGTTCGTTCATGTCCCGCGATACCACTCCCGTCACTTCCACCGTCGAACCGGCTAATAGATTGGTGATTTGGTCCCGCAAGCTCTCCTCATAATAACAATCGATTTCCATACCGGAAGAAAGTTGGATGGCAATTTTGAGGGGGGCGACTTCCACATGAATCTTGGTCAGCACACCCACCAAAGTTTCAGGCTCCCGATCCTCGTAAACCGTGGTGATGGCGTCGGAAATTCTTTGCCGAATTTTTTGGCGGATTTCTCCGGTCAGGATCATCGTTGGATGTTGCTGCGATCCGTTTTCCAGCGAAACGCGATATCCCTCCAGCGGCGAGGGACAAAGCCCTTCCAGACTACGAAGAATAAAAGTCCGATCCTGGATATCGGGAAGAAGCTGTAAAAGTGAATCTGGAGACTGCTCGCAAGCTTCTCCGGCCTTAAAAATTAAATCAAGGGCCTGCTGGCCTGTATCAAAATCGGGGGATAATACCTCGGCTTCGGGAAGTTCCGCCTCTACCGCCAACTGGCTGTGATGAGAACAGACAAACGTAAGTTCCGCGATTTGCCGATACCGATTAATCCACGGTCCCCGGCGAGCGGTCTTATCTCTGCGTATTGTAGCCGCCGCGTGATAAACGAGGTTCTGCAATGCCTCCAGTTTGGCGGCAAGGACCGTTACCGGAACGCGGTCATGCAAAAACCCTTCTCCGGCGATAGTTAAATTTATTGTTCTCCCGGCCATTATTTTCCTCATCCCTGTGTTCTTCGGTCTTATCGGCACTTGTTGGCAAGTTTCTTTATTATATTCATCTGTATTCAAAAAGAGAAGGAGCTTTTGATTGTCTTATTTTCCATCCCAGACTGACGCGATACGGGTCTTGACCGAGAAATGGAAACGGGAGTCGTTTTAATTCTACACTTGGCGTCTTGGCGGCTAAAAAAATATTCTTCCCCCAAAATTTGCTTTTCACCAAAAATGTGTTATGTTTAATTGTAGGGGCACGGCTTGCTGTGCCCTCTTTCGATCAGCCGCGGCCTTTGCTTCTTTTCCATTCTTAATCTGTACGCTGTGTGCTATACGCTGCCGGCTGAAAGGGCTGGAAACCAAAATTGCACCATTTTTGCACTTTTTGACCAATTTTTAATGTTCCCAGCAGACGCATCTTTTCTTTCTGCCGATGTTAAATGCACGATGGTGCGTCGCAGCGCACCCTACTGGCTACTGGATGCTGGCTACTTCTTTTCTACTCGTCTACTCGTCTACTTGCCTACTTGCCTACTTGCCCACTCGTCTACTTCTTATTACAATTTCCCTATGAACGCTTCAAATCAAATGAAGGATCGGATCGCGTTGTCGGGCTGGCCGATGATCGTTTTCTGGTTGGCCATGATCATTTTTTCCGGCTACGCTTCCACGCATATCGTTTCCGCCGGTGATACGTGGGTGGCGTTGGCTTGCGGAAGGCATATCGTCAATCACGGGGTTACCACAGCCGACCCCTTCAGCATGAACTCTCATATATGGATTAATCAGAACTGGCTGACCCACGTCATTTTTTATGAACTCCAAACGCATTTTGGTTTCAATGCCCTGGTGGTTTGGAAATTTACAATCGGCATTCTGACAATCATTACATTGTTTTATACCGCTCGAATTTTGGGGGCACATCCTGCGCCGGCGGCCATTTTTGCCTGCCTGGCACTTTTTGTCAGTCGAACCTTTCTGGACATTAGGCCGCAGGTGTTTACCAATCTGCTGGTGGCGGTTTTTTTGCTGATCCTTGCTTTGACGGTTTATCGGAATGTGCTTTACATCTGGCTGGTCGTTCCATTGCTGGTCTTCTGGGCCAACGCTCACGGCGGGTATATCTACGCCTTTATTATGATCATCCCATTCATAGGCCTGAATTTTATCGCGAGTTTTTCAAAAATCCGCTTTCGTTCCATCGAACGAAAAGGCTTGGTTCACGTGATGGCCGCGATGGCAGTCGGCTTTGCGGCGATGGTCATTTTTAATCCCTACCATCTGACCAATCTCACCCATACGTATATCATCAGCGTCAGCAAAGACGCGAAACTCTGGCGAAGCGTAGCCGAATGGGGACCGGCATTCGACTGGAGGAACACTATCGGAACTGCAAAACCGTTCCTGGGAATGTTGATTGCCGCGTGTTTACTGTGGATTGTCTGGACGGTTGTCGTTCTGCGTAAACCGCAGATTCCCAGAAAAAGTTCTAAAAATCCCCGTAAATCCGACCGGCAGGCTCCCGCAGTCGCCGAATACGCCTGGCCGAAAATTGATTTATCGTTACTGACAATCGCAGCCTTGACGATCTACATGGCGATGAGTTCCCGACGATTCATTCCACTGGCCGCGATTGCGGCGTGCCCCGTGATGGCCCTGCTCGCCGATCAAATTATCCGTATGATCCAAGCCAGGTCCAACTTCAAAAAACAAAATCAATTAATACTTTCACCTATGCCCCGGCGAATCGAGCAAATTTTGTCGTGGACCGCAACTGGCGGAACGTTGTTTTTTGCGGTCGTATTCGGTTTGTTTTTTAAAAATTTATATTTCGACCCCTGCCGCCATGATATTACACCCGATACGATGTTTATGCGAATGACCTCCGGTTACGACAAGCCGTTCGATGCCTGCAAGTTTATCAAGGCCAATCGTATAAAGGGCGGACTATTTAATCCCTGGACTGACGGCGGGTTCGCGGTTTGGTCCCAGGATGCGGACCCTGTAAGCGGAAAAGTGCCTTTAACGGTTTTTATCGACGGCAGAGCCCAGGCGGCTTACAATTCCGATCTCTTTGTTCAGTATATGAATATTTCCAGCGGCGGCCCGCTGAGTCAGGAACTTCGTTACGCAGGCCGGCAGCCCACACCTTCCGATTACGAACAGATTGGAAAATGGCTCGATCAGCAGTTAAAACAATTCAACGTATCCGTAATATTGGTTTCAAGCCGTTTTGCGGATCCGATTGTTTTAAACGCTATAGGCACTCTGCCGAACTGGCGAGTGGTCTATATCGACAATCGATCGACTTTGTTTGTCAATATCGATAATCCCGATCAGCGGGAGTTGTATCATGGCCTGACGCAAAACAAATTGACCTTTCCGGATGAATTTTCGAAAAATCTTACACTGGGGTTTATTTTTCTAAGATCGCCGGATGAACCGATACGGCAGGAAGGGCTAAACCATGTCCTCCAAGCCTTCAGGCTCAAACCCTCCCCCATCGCCATGCTACAGATTGTGGTCGGAAGCAGGGATCCCAAACTTAAATCGCAGGTGGATCAGATTTGCAGGGCTTATCTCGATGATTTAAACAAAAACGGAAAAGATTACCAGCGGCAAAATGGATTCGAACTCAGAGCGCTGTCGAGTCAAGTGGCGGCAGATTATTTACAACGAGGAGGTTCGCCTTGAAAGATATTCCTTGAATATCTCATCAGCAAGATGGCCGGAACCAGCAATCCCGTGACGCGGGAAACTTTTCGAACCGTAAGCCAAACGAAAATGCAAGCGGCCATGATCATTCCTGTTCCCAGGAAGAAAGCTTCACCGCTCACGAAAAGATATGTAACCGTGTTCGTTGGTCGTCATTCCTTTTTGTTTATCTTATCAACAAATTTTGCAATGGACATCACAAAAAGAGATGCTACAATAACCCGCAGGGTTCAACTAGATGGATAGTTGCTCAGTCTCAAAATCGTTTTTTAAAAGTGAAAGGGGATACCTGATGAAAGGAAACGCACAGTTACTTCAAACATTGAACGGATTACTCGCCAACGAACTGGCCGCTATCAGCCAGTACATGGTGCACGAGGAAGTCGTTGAGAATTGGAACTATGAAAAGCTGGGAAAAATGATCCGCGTGCGCGCGATTCAGGAAATGAAGCACGCCGAAACCCTCATCGGTCGAATCCTCTTTCTGGAAGGAATGCCCATCGTCAGCCAACTCAGCCCGATTCATATCGGATCGGATGTGCCCAAGCAATTCGAAAACGATCTGGCCTCGGAAATGATCGCGGTCCGTGATTATAACGCGGCGATCAAACTGGCCGTGGAAGTCGGGGACAATGCCACCAAGGAAATCCTGGAATCGATTTTGAAAGAGGAAGACGGCCACGTCGACCAAATCGAGGGCCAGCAGGATCAGATCAAGCAGATGGGATTGCCGACGTATCTGACCAATCAGGTTTGATTTCGGCAAGAGGAAATATTCCATGAAAGCCTACGTCGATTCTAGTTTGTGTACCGGCTGTGGATTATGCACGGATGCTTGCCCGGACGTTTTCGAGATAGGTGATGACAACATCGCCAGGGTTAAAGTGATTGAGGTGCCGCCGGAGCTGGAAGATGCCTGCCGGGAAGCGCAAAATGATTGTCCCCCCGAAGCGATCCGTTGCGATGAAAAATAAGCAGGGTCTAATCCAAAAACAAAACGCTCACGCTAAAAAACCGAATGTCGGCCAAATCTCAATGGAATGGGATCATAGGAATCTATTTTGGCTGACGCTCGGAATATTGATGTTGGGTTTGATCTTGCGGCTCGGTCTGGTGCATCTCGCCATCCAGTACGGATACGTGCCGGATCATTTTGATAATATCGGAACCGGGGCCACCGCTCATCAGCGGGGTCTGCTTAATATTTATTCGGTAACTCCCGATCAGCTTGCCATTATCAGCGGTAACGTCTACCACAATGATCAGTTTGTTCCCTATAGCCGTCGGGCAACGACGCTGCCGAATTATCCTCCGCTGGGTGTTCTTCTTAACTGGCTGCAGGTGGAAATTCTCCGATGGCTGGACCCCACCGTCAGCGCCAATACATTCTGGTCACGATGTGTTATGGGGTCGGGGTCGTTTCTGGCAGAGGTTCTGACCGCGATGGGTGTGTTTCTCATCGTCCGTAGATTTAGCACCCTCAAAACTGCTTTCCTCGCCGGGACGGTATGTTGGCTTTTTCCTCCGATCATGATGGATTCCGCTTTTTGGCAACAGGTGGATTCATTCCTATTGGCCCCGACGGTTTTTCTTATCTGGTGCATGCTGGATCGGCGATGGATATGGGCGGGAGTGTGTTTAGGGATTGCGCTTTTGCTCAAGCCGCAGGGTATTTTACTAGGTCCGATTGTCTTATATGGAGCGATTGTGCTGGCTGAGCCGGACCGTTCCGTAACGTTTTTTATGATCCTGTCGCGGATGGTTAAAGCAGGGCTGACCGCGATTTTGATTGTTACGATTGTAACGCTTCCCTGGATGCTGACCGACGGCTTCGCCTGGTTTGAGCGAAGCTACGTATATAGTATTATCCACGCATATCCACGAACAACGCTGATGGCGTTCAACGTATGGTATCTGGATCTCCTTCGCCTGGATCATCAGCCGGTTTTTAACGCGATAGATTCCCAGGCCGCCCTCTTGGGTCTGGGCAAGGATATTTGGGGGCGGTTGTTTGTGCTTATCGCTACGGGGATCGGAGCCCTGCTCTGTTGGCAAACGTATAAACGGTGGCCGATAGGATTGGTGGTCTTTTCCGGCCTTTGGTTATGGAATATATTTCTTTTTCCGACACGCGTTCACGAGCGATATGTTATTTACTGTATGCCCCTGGTGCTTATTTGGGCGGCATGTAAAAGACGATTTTGGCCGGTGGTGGTGGGGTTGGCCATTCTGGGCAGCGCGGAAATGAGTTGGAACGTCTGGCTGAGACTACCGGCAGGTGCTTTTAGCCGCGAGAGAGTTACTTATTATCATTCGCAAATGACGCAGTACTATAATCAACAGACCGCCTCCTTACCTACCGATCAACGGCCGGCGGCCCCCTCCCGGGGGGAGGCGGAGCGACTGGCATGGGAAGATTATCGAACAGCCCGACGATCCAGCGAAGGCAAAGAGTGGTTGGCCACCGGGCTGAGCCTGCTCATGTATCTGTACGCGTGGATCGCCCTGTTCGCTTTTAAACCCTATCGTGAAAACGCCGGCGGCCGGAAAGCTACTCAATATCAAGTTGTTTGATACGATAATTAAGAGTTGTGCGTTTTATACCCAAAATTCTCGCCGCCTGGCTGCGATTGCCTTTAGCCTGAGCGAGGGCGGATAGAATCAAACTTCGTTCGAACTGCTGCATCGCTTTGTCAAAACCAATGTTGTCGGGAAGGGTATTGTTGATTTTTGTTTGACTTCTAACCTGCGAATCCACATCACCGACACCGATCATTTCACCTTCGCAAAGGATCACGGCCCGCTCCAGGACATTTCGCAGTTGCCGGACATTCCCCGGCCAGGAATATTCCTCAAATAATTCCATGACCGACGGGGAAATCCCTTTTACGGGTTTACCGAATTGCCGGGCCGATTCCCGCAGGAAAAAATCCGTCAGGATGGGAATGTCTTCCTGCCGTTGGCGAAGGGGGGGAATATGGATATGAAACACATTTAATCGGTAAAACAGGTCTTCCCTGAATTTGTGTTGGGCGACCAATTTTTCCAGATCGCAATTCGCCGCGGAAACGAATCGACACTTGGCTTGATAGTCGCTGTTGCCGCCCACTGGTCGGGCCGTTCGCTGTTCAAGCACCCGCAGCAGCATGACTTGAAAGGCAGGAGCAACCGTACCGATTTCATCCAGGAACAAAGTTCCCGATCCTGTTTCACAGATCAGTCCCGGTCGGCTGGTTTCGGCCCCGGTAAAAGCCCCTTTGACGTGTCCGAACAGTTCACTGGCCAGGAGGTTTTCGCTGATGGCCCCGCAGTTAAGGGGAGTAAATGGTCCTTCTTTGTAAGACGACAGTCCGTGAATGGCTCGGGCCACAAGCTCTTTACCCGTCCCCGATTCTCCGGTAATCAGCACGTTGGCCGGGGTGGGGGCCACTTTTCGGATCAATTCAATCACCCGCAGGATTCCTGCTGACCGACCTTTGATAAAATCCGGATTGTTTTGACCGATCAGATTTTCTTTCAGCTTCTGATTTTCACGCGTCACTTCCCCCCAGGCGATGGCCCGGGTCAGGGCGAAGATCAGGTCCTGGATGTAGCCGGAAATTTGTGGATCTTCCAAATCGGATGGCTCTATGACGTAATCGAAGGCTCCCTGTTTGATGAAATCCACAATAACACGCGGGGACTGCTGATGCGTGGAGATAATGACCGGTATCTGGGCATCAAGCTTGTGAATTTCCCGCAGCAGGGTCTTGGCATCAAAATCTTTTTTCATCGCCGGACCGGGAACATTCCCGATCAAAGCTGCTTGGGGCATCCGGCAACAGGATTTCAAATATTCCAACGCCTCCCTCTGATCAGGAATATGAATCACCTTCCATCGGCGGGAAACTTCTTTAATCACCGCCTTGGGATATCCACTGGTCATTAATACCCGTTTCATTTGCGTCTCTCCTTGCCAAATATTTGGCACTTGACAATATTTTAGCAAAACGGTATCTTCGATACAAGCCTTTTTTGCGAAGGAACGGTTCGGCACAAAATTTGCTATGTTAGGTAATGGCACTACTTGTTGTGCCCTCTTAAAATTTAAATGTTATAGAAGGAGTTTGTAATGACATCAAAATTGGCCATTGACGGTGGAACGCCTGTCCGAGGAAACCCGATGCCGGGTCGCGGACATTTTGGATCGGAAGAAAAAGCAATCGTTATGAAACTTTTTGAGGAGTGCATTGCGCAAGGTGGCGCCCCTGGCTACGGTGGGGCCTACGAAACACAATACGAGCAGGATTTTGCCCAGTTTATGGGCGGAGGATTCGCCGACGGAGTCAATTCCGGAACCAACGCCTTGTTTGTCGCCCTGGGGGGTTTGCAGATGGAACCGTTCTCGGAAGTGATCGTTCCTCCCATCTCCGATCCAGGGGGAGTGATGCCCGTGGTATTTGTCGGCTGCGTTCCTGTGGCGGCCGATGCCGATGCCCGGACCTATAACACCTCCGTGGATCAAATTAAACCGATGATTAACGAGCGGACTCGCGCCATCGTCATCGCTCATATCGCCGGCGATCCGGTGGATATGGACCCGATCTTGGAGCTGGCCCGGTCGAAAGGAATTTATGTGGTTGAGGATTGTGCCCAGGCCCACGGCGCCAAATACAAAGGCCGACTCGTCGGAACCATGGGTGATATTTCCGCCTTTTCCACCATGTTCGGAAAACACCATTGTACAGGCGGTCAGGGCGGGGTGGTATTTACCCGCAATGAAAAGCTGCACTGGCAGGCCCGACGGTTCGCCGACCGCGGCAAACCCTATAATATCCCCGATGCCACCGGCAATGTGACGGCGGGGTTGAACTGCAACTTGAGCGAACTGGGCGCCGCCATCGGAATCGCCCAGCTAAAAAAACTGCCCGAAATCGTCCGCCGGCGCCGACAAGTCGCCGGGGCCATCGACCAGGGTCTCAAATCGTCTAAAATTCTTTCCATCGGCTGGCAAGTTCCTCAGACGGAATCTTCCTATTGGTTCTTGAAACTCAAATTAAATATCGACGCCATCCGGGTAGATAAAAATACTTTCTGCAAGGCATTGACCGCAGAAGGATTGCCTATCAATCCCGATTATCGCCACATCCCCAGCGAAGCCCCGTGGTTCAAAAATAAGGCCGTTTTCGGCACCTCCGGCTTCCCATGGAACTGCTCGGAGTACAAAGGACCGAAAAATCCCCAGTTCAAAATGGACAACGCGATAAAAGCGACCGAAACCCATTTTAACCTGCATTTCAACGAGAGCTACGGCCCTAAGGAGATTGCCGATACCCTCTCCGCCTTCGAAAAAGTCGAAAAAGCGTATGTGAAATAAGAAAAAAGTCTGCCGACGTGAACTATATACGAGCCGTGACCGTGAGGGAGCGGGTAATTATGTTTGTAATCCGCTCCCTCATGGTCGCGGCTCGTATCTCACCCGAAAATCTTGGCAGTGCGCCAGGCGAAGCCTGAGCGAGGCGGTCGTGATATAAAAGATCATCTAATCCTAATTTGGATTAATTAATCCCAAACCATATTGAAAATTTAATATTGAAATTTACCCTTTTTTGACGAAAAATAGGGTATGGGCACTATTCGCAAGATATCCTGTATCGTCTGTGCTTCCCAGGCATTTCACATCAAACTCGTTGCCGGAAGATGGGATATTTTTAAATGCGGCAAGTGCGGCCTGGAATTTTGCTCTCCCATGCCTACACCGGAGGATTTAAATCGATTTTACACCAATTATTCCGATCCTCGGGCAGGGCAAGACGTGATTCTTGCCAACGCCCATCGGAATATCAAAACCTTGTCTGATTTCGGTTTGACAACAACCAGCCGTGTTTTGGATTTCGGCTCCGGCCAGGGAGCATTTGTTCAAGCAGGAAATTCCCCCTCCTGGGTAAATTTTGATCCTTACAAGGAAGGGGCTAATGACGAAACCATCCTCAAGAGCGAAACTTACGATTGGATAACGCTGTGGGGTGTGCTCGAACATCTCACCGATCCCGTAGCCCAAACAGAAAAATTATCAGCCATCCTTATGCCCGATGGTTATCTTGCTCTGACTACTGTCACCACAGAAGGATCGATTCCTTACCAGCACAAACCGCCGGAACATGTCTCCTATTGGACAAGGCGGGCTTTAGAACTATTATTGAATGATTCAGGCCTAACTATTTGCAAATACGCCCCTTATGCAATGGCGCAGGATTGTGATGTCTATTTGAACTCGGTTCTGCGTACCGTTCCCGAATCTCTAAAACCTCATATACACCACACACTCCCTAAAATGGTGGAAGTGCCTACCAATGAAGTTTTTGTAATCTGCCGGCGTATGCGGCAAAAGAGCTAAGATGTTCTAATCCTGCCTAAAGGGAACATCCGATAACTTAATGAGACGCCTGGACATAAGAGGAAAGATTGTTTACCGATCAAGAAGTCAGCCATAGTCATCTCTCGCAGGTTTTGGAGAGGGGTACTCTCCAGACAACCACTCGCGTTTTAATCGTAAAACTGGGATGGACCGAAACTTTAGTGATGGATCAGGGAGTAACCTGCAGCCTGGGCGATGTGCTCCGCACCACCCCCCTTCTACATCTTTTTAAGAATGATCATGTTACCTGGCTTACCGACGAGCGGGCGGCGGACTTGCTTCCTGGCAAACCGTGGATTGACGAACTGATTACATATAGATCGGACAACGCTACGCAACTAGCCGGGCAGGAATTTGATATGGTAATCAACCTTGAGTGTGACAGCAGGCTTACCGACCTCCTAAGTTCGGTAAGTTATGATGCCTGGCGGGGGCTTCCACTCTGGGCGGTGAATGTGCTCGGACGACGGGATCCGGTGGAAGATATAAAAGAGGGGTTGATTTCCACTATTCAAAAAGGAAAGACCTGGCCGGAAATTTTATATCAAATGGTCGGCGCCCAATACAATGGCGAGCCAATGATTTTAGGTGGGGTTAAAGAGGTGGAAATTACACACGATATTGGTCTGAATTACAAGGTCGGAGCCAAGTGGCCCACCAAAGCCTGGCCTGAGGATTACTGGCAGGAATTGATTCAAGGCCTGGGAGGGCGATACACTTTTGAATTTCAAAAACATCTCAGTGATTTGCCCGGATACATTGAATGGATAAATCACTGCCGGGTGTTGGTTACCAACGACAGTCTGGGGATGCATATCGCCCAAGCCCTGGGTAAAAAGACCGTCGCGCTCTTCGGACCCACGAGTTTTGAAACGGTTCCGCAAACCGAGACCATCATTTTTCTACATTCCAAGCCTCTGCTGATGTGTCAACCATGCTACCGCTGCGAGTGTAACCAATCCAGCCAATGCATGCGGAATATCCGCGTCAGCGATGTGCTCGAGGCCATAGAGACATTAATATCAACGTAAATCGCAAAAAGGTCATGGATGACGAATCCGAAAGGGACACAACCGCCGGATTTCGACTGGATGTCGGAATATAACCGCGTTGAAGAGATGCTGGTCAAAGGCCAATCGCATCAGGTGGGTCCGTATGTCCGCGAATTGACAAAAAAGTATTGCCGCAGCCGTTATCTTCACATCTTACTGGGAATGATCTGCACCTGTATGGGTTCCCGGACCGATGCCTTAAAATCGTTTGAGACGGCGGTGGAAATGAATACTTGCGAAATGCTTCCTCCATTGAATTCGTCCGCAACGCGGGTCTACGTAGAGCTGCAAATGTCCTTCCAGGGCCAAGACCGCCCTTGTAACCGTCAGGCAAAACGCGATTTTCAAAAAAATCTAACCGCCCTGCGAATTAAGGATACTGCGTTGACAGATGAACTGGAGACAACGGGAAATGGCCTGGGTTTGGAATTTGTAGATGTCTGGGGTCAAACTCATCATATTTATGCGCAAAACAAACAGGTGGTAACCATATTGGAAGATTTTTCCAAGGTCATTGCTCCGTGGCTGAACCAGTGGGGACCGTTGGCCATAACGAATATTATTTCCGGTCAGGAACTGCCCTGGCTTCTAACAATGCAGGAACAACGCCGGGAAATCGCTCTGGGCCGGACACGCGCCATTTACGTTTTCGACCCTGATCTAACCCGTATACGGATTCAGCTTCATTTGGATGATTTTTCCCGCGAAATCGAATCCAATGAGGTCGTATTTTTTGCCGGGCATAACTCGGATAAGCGGGTTCGAGAATTTTTCAGTACGCTACGGTATGCCCCGCCGATTACTATCGCGGGAGACGAAAAGGCGCTTTCGGATGATCTTGGGGTAATCCACGAGATACTTGACCCACGAGAAGTGAAGGCCGACGCGCAGGGGTATTACCAGTCTGAAGAATTTGCCCGTCGACTCCGCGGAATCGCGGCAGGAACCACCCTACCGCGAATTCTGTTTAGCACCTGCCGGTGGACGACGTTTTTGAAACACTGCGCTAAAGATTTTGAACGGGCATTCGTCGGGCTGGGCTGTGAGACGTTTTTTGAGATCGAGCAGGGAGACGCGGAATCCCTATTATCCAAATTGACCTGGAAGCATCTGTCGGAATTTAAACCCGACGTGGTGTTCGGCGTCAGCCACGCCAGACCTTCGTTCGATATTCCCAGGGAATTACCGGTCATCGCGTATATCCAGGATAAATGCGGGGCCATTTTAAATTTGAGCGATCTTTCCGATAAAATAACAAACAACGACTTGTTTGTATGTATGATGCGGGATTTTCAAAAATATTTAATTGGGAAAAATGTTTCGCAGGAGCAAACTTTCGTCCTGCCGATCCCGGCGGATGAAACAATGTTTTTCCCGCTGCCAGAAGCCGGTCCCGGCGATCAGCGATTTGTGGCTGACGTCGGATTTGTCAAGCACGCGGACACTTTCGCGGATCAAGCCTTTGAGCATTTTTCGGAAATTCAGTTTTCCCATATTCAAGACGAATCTCTGCGAACGATTTTGACAACGGTCTTTCGAAAGCTCTATGAAACCATGTGCCGAAATGACGACCAGCGGAATTTTGAAGACGAGATGCAAAAGTTTGTCTGGTCTCGACTCCGGGGGCATTGTCAGCCGGAGTTTGAAATGGTGGTCAAACAGCTTGTGACGAGTTTTAATATTGTTGTCTATGCCAATATATGCCGGTATCAGTATCTGAACGCCCTCAATCGAGCTGGAATACAGGTGGGACTTTTTGGTAATAATTGGGGTACCCATCCTCGCTTCAAACGCCTCGCCAGGGGTCCGGTATCTCGGAATGAATTGAATAAGGCCTACAATTACAACCGGATCAACTTGAATATCCATCCGTGCGCAACCATGCACCAGCGGGTAAACGAGTGTGCTCTGGCCGGCGGATTTATGATCGGCCTCAGTCATCCGGACGACAAGGACTGGGAACCGGTGGGCACATATTTTGAGCCTGGAAAGGAAATCATTCTGGTGGATACCGCCCTGGAATTGGTGGAAGCTTGTCAGTATTACCTGGCTCATCCGGACCAGCGGAAACAAATGGCCGAAAAGGCACGGCAACGGGCGCTTGAGGAACAAACCATCTCAATCGCGGTGAAAAAGATTCTGGATAAATTTAGAACGGTGTTGGGAAGGGCTATTTGAAATGAAAATCGTTTTAACCACAATGCCGAAGGATGGCGAGGCGATCAGTTGGATCACCCCGAAATATTTCAAACCCGATAACGAGCGGATGATGCCGTTGGGATTGCTTTCTTTGGTTACGAATCTTCCGGACGATGTGGATGTGGAGATTCTTGACCCGCCGAGTCATGGCTGGTCGATTGATCAAACAATCGAAGAAATCGAAACGCGCAAACCGGATATTCTGGGCTTGTCGGTGGTAACGCTCCAAGCCTGGCCGATGGTGGAAATTCTTCGCCGAACCACATCCGCGTACAAGGTAGTAGGCGGCCCGCACGCCACGCATTATGCCGACCAAATTCTCGCACAGGGCGCCGATGCGGTATTTATCGGTCAATTGGCGGATAAAGAATTTGCCGCCGCCGTGAAAACCCAACCCCGTGGGAAAGTAATCTGCAAAACCCGCGTCGATGAGATCAAATTTCCAAACCGCCGCAATGTTGATTTGAGCTTTTATTATCCGCAGGCGAATTTGTTCAAAGCTCACAATCGGGTAGTCATGTTTTCCAGCATCGGATGTCCGTATCGCTGTGTGTTTTGCGACGTTCAAACAAAAAAGACGCAGCGGAAGACGCCCGAGCGAATCCTCGACGAGATGATCCACATCCATGAACTCGGAGCCGGCAGCATCCATATTTTGGACGATTGCTTCAATGTGAATGAAAAAGAGGTTCAGGAAATCTGCCGGCAGATGGACGCCATGAACCTGCGATGTGAATGGAGCGCACGCGGCAAACCGGTGATGTCGCCGGAAACGGCCCGGATGCTGGCGGAGAGGGGATTCCGCCGCATTCACGTGGGCATGGAAGCCCTTTCTGACACGACGCTGGAATTTTTCAATAAACCTTACCGGTGTGCCCACATCGAGACTTTTTCCCGGACGATGAATTCGGCGGGAATAGATGTTTTGGGATATTTTATCATCGGAGCCCCGACGGAGACCGCGGAATATCGCAAAACCCTGGCTTCAAAGATTCGTGATCTCAATATCAAATATCCATATTTTAATATTCTTATGCCGCTTCCCAACACAAAATATTATGACGACCTTTTGAAAGAAGGTGTGTTCCCGAAAGATTACTGGCGGGAATTTGTGGAAAATCCCGTGCGCGATTTTATGGTTCCGTTTCCGTATGGAACCGAAAAACATGATCAGGATGTTGCCTTTGCCTGTGAGTTAATCAATGAATTTAAAACCAATTAATCTTGACGGCGCGTTCAATTATGTGGGCGTGTTTTTGACGTTCCGATGTAATTACCAGTGCAGCTACTGCATCAATAAGCACGCCGGTGGAGTTCGCACCAGCAAACATCTTTCCGCCGACGAGTGGATTCTTGGATTAAATCGGTTGAAGCTGAGGACTGATCTTCCGCTGTCCCTTCAAGGCGGCGAGCCGACGATTCATCCGGGGTTTTACAAAATCGTAACCGGCATCGCGAAAGAAACGAATCTTGATTTGTTGACCAATATGCAGTTCGACGTGGATGATTTTCGGCATCAGGTATCGCCGGAGCGGATCAGGCGAAATGCCCCGTATGCCTCTATTCGCGTCAGTTTTCATCCGCAGGTGATGAATCTTGAAGAGACGATGGAAAAAGCGTTAGGGTTGCAAAAGTTAGGTTATTCAATCGGACTGTTCGGGGTGCTTCATCCGCGGCAGGAATCGATTATTCTCGATGCGCAGGAAAAGTGCCGCCAGGCGGGTCTGGATTTTCGCACAAAAGATTTCCTCGGATTCTATAACGGGCAGTTGTATGGTGAATATCTGTATCCGGCGGCGCTGGACGGGCAAAGGCATTCTCCGGTGAAGTGTAAGAACAGCGAATTATTGATTGATCCGTCGGGTTTTATTTACCGATGCCATCACGACGTGTATAAGGGCCTCAATCCGATCGGGCATATTTTGGACCCGGAGTTACGGATAGAAAGCAAATTCCGGGAATGTCAATTCTTCGGAAACTGTAATCCATGCGATATAAAGGTCAAGAATAACCGCTTCCAACAATTTGGCCATTGTGCGGTGGAGATTCTCCGGCAAGAGGTAGGGGCACTGCTTGCCGTGTCCTCTTAAAACTAAAAGAATATTCAAGAAAGAAAAATGTGACGAAAACCGAAATTGATAGTCATCGATTGATATTCCATCCCCGGCGGGTGGCCGACTGGCTGGACGGGAAAATGACTTATCCGATTTACGTGGAAGTCGGCCCTACGAACCGCTGTAATCATCGGTGCGTCTTTTGTGCGTTGGACTGGATGCGGCATGGCGGAGTGGACTTTGAAACCGACCTGATGCTCAAGACGCTTTCAGAAATGGGGCGAGTGGGTGTTAAATCGATCATGTTCGCCGGAGAGGGCGAGCCGTTTTTACATAACGACATCGGACGGTTCGTGAGTCACGCGAAAGAAAACGGGCTGGACGTGGCGATCACGACCAATGGCGCGGCGATGGATGAGGAACAAGCAAGGGCATGCCTGCCGCATCTTTCATGGATCAGAGTGAGTCTGGATGCCGGTTCGCCGGAAACATACGCCGAACTGCACGGAGTAAATCCTAAGGAATTCTCAAAGGTATTGCAAAATATCGAAACTGTTGTGAGGATAAAACGGGAAAAACATTTTACAGCTACCATCGGTGTGCAGGTGCTTATTTTACCTCAAAATTCCAAAGAGCTAGGGACCATTGCCAAGCGGATCAAAGAAGCGGGGGCGGACAATATTCAATTCAAACCCTATTCGCATCATCCACTAAGCCGGAATAATTTTTCGGCGGATTTTAATGGCTTGGAGCAAGAAGTTCGGAACTTTGAAGATGAATCTTTTCAGGTCTCGTTCAGAAAAGAGACCATCGAGCGGATCGAAAGCGGGAAAAACTATTCGGAATGTTACGGCCTGCCCTTCTTCGCTCTGATCGACGCCAGGGGAAATATCGTTCCATGCAATATGTTTTATAACAATCCTGATTTTACCTATGGAAACTTGCATGAGCAGTCGTTTGCCGAGATTATGTCCGGCGAACGACGAAAACAGGTGATGAAAAAAATCCAGGCAAGAGGCATTGAAATTTGCCGAAAAGGATGCCGGTTGGAGGTCGTAAACCGATATTTGCATGAAATAAAGAATCCTCATCCGCATGTGAATTTTATATAATGAATATTCGACAAGCAAGCAAAGTGTTTCACAGTCAAGTCATATGCCAAAGATAACGTTGGATGGTTTAGGAAGGAACAGAATAATGAACAGCGATGAAAAGAGGCGTGTTTTATTTTTTCCTTTAATGGAAATACTACGGTCTGGGTATTATCTTCAACTCCCGCTGATTATGATGCTTATAATCCTTTTTGGTATTACTTTTTTGGGCATTTCCTGTATAGAACGGAATGGCTCGAACATACGCGATAAAGCGGCTAACATGCAAACACAGCGACAAATCGGTAACGAAGTGTGGGGCGATGCGGTCGAGGGTGTCCAGGTAAGGCTGCGAACAACCAAACCTCTCTGGAAAATTACCGAAATACCTTTTTTTCAGGCCGATATCCGAAATTCCGGAAAACGAGACTTGCAAATTTCCCAAGCCCACAGTTTTCATGAGCTTGAGTACGATGGAGCCTGGTATATCTGGTCTGGTGAGATTGGAGCTCCGTTATTATGGCTTCCGGCGGACCGGAAGTATGAGAACATACGCTTCACCTTGGACGAAAAATGGCATACCAAAGGCTTCACTCCCATCGAGCGTACTCCTGGCAGGCATAAAATCCGCGTGGCTTTCATTGCTTCACCGACCAAAGAGAAGAAGCGGCAGGGTAAGCCTATCCGAGCTATAAGCAACATGGTAGAAATTGAGATCATTCCCCCGCAGAAGGAAACACGGAAATCCGCTACGCAGCCGGAAACAACCCCGACAAGCGCATGGGGAGAAGAGGTTGAAGGTTTGCGGTGTCGGTGGGTACTTCCCATTGAACAGCTCGTGCATGGCACTGCTCCCATTTTGAGCATGGAAGTACAGAATGTCTCATCGAATCAGATCATTTGGGAATGTAAGAGTGGTATGGCTTGGGCGTTTCGCACTCCGGGCATCGGTCCTCACGAGAGTTGGGTTATGCCAAAGTTCCAAGTACACATTGGCCGAGGTGCAACACCAGAATATCCGAGTGGGAGAGATGGGTCTAAAAACCAACCGACAGACTTCTACAAACTGCAGCCTGGAGGCCACCTGGAGATCGCATGTGCACTTCCCTGGATTTTGCCTAAACCCGGGAGGTATGAGGTTAATACCTCCTTGTTTCGTCACGAGTCAAAAGTGAAACTTGTGAGGATGACTTGCCCGCCGCTTAGTCTCGATGTCCCTGCCGAGGCCGTTTCTGGCGATAAAATCTACTGGGGTGCAGCAGATACGCTTACCGGCATACAGCTCGGACTTGGTTTTGATCCTGACGATCGGCAGTATCGTCCTGGGGAAATGGTAACCTTCAAAGTCTATGTTCGCAATACCGGGGACCAAGTGGTCAGGCTGAAAGATTATGTGCCGGGCGATCCAGCTCGGGAGAGAGCGTACCTCTTAGCATGGTCCCCCACCGTCAGAGATGTCTGGGGCAAACGTCTGCCCGTTTCTAACCCTATGCGCAACATGCAAGTTCAGGAACGTCGTCTTAGCCTGCCATCCGGCACCACAAGCCTTGTTGGGATTGTCTCTCTGCAACTCACCGCTCGCCCAGACGAACGTCCAGACGAGAAATCGAGATTTCTCGTCTATCTTGAGCCTGGCCAATACCGGATAAGTCAAACTTATCGATTTGAGGAGAGACCTGAAGCTACATGGTACGGTGAGCTAACCAGTGGAGAGTTAAGCTTATCAATACGAGATGAAAAGCGTGCCACGCAACCGACAGAGAAAAAAACAAATTCCAACATCGGCCATTCAACCTCAGAACGGAATGGCTCGAACATACGCGATAAGGCAGCTAACGTGCAAACACAGCGAGATCTCGGCAACGAAATGTGGGGCAATGCGGTTGAAGGTGTCCAGGTAAGGCTGCGAACAAGCAAAACTCTCTGGAAAATTACCGAAATACCTTCTTTTCAGGCTGATATACGTAATTCTGGAAAACTGGACTTTCAAATTTATCGTGACCAAGGCCTTTGCGAGCTTGAGTACGATGGAATTTGGTATCATTGGTCAGGGGACATTGGAGCTAAGAGCTCCTGGTTTCCGCCGGACCGGAAGTACGAGAACATACCCATCTCTTTAGTAAAAATCTGGCATACCAAAATCGGTGACACTCCTCTTGAGGTTACTCCGGGCAGGCATAGAATCCGCGTGGCTTTCATTGCTTATTCAACCAAAGAGAAGCAGGGTAAGCCAATCCGAGCTATAAGCAACATGGTGGATATTGAGGTCGTTTCCCAGAGCAAGGTACGTTAAAGGATGACGAAGCAGGAATTGATTGAATTTGAAAAACGGATTGTCCTGCTGTGGGAGGAGGCGAAGATTCCCTATCCGGTCCATTTTTGCGGGGGAAATGAAGATCAGCTTATCGAGCTTTTCCGCCAGATCAAGAATGACGACTACATTTTTTCGACGCATCGCAACCATTATCATTATCTGCTGGCGGGCGGATCGCCGAAAAAACTGGAAAAAATGATTCTCGACGGCAACAGTATGCATGTGTTTGACAAGGGCCTTAATTTTTTTACGTCCGCGATAGTAGCCGGTTGTCCGGGTATCGCGGCGGGGGTGGCGGTGGGATTGAAACGTAAAAAAAGTCAGCGGCATGTTTGGTGTTTCGTGGGGGATGGAGCGGAGGATGAGGGTCACTTTTACGAGGCGGTGCGGTATGTGGATGGGCATGATCTGCCTTGTACGTTCATTATCGAAGACAACAACCGTTCAGTGGAAACGCCCAAATCGATGCGGTATAACCGCTCGGTGATGCAGTGGCCGAAGTGCGTGAGGCGATATGAATATACCCCGACGTATCCGCATGTCGGCACGGGGAAATGGATTAATTTCTCAAACGTGCAGGCGGGAGGAAATAGCTTTTAAATGAAATACAAGGATGCTTTAAAACAAGCGATGGAGACGCTGGCGGCTGACCGGCGGGTGATTTTTATCGGCTACAATATCGCCGCGGGTTCGCGGGCTTATGGGACGCTGGCCGACGTAACAAAAGACAAGTGCATTGAGATGCCGGTAGCTGAAAATTTGATGGCCGACCTGGCGATCGGAATGGCGATGGAAGGTTTTAAGCCGGTGCTCTTTTTCGAGCGGCACGATTTTATGCTCAACGCGTCCGATGCTCTGGTGAATCATCTGGATAAGATGAAAGAACTTTCCGGCGGGGCGTTTACCGCCCCGGTCATTATTCGGGCGGCGGTGGGAGGTACCACGCCGATCTACCCGGGTCTGCAGCATATTCAGAATTTTACGGATGTTTTCCGAAAGGTAATCCGATTTCCGATTTATGAATTGAAAACGGCGGACGATATTTTGCGGCGTTATTCGGAGGCTCTGGAGGCCGGAGAACCGGTCATGCTGGTGGAAGAAAGAAACCTTTACGATCATGACTCAAAATCTCATTCTTGACGGACATAAATTGCTGTGGCATCGCGAGCGGGTGGAGGCGTGGTTGCGAGGTGAGCGGGTGGCTCCGATCACCATCGACTGCGCGTTGACGCGAAAATGTAACTATAACTGCGTGTATTGTTACGGCAAACTTCAGGAAAATGACGAGAAGCAAATGACACGGGATGTGATTTTTCGATTTCTGGATGATGCCGCTGAAATTGGAGTCAAGGCGATCAGCTTTGTAAGCGACGGGGAAAGCACTTGCTCACCGCACCTGTACGAGGCGATTAAACACGGCAAGCAAAACGGCCTGGATATGGCTCTGGGGACGAACGGAGCGCTTTTGAAAAAAGATCGGCTGGAGGAAATATTACCATGCCTGACTTATTTACGTTTTAATATTTCGGCGGGTCAGGCCAAACGCTATGCGGAGATTCACGGCTGCCGGGAGGAGGATTTTGAGCGTGTGCTGGAAATTATCCGTGAATGTGTGCGGATTAAAAAAGAAAAATGCCTGGCGGTAACGCTGGGATTGCAGATGGTGCTGATGCCGAGTTTTCAGGATCAGATTTTACCGCTGGCGAAGTTGGGACGGGAATTGGGGGCAGATTACCTGGTGATCAAGCACTGCAGCGATGACGAGACAGGGAGTCTGAAGGTTGAATATGACAAATATTTCGGGCTGGTGAATCTTCTGAAGGAAGCGGAGAGCTATTCGACGGATACGTATCTCGTGAAGGCGAAGTGGTCAAAAATTTTGAGCGGAGGAAAACGGGAATACTGCCGCTGTTACGGTCCGGCCATGATTTTGCAGTTATCCGGTTCTGGGCTGGTGGCGCCCTGCGGAATGCTGTTCAATACGAAGTATAAAAAATTTCACATCGGAAATATCGTCCAGACACCATTTAAACATATCTGGCAGAGCGAGCGATATTTGGAAGTAATGAGTCATCTGGCGTCGGAAGCTTTCGATGCCCGAACAATGTGCGGGACCCTCTGTTTGCAGCATAAGGTAAACGAGTATCTGTGGAAGATCAGGCAGGAAGGGGTCATGCCTGAAACCCCCTCGGACACCATCCCTCTACATGTCAATTTTATTTAATTACCGGATGGCTGGCGGCGGCGCGACAGGAAAGACCCTTCGCAACTCCAATCGTTTAAGGTTGTTATCATATTGATAGATTCCCACGTTCCTGCTTCGCCCATCAAGAACCCAAAGGGAATCTTCACCGCTTACCGTTCGAGCGGTGGTTAGAATATAATCTCCGCCGTTTTGTTGACCGGCCGCCAAGGCCTGCTGAGGGCTGGAAACCAGTTGAAGGAGAACGAGCAAAAGCAGTAAAGCGAACGCGCTGGCGGAAAGCGATAGAATAAGAATATTTTTTCGATCCATGACCAAGCTCCTTGTTTGGAAAATCGTGCCACTCTACCTTACGGGGTTTTCCGCACGGCCGGCACCCTGCGGGTGGCGCCCGGACGCGGTATTCCCAATTCTGTGCCCACCCCCAAATCTCTAATCAAATCGCGGCTTCCGACGTTGACAACCACCTGCGTGGTCGGATCGTAAATCAGGGCGCTGATTTGACGATTGGGAAGATCCACGATGTAAACGACATCATTGGGAATCCCCAGAATGGTTCCATTAACCATAAGGTAATTCCCCGATAATCCGAGCGTCTGGGCCTTGGCCGTCGGAATTTGAAAGAGACTCGCCATAACGGCCAGGGCAAGGATTATATTTAAAACGATCAACCCACCCACTAAAAAATTACGCATCTTGCACCTCCGTCGTTATAAAAAAGATTCTGCGGTCTTAAGACGGTAGCCCGTAAACTCTTCTTAGTCCAAATGCGTTCGTCCCGGATGCTTGAAACCGGCGATCAAGGTCAGGACCAGAACGCCCAGCCCGATGACCCAGGTCAGTCCGATATTTTGCTTCGGGAGCAGAATATCCGTCGGCTGAGCATCTGCCGCCCAGACCAAAACCGCAGGTGTCAGAACAAACGCCCAAAATATATGTAACAATCTAATCATGAAAGTTTCCTCAAAAGCCATAGGCCATTCTAAGACTTTTTCTGCAATTTATCAATACGTTGCCGCACGTCCCGATAGTTGAAATCCCATTGGATCAATTTGCTGTAAATCTTCAAAGCCTGTTCGCGTTGCTCCGCATTCTCATACGACCGGCCGAGGATGTAATGCATCTCTTTATTTAAATTATCACCGGTGATTTCGTAACTGGCAATCGCCTCATTCAGGATTTCAACGGCCTGCTGATTCCATCCCTTCTGATAAAAACAGACCCCGATATAATTTTTGGCGAGAATGGAATGCCGAGGATCGCCCACGGTCTCCTGAAAAGCGGGGATCGCCTCGTCAAAGCGTTTGGCCTTGAGAAGCCGACGACCATATTCGAATTTCATTTTCACGTCCGTCGGGTATTGCCGGACCCGCTCCTGGTAAATCATCAATTCAAATTCATCGTGGTTTTTCTGAGCCTGGTCGATCTGTGCCTTGAGTTCCACATCGTCGCTTTGACCCAATTTTTCTTTGAGTTCTTTTATCGCCCTGTTCATTTGCCGGATGCGGACATCGTCGGCCCGAAGCTTAAAGGCATATTGTTTCGTGCGGTCAAAAGTCGCCCCAAGCAGATCGATGGCTTCCTGTTCGTCCGCGGGTTGTCCCCGCTGCAGAAGCACATCCGCAAGACCGTTGATTTTTCCGGCGACATCCGGGTTTTCCCGCAACTCCTGCCGCCCTTTTTCGATCATTTCCGCCAACAGATCATCACCCTTGATGGCCCGGTCTTTATCCTGAAGTTCTTTCTGGGCATCCGCGTTATGGATGGATTGCCGGAAATCCCCTCCACCGTTGTATTTACCCCGGAGAATAGTAAGCTTTCCCGCCAAGTCCCGTTGTATGCTCACGAAATCCAGATTCTGCCCCACGCGAGCCTGAATCCCCGCCTCCAGGGCGGTAAGAGCCGATTGAAAACATTCTACGGCCAGATTCGGTTGATCGTTTTTCTCATAATAGTCGCCGAGTTTTTCATAATAGCTTTTGATTATGAGCAAACGGTTGGCATTGATCTGCTTTTCCGTCCGGGCCAGTTCCAGGTATACCCCCAGCCCCCAATGCAACGCCTCCGGAAGGTCGGCCTGGTCCAAACCTTTCACCATCGCCTCGCAGTGACCGATATGAAACGGATCCTTCGCCAGAAAATATTCCGAATTTAAGATCGCCTGGTAAGTGTCCTTTTTGCCCAACCCGCCGCGTTTGACCGTTTCCAGCAAACCGGCTTTTTTGCCCCCCGTCATTTTTCGCTTCATGCTTATTCCGCGCAGAGCTTTATGACCCAACTCGACGGCCTGAGGGTCTTTGGCCAGACCCTGAATGAAAAGTTCAATGGCATAATCATAGTTGCGAGTATCGGCAACGGTGTTGGCGCTTTCGAAAAACTTCTTAGCGATTTTTTTGGCCTCGTCGGGTATCTCCGGTGGTTGATAACTCACGGACAGGGCCTTTCTTTTTCATCGGTTTTGGTTTGGCCGGTAAGGGTCACGGGATCGGTAATCTGCTGGGCGACGTTATCCAGCAGGTCGGTTACCGTCGTTTTGCGAAGGGCTTCCCCTTTGATGATCCGTTTGACCTCATCGGCATCGAGCGTTTCGTATTTAAGCAGAGCGGCGGCCAGGTGATCTAGTTGCTCCTTATGCTCGCTCAAGATTTTTTTGACATTTTCATAAGAATTCCGAATGACCAGAGAAACTTCCTGATCAACGACCTGTGCCGTCTGATCGGAATACTCTTTTCCTCCCGGCAACTCCATAGCCCACGGGCTACCCGCCGATTCCGACGCCAGCCGTATCGGACCGATCTGGTCGGACATGCCCCACTCGCAAATCATCGTCCGCGCCAACTGCGACGCCCGTTTGATATCGTCCGAGGCCCCGCTGGAAATATCGCCGCAGGCGATTTCTTCCGCAACCCTGCCGCCCAGGGAGACCTGGAGCATGGCCAGAACGTATTTGCGAGTATACAAATGGCGATCGGTTTCCGGCAGCATCATGGTCATTCCGCCCGCCTGGGCCCGCGGAATAATGCTGACCTTATGAAGCGGGTCGGCGTTTTCCACGAATTCTGAAGCCAGGGCATGACCGGCCTCATGATAGGCGATCACTTTTTTCTCCCGTTCGTCGATAACCCGCGATTTCTTCGACCGGCCCCATCGGACCTTGTCCCGAGCCTCTTCCATATCTTCGTCTTCAACGCTTTCTTTATTGGCCATGGTAGCGGCGATGGCCGCCTCATTGATAATCGCCGCCAGGTCCGCCCCTGAAAACATCGGCGTTCCCCGGGCCAATCGCCACAGATCAACGTTCGGGCCCATTTTGATCTTTTTCGCGTGAACTTTCAAAATTTCAAATCGCCCTTTAATGTCGGGCAGCGGAACATATACCTGCCGGTCGAATCGTCCGGGACGAGTCAGCGCCGGGTCCAGCACGTCCGCCCGATTGGTAGCCGCTATGACGATCACCTGGTCGGAACTGTCAAATCCGTCGATCTCCACCAAAATCGCGTTTAATGTCTGCTCCCGCTCATCATGCCCGCCACCGTTGAATCCCATTCCACGCCGCCGACCCACCGCGTCGATTTCGTCCAAAAAAATGATGCACGGAGAATTGGCCTTGGCCTGGGTAAAAAGGTCCCGTACCCGCGAAGCGCCAACCCCGACGAACATTTCCACGAAGTCCGATCCGCTGATCGAGAAAAATGGAACATCCGCCTCACCCGCGATGGCCTTGGCCAGTAACGTCTTTCCGCAGCCGGGCTCTCCGATCAGCAAAACGCCCCGGGGAATCCTGCCTCCGAGTTTCTGAAACTTCTTGGGATTTCTCAGAAACTCGATGATTTCCTTCACTTCATCCTTTGCCTCTTCGATCCCCGCCACGTCGTCGAACGTCACGTTCGTATGTTCCTTTGTCAGCATTCGATGCCGGCTTCGACCGAAATTGCCCAGCATCCCCGCTCCACCGGCAGTATTTCGTAATTGTCGAAAAACAAAAAACCAGATGAACCCGAAAATCACAAGCCACGGAACCAGGGGCAGCAGGACCTGGATGAAAATGTTATCCGTATTTTCAACCCGTAGGGAGGTTCCCGTCTTGCGACACTGCGCGGTCAACTCTTTAATAAAGGAAGAGTCGATCATCCGAGCGGAGAAGTAGACCTCAAAGTCCTTAGGCGTGCCTGTTTTTTGTCCGGTCGGGGTCTTTAACTTTCCCAGGACGGTGTCGTCCTTGACCACTAATTCCGAGATATTTGCGTTATCAAGATTGGTGTAAAATTGGTCGATGGTCAACGTGGCTGGTTTCGGATAGTTCTTGCTTAGAAGAGCGATCATGGCGAGCGCCAAACCCAGGAAAATCAGCCAGCTTAATCCCCCCCGTGAAAATTTCAAAGGGGACATTCCCCCCGGACCTTGCAATCCGTTACGCCGGCCACGGGGATTATTGCCGTCGTCCCGCTCTTTATTTTGTTTGTCGTTGTCGAAATCGTCTACCATCAGTATTCCTTCTCTTTGCATTACGCAACATGGTATTTTATACCTAACCCCTTCTAAAATAAACCCCATTCGGGAAATAAAATTTTATTGTCCCGAAAGAAGCGCCAAACTATAGTATAACGAAATGAAAGAAAACCAAACGCATCTCTGGAAGCACAATGCCCAATCGGAATTTAACCGATGGGCTCAGACTTATGATCGATCGATTTTGAATCATTTGCTTTTCCACCGATGCTATTTGAAATTTATTGAATGTATCCTGCGGTATCTTCCAGCTCCGGACCGAGTGCTGCGCCTATTGGACGTCGGATGCGGCACGGGAACCTTCGCCTCGATGCTGGAAAAAAGCCAACTTCCGATTTCGCCGATGGGGTTGGATATGGCCGAAAAGATGTGCCAGTTGGCCCATCTCAAAGCTCGTCAGATGAGTTCGAATCAGGCGATTCGTTTCGTCACCGGAGATTCCGAACATATACCCTTTGCCGACTGCAGTTTTGATATCGTTACCTGTTCCAACTCCTATCATCACTATCCTCATCAGCGGAAAGTTTTGGCGGAATTTTTGCGTATCTTGAAACCAGGCGGCCGAGTTATAATTATTGACGGTTTCAGGGACAACGTGATTGGCCGGCTGATTTTTGACCTCGGGGTTGCCCTTGTGGAAAAATCCGTTCATCATTGCTCGGCCATTGAAATTCGAGATCAATTACGATCCGAAGGATATATTGATGTTGTCCAGGAAAAATTCGGTTTCTGGGTCCCGGTCTTGGCCTCCGTGGCCCGGAAAAGTAACCACCAAGACACAAAGACACCAAAGGAAAATTCTTTATAAGAAATTCTCTTGGTGTCTTCGTGCCTTGGTGGTGAAAAACTCTTCGGAATGAATTATGAACGAGCGAACAAACGAAAACAGCGACTTGACCAACGCGATGGCCATTCTGGACGTCGCCCGGCGGATCGGACTGTCTTATGATCTCGATGAGCTTCTGGACAAAATCGTTTCCGAAACCGCCTCTGTCCTGAATTGTGAACGCGCCACGTTGTTCCTCTACGATCCGGGGCAAAAAGAACTCTACAGCAAAATCGCTCACGGGACCGGTCAAATCCGTGTGTCCATCGACCACGGCATTGTCGGAGCCTGCGCCCGGTCGGGTCAACTAATCAATATCCCCGATGCCTACGCCGATCCCCGCTTTCACCAGGAGGTGGACCTGAAAACGGGATATCGAACGAGAAATATCCTTTCCTGCCCCCTCGTCGGCCACAAAAAGCAATTGGTAGGGGTCCTTCAAGCCATCAACAGGCGTTGGGGCGTTTTTTCTTCCACCGATGAGTGGCTGCTGGAAACGCTAAGCTCTCAGGCCGCCGTGGCCATCCAGCGCACGTACTTGCTGTCGGTCCACGAAGAAAAGCAGCGTATGGAACACGAGCTTAACCTGGCCCGTGAAATTCAACTTGGCCTTTTGCCCAAAGAATCCCCGAAAATCAGAGGCTACCAAATCGCCGGCTGGAACCGCCCCGCCGACCAGACCGGAGGAGATTGTTACGATTTCCTGATTACGGACGAAAACGATCCGGGAATTCTCCTGGCCGACGCCTCCGGACATGGGATCGCCCCCGCCCTGGTCGTCGCCCAGTTACGCGCCATCCTCCGTGCCCTCTCTGGAACGTCCATGCCTCTGCCGCAAATCATGTCCAGGGTCAATAATATTCTCTGCCGCGATTTACCCGGCGACCGTTTCGTAACCGCTTTTTTCGGAATGTTGTCAAGCTCAAAACACGAACTGATCTACTGCAGCGCAGGCCAAGCCCCGCTTTTGCACGTCAAACCCGCGAAAAAAGTCGTCCACACCCTGATGGCCAACGCCTGCCCCCTCGGCATTATTGAGGGAATGTCTTTCCCCGTGGCCGACCCGATAAAATTCGATCCGGGAGACATTTTTCTCCTGGTTACGGACGGATTTTTTGAATGGACGAATAGTGCGGGCGAACAGTTCGGAATCGAACGCCTGGAAAAACTTGCCCTGACCCTTGCCAACCTGCCGGCTGAACAATTCATCGATCAACTCCGAAATCGAGTCGAACAATTCGGCGAATCCACCCCCCAAAAAGACGACCTGACCGCTGTTGTCATTAAACGGATTAAGTAGACAGCCAGTTATCTGCCGTCTATCCTTCCAAATCGCGACCAATTTTTAGCTGGAAAGTAGATGTAATCCACTCGACCTTTAATGGTCGCCAGAAAGACCGGTCCGTACTGCCGGCTGTCGTTGGATTGGCCTCGGTTATCACCCAGACAAAAACAATAGTGGCTGGGAACCTTGATGGGGCCAAAATCTGTAGTGGGACGGTTTTGACTTTTCTGAGTTAGGATAATTTTATATTTGGCTTGGCCGTTTATTTCATAATACATCTTCCCGGCTATTTGGTCTTTTGTCATGTCGGCCGTGGCGATGGGAATATCCTGTCGTTGGAGTTTTTTCCCGTTGATATACAAATCATCATTTCGGATTTCCACCGTATCGCCTGCCAGGGCGACGATTCGTTTAATTCGATTTTCCCGCCGATTATCCGGATTGGAAAAGACAATCACATCTCCTCTTTGAGGGTCCGCGGTGCTATAGGCAATTTTGTCGGCCAAGACGCGATCCCCTTGAAAGATCGTTGGATACATGGAGGCTCCCGGTATCCGAAACGCCTCAACAAAATGATCCCGAAGATAAAAAGAATATACGACGCTGCTTCCCGCGATCATCGAAATCAAAATCACATATACATACCAGCGGTTATACTCTTTCAATTCATAATTGTTTTTTACGCGTTTTGCCAGGCGGTAGGAATCGACGACCACAATTATTGTTATCGCAAGCAGCCAGAATAGTGCGATAATGAGAATTGGCATGCGAACTGAGACTTGAGTCGCCATAGCCGTAAAGAACATAAGGGCGGGTATCCCGGCGAGAAAGGCCAGGACAAGGCCCTTGACCAATTTTCCACAATAAATGTGTCCTAGTCCGGGCATGACGAGAGAAAGCATAACCGCTATCGACGGCTGCCTTGCATTTTTATCCGTTGTCGTTAAGTCTACCATATCAAACCTCCTTTGGCTTCCATACAGGAGCCGAGAATGAACCCAATCACACTTGCGATTCTTAAAAGTCCGCCGACAAAACCGACCGTGATAAGAGCCGCCTTGACAAATCGGCGGGAAAGAAGCCGGTACAGCAATTCCCTGTTGTAAAAACCGGTTCGTCGTTGTTGCTCCTGACGATGTATCCCGCTCATCACGTTATCCGTAAACTTGCCGCCGACGGGGATGTCGATTTTTTGATTTTTCCATTGGTTGTAGATTTCATTATCTGTCATTTTGTATCTCCTGATTAAACAGCGAACGCAATGCCGCTTTGGCCCTGCTGATTCGCGATCGGACCGTTCCGATGTCGATGTCCTCGATTTGTGAAATTTCCTCGTAGGATAACCCAACGAATTCCGCCATAACAAACACCGCCTTTTGGCAGGGGGGCAGGGTGTCCAATTTTTTATCCAGTTGCTGGAAAAATTCTTTCCGAGCCACTTCATCGTCCGGGGTAGTGGTATAAATGGTTTCCGGCAAATCGTCCATCACGTTGGGGATTCTTTTTTTCATCGCGTTCAACGACAAATTTCGAGCGATGGTAAACAGCCAGGTCGAAAAGCGGCTTCGTTCAGGATCATAGGAACCGAGTTTTCGGTAAGCGGCGAAAAAAACCTCCTGGGCGATATCTTCACCGGTGTGAATATCGCCCACCAAATTGGCGACCAGACACATCACAGGTTTCTCATACCGCAGGACCAGACAACGGAAAGCATCGACCTGGCCGTGGAGTATGCGGTTTATTACCTCGATTTCATCCATCATGACGGATATCCCGAATGTACGCATGTCGTTCTGTTAAGTTATACAATCCGCGAAGCCGAAACGTTCCCTGAATTTTTGTTGTTGGTTGTGGCCTTTGAAAATAACTTGAATTGACTGTTTTTTTCTGCCACTCCCTCGAAAGCTGGAGGCCAGTGGCTTTTCGCAGGACTGGATTCCCGCCTGCGCGGGAATGACAGCAAGAGCGTAATGCGATTGAATGCAAAGAGTTACATGGTTTCAAATATCAAAATCGGGCAATGACGGGTAAGGCTATTCGTGTTCATTCGTGTAATTTGCGGCTAAATCAGACTGTGAGCCTTTGATTTTGGGTTTGATCAGCAGGAGGCGAGTTTGGCTGTAGTGGGCGAGGACTTCTATTCTTTGGCCGAGGATATATTTGCATTGGTTGTAGGTGTCTTCGTCCCTGATAAGATAAATCATTTTACCGGGATTTTTATAGTAGTCGGCTAAATCGGCTGTTCGTGAAAAATATTTAATCGTGTAGCCGTTTCCCAGATAAAACGGCAGGGACCATCGCTGGTTGTGAGTCACTGGACCTTCCAGGATAGGAGTATTAACGTCGCAATTTTTTTTGACCAGAGGGGTGAGTCTTCGGCAGGAGGCAAGATCGGCGGCCCGCGGGAGATCGGTGTAGGATACATCCACCATCAGCAGCAGGAAGGCAGCGCCGATAGTCATTACCAGTTGGGGTAGTTGCCAGTTTCGCCAGAGGTACCAGAAGGTTTTTATTAAAACGACGGCGATGGCCAGACGGTAAACGAGGGTAATGATCCATCCCCATCGTCCGAACCAGGAATTTCCATAAAGGTCCGGCAGTCCGATCCAGCGTTCGTGGAACTGGAGCCATCCTGAGCCGAATGCTGCCAGGATATACAGGATCACCACCGATATCCACACCGTGAAAGCGGCGGGATAGGCCCAGGCGAAAGTCAGTTGCCTGCGTCGGCGGGGAAAATCGCTTTGCCAGTAATCGTAGAGGAACCTGCCCAGGAAAATGGCAACCGGGACGAAGACGGGAAAGACATAATGAAACAGCCTGGCCTTTGCTATGGTAAAAAAGATCATAATCAATGCGAACCAGAGAAAGAGGAATTTTGATTCCCAATCGCGGCTGCCCCGGCCCAGGGCGGATTTTGTATATCGGGCCACTGCCAGGACCGCCAGTCCCGTCCAGGGCACAAATCCGATCAGTAACGTTGCCGCATAAATGAGAGGGGTCGTGTGATGACCCAACTGGCTCTGGTTATCAACGGCACGTTCAAAATTTTGCCGGCTGAAAAATTCATGGGCGTAACCTGGGTACTGAGTTACCATGTACAAAAACCAAGGGCCGGCGAGGACGATGATAATGGCCAAACCAAGAATCAGCCGCATGTGATTGAGAACCTTCCAATCGCCCTGACCGATCAACCATTGCCACACAAGGAACAGAAAAATAATCGCCGTCGGAATTACGATCGCGACCGGTCCTTTGATCAGGGTTCCCAGTGCCAGAAAAGGATATATCAGTAAAAACCATCGCGTCGGCCCCTGCTGTTTGTATCCTTTTAAAAACGCCCACAGCGTCATGGCCGTCAGGGCAACCAGGTAGATATCCATGCGGACAAATTTCCCGCATCCGACCATCATGACCGTACTAAGCAGGCAGCCAGCGCTCAAAAGTCCAAGCATGTGATTAAACAGGGTTGACGCGACCAGGTAGGTCGCCAGAATGGTCAGCAGTCCGCCCAGCACGGGAACGATCCGTGCAGAAAATTGAGGGTTGTCCAGGCCGAAAATTTTTAAGCAACCCGCGGTCATCCAAAAATACAGGGGCGGTTTATCCGAATAGTAATTCTCCCCCAGCCAGGGAACGAGGAAATTGTGCCGGTCGATCATATTTTTACTGATCAGGGCGTATCGTCCTTCATCCGGATCCGTTAGAGCCAACTTTCCGATCCCCGCGACAAAAACCGCAGAGGAAACAATCAGGAGCAGCAGGACCTGCAAAATTTGACGATGGCGAGATTCGTAGGAGCTGATTTCAGAAATCATATCGACCTGTTGCATAGCAATAATTTACTTTCGGATTATATAAATTCCACCGGTAATGTATGGGGGATAAGGCGTCCGGTCTCGGCACGGGCGAGTAATTCATGGATGGCTTGTTTACCATCCTGGCCGCAATCAAGGGTCCATTGATTGACATACATTCGGACAAAGGCTTCGACGTGTTCCCTGCTCATTTTTCGGGCAAAGGGCATGGCGTAATCGACCGCCTCGTCGAAATGGTCGAATCCATATTGGATGCTTTGACGGATAATTCCGGCCAGATCGTCGATCACATTAGGTCCCAGGCTGCGTTTGATGGCGTTTCCGCCCAGCGGCAGGGGCAGACCGGTTTGTTCGTGCCACCACTCTCCGAGGTCCACGACTTTATGAAAACCAAGTTCCGAATAGTTCATCTGCCCTTCGTGAATGATCAATCCCGCGTCCGCCTGGCCCATCCCAACCTGGAACAATATTTTGTCGAACGGGACAGCTTCATAATTAAAATCTCCGACCGCCAGCCTGAGAACCAGAAAGGCGGTGGTCATAATTCCTGGGATGGCTATTTTTTTGTCGGACAGGTCCTCGATGGTCATCGGGGTCTTGGAGACGACCACCGGACCATAGTTCAATCCCATACTAGCCCCCGATGTCAGCAAAAGGTAATGGGATTTAACGTACGCATAAGCATGAATGGAAATCGCGGTTATATCCAACTCGTTACGGATCGCCCGTTCGTTGAGGGTTTGGATATCTTCCATAATGTGTTTGATCCGATAGGGACCGGTGGATATTTTTTCACGGGCCAAGGCATAAAACATAAACGCGTCGTCGGCGTCCGGACTGTGGCCGAGCAAAATTTCCTTGTTTGCCATTAACGTACTCCCTAAAATAGTCCCTGAATTATAACACTTTCTTTAGTCAGAGCAAAAACATAGGAGAAAAACTGTGGCGAAAAAATCTTTTGTATCGACAGCGGTGAATGGACATCACTATGTCGCCAATCCGGCACAGTTGGGAGGAATTGAGCTTTTTAGCGCCATGAACGGCCCGAGTTACTCGAATCGGGTGGCCTGGGTCAATACCGGGTCGGGATTGCATTATAAAGTCGTCATTGACCGCGGGCTGGATATCGCGGAGGCGTTTTACAAGGGGATGTCCTTATCGTGGCTGTCACTTTCCGGGATTACTCGTCCGGAAATGAGTCTGAATAAAGGATTGGACTGGCTGTGGGGGTTTTATGGTGGCTTGGTGGTTTCATGCGGTCCTTCCTCGGCGGGCTCGCCTGTCAAAGACCGGGGTCAGGACCTGCCTCTTCATGGCCGGTATTCCAATCTGTCGGCTACCTTGGAATCCGTAATCAATCCCGACCCCCTGCTGGATCGGGGCGAAATGAAGATCACCGGGATCGTTCGCGAAGCAAAAATATTTGAACCGAATTTGGAATTGCGGCGAACCATTAGCTCGCCCTTGGGGCAATCGAAAATTGTTATCGAGGATACGTTTCTGAATCGAGGGACGCAGGAAACCGAACACGCCTGGCTGCTGCATATCAACCTGGGGTTTCCCCTGATCGAGCCGGGAACAGAGCTGATCTATCGTGCGGACGTTCATCCGCTGCCTTCGGCGGTGGATTATTTCACCAAGCGAAAATTTCAGATCGTTCCCGAACCCCTGCCGGAACACGCCATGGGCGAAGCCGTGGCTTATTTCGACCCGAAAACCGATCGCGACGGTCAGGTCCATTGCGGGGTGATTAATCCTCATCGGAAAATCGGCTTAAAGATTAGTTTTTCCAAGCGAGACTTTCCGCGATTTGTCAACTGGCATCATTTTGGTCCTTGCGGGCAATATGTAATGGGCATCGAACCTGCCAACTGCGGAGTGGAGGGTCGGGACAAGGATCGCGAGCGAGGATGGCTCAAATTCCTCAAACCCGGAGAAAAGAAAAAATATCGCGCGACGATTGAGGTCCTGGAAGGCCCGGACCAACTGGCGGAGTTTCGAAGACTGGTGAAATAAACTCCATGTTCGTCAACGATTCGGTTTTAAATAGCGGTCGATGAATTGATAGGCTTTGGTTCGAGAATCCGGGGGAAAGCTATGCTCGCAATCGGGAGTTACCGTGATAAACTTTTCTTCCGCGTTAAATAATTTGTAGACGGGTTTGACCGAATCGACGCAGTGTTTCACTCCATCATAGTGAAAATAACCATCTTTCAACGTGGCATTTCCAAAAAAAGGACGCGGAGCCAGAGTTGCGACGATATCGGTGAAGTCAAAAGGCATTTCCGAGGGGTGATTATGATACATTGAGGCGATCCGCGGCATGTAATACTTGGAACTCCACCCCTCAATATCCGGGCTATTATAATAACTATAGAAGGAGCCAAATCCGCAACTGACAACGATGACTTTGATTCTTGGATCGAAACAGGCGACAAAGACCGTATTGACTCCTCCCAGCGAATGACCGATACATCCGATACGATTGGCATCAACCTCCGGAAGCGATACCAATACGTCAATCGCCCGTTTATGATTCCAGATTCCTTTCATGGTCGCGCTGGAGTAACCATGTTTATAGGGATCATAATTATTTTCGCCGAAATACATGTAATCGGGGATGATCGTAATGTAACCGCGTTCGGTTAATTCTTTGGCATAATGCAGATCGGAAATTCCACCCAACCCTGCCGGCTCATCCTTGCCGATTTTTATGGTCTGGTGCAGGCAGAGCATGGCTGGATTTTTGTTTTTGAGTTTTTTGGGGATCATCAAATAGGCGGGGACTCGGTCGCCCTTTTCGGCGGTATAGGTGATTTTCTTTCGAATGTAATCCGGCTCTTCCTTCACTTGCAGAACCTGAATATCGAGCGGGACTACAACGTCAGGGCCGGGCAGCGCTCCCATTACCCGTTGCAGGTTTTTTAAAATTATTTCCCGTTTCTTTTGCCAGTCTTTGATATTTTTGATGGATTTGGATTTTCCCTGTTGGTCGATAATAGTCAATATAACACCCTTATCCGGAAATTTTATGGGGGTTTCAACCGCCCGAGTTGAATTTTCGACACCAAACGATCCCAACATGACGAGCAAAAGCAAATAATACATTTTGTTACAGTAACCTGCCGTTCCATTATTATCCACATTATTCTACCATTTCTATTTGCATAAGGTTCGACCCGATAGATAGAATCTGTGTTGTGGGGTCAAAATTTAAAAGGAGAAAAAAATGAATCGTCGAAAAAGAGTTTGTTTAACGATGGTTGTTCTCATGCTGGGGTGTCTTATTATTGCTCGGGCGGAAACCTCGACTTCGGAACAACAAGCCCAAACATGGCTTGGAAACATTTCACTCCCTCAAAAGAATTATATCCAGGACGGTTCGTTCGAATACGGGGAACGATGGGGCTGGTTTATGCACAAGACCGGGGGGGTCGAAAGCGGGACGGTCGTCACGGGCAAAAATGCTTTCCACATGGTCGGCAACGATCCCAGCCGGCACTTTTATTTCCACCAGTACGATGTGCCCCTGGAGACGGGAAAAACGTATACTCTTTCCGCGATGGTAAAGACTAAGGGCTTGAGCGAGGAACGCCGAGTCCACGGGGTCTTGTTCCTGTGCAACTATGGATGGGACGGCGATTCGATTGCCATGCAGGCGCCGAAGACCACGATGGACTGGACGAGAGTTACCAAAACCTTCGTTGCCCCGCGTACCAAGCCCCGCGCGGATGGCAAGCCGACCTACACCCTAACTATCTATTGGCCGCCCAAAAGCGAAGGAGAATTCTGGCTCGATGATATTCAGATCGAGGAAGGCGACAAGGCCAGCGCGTTCACCGATGTTTACGTCGGCGATGCCCGTGTGTCCATGGAAAAGCTCCAGGGTCTGGTCCAACAGATTTTTGCCACCCAGGAGGCATTGGCGAAGTTCCCGGCTGGAACACTGATCGCCCAGCTTACCCGTGACACAGAAACGATTTTGACCGAGGCGGGAAAGGTTCGGGACGATCTTACAAAATTCGCTGCGCTTTCAAAATCAGATCGTGAGGAATTATCCAAGCGGGTGGACGTTCTTGGCACTCGGCTGGCGGGTGTGCGGACCGTGATGTGGACGGGTCCGGCTCATATCGCCCTGAACGAAGTCAAAATGCCGGCGTCCCGGTCGGAAAAGTTGAATATTGCCCTCACCTGCTTAAAAGGTGAGCATCGGGATATTGCCCTGAATATCGCCAACCTGACCTCGACGGGATATCCGGCTCGGTTTGCCGTTTCTGAACTCTACAATGAAGCTCGAGCCGAACGAATCCTTCCTTCTCAATGGATCAAATTGTATTCCGTGCCGGCGATGCGGGGGTTCTCCAAACCTAAAGAGATGTTTACTGACGCCTTGCCTGAACTGGATAAAGGCCAGATTATCCAGGTTAATCCCGCGACCATCAGCCAGGCTGTCCTTTCCATCGATACCACCGGCCTGCTGCCTGGGGAGTACACCGGAAGCATCGCCGTCATTTCGATGGTGGACGCGTCGGGCAAAATGGAAATCCCGATCAAAGTAAAGGTCCTGCCGGTTGCGATCCTTCCCTTGAACAAGGTCGATATCGTTGAATGCTTCGGCCATACCGATTATGCCTGGGACGCCATGATCGTTCTGGGCGTCAATACTTTCGATATTGAGTCCGCATGGATCGATTCGGAATTCAACGACGACGGCAGTTTAAAATATATCGACTTTACCCGCGTGGACCGGAAAATTCACCGGGCGCTCACCCAGGTGTCAGAGGCCCGGTTCCTCTGCTTCGGCGGGCAAGGACTCTTTTCCCGCCTGGAGAATCGCTACGGCTGGAAATGGACCGAGCCCCGGTTTGAAATCGCCTTCAAAGCGTGGGTCAAGGCCTTGATGGATCATTTGGGCACCTTGAATGTGGCTCCCTCCCGCCTGGTCATGGAGACCTTCGATGAACCTGGGGAGGGGGATTATCCAATGGGAATGAAAATGGCGAATTGGATCCACGAGGTGAATCCCGCTATCCGAGCCCAGTTTTACGTGACAGGCATCGGTCAGGACGATGGCTGGAAGAAAAATGCTCTTGCTCACGACATTCCCTCCCCTATTGTCGGATCCTGCACCCCGTCGAACATGGCGTTTATAAAAACCCTTGGCAAACAACTTTGGGTCTACGATTGCCAAGCCGACGGTGAGAGCTTCGAGCCGATCTCCTACTACCGCCTCATGCCCTGGACGTGCCGGAAATACGGCATCACCGGCTGGGGTCATTTTTCCTGGTTCAACAGCAGCCACGGGTTCGGCCGGGGGTATCGCCCGTGGGAAGGAGTGGAAACCCAGAACCTCGTTTACCCCGGTCCTGGCGGGGAAGGATTTGTGATCTCCCGGCGTTTTCTAGCTCTGCGGGCCGGACATGAGGATTACCAGGTTCTTGACGCCCTCGAACGGGCAATGGCGGATTCCAAAGGGATTGCAGACGCCAAACAGTTTTTGGAAGAAAGCTACGACCAGGCACTGAGCCTTTCGCCTCGTGGCTCTGGCTATCAGACCCATCTGGAAAAGGGCGCATCCCCGGACTTGCTGGATCAGCTTCGAAGCAAGGCCGTGGCAAAAATCGAATCCGTTTTGTATTCTCCCAATGAATTGGATGCCGCACTGACGGAGCAGGATAATAAAACCACGCTCGCCGTAACGGCCCCTGAGGCCGGGAAAGTCAGTGTGCGGTATCTGGTGGATGGGAAAACTCCCTGGCGGGTTTACTCTCGGATGGTTTCCGCCGGTAAAATCGACATTCCACTGACCGACGCCGGCGAAGTCAACCGATGCCTGGTGTCGTTGACCGGTGAAAGCGGCCAAGTCAGGGTAGGATTGCCGTTGGCGATCCCCAGGATTTCCGTGGACAGCACTTCCGCTCCTTATACTCCGCTTCCCCTGAACGACGGGCTGCGGTTCGAGGCGGTCAAATTTGAACCGGAGGTGGCATGGATTTCGGGTCCCGCTCCTGTGGAGCATTGGGTCCAGATGGACCTGGGTCAACCTCGTAAGGTCTCGCAGGTGAACGTTTTCTGGATGACCTTTACCGGCCTGCCTCAAAAGACCATGATCCAGTACGCCGATGAGTCGGGAGCCTGGAAATCGGTATCTGCCACTCCGGACTTCCTGGCGGCGAAAGGCCCGGTGGAAAAAATCAAATTCACTCCTGTAACCACCAGCAAAATCAGGATTCTTATGGCTCCGAACGGCGGCGGTAAGGGCGGGCCGGTTCTCATGGGACTGAGCGAAGTGGAGTTGCGATAAACTCTAGTATTGAGTCAACCCTGATTTAGCGGGTGACTTGTTGGTGGCATGGCATCGTAGTCGGGGCCATGCCACCCAACGCCGTGAACTTGGGCTTTTGAATAAGATTTTTTCCTCCGCATATCAATCGGCCCTTTTGCTCCCAACGCTGAAGCAACAAAGGTTTCATTCTAACATTCTCAAGAATGTTAGAATGAGAATCTCGCTATACGAGCTACCGGTTCAAGTGGGTTTACCTATCTGAAGATCAAACATGAGTGGCGGCTGAAGGTTTCTTACCGGCAGAGACACAGAGCAAAATGTGCGTTCCTTTTTTATCCGCTTTGCCGTTAAGTTCACGGCGTTGCATGCCACCCGCAGCAAATTCAAAGTCAATAAAATCCATCAAATGTTCGGCTGAAGGTGATGGTCGAGAAAGGCATAAGCGATCCGGCGATGATGCTCCGCGAAGCAGTGCCCGTCACCATGAAGCACGCTTTCGAAATTTTGGGGACAATCGTAAAGTTCGTAAACCTTTTTGACGCTCGCTGCCATCGCTTCCAGGCAGGGTCGCGTCACAGGTTCTTCATCCAAGCCAAACCCCCAGTCGTTCAGAGCGGTGAGGTTCAAAAGTGGTCGCGGAGCCGCAAGGGCCATTTTCTCGTGCAGGTCAATCGGGTAATCCTTTCCGGACCAGCAGAACGGCCTCAGGTTCGGCATCCCGATCCACCATCCGGTTCGTGCCCGCACGAATGGATTCTTGTAGAGTCTCGACGGCCAGTCTCCGCAGTTGTTTACTCCGGCCTTGATCCGCGGATCGAGGGCCATCGCGTCGATAGTAATTCCCCCGCCTTGTGAGTGGCCGATGGAACCGATGCGGGCGATATCCACCTGGGGGATAGTTTCCAGGACATCAATCGCGCGAGAAATATCCCACATATCCTTGCCGCGAACGGACCAGTTGGGAAAATCCCGGTAAAACGGATCGGTGGAAAAGGGCTTAAGCCCTGGATAGATGCGTTCATTGGCGCTCAGGAGGTCATACGAAAAGGTAATGTAGCCGCGTTCGACCAGATGCAAGCCATAGGACTGGTCCCGCCCCTGTGGCGAGGGATCGTTGCCGACTACTTGTTCCTTCCCGAACGGCGTGGTTGGATGGATGGTCAACACCGCCGGGCGCGGGAATGGTTTATTGTGGGGAATTAATACGTAAGCCCGAATTCGTTCCGCAGGACCGACGTTGTAAGAAACGATCCTTTTCATGTACGTCCCCTGATCGATTTCGTCTTCGATGCGTGGATCAAGCGGACAGGAATACTTTTCCGGGGGCTTGCCCAACATCAGCGTGAAGATTTCCCGCAAAGCCGACGCCTTGACCGTCCACTCGTCCACGCTACGGGCGTTTTCGACCACCGTGTCTCCGATACCCAAGGTCATCTCAGGACCGCCGCGGCGAACTTTCAACACCTGCTCGAAATATTCAACCCAGTTCATGCCTGCTATCTTACCAAATCGGATTTCCCGGGTCGTGAGTTATTTTTGACATTATTTTTGACAGGTGGTCTGGTAGTCCAGGACGTTGCCGCTGCGGACGGTAAACGGAGTGAACCACTACCCGCGGCGGGAAACGGGTGGACTAACCGAGGGCCGTTTGTTATGATGTCTCATAAACGGGATAGCGGGGCGAAACGTCGTCCCGGATTCACCAATAAATTCGCCATCGATCTCGGAACCATGCTCGCAATGACCGCGAGGTGATCTGCACGGATATGGAATTTTTAGGATTATGATGAACGGACCGGACCAGATAAATATTGAAGAACTTCGGCAACGAGTAAATGAGCTGACCATTTTGCATGGTCTGACCTCACTGCTGGCCGGTCGCGCCGATTTGGACCAGATTTTAAAAATCACCGCGGAGCAGGTGGTCAAGGTGGTGGAAGGCAAGGGCTGTTCGATTCGTATTTATAATCCGGATACCAGAGAATTACAAATCAAGGCGGTGGCGAATTTATCGGCGGAGTATCTTCGCAAGGGGCCGTTAAAACTGGAGCGTTCACCCATCGATCAGGCCGCCTTGGCGGGTGAACCGGCCTACATTGAAAACATGCTGACCGATCCGCGGGTAATTTATAAGGAAGAAGCTCAGCGTGAGGGCATCGTCAGCGGGCTGGCGGTCGGAATGATTTACCGGGGTCAGGCGGTGGGAGTTCTTCATATTTATTCGAGCCAGCCTCACACCTATGAACACTTCGAAATCGAATGCCTCAAGGCCATCGCCTCGCAAGCGGCCTCGGCGATCATCAACGCCCAACTCTTCCAGGAATCGATCGAAGCGGAACGTATGCAGCGGCAGTTGAAAATGGCGGCGGATATTCAGGGGCACATGCTGCCGAAAAAATCTCCGAACCTGCCGAACATCCAGATCGGCTCGATCTTTGAGCCGTCTTACCTGGTCGGCGGCGATTTTTATGACTTTCAGGAATTTCCAAACGGGCAATTGGGAATTGTCATCGCCGACGTGGCCGGCAAGGGGATTCCCGCTTCGCTTCAAATGGCTTCGCTACGGGCCACGATCCGGGCCTATATCGACCAGGGGAAAAGCCTGGACGCCTTAATGAAAATGGTCGATAAGGCGTTTCGACGGGACAGCCTAAGCGGTGAATTCGCCACATTGATCATGGGCATGATTGATCCGGTCAAGGGGACGCTCACTTATGTCAACGCCGGGCATAATCCTGCGCTTCTGATCCGAAATCATCTGGTCGAGCAGCTCAAGGTCTCCGGTCCTGCCCTGGCTATCTTTGACGACCCGGAATTTCCCAGCCAGACGATTCAACTTGCCGCATCCGACCGGCTGGTTCTTTTTACCGACGGTATAGTCGATGCGATGAATTTCGACGGACAATCATTTAGCCTGAATCGGCTGATTGCTTCCATCAATAGATATGCCGACCTGTCTGCCCAGAAAATGGCGGATAATATTCTCTGGGATGTTCGCCGTTTCATCGGTTTGGCGACTCAAAGCGACGACATGACCCTCATGGTCATCACCTACAACCCCGTGTAAAATCTTTTTCTTTCCTTGGACATTGAGAATTGTATTATGCCCAAGACTCAATTTTCAAGTGTCAATGAAATTTGGTCAGGCAAACGAAGGGCAAAAAAAACCGCGTGAAAAGATTCGATTTCTCTCTCTCTCCACGCGTTCTCTCTCTCAAGTTTCCTCTAAGGGACTATAGTAAAAGGTTTTTCCTAGAAAGTCAAGTTTTTTATTTTTACGAAATTTCTATTCGAGATGGGATTTTGGGTAATTTGGCCGTTATCAGTATTGATAATAGGGGGGAAGGCGGGTCCCGATGGAGGCGCACAGGACCCGCCTGGGGGATCGCGTCAGCCCCGTTGGCTAGGACTGACGTGGTTTGTTATTAAATATACACACAATAATAAATTATTGGCATTAGCTAAAAAGACTTGTCATCATATCGTGGGATTGCTGGCCAATCATAGCTAGTATCGAAATTTGCGCATTGAAAAGGGCATTTAGTCTTGTGGCATTGGCCATTTCCTCGGCATAATTCGTATCGGTAATCTGACTTATCGCTGAAGACAGTCCTGCCTTGGCGGCTGAAAGCATATTTTTCATGCTACCGACCGTGTACTCTTCAAAAGACCCGATATTCGCCCGTGCCGTGGCCACTTGCGTCGTGGCAAGGTTGGCAATCCGCTGGGCATCGCCGGGGTGATCTAACGGGTTATGCGTCCCTCCGCTTTTCAATTGATATAAATATCCCAGCGTTCCATTGCCCAGTTTGGTGGAGCCGACGTTGTTTATGCCAATCGTATAAAGGTCTGTGACGGAAGGTGATACCAAAAAAGCGGCTCCGCCGCCCGTTACATTAAAGGTTGTGTTTGCGCCTGTGGTGGTTTGAAAACTCTCCGTGATGGTTGCCGTTCCTCTCACATCTCCGACGTTGAAATTAATATCATTTCCGTGCACGCCGGCATTTTGACCGTTAACGGTTGCCAAAGCGTCAACACCGGAGTCTTGAGTCACTCCTCCAACCAGGTTAAAGGTTCCGCTGATTTTGTCAACCTGGACAAATTCATCTTTGCCGTAATGCTGGCTTCGGAAATACAAAACATTACTGCTGGCGATAGCGGACACGCCTGTGGATGCGGTATCGGCGTTGATACTGGCGGCCATAGTCGCTATTGATGCGCTTCCGACAAAACTGAACTGATTCGAACCGAGATTTCCTGTTACCTCAATGGTTACAGGGTTGGCTGCGGATAGACCGGTGCCGGCGAAAGAAACTTGTCCCTTTTGGGCCGCTGAGACTATGGTTATACTAAGGCTGGTGCTATTCACCTGGGGTCTGGAGGTGATATTAACGTCTGTGATATTGGCTGCGTCCACACCGGTTGTATTGATGCCATAAGTTCCATCGAGAAGCTTTTTTCCATTGTATGTTGTCGAATTCACCAGTCGATCTATAGAATCCACAGCGGAGTCTATTTGTATCTGTTTTGCCTGTTTTTCCGCATCCGTAAGACCGGAACTGTTGGCCAATTCTACTGTCAAAGAACTGATACTGGAAACCAGGCTTGAAATCTGGGACATGGCTCCATCGGCCACATTCATCATCGCCTCGGCCCGGTCGGCGTTGTTCCATGCCGCCTGCGTGATGGTCAGATCGGAATTCAAAAGCAAACTGGCCACCAAACCGGCGGGATCATCCGCAGCTGAATTGATTCGTGAACCCGAAGACAATCTTGCCAGCGTGGTTTGCTGTTGATACTGCGTTCGATACATCGCGTTCATTAACGTATAAAAGCTGGAATCCAAAAGTAATAAAGACATACAAGCCCCTCCTCTAAAGTTCCGTGGCGGGCAAGCCCGCCTGCTAAATAAGATACGCCTCGAGGACGATGTCCTGCTCCCCGAAATTCTGTCGATTTAATTGTGGACAGGCGTACTAAGTAATAATAGCTTTTTGAGGTTTTGGGCTTCGTTTATATGCGACCCTGGCAGCTTTCGGTCTGATCAACGCGCCTCTACAAGAAAGGTAAGATACGAATCCCCCGTTGTCAAATTTACCCGACGAAAAGTGTTCGGATATACCAGGCAAGCCCGGCGATCAAGGCTGCTCCGGGAATGGTAAGGACCCAGGCGTAGATAATTCGCCGGACCACATTCCATCGGACGGAGGTAATATTCTTTGCGGCCCCTGTTCCCATAATCGCACAGGAAATAACATGGGTGGTACTGATCGGCGCACCGAGCAATGACATTCCGACAATTACCGCGCCTGCCGAGGTTTCGGCGGCAAATCCATCGATCGGTTTAAGGTCCACCATGCGCTGACCCATCGTTTTGATAATGCGCCACCCGCCCGCCGAGGTTCCCATTCCCATCGCAAGAGCGGAGGCCAGCATAACCCAAATGGGGACCGGAAAATCATTGGGATGGGCCAGTTTGATCCAGTGACCGGAAATCAAGGCCAGAGTGATAATTCCCATGGCATTTTGCGCATCGTTCATACCATGGGAAAATGACATCCAAGCCGCGGAAACAATTTGTGCCCAGCGAAAATTCCTGTTGGCCCGACTGGGATGAGAGCGGTAAAAACACCAATACAGGATCGAGACGCAGATCAGTCCCGCGATCGCGCCGAGAATCGGGGAAACAAACATGGCAAGTAATACTTTTCGAATGCCCTTCCATACGAGACACTTAACCCCTATCGACACAATCCCCGCTCCCATTAATCCACCGACCAGCGCATGGGTGGAACTGGACGGAAGACCCCAATACCAGGTTATTAAATCCCATCCGATGGCGCCGATCAATGCAACCAATACAATAGACATCGGATCCGTATGCCCCGCCACATTAACCACACCTTTTCCCACGGTATAAGCAACGGCCGTCGAGGTAATCGCCCCGACAAAGTTCAACGTTCGGGCCATGAGAATCGCGTTTCGCGGACTAAGGGCCCGGGTGGATACGCACGTGGCGATGGCATTGGCGGCATCGTGAAAACCGTTGACGAAATCAAAACCTAAAGCGAGAATTACGACGATAATCAATTCCACAGACATTGAAATTCCTCTTTCCGATACGCATCAGGCATTTTTAACCAGGATAGCTTCGATCACCCCGGCTACTTTCGAACACAAATCCAACGCGGTTTCAAATCGCTCGTAGATTTCCTTCCATTTGATCAGCTCCAGGACGTCTCGAGGATTATCGAATAACTCTCCGACCGCGTGTCGGGTGACCGTGTCCGACCGGCTTTCCAAACGGCCGATCTGGGCACAACAGGCTTCCAGCTCTTCAAGGTTTTTCATGTTAGGCAAGTATTTCACCGCCTTGTGGATTTCTTCGACGGCCTCGATCAGGATATTGCACAGGTCCATGCAGATAGGAGTCATTTCCTTAATGCGAAAAATCGATATTCGATTCGCCAGCGATTCCATCGCGTCGAGCACCTTGTCCATGTTCGACGCCAGGGCATGAATGTCTTCCCGCTCCAGGGGTGTGCTGAAACTGCGATTGATCTTGCGGAGTATTTCATGGGTGATTACGTCGCCCTTGCGCTCGAAGTCTTTGATGATCGGGGCTTTTTGGTCCCGAGTATTTGCCTCCCGCATAAATTCCGCCAGGGCGTGGGAGGTGCTGATCATATTGGCGCTGGCTTCTTCCAAAAGCTCGAAAAACTTTTCCTCTTTGGGAATAAACGAAAATCGCATAACCGGCTCCTTTAGCTTCAATGTTGGTCCAACCAAAACCAATGGAATTGTCAGGGTTTTGTGTATTTTATATAAAGATGGCGTTAAGACAATAAAATACTTTTAAAAATAGTAATCCCTCCGTCTTTTCCGGTCGCGGGAAGAACACTCCCTTACGGTCGTGCCTCTTAAAGAAGCGGCCTGAGTTTGCATTTGCCAAATTGGACCGGTGATGTTACCCTGATAAAAAGTTTTAAGAAGAGAGGTGGCAAGGCATGACGTTTTCGTCTCGAATTATAGTTAAAAAAATTGGAAAGGTCGCGGTTGTGGATTTTGTCGATGCGGCCATTATGGATATGCAGCAGATCCAGCAGATTACGGAGGAGTTGGAAAACCTGGTGGATCACCAGGACCAGAAATTTTTGTTGTTGGATTTTTCCTCGGTTAAATTCTTATCCAGCCAGGTGCTGGGGTTGATGTTGAAACTTCATCAAAACCTGTCGGCACGAAACGGTTGGCTGGGGATTTGCGGTCTTCGCAAGGATATTCACAAAATCTTCCGGCTCACCCGTCTTGATCAGATTTTTCATTTTTACGACAACGAGCAATCGGCATTAGAGGCGGTGGGGGTTTATATCGGCGGTTGATACCAGGTTTTTAAAAAGAATCACACCTGTAGATTCTGCAGGCGTTGCCGGCGGTCGTAGGTTTGTATCGCTTCGACCAACTGGTCCATATCCCCCATGAGAATTCGGTCGAGGCAGTACAGGTCGAGGTTGATCCGATGGTCGGTGACGCGGTTTTGGGGGAAATTATATGTGCGAATCCGCTGGGACCGGTCGCCCGATCCGATCATCACACTTCGCTTCTGGTCGCGTTCCGCTTTTTTCTCGGACTGCATCCGTTCGAATAACCGAGATCGCAACACCCGCCAGGCCTTTGCGCGATTTTTATGCTGGGACCGTTCATCCCGCATGGAAACCACTATTCCCGAAGGCACATGTTCCAGCCGAATGGCGGAGGAGACCTTGTTGACGTTCTGACCCCCAGGTCCCCCTGCCCTGGAAACGCTTTCGATCACGTCCTCGGGTTTGATGTCGATTTCCACTTCTTCGGGTTCCGGCATGACCGCGACGGTGGCCGCCGAGGTATGAATACGCCCCTGGGACTCCGTCTTGGGAACCCGCTGAACCCGATGTCCTCCGCCTTCGTATCCGAAAACGGAAAAGACCCCGGTCCCGGTAACATTTAAAATGACTTCTCGAAATCCGCCCATATCCGACGTAGACATATCCATCACTTCAGTTTTAAATCCGCGTTTTTCCGCGTAACGAATGTACATATTCATCAGATCGCCGGCAAAAAGCGCTGCCTCCTCCCCGCCCGTTCCCGCTCGGATTTCCAGAATCACGCTGCTGATCACGTTATCGTCCGAAGTCACCAGTGCCGATTTTATCTCTTCAAAAAGCGCCTCCCGCTGCGTGAAGAGGTCTTTGATTTCTTCCTGGGCCATGTCTCTTAGTTCACTATCCTGGTTGATGTCATCGAGGATGGCCTTGGCCTGGGCAGTCTGCCGATCTATCTCCATGATCTTTCGATAGGGTCCAACGAGAGGTAATAACCGGCTTCGCTCCTTCGATAGCTCAACCACCTTATGGGCAACCCGGGCGTTTTGCGGATCGTTCATCAGCTCTTCGACTTCGCAAAACCGACGATCCGTATCGCCGAGCTTTTCCAGCAATCGTTGTTCTAAATCAGATAAAGAGTTATCACTCATAATTACACAATGAAAATTCGCCGGCCGTCAAAGGGTTTGTCCCATTACGGTCGGCGAATCAGATTTTAAATATTAACCTAACCCTGGGCCGGTTTGACTTCTGCCGCCTTGGCCTGCTTGTCGGCCTTGAGCTTGTCCCAGTTATATTTCTTCTGGAATTTCTCCACGCGACCCGCCGTATCGACAAACTTTTGTTTGCCCGTATAGAACGGATGGCAATTGGAGCAGATTTCCACGCGGATTTCCTTGATCGTCGAGCGGGTCTTAAATTGATTCCCGCATCCGCAGGTTACGTTTGTCTCTACATAGGCCGGATGAATCTTCTCTTTCATGGTTCGCTTTCCCAAACAAAAATATTATAGTTACCGGAAACTTGTAATTGTAGCTTAAATAAAAGAAAGTTTCAAGGACCAAGAAATGAATTTTTGATCAAAATTTCGACACCATCGACAAAAGAACTAGTATCATCAAGCCAGCCGGAAACTTCCTCGGTTTTAAACTGCACGAAATCTTCGTAATCCCCTTTTTGGCGATTATCAAACAACCGGTCGAAATGCTTTCCAAGTTTTACAGGAAGAAGTCCAGGTTTGACAAATTCCTGGTGAAACAAAGCACGTAAGCGTCCATGTTTAGCGGTTGACAAGTCTTTGGTCAACAATAAAGCGGAAGCGGCATAAAAGCAGGCATAATACAAGCGGTTTACATACGTATTTAGATGGTCAGCATCAAAAAGTATTTTAGCTTCGTCAATCGCTTCATGGGCTCTTCTCAGCCGGTGTGAAATTAAACTTCGTGCCTCTTCGTTCATAATAAAACACCTTCTCGCTCCACATTTTTATAGAACGGAGTTGCGCGATGAGGGAAGCCGGACCATTGTTCACGATTATATACGAGCAATGTGATTACGGCTGCCGTTTCCAACTCAAGTGGGTAAAGTTCCGATCTGATCGCATCCTCCAACTTCATATCCACCGGGCCATTTATCAGCACAAGAATATCATAATCCGAGTCTTCTCGCGCATCTCCTCGTGCTCGCGACCCGTACAAAATGACTTCGCAATTGTCGGCGACGTTTTTGATCGCTGCCTTGCATTGCCGGAGTATGTCAATATCTTTATTTCTCTCCATAACTTGAATCGCCTTTCCTGACCCTTCGAGTTTTTATAAGTATATTTTAATCTTCCATAGGCGCGAAAACAAGTTGCATCTTTACGCCAAATTTCGGACAATTAGAAAATAGTTTTTTGGAGATAAATCATGGCAGTTATTGGAACCCTGACCAATTCGAGAAAGTTTCGTTGGATTGCCTACATCGTGTTATCCGCCTTTTTCGCGGTCTATTGTTTTTACGACGGCTGGTTCAACCCCAAATACATTAATGAACCGAGCGATCTATGGTTCAACCGGGTGGCGGCCATTGCCTTGACTGTTTTGTGTGTTATTTTAATCATCGGATTCTTCGTGATTAAGAAGACGCGGGTGGCGGTTGATCAGACTGGCTTTGACATCGACGGTAAAATCCAGATTCCCTGGTCGGCCATTACCGGGATCGATGCCCGCAGTCTGGAAAAAGGGTTCCTGGTTATTTTTTACAAGGCAGGCGACCGCGAGAAAAAATATACATTAGATAGTTATAAAACCACCTGCTTTGAGGAAATGGTGGACGAATTAAGCAATCATCGCCCCGATTTACTCGAACCAGCGGAGCAGCGCCGGGAGAACGGCCAAAATGACCCAAAAGAAGACAAAAGAACATAAACCGGTGGAAGTATACATCGCTTTGGGTTCGAACATCGAACCGCGTGGAAAGTATATTCAGCGGGCATTAAACCTGATCAACGACCATCCGAAAATGGAAGTCCAGACGGTCAGTTCGGTTTATGAGACTCAGCCGGACGGAGGACCGCCCGATCAAAAATTGTATTTAAATGCCGCGGCAAATATCCGCACAACTCTCGGAGTCACCGAATTGCTTGATGCCCTGCAGGCCATCGAGAAGGAACTCGGACGTAAGCGTGAAGTTTTCTGGGGGGCCAGGACGATCGATCTGGATATTTTAATTTATGGACAGGAAATCATTTCCACCGACCGATTAATCATACCGCATCCCCTTATGCACGAACGGCGATTCGTCATGCAGCCGCTTGCGCAAATCGCCCCCCACGTCGTCCACCCCGTTCTTTTGATGACTGCCCAGACAATTCTGGAATCAATGGACGAGGTTGAATAGAATTGTTAATGTCTAATAACAAGATGCTGACGTTAAAGAAAATTGATGATGTTCGACGGTCGTTAAAGATTATACGCGAACGTAAAACCTGCATTGGTTTTGTCCCTACTATGGGGGCACTGCATGAAGGACACTTGGAATTGATTCGGCGGGCCAAACGCGAATGCGGATTTGTAGTGGTCAGTATTTTTGTCAATCCGACGCAATTTGGTCAGGGGGAGGATTTTCAAAAATATCCCCGGTCCATCGAAGAGGACCTGGACAAGTGCCGACAGGCGGGGGTGGACCTGGTTTTTAATCCTGAACGGGAAGAAATGTACCCGGAGCACTCGCTGACAACGGTGCAGGTGGCGAAATTTACGGATAAGCTTTGCGGGGAATTTCGGCCCGGACATTTTACCGGCGTAACGACGGTCGTGACGAAATTGTTTAATATCGTTATGCCCGATATTGCCTATTTCGGACAGAAAGACGCCCAGCAAGCCCTGGTCATCCGGCGAATGATCCAAGACCTTAATTTTCCCGTCGAACTGCGGATATGCCCGACGGTCCGAAGCGAAAGCGGGCTTGCCTTAAGCTCCAGGAATCGATATTTAAGCGAATCGGAACTCCGACAGGCGGCTTGTCTTTACCAGTCCTTGCAATCAGCCAAACGGCTCATCAACCAGGGAAACAAAGACGGATCAGCGATTATGCAGTCGATGCGAAAGCAGATCGAATTAGCGGGGCCATGCCAAATTCAGTACATCGGTATTGTGGATATGAATACTTTTGACGAGCTAGCGAAGATCGACCGACCGGTCCTGATTGCCCTGGCGGTCAGAATCGGTCCTGCCCGGTTAATTGATAATATTATTTTGGATAGTGAAGGAAATGAAACTATAATATAGAAGTTTCGAGTTTAGTGTTTCGAGTTAAGATGAGGAAATATTGATGTTTTTGAAGTTGATGAAAAGTAAAATTCACCGAGCCACGGTTACCGAAGCCAATTTGAATTACGTCGGCAGTATTACCATCGACCGCGACCTGATGGAAGCCGTAGACTTGCTCCCGAATGAGGCGGTGATGGTCGCGAACCTGAACAATGGAACCCGCCATACGACCTACGCGATCCCCGGTCCGGCGGGCAGTGGAATTATTTGTATCAATGGAGCGGCGGCCCGACTGGTGAACGTAGGGGACATTGTCCTGGTTTTTTCCTTCGCTTATATGACTCCGGAAGAAGCTAGAAACCATAAAGCCAGAGTGGCTATTATCGGCCAGGGCAATACAATCAAAGAAGTTATTACGCATTAGTAGAGACGCATCGCATGCGTCTGGGAGTATTTATGCACCCGACTTTGTTTAATTTAGGACCCATTCCAATCCGATCCTATGGATTAATGATGATGGTCGGATTTCTGGTGGCCCTTCAGTTGGCTTCCCGCCGGGCCCGAAAATGCGGGGCCAATGAAGAAATCGTGGTCAACTTGTGTCTGCTCTCCCTGGTCAGCGGGATCATCGGGGCAAGGATTTTTTATGTCGTTCATAACTGGACCCAATTTGCCGCCGCGTCGAATCCTTTATTCGCAGCCATCAATTTGACCTCGGGCGGACTGGAATTTTACGGCGGATTTCTAGTGGCGGTGGCATCGGTAATTATTTATCTTTGGCTCAAGAAAAAATCGTTACGGTGGTACCTGGATATCATGGCGCCGGCCATTATGATCGGTTTGGGTTTTGGGCGAATCGGATGTTTTTTAAACGGCTGCTGTTGGGGAGCGCCCACACAGTGTCCCCTCGCCATCCGATTTCCTTACGGCAGTCTGGCGTTTGAAGATCAATGGCTCAATACGCACCAAGTCAAAGTACCGGCGCCGTTGATTCTGACCTCTCCAGGCTATACCGGTCTTATCGACCGCGATACGTTGAAGATGACGGATGAGCAATTTCAGAAAGCACTGGCCCAGGCCAATCCGAATGCAAGTGATGGAATTATTCTTGGGATGGTCAACGGCAATCTCAAGGCGTTTAATACGAACCTGGCCGACCTTCGCAAGATGGTCAATGATTTGCACTTAAAAACTCTCCCTGTCCATCCGACCCAGATTTATGCTTCGCTTACCGCCTTTATGATCGCCTGGGTCCTGGGCTTGTATTTCTGGCGGCGGAAACGAGACGGAATGGTCATCGCCCTGCTTTTCGTAATTTATCCGATCAGCCGGATTTTTGAAGAAGCCATCCGGGCAGATAACCCAATCGATACCTTTGGCCTAACGGTTTCCCAGGGCATCAGCGTAGTTTCAATTCCCATCGCCCTCCTGCTGATGCTCCTTTTACGATATCTGCCGGAACAGTCACCTCGGCACATAGCCGAACTGGAGCAAAAAAATGCTCCCACCGTGGCCCGACCGTTGAAAAAATAAAAAATGGCATTAGCGGCCGAAAAATAGTATTATACACTACAAGTGGCCAACTAGCCCCCGATGGCAATCGGGGGTTCTTTCTTGAGATAATGATGGAAAACAAGGAGCGATTAAATGAGTTTATTCTTAGTTTCCGGCGGAGCGGGATTTATCGGTTCGCACTTGGCGGAAGGGTTGATTAATCGAGGAAAAAAAGTTCGGATCATCGACAATTTTGCCACCGGCAAGCGGAAAAATATTCAGCACCTGATGGACAAGATCGAACTGATCGAGGGTGATATCCGAAAACCCGAAGATTGCAAAAAAGCGGTCCAGGGCGTGGCAGTGGTTTTTCATGAAGCCGCCATTCCCAGCGTTCCGAAATCCGTGGAAGATCCGGGCCTGTCCCATCAGTCCAACGTCGATGGAACCTTTAATATGCTGATGGCCGCTCGAGACGCCGGCGTAAAGCGTTTCGTCTATGCCGCCAGCAGTTCCGCGTACGGAGATACGGAAATTTCCCCCAAGTTTGAAAAAATCCTCCCTGGCCCCAAGAGTCCCTACGCGGTGGCCAAGCTGGTGGGTGAATATTATTGCCGATGTTTTTATCAATGCTTTAAGCTCCAGACGATTGCCATTCGTTATTTTAATGTGTTTGGTCCCCGGCAGGACCCGGCCAGTCAATACGCGGCGGCCATCCCGGCCTTTGTGACGGCGATCATGGAAAACCGGCGCCCAACGGTCTACGGCGACGGCGAGCAGTCCAGGGATTTTACGTATATTGAAAATGTGATCGAGGCGAATCTCCTGGCGGCCGCGGCTCCGGAAACACATGGCGAAGTGATCAACGTCGCCTGCGGAGAATCGATCACGGTCAACGCCATTATTAAACGCATCAACGAATTACTCGGCAAAAATGTTCAGCCGATTTATTCCCCATCCCGACCAGGTGATGTAAAACATTCTCTGGCCGATATCACCCTCGCCGGTGAAGTGATCGGTTATCGACCCAAGATTCTTTTCGATAAGGGACTCCAATTGGCCATCGACTGGTACGTCAAAAATGCCTCCTTCTGGAAAAAATAAGAACAACACGTTAAAGGATTTTGCCATGAAGCGTATTTTTACCATCCTGATGCTGAGCGTTTTATTCGGACTTTACGGCTGTGAAAAACGAGAAACCACCAGGAATTATCAATCCACATCCTGGCCTTTGAAAAATCATCAGGGAACCATTCTGGAAACCCCGCATTATCGAATCTATACCACCATCAAGGACAAGGATTTGCACGCCGCCGCCGTCAATCTTGCCGAAGGGCAATATGAGCGTTTTTGCCAGGCATTGATGATCAGGCCGAAAGAAAAAATGACGGTCTATATCTTCTCCGACGTCCAACAGTGGACGGCCTTTACGGAATCGAAATTTGGTCGGCGGGCCCAGGACTACCTGCGGATTCGAAACGGAGGCTATACGGCCAAGAATTTCGCCGCCTTCTATTATATCGGGCGATATTCCACTCTGACGATCCTCGCCCACGAGTTGTTTCACCTGTACGTGAACCTGGCCTCGTGCCCGGAACCGGTCCCGGCGTGGTTGAATGAAGGAATGGCCTGTTATTTTGAAGCCCATGAGTGGAACGGCTTTTCGCCCATCTTTACCCCGAAGAAAAATTTGTTCCGGCGGGAAAATCTCTCCGAGGCCGTGGGCAAAAACAAACTCTTTTCCCTTAAAGATATTCTCGCTACTCATGCCGGCGAGATCAGCAAATTACCCCAGCCAAGAGTGCTGACGTATTACGCCCAATTGTGGGCCATACTGGAATTTCTAAACGATCCAAACTCGGGGCAATACCACGTGAATTTCCAAAACTTGTCAGGTGAATTGGGAACCCGCAAAATGGCCATGCGAGCCAAAGGATACCTGACCACGGTTCGCGAGGATGAAAAGGTAAGCTTCGGCGAAGCCGTTTTCCGGCAGTATATCACGAACGACCTGAAACAGTTTGACACAGACTTTAATAACTACCTGCCGACGCTGATCGGTTGGAAATAGGAATTTATGATTTCTAATTTCTCAAATTGACCGGTTTTGGATTGAACCTTATGCAAAACCACTTTAAAAAGTCATTGCGAGGGCAGCGAAGCAATCTCATTGGAATGTCGTTGGCGTTTGTACGAGATTGCCGCGCCCGCTGCACGGTCTCGCAATGACAATTTTCAACGGGGCCTGAACGGTTACAAGAAATTGAATTAAATCATAAATTAGAAATTCATTATTCTTCCAACGGTGCGATGGTTGGAAAACGATCTACAATCGCCGAATCTACTCCGGGAGTTTTTTCGCCGAGCACTTTGCAGATGGCATCGAGATCGTCGGCCACCTGAATAGGTTTGTTGGCCAAGGTACCCCAGACCTGTTCCGGCGGGGGCGGGACGGCCTTTTTCATGGGGATTCCTGTGTGATAGCTGACTGTGGCATCGGGGTCCTTGAGCAGATGGCCGGTTAGGATGCAGACGACTCTTTCCGAGGGACTGATAATTTGTTCCTTCAGGAGCAAATGCAATCCGGCAATCGAGGCCGCCGAGGCAGGCTCGCAGCCGAAACCAAATCGACCCGCCATCGCCTTATGTTCCAGAATATCTTCATCTGTTACCTGCCGAACCACACCGTTGCAAATTTCCAGAGCACGGAGGGCTTTTTTCAGATTCACAGGCCGACCGATCTCGATCGCGCTGGCGATCGTGTGTGCCCGGATATTCTTCGCGTCGAGCTTTGCATAATAAGCGTTGATCTTCTCATTATCGACCTGCCCCTGATTCCAGCGGATACCTTTATTTTCGACCATATCGTAAAGAGTGTTGGCTCCCGCGGCGTTGATGATGGCCAGGCGGGGGATTTTTTTAATCAACCCCAATTTGTAAAGCTCGTCAAAGGCCTTTCCAAATGCGCTGGAGTTCCCCAAATTTCCACCGGGAACGATAATCCAGTCCGGCACCTGCCAGTCGCAGGCTTCCAGAATGCGATACATAATCGTCTTTTGCCCTTCGAGACGGAAGGGGTTGACCGAGTTCATCAGGTAAAGTCCCAGCCGTTCCGACGCGGAGCGTACCTGTTTGAGGCAGGCGTCAAAATCGCCTTGTATCTGTAAAGTCAAACCGCCGTACTCCAATGCCTGGGATAATTTACCATAAGCGATTTTTCCCGACCCGATGAAAACGATCCCCTGCATCGTGCCGGAAAGGGCGGCAAAAAGGGCCAGCGAGGCCGACGTATTACCGGTCGATGCGCAAGCCACCCGCTTTTTCCCCAGTTTCCGGGCCAACGTAAACGCCGCCGTCATTCCATTATCCTTAAAACTTCCCGACGGGTTTAATCCTTCATATTGGAGAAAGAGTTTTCCTTTTTGATGCCCGATGTAAGACGCCAGGAGATCAGCCCGCTGCAAAATAGTCCTGCCTTCACCGATGGTTACGATATCCTGAACTTCGGCAAATGGCAGAAGCTCACGAAACCGCCACACACCCGAAAAATCATACGGACTGCCCTTGGTCCCCCAGCGATTTTCAAAAAACCGCAAGTGTTTTGGCACGTCGAATTTATCCCAGTGATATTGAACGTCGAGCAATTCCCCGCAGGTGGTGCATGAGAATAATATTTGATCGAGGCTAAAGGTGGCCCGGCAGGAAGGGTTGATACACTGTTGAAAAGCGATTTCAGTTTTTGACACGGCCAAATTCCTTTGTAGAAAAACGAAAAATCAACCAGCAGGATAGTCGGCAAAGGATGGAAAGTCAAGAAAGCAGGTATATAATGGTTGATATGGAAAAAACAATTTATCGGATATTGGACGCGAATTTAAACCGCGGCCGTGAGGGTCTTAGGGTGGTCGAAGAATATCTTCGGTTTGTCCGGGAAGACCGCCGGGGGTCGTGGTTTGTAAAACGTTGGCGGCATCAGTTTCGAGAAATGACGCAGCAATTGGGCCAGGAAAAACTATTATCCGCGCGAGCGGCGATCAGCGATGTGGGGAAGGACCTAGCCAGTCCATCGCAACCAGGCAAACAGAATCCCCAGGCGATTACCTCCGCCGGTCTCAAACGCATCCAGGAAGCCCTGCGGGTAATTGAAGAATATTCCTCCCCCATCGCCCCGACGGTAAGCGACCTGGCCAGCCGAATGAGGTTTGAGATATACCAGTTTGAGAAGGAACTTTTCTTGAGTAGTCCGCGAACAAGATTTGCCCAAATCAAACTGTATTTGCTCATCGGATCAGATTTTTGTCCCATGGAAAAAATCGTTGAACTGGCCGGACCTCTGCTCGACGCTGGCGTGGATTGCCTGCAGTTGAGGGAAAAGAAACTTCCGGACAAAGAAATCTTTCGCCTGTCGGAAAAACTGGCAAAATTATGCCGCGACAAGGAAAAATTGTTCATCGTAAATGATCGCCCGGATATCGCTCTGGCGGTAGCGGCAGATGGTGTGCATATCGGGCAGGAAGATTTGCCCATCGATGCCGTTCGGCAGATTTTAGGCCCCGATCGGATTATCGGGATCAGTACCCATACGATTCCGCAACTGCGCGAGGCCATTGAGAAAAATCCCTCGTATATCGCGATTGGACCGGCCTTTGACACCACAACCAAACCCCATGAGCCGACGGCGGGGCTGGAGTATATTACCGCTGTGATAAGCGAACTGTGTGACGCTGGATTACCCGAAGTGGCCATTGGTGGGATTACCATCGACAATCTGCCAAAATTGATGTCCACCGGTGTGCGACGAGTGGCCGTCTGCAGCGCGATTTTGTCGGCGAAGAACCCACTCCAGGAGACGGAACGTTTTGCCTCGCTGTTGTCTTGCGCCAATCCTCCTGACTGATTTGGAGATACAAGGTCATCATTGATCGAGCAGGACTATCCGGCGTGGGAGGATTCGTACGCGGAGTCTTAAAAACGCGGGCAAGAAAACTTGCCGCAGCCAGCCAAAACTGATAATGTACCTGCAATGATGAAAGGCGATACTAAGCGCGTATACATTTTGGGTATCGAAAGCAGTTGCGATGAAACCTCGGCGGCGGTGGTGGTTGATGGCAGGGAGGTTTTGTCCTGCGTGGTTGCCTCACAAGATGAATTACATGCCAAATTCAAGGGCGTGGTTCCGGAAATTGCTTCGCGGGCCCATCTGGAAAAAATCAATATCATCGTCGGCCAGGCTTTGGAACAGGCCAAACTATCCTTCGATCAAATCGACGCCGTAGCCGCCGTCAATACCCCCGGACTGGTCGGATCGCTTTTGATCGGTTTCACCGCCGGAAAAACCCTCGCCTGGGCCCTCGGCAAACCCCTGCTCGCCATCCATCATGTCCAAGCCCATGCCTACGGCGCGGTCCTGGGTTATCCCGGCGATGCCTTTCCCGCCATAGCGTTTTTAGTCTCAGGTGGTCATACTTCCTTGTACATTTGCAATAATCCCCTCCAAATGCAATCCATCGGCTCGACCCAGGACGACGCCGCCGGCGAAGCCTTCGACAAAGTCGCCTGTATCCTTGATCTGCCCTTCCCAGGCGGACCCATGATTGATAAAATCGCCCGCGAAGGAAACCCCCAAGCCGTTCGCTTCCCCCGCACCTGGCTGGCCAAAGAATCCCTGGACTTTTCGTTCAGCGGTCTGAAAACCGCCGTTTTGTATCACATCCGCGGCACCGACCTTTCCCGCCCCGACAGTTCTCATTTGTCCGCACAGGAAAAATCGAACATCGCCGCCTCATTCCAAGCCGCCGTAGTGGAAGTGCTCGTGGAAAAAGCCATTCACGCCTGCCGGCAATTCGAAATGAAACGTCTGCTGGTCGGCGGCGGAGTAGCCGCCAACAGTTATTTTCGCCGGCAGCTTTCTGATCGAACCCAGCAGGAAAAAATCGAATTGATCCTCGCCAAACCAAAACTATGCACCGACAACGCCGCCATGGTCGCCGGCCTAGCCTATCACAAATTCCAATCCCGCCAATTCGCTAATTTAAGCGAAAACGTAATTTCAACGACATGACCAGTCAATTTGAGTATTTTTTAAACTGGGCGACCAATTTGACCAGTTCGGCGGTGGCGGTGAAGCAATTTTTATGGAAAGGCATCACGAGATAAAACCCGTCCACCTGCTCGGCCAATTCGATGATCAGTTTTTCGGCCAGTTCCATTCCGGCCTTTACCTGCGATTCCGGATCGTCGTATTGAAGGATAAATTCGCAAATTGGGTCGGGAATGACGATCCCCGGAATTTTTCCTGAACGAAGGTAGGCGATCTGTTTTGCCGAGGTTAAGGGGAGAATTCCCGGCAAAATGGGAATGCGAATGTCCTGGGTGGCTTTTTGGATTTGCTCGAATTCCTCGCGAAGGTAAATCGGCTGAGTAAAGACAAATTCCGCCCCGGCTTCGATCTTTCGTTTCAACCACTGGGTTTGACTGACAAGATTCGTCGTCGGGGCATATCCGCACCCCGCGAGGAAATCCACCGGCTGCGGTAACGGTTGACCGTTGAGCAATTCCCCGTTTCGCAATAATTGCAGCAGGCGAAGGAGTTCCACCGAGCTTTTAATATCGTTGATACGCGAGGCCCATCGGTCGAAGGGTCCGACGTGTGGAGGATCGCCGGTTACCGCCAGGACGCCTTTTATCCCCAAATCCGCCGCTCCGAGGAGATACGAATGCAAGTGCAAGGCATTGGTCTGTGTGGCCGATTTGTGAATGATCGCCGGAATGTTGTATCGCTGTTGGAGCAAATAGGCGCAGGCGAGACAATCTCGTCCCAGATGCCCTCCTGGATTGTCGGGAACATCAAAAAAATCGGGTTTGGCATTGGCGATGCACGCTACGGCTTCGACCGTCTGGTGCAACGGTCGGGACAGACTGGCCCGGATTTCCACGGCGACCAGGGGCGTACGCGACTGGGTCAGGCATGACCGAAGAGGATTCTCCTCACGTACGCTTGGGGCAACGGAAAGTGTTTTTTGAGGGGTGGCCGGTTCGAGGGTAAATCGACCGGAGCGTAAAATGGCGGGGCGCGTTTCGAACGTGTCTTTTAGAAGTTTGATATGATCCGGAGAAGTTCCGCAACAACCGCCGAAAATCACTGCTCCGCATTGATACCAGTTCTGGGCTTCGGCCAGGAGTACGGCGGAGGGTAACTCGTAGCGAACCAGTCCGCGTACAACGGTGGCCGTGCCGGCGTTCGGATAGGCCATCAGGGGTAAATTTGTTCGCTCGGCCAGGACGGGTAAAAGTTGACTCAAATCATACGGAGTGACACAATTGATTCCGATGGCATCGACCTGAAACTCACCCGCCAGTTCGATCAGGTTCAGGACCGTCCGGCGGGCATAAGGTTGGCACAGGGCTAATCCGCCCATGGAAAAGAAAATGGGCAATCCGGTTTCATGGGCTTCGGACAGAGCGCCTCTGGCTTCATCCACCGAGGAAAAGGTTTCCAGAAATAAAGCATCCACTCCACCGGCCGCCAAAGTCAACATCTGGTGGTGGTAATATTCCCGCAACTGGTATTCGCTGAAATCTCTGACCGCCAGACCCAAATCCAGCGGTCCGACAGAGCCGGCCACCAGGGCCTTATCCCCGGCCACGGATCGGGCAAGCCGCACCGCCGTTTCATTGATCAGTTCGCACTGCTCCGCCAGACCCGAATGGGCAAGACGCCAGGGGTTGGCGGCAAATGTATTCGTTTCCAGAATCTGGGCTCCCGCATTCAGATAAGATTGGTGCGCCTGTTTGATCAATTCCCGACCACCGGGGTCCAGGCAGAAGGTTTCCGGTAATTCTACCGGGGTCTGCGACAACTGTTGAAGGCAGGTTCCCAGCCCGCCGTCACCGATGATAACTTTTCCAGATTGAAGTAAGTCGGATGCTTTCATAAAAACGATTTTTCCAATTCCATTCGCGGATTGAGTATCTGCTGATAAAGTTTGACGAGTCTGGCCCGATATTCCGATCCACCGCACTTTTGACGCACCAGTTCCCGAGCGTTAGCAATCAGCGTTTGCCGAAGAGCCTCATCGCCGAGCATCTTATAAATCCCGATGCCCGCCGCCCGGCCGGTAACCTTGCCCATATTCCAGAACGTTTCATTGGGACGAAATAATTCCGCCGGTTCCGCGAAGGCAGTGGAAATCACCGGCACGGACCGGCCCATAGCCTCGACCAGAGCGAGGGTTTCACTATATCCTCCGGCGGGTTGAATAACAAGATCGCAGGCCCCGATGACCTGATGCACGTCCCAATCCCTCGCAATATGTAAAATGCGAGGCACAATCGTTTTTAACGCGAAATTCCGGCATTGCTCCATCCGCGGTTCGTCGTTTCCTGCCAGGATAATTCGTATTTTTGGATTGACCCGCTCGTTAATTCCGCACCCCAGAAGGGCCAGGTAATTATCGTTGATCTTTCCTTCCGTGGGAACAAATACCAGGACCGTTCCAGGCTCAAATCCCATTTGCCGACGAAGGGATTCTTTATCAATCGTTTCCGATGGTTTTTCAAAAACGGGATACACACAGTGTACACGCTCCTGGGCCGAAAGCTCCTGGCTCGCCCAGCGGCCGAGACGCTCGGAACCGCAAATTACATGCAGATCAAGGTGGCGATAATTGGATTTCAGCTTAAAGAGAAATTCCTGATTGATCCCGGAATTAAAAAGCATCACCGCCGCCGCGACTTGTTTTCGACTGCCGCGCTGGGCTAGTTTCAGTTGTTCTGTCGCCTGGATATCCCAACAAAGGACAAGATCGGGATCGTTATTTCGCAGGAGCTTGCTAAGATTGCGGGCCGCGGTATATTCGATTTTAAGACGCCGGCCAAGGCGAACCACCGGGCGAAACACACGGTTCTCAACCTGCCGGGCCACTGGTTCTTCCCCGGCGGCTATCGTTTGATCGAAAAGCTCCTCAGGCCATAAATGGTACTGGCTGGCCAATTGACCGGAAACCCACACCGAGGCTTCACCGCCGACAATATGTAAAATTTTCTTTTTCGCCATGATGACTCAATTTATTTTTTGCCGCATCGGTCGCATCCGGGATTTTTCGCAAGACTATTGCTTGATCGAACCCGGCTTTGCCATAAATCGATGGAAATGACCTTGCTGCCGCTAGGCTTGTCTTCATCGTTTGTCAATAAATATCGAATGACCTCATGGGCCTCGATGGCTCCGACCACGACAGGCGTCGTAGGCAAAATGGGAAATTTGCCCGGTGGATTTTGCTCGGCGGCATCGTATGGTCCGAACAGGCATTCCAGGCATGCCCCGGTGCGATTTCGAACGAGCATCACCGTGCCTTCCGTCCCTACGCAACCGCCGTAAATCCAATCTCGACCGATTTGTGTCGCGGCGGTATTTAACATATACCGGCTGGCCAGGTTGTCGGTCGCGTCGACGATCAGGTCCGATTGGTTAATTAAATCGACAACATTTTTTTCGTCGATCCGTATCGGCAAGGCGTGACATTTCACCTGGGAATTGATCTGTAAAAGTTTTTCCGCGGACAAAACGGCTTTGGCCTTGCCCAAATCTTTTTCGTCGTAAAGAATCTGCCGGTGGAGATTGTCAAGTTCCACTTTGTCGCTGTCGCAGAGAAACAATTCGCCCACCCCCGTTCGCGCAAGAATCTGACCGATCGTGCAGCCAAGACCGCCGCAACCGACGATGACCACTTTCGATTTCAACAGCTTTTCCTGCCCCGCCAAGCCGACTTGCGGCACAATAATCTGACGGGCGTATCGCTGAAATATTCCTTCGTTTGATTGTTTCATAATTATTATAAACTTGATTCTGATGTTTTGCGTTCAATAATTGATTATACATGATCACAGGTCAGAAACAAGTAACAGAATCGTCCGGCAAGCTCGCTCCCTGGCAATATGCGGGGTTGATGCTGAGTTATTGGTGTTCAGCCGAATGCGCCTTTTGCTATGTAAATGGCGGCCCGCGGCACACCTTTTGGGCGGATGCTGAAAAAATTGTTGATTGGTGGAGGCAATTGGATTCGCTGGCCAAGCGGAACGGGGGGACTGTCAAAATTCATCTTACCGGCGGAGAAGTGTTCGGAAACTGGCCGCTCCTGATAAAAATTCTTGAGTTGGCGAATAAAGCGGGACTCCCCCCGGTGGAAAAGATCGAAACCAATGCCTCCTGGGCCACGGATTCCGCTTTGGTTCGGCAGCGGCTGACGGAATTGAAAGATTTAGGCGTTACGTTACTGACCACCGATGCCGATATGTTCCACCAGCAGTTCGTGCCGATTAAACACGTAAAACTCCTGGTCGAAACCGCCCAGGAGATTCTCGGCCCGGAATGTATTCGGGTTCGCTGGTGGGACTTTTACAATTTTGCCGTCGAAAATAATCTGGACTTCTCACAAATGGATGAGCATGAGCAGCGGGAAATACAAATGGACGCCCTCCTGAACGGCAGGGAAAGGCTCAACGGCCGGGCCGCCGTTCTGGCGGGAAAACTCATCAAGGGCCATCCACCCTATACTTATTTCGGAGAAAATTGCCAAAAGGGAATTTTAAAAAGCAAGCACGTTCACATCGACCCCCACGGCAATATTTTTCCCGGCACCTGCTGCGGGATCATCCTCGGCAACGCGATCAGCGAAGAAATCGCCGATGTTTACGATTGGCTGAATACCCACGGCCCAAGTGGTCCGGTCATTGCCACACTCGCCGAGAAAGGCCCTGTCGGTTTGATGGAGTTTGCCACACGCTTCGGATTTGAACCGCTATCCCAGGGTTACATCTCAAAATGCCAGCTCTGTTACCACCTGCGGTCAACTCTCTATCAAGCCAACCAATGCCGAAAATGGCTGGGACCAGTCGAATGTTATCCCGTTTGTTTTTGAACGGATATTCAGGAGAGGATTTCGCAAATAAGCCCGCATTTCCCAGATAACTCAGTGCGCCGTTCGCTGGAGCGTATTTGTTTCTCATTTGGTTTCGTCTGCTTGTCGCGTCATGGCAAAGTAAATGACATAGAACCACGAGAGGATACCCGCAACAATCGCCCACAGGATCGAACGATTCCGCTGCCAGGAACATACAACAGCGATTGCCGAACCGAGTCCGATCCCTGTCTGTGTGACCGTGTGCGTTGTCGCGTTGGTGATCTGAGCAATTATCATAGAGTCCTCACTGAACTACTGTTTATATGGTTTCCAGAGAAACACGCTTTCGGGTCTTGCGGGATGCGTCGGGACGCATCGCCTCTATATATTTATAACCAGTCTCTCACATTACTGCAAGGACGGTATTTGATGGCCATGTGCCACGGTCGGCTTGTCCGACCGTGTTCGTTAAGACACGGCGGGGCAAGCCCGCCGTGGCACATTTACATATTATCCAACCGGGTTTTCGCTTAATCTTCCGGCCAGCCTTGTTCGCCGATCAACTTGACGAAGCGGCAACTGATGATCGGCTCTTGCTGAAGTTTATTGCCGATTTTTCGAATCCGAATCAACGTCTGGCATTCCTCCGGTCCCACCGGAATAATTAAGATTCCGCCTTCTTTGAGTTGATCGGATAAGTGTTCAGGGACTTGCGGTGATCCTGCTGTAACGAGAATTCGGTCGAATGGCGACGCATCGGGCCAGCCGATTGTGCCGTCGTCGATTTTGTACCGAATGTTCGTTAAGCCAAGTTGGGTTAAAGTCATTTGGGCTCGCTGCGACAATTCGTCGATTCGTTCAATCGCATAAACCTCCGTGGCCAGTTTCGCCAGGACGGCTGTCTGGTATCCCGAACCCGTGCCGATCTCCAGAATGCGATTCTCCGGCTCTATCTGGAGTTTTTCCGTCATCACCGCCACCATGTACGGCTGGGAAATTGTCTGACCTAAACCGATGGAAACCGCCCGGTCTTCATAGGCGGCTGATTGACTCTCGCCAGGTATGAAGCGTTCGCGGGGTAGTTCCGACATGACCTTAAGAACGCGAGGATCGGTAATATTCCTTGCTCTCAACTGGCGTTCAATCATTTGTCGGCGGGCAGGAGCGAATTTATCGGGCTGCGATTCTCTTAACATATTTAGATTATATCCCTGTGCCTACATTATAGGATAAAACTTTCTTAACACAAAGTAACCCCTCTCGGTCCTTTCTGGCCGCGGGAAGAACACTCCCTTACGGTCGTGCCTCTTAAAGACGCCGCCAGAAAAGACCGAGGAGTTACAACGAAAAATTAGTTCCTGTTGGGTTTATGTGTTTATCATGCTACAATTATCGGTTTACGCTCAGATGAAGTTTTTGGAGTGAACGATGATTGCAGAGGAAGAATTATTGGCTGATTTAACTCCGCCGCAACGGCAGGCGGTTACCCATATAGATGGTCCATTACTCGTGCTGGCCGGAGCGGGCAGCGGTAAGACCCGCGTTATTACCCGGCGAGTGGGATATCTTATCCAGCAAGGCATCAGCCCCGGCGCGATTGTGGCGATAACGTTTACCAATAAAGCGGCTGACGAGATGTCGAGGCGCGTTGGTGAGCTTTTGGAAATGAAGAGTGGCTCCATGCCGATGGTTTCCACCTTCCACAGTTTTTGCGCCCTCATGCTGCGTATCTATGGGACGGCCATCGGACTAGAGACTAATTTTACGATTTTTGATACAGGGGACACCGCCAAACTGATCCGTAACGCCTGCGGGGATACCGGGGCCCTTCCGACGGGTCTCACTCCGGCGAAGATCGGGGAATTTATTTCCAGGGCCAAAATGCAAATGATTAAACCCGAAGAAGTTTCTTCACGACTCGAATTACCGCAGTTCCAAGCCTCGTCGCTGGCCAGGATTTACAAACGATACGAAGAAATGCTCCTGGAAAATAGAGCTTTGGATTTTGACGATCTGTTGTTAAAAGCCTTGGACCTGCTGAATAACGATGCGGCTCGGGAAGTTATTCATCGGCGATATCAATACTTGCTTATTGACGAATACCAGGACACCAATCATGTTCAATATTTACTGGCCAAGCGCCTTTCCGAACATACCCGGAATATCTGTGCCACGGGCGATCCCGATCAGTCGATTTATGGCTGGCGGGGAGCAGAAATCAACAACATCCTGGATTTCGAAAAAGATTTCCCTGATGCCGCCGTGGTGTTTCTGGAAAACAATTATCGTTCCACCGAATACATTCTAACGGCGGCCAATAGCCTGATAAGCAATAACAAACTTCGCAAGGAAAAAAAGCTGCTGGCCGTATTGGAAAAAGGGGTAAAGATACAAATTCATTCCTGTGACGATGAAAACGAAGAGGCCAAGACCCTGGCCGATTTGATCAACCAAGCCCAGAAGCGGGGGAGCAAACTTAAAGATATCGCGGTCATGTGCCGCATAAATTCACTTTTCCGAATCGTGGAGCAGACGCTTCGCACCCGGGAGATTCCCTATCAACTGGCTAGAGGAGTCAGTTTTTTCCAGCGGCGTGAAATCCGCGATATCATGTCGTATCTTCGTGTTTTGGTCAATCCCGCCGATCAGGTTGCCCTGGAGCGGATCGTCAATACCCCGACGCGCGGGATCGGTGCCCAAGCCCAGGCGGCTTTAAAGGACTTTGCCCAACAGAATCAGATTAGCCTCTATCAGGCCATTTTACAGGCAGAAAAGATTATGACCCTGGGAAAATCTCAGACCAACGTTATTCGGTTCGGTGAAATGATGGAGCAGTTTCGCCAACGGCTCACCCCAACGTCGGCCACCGAGGACATCGTCCGGCACGTTACCGATACCAGCGGTCTGCGAACTTACTATAAGCAGATCGCCCAAAAGGAGCATCGCACCGATGAGCTGTCTCCCGAAGCCAATCTCGATGAATTTATCGGTATGGCCCAGAAATTTCACCAGGAACTCCCCGACGGGTCGATGATGGATTTTCTTTCCCAGCAGTCGCTCGTCAGCGATACCGACGCCATTAATAATCAAACGGATTGCGTCACCCTGCTGACCATGCACGCGGCCAAAGGACTGGAATTCGAGCAGGTGATCATCCTGGCTGCGGAAGAGGATATTATCCCGCACATGTTCTGCTCCGGGGACGAACGCAAGATCGAGGAAGAACGCCGGTTGTTTTTCGTGGCCATGACGCGGGCGAAAAAGTTTTTAAATATTTGCTACGCCCATCATCGGGCAACCCGCGGAAGCTACCGCCCGACCGCACCGTCGCGATTTATTAAGGAACTCGATCCGCAAACCGTCGAGGGCCTGGACGTAACCGAACTTTCCAAGCCCGTCCGAACCAACCAGTTTATTATTTCACCCCGAAAACCGGCGGTGGAAGCATCGGTTCCGACACCTGCTAAACCGAGGTGTCAATACCGGCCCGGCCAGCGGGTGTATCATGAAAAATTCGGATACGGGGTCATTCAGGAGATTTATCTCAGCGGAGCCAATTATCTGGGCACGGTCAATTTCCACACCGGGGGTTTGAAAAAATTGGTCCTGAACATCGCCCCCCTGCAAACAGTCAAGACCGATCAGTGATCTTCCGGCGTAAGCAAATCTAAGAACCGGAAAGACCCCTTTAATTCCTGTTTTAAGCTGGTATAATTGTACCAGGAAGAAAAGACGACGAGAAATTTGGAAGGTTAAGGGATGCGATGAAGACCGACCTTTGAGGATTTTGCTATCAAAAGGAAAAGATGAAAAAGCGATTTTGGATTGTAATTGGCTTAATAGCGGGGTCGATGTTATCGGGATGCTCTTCCTCGCCGCAAACGATCAAAGAAAAGCCGGAGGTCAAACGGGGCACTATCGTAATTCCTCCGTACCAGCGCCATCATGATCTCGTCTCTTATCCAGCAAAGACTGAAGGGTTATATAAGGTCCATGTTTTCTCCACCGCCCCCGCTAATTCTACCGCTCCAGCTGTCTCCACCACCCCTGCGAATGTCGAGCCGAACGATTTGCGGGAATTCAAGCAGGATATATCCTTTTATCTTAAATCGCCCGGAGTGGAAGGTGAATACATCACGGTTCAGCGGCAGAAACAGATAGATAAAAAATATAATGAAGAATATTTTTCGGTTTGGCATCGGGATCGCGCAACTGTCGCAAAAAGCAAGGTTCTCGATGTGTTTGAAAAATTCAGCAAGAAGCCGGGGTTTGGGGAAAACATGCGTCCTCATGGTGAGGATTGGATTCTCAAGTTGAAAGACAACGCCAACCTCGGCACCTACCCCAACACCGGGGCAAAAGCGATTACGGTGGTCAATGCCGATTTGCGGGAGCTTCCAACCCAACGGCCTGCTTTCGACGGGGTCGAACATTCCTGGGACGCCTACCCATTCGATAATCTCCAGGTCTCCGCCCTGCCGGCTAATACCCCGATTTTTATCTCACAAACGTCCAAAGACCGATCCTGGGTACTGGCGGAAACACCTTTCGGGGTGGGGTGGATTGCGATTCAGGATATTGCTTATGTCGATAAGAATTTTATTCGTAAATGGGAGATCGGCCAATACGTTGTGCTGACCCGCGATGAACTGCCGATCATCGATCAGGAAGGAAGTTTTCGATTTTACGGGTACATAGGATTTTTATTTCCCAAGGCCGGTGAAAGCAAAGACAACTTTGGCATTCGCTTGGCGGTGGCCGATGAGCGGCGAATCGCCATGATCAAATTGGCGACGATCCGCAAAACCCAGGCCGCGGGTAAACCGCTGCGATTTACTCTCTCCGCCATGGCCCGACTGGGCATGGAAATGATGAATCAGCCTTACGGATGGGGCGGAATGTATCAGAACCGGGATTGTTCTTCCATGATTAAAGATTTGTTTACCCCGTTTGGATTTTGGCTGCCCAGAAATTCTACGGACCAGGCCGCCCGGGGCGGGCAGTATATCGATCTTCGCGAACTCGATCCAGCCGAACGCGAAAACAGAATTTTAAAAGACGGCGTTCCTTTCCTGACGTTAATCAAGGTCAAAGACCCGAATCATATCATGCTTTATCTTGGCAATCACAAAGGCCGAGCCGCCGTTTTCCATAATTTCTGGGGCATCCGGACGAAAAGTTCCGAAGGCGCCGAAGGAAGAGTGATCATCGGTCGGGCGGTGATTACCTCGCTAACCCCCGGAATCGAGCGACCGGATATCGATCCAAAAGGGACGTTGCTATACCGGACGCAGGGGATGACAATCCTGGCTCGTCAGACAACCACAGCCACCACTACGCCAACCACAACCACCACCGCCAAATAGATTCCTGGTTATACCAATGTTGTTGCGGATCGGACGGAAAGCTTCTGCAAGGCGTTCAGAATGTAATCGAGGTCTTCGATAGTGATAAATGGTCCGAAACTGAATCGCGTGGTTCCGCCGTTTTCCAATGTGCCGATAGTCTTATGAGCCAGAGGGGCGCAGTGCAGACCGCTTCGGGTCAGTATCCCAAATTTGGATTCCAAAGCGGCGGAAAGTTCACGGGGAGTATAACCTTCCATTCGCACCGAAAAGACCCCGATGCGATTTGCGCTCTCGCGCGGGCCGAACCAGGTCAGCCCGTCGATCTCGTCCAGACCGGCCATGAATTTCCGGCACAGGGCACGATCCTGCTGGTGGATGTCGGCGACGGTACGGTTAAGAAGATAATCGAGACCGGCGGTTAAACCGGCGATGCCGAGTGCGTTGTGCGAACCGGATTCATACTTGTCGGGAAGGGCCTGCGGTTGAACGGCCTCCTCGCTCCAGCTTCCGGTTCCCCCTTGCTTTAAAGGCCGAAGAATCTTTTCCAAACCCGGCCGGATGTAGAGAAAACCCGTCCCCAGCGCGCCGAGCAGTCCCTTGTGACCAGGTGCCGCCAGGAAATCGATCTGATCTTTTTGAACATCGATCGGCAAGTGGCCGATGGTTTGGGCGGCATCGACCAGGATTAAAAGATCATGTTCGCGAGCGATTTTAGCGATTTGATGAATCGGTTCGACCGTGCCCGTAACATTGCTGCCGTGAAGGATAGCGATGAGTTTGGTGTTGGGCTTGATGGCTCGGCGAATATCGTCGGGATCAACGATCCCATCAAACGCGCATGGAACAAAATCTACTTGCAGACCAATGCGACTTTTCAATTCATTCAACGGCCTCAGGACGGAATTATGGTTCATCCAGATGGTAATCACGTGATCACCGGAATTCAACAGGCCATGAATTGCGAGATTCAAACCGTCCGTGCAGTTAAAGGTCATAATGATATGGTTCGGGTCCGGGGCGCAGATTAACTGAGCGATCTTTTTTCGGCACTCGCCGATCATGCGGCCGGATTCGATAGCTTCCCCGTAGGCCCCCCGACCGGCCGACGCGCCAATACGGGTGGCATAATCTATCATCGCCTGGTAGACCTGGGGCGGTTTAGGAAAACTGGTCGCCGCATTATCCAGATAAATCCGTTTCATCTTTTACTCTCCATCAACATCTTCATTTCATTATTAATGCGAATCGCACACCACTTTTTGCCGCACATGCTGCAATAATCGTTTCCAGGACATTCATCACGTTCTCGAATCTGTTTGGCCTTTTGACCATCGAGGGCAAGACTGAACATGGCGGGCCAATCGAGGGCGGCTCGGGCCTTGCTCATTTTGTCATCGCGATCACGGGCTCCGGGAAGTCCGCGGGCGATATCGGCGGCATGGGCGGCGATTTTGAACGCGATAACTCCGGTTCGCACCGCCTCGCTGTCGGGAAGTCCCAGATGTTCGGTCGGAGTAACATAGCACAGGAAACTGGCTCCATAGTAGGCGGCCAGAGTCGCTCCGATGGCTGCGGAAATATGGTCGTATCCCGCACCGATATCGGTTACAAGCGGACCAAGAACGTAGAAGGGGGCCCCCTTACAAATTTCCTGCTCTAGTTTCATATTGTATTCGATTTGATCGAGCGGAACGTGCCCCGGACCTTCGACGATGACCTGGCATCCCGCTTCCTGCGCCCGCTGGGTAAGTTCTCCGAGCGTTCGCAATTCGCTCAACTGCGCCTGATCGGAAGCGTCAGCCAAGGCTCCGGGGCGAAGACCGTCCCCGAGGCTGAACGTTACATCGTATTCTTTCATAATGGCGCAAATATCGTCGAAATGCTCATAGAGCGGATTCTGACGCTGGTGATACACCATCCATTTAGCCAAAAGCGCCCCGCCCCGTGAAACAATTCCGCAGACGCGCTTAAGCGTCAGCGGCAAATACTCCCGGAGTATTCCGGCATGGATGGTGAAGAAATCCACGCCCTGGGCCGCCTGCTTGGCGATGATGTTTAACATATAATCGACGGTAAGCGATTCCACGTCGCGATCGACGATCATTTCATACATAGGCACCGTGCCGACCGGAACGGGGCTTTCCGCGATGAACATCTGCCGAATCTCGTCGAGATTTCCACCAGTGGAAAGATCCATAACGGCATCGGCTCCGGTTGTAAGGGCAAGTTGGAGCTTGGCCCGCTCATCGTCCAACGAAAAATGCACCGACGAGGCGCCGAGATTGGCGTTAATTTTTGTCGAGACGATTCGTCCGATGGCCATCGGTTTCAGACAGCCTGATAAATGAATTTTATTGGCGGCAATCACCGCCCTTCCCAAAGCCAACTCCCCGGCGAGCAGTTCCGGGGAAACATTCTCAAACCGGGCCGCAGCCTGAATCGTATCGGTAATCTGCCCCTGTTTGGCTGATTCAAGGAGTGTCATTTTGTATTTTCCTGTTAAAAAAATAGTTTCGGGTTTCAGGTTTTTAAACTCGAAACCCAAAACTCGAAACACGAAACATTTTTAAGGGGGAGGCGGGTATCGTCAATAACGTGATACGCGCTTCCCTACGCCGGTATCAACCGGATCAGGTTCCAAGGGTTCCGCCTCTCGGGCGAATCTCAGGCCTTTCGGCCACCCCTAGCGCAATTTCATCCAACAAAACCAATTATAAAAAAATTTAAACAAATGTCAAAGGTTTAACCCAAGAATAGTAGACTAATTCAAATAGATGTGTTAGAATGCTATTTTAATTGGTATGGGCCGCAGGCCCGCAGATGGAAGGCAAGTATAAAGTGCTTTAGGGTTTTAATCCGTAATTTTCGATATTGTAACGTGTGGATGAACGATACAATCATCCTGTCGGAATTAGCGGAAAGGTGAGAATGGACTAAACCATTGCATCGGGTTAATTTGTTCTCCCAACGTCATAAGGATTCGAACTTCAGTGAGTAAAACTAAAAAACCGGGTGAAAACGTAAATTATGATTCAATGAAAATTTGATTCTGCGCTATAAACGTTTAATTTCCAAGTATATCCCGGTGCAAAGATTTAAAGAATCCGCCCAACAAAGTGGCTCGAACCTCTTCCCTCCTGCTTGAACCTGTCAGCCCATGTCGTGCAAAATTTATTTAATTCAAGCGAGGTAACTAAAATGATACTAGCATTGACAGGTTTATTTTCTATTTTTTCCATTTTATTTGTCGTGGTGGGTCTAATTGTAGGTGTGGCGGGAACATATCTTGTTATCTCTTTGAGAAATAAGAAGATACGGAATAATGCGCAGCAGGAAGCCATTTTAATCGCTCAAAAGGCCCGTCAGGAAGCAGAAGAAATCAAAAGAAAAGGTGAGCTGGAATCGAAAGCGGGGTTTGTTCGCCGAAGTGAGCAATTTGAAAAAGAATCAATGGAAATCCGAAACGAGCTGCGGGAAACCGAACGGCGATTAGCCAAACGGGAAGACAACATGGAGCGTAAGCTGGAGGGTCTTTCCGGCAAAGAACGCGCTTTGGAAGCTAATGGTCGGCGATTAGGCGAGCGGGAAAAGGCCATTGCGGTAAAAGAGCGACAGCTAACCGATACGATTACCCAACAGCGTGCTCAACTTTTGAAAATTACTAATATGTCGATGGAAGACGCCAAAAACATGCTCCTGCAGCGGATCGAGAAAGAAGTGGAAAAAGAGGCTGCGGCGCTGATAGAAAAGCGTTACAACGACGCCAAGGAGCAGGCGACCAATAACGCCCGCGAGATTATCGTTACCACCATTCAACGTTATGCCGCGGAACATACCAGCGACTATACAGTTTCCACGGTGGATATCCCCAGTGATGAAATGAAAGGCAGAGTGATCGGTCGGGAAGGCAGAAACATCCGGGCTTTTGAGAAGGCGACGGGAGTGGATGTCATTGTTGATGATACACCCGGAGTGGTGGTGATCAGTTCATTTGACCCGGTCCGGCGTGAAGTGGCCAGAAGATCGCTGGAAAAATTGATTCAAGACGGCCGAATTCATCCTGGACGAATCGAGGAACTTGTGGCCGAGACCGCGAATGAAGTGGACCAGGAAGTGACGGAGATCGGAAAGAAGGCGGCACTGGAAGCCAACGTGCTGAATTTGCATCCGAAGATGTACGAGCTTCTCGGCCGGTTGAATTTTCGAACCAGTTACGGCCAGAATGTTTTAAGGCACAGTATCGAAGTAGCGTATTTGTGCCAGATCATGGCCGACGAACTCGGGTTGGACGGTGGGTTGGCCCGGCGGTGCGGATTGCTTCATGATATCGGCAAGGCCGTCGACCACGAGGTGGAAGGCGGACACCCGCACATCGGAGCGGAGTTGGCCAGGCGTTACAACGAGAAGCCCGAAGTCATCAACGCCGTATCCGGACATCACGGCGACGGAGAAGTTACCTCCATCTTTACCCCGCTGGTGTCGGCTGCCGACGCGATCAGCGCATCGCGACCGGGAGCACGCCGAGAATCCCTCGAACGATACGTTCGGCGGCTTGAGCAGCTCGAAACGATTGCCAATACGTTCCCCGGCGTCAAGCAGTCCTACGCCATCCAGGCGGGCAGAGAAATCAGAGTCATTGTCGATGCCAGTGAGGTCGATGACGGAAATACGATCAAAATGGCCAGGGATATCGCCAAGAAAGTGGAGGAGGAAATGGAATACCCCGGTGAGATCAGGGTAACATTGCTGCGCGAAGTCCGGGCGGTGGAGTACGCCAGATAGAAGATTGGCAGTTGCGGAAATAAGAAGAAAGGTTTTGAATGCTGTTAAATATTTTCTGTATCGGCGATATTGTCGGTCAACCTGGTAGAGCCTTTCTCGCTAATGCCCTGCCGGTTCTGGTAAAATCACATAATATTGATTTTGTAATCGCCAACGCGGAAAATTCGGCGGGGGGTTCCGGATTAACGCCTCAGATTTTTCAGAAACTTTTGCATTACGGTGTGGACGTGGTTACGCTGGGGGACCATTGTTATAAACGATATGAAATCATGCAAACCCTGGAGACGACAGACCGGCTGACTCGGCCTGCCAATTTACCGCCAATGGCAAGCGGAAAACCATTTACTGTGGTCAAGTCACGTTCCGGGGTGGCGGTTGGGGTTGCCACGTTGCTGGGCCGGTTGTACATGAAACCAATGGATTGTCCCTTCCGTGTCGCCGATCAAATTGTAACCGAGATCAGAAAACAGACTCCTGTCGTCGTCATCGAAATGCACGCCGAAGCCACCAGCGAAAAAGTGGCGCTCGGGTGGTACCTGGATGGACGGGTTTCGGTTGTGTTCGGAACGCATACCCATGTTCCGACCGCCGACGCGAGGATTCTACCCAACGGAGCGGCTTATATTACCGACGTAGGGATGACAGGTCCTTACGAATCTGTATTGGGAAGATCAAAAGAAAAAGTGATCCGTTCTCTGATTACGGGCATGCCTAATATCTACAATATCGCGGAAAAAGACGTGCGGGTGGCGGGCATACTCACGACAGTCGATTCCAATACGGGAAAAGCGGTCAAAATCGAACAACTCATCGTCGATGAACCGACCATCGAACACCTGAGAGCCGAATTAAAACTTCAGCAGGTCCATGTCCCGAAAACCAATGTTGAAAATGATTAAATTTTATTTACTCTATCTTTTGTTGCTCGCAGTATAATGGGGAAAATCGTATTTTCGTAAAGGAACGTTACCATTAGAATCGCATTAGTCAATCCAATTTCACGAGCTGGACAGGGATACCACACGATCGGGACGAAAATCCCGCACCTGGGTCTGCAAGTGCTCGCGAATTGCACCCCGTCGGAACATCAGGTTGATATTTACGACGAGATATTTGGAAAAATCAACATAGAAGAGTCGCTGGGTAAGAAGGGTTACGATCTGGTTGGAGTTACCGCCATGACCAGCGGAGCGACCCGGGCCTATGAATTGGCCAAGGCATGCCGCGACCTGAAACTGCCGGTTATTTTCGGTGGAATGCACGCCACGACCTGCCCCGAAGAAGCCCAGCCGTATTTTGATTCGATCGTCCTCGGTGAGGCCGATGAACTCTGGCCTAAAATCCTCAGCGATTTCCAGGCCGGTAAACTGCAAAAAAGATATGTCGCCGACAGATTGCCCGACATTTCCAGCGGGGCCGGAAGGGCCAGGCAGACGGTCGATCCGATCAACGGAAAATACGACGTCGCCTCCCTGCAAACGTCCCGCGGATGCCCGACCGGATGTAAATTCTGCTCGGTAACCAAAGTCAACGGTCCAGTCATCCGACGCCGATCCATCGACGCCGTCCTCGAAGAATGGAACACCGTCAACAAGAGCTTCATTTTCATTGTGGATGATAATTTCTTCGGCCTGTCCAGCAAGCAGGCGGAATGGTCCAAAGAGTTCCTGCGGGAAATCATCAAGCGGGGTAAAAAGCATTACTGGTTCAGCCAGACGACGATCAATATGGGTGATGACAAGGAAGGGCTGGACCTGGCCTACAAAGCCGGATGCCGCGCGATGCTGGTGGGGATTGAAAGTTTCGACGACGAAAATCTTCAGAGTTTCCAAAAACGGCTTAACCGGCAAAATCTGAGCCGTTACAAGGAACTCATCGACGGATTCCATCGATCCGGGATTGCCGTCTTCGGGGCTTTGATCAGCGGATCAGACAACGATGTCCCGGAAAGCATCGGCCAGACGGCCACCACGGCGGTGGAATTGGGAATCGATATCATTCAACTGACCAATCTGACTCCTCTGCCCGGAACCGGCCTGTATGAAGAGTTCAAAAACGAAGGCAGAATCATCGCCAATAACTATCCCGACGACTGGGAAAAATATACATTCACCAATACCGTCTTTCAGCCCAAAAGAATGACACCCCAGCAGCTCGACGAAGCGATGTTCCTCTTCCGGCGGGGTGCCATCGAACGAAGATGGCTTTTGAAGCGAACCATCAAATCGCTTTTCAAAACGCGATCCCTGACCACCGCCCTTTTCGTGCACGGCATGAACAAAGGATTTCTCAATTTAGCCAAAATCCAGGTGGCTCACGACGCTCCGAAGTTCCCGCATCTGAAAAACGTCCCATCCACCGAGTTTCCAGATTGAACTTGCCCCCGATGGAAATCTGGGGGTTTTTAATTCATCGTCAAGATTCCCTTCATTAATCATTGACACCGCCAATATCGTCGTTGATAATGTGTAAAATCATTCAACACTTTTGAGGGCGGAAAACAATGGTGTCAATACACAAATTGGTTTTAGCAGCGGCAACGGTGGCGGTATTGGCGAGTCTTCCCGTTGCAGGCCAAATGACCTCAACGCAATCGGCAGTGGGGCAACGAAAGGTCGAGGTTCTTAAAGCACGGGGAATGATCGGGCCAACCCTGGCCGATTATCTGGTCAAAAATATCGACGACGCCAACAGTAACCTTTACGAAGCTATCATCATCGAACTGGATACTCCGGGCGGGCTTGACGACTCGATGCGACAGATCATCGAATCCATTTTAAAAAGCGAAGTTCCGGTGATAACGTTTGTATCCCCGGAAGGAGCCAGGGCGGCCTCGGCGGGAACGTTCATCGCTTATGCCTCTCACGTCGCCGCCATGGCGCCGGCCACCAATATCGGGGCGGCTCATCCCGTCGAAATGACCGGCGGAGCGGTCGGAGAAAAAATCGTCAATGATTCGGTCGCCTTTATCCGGTCCCTGGCCGAACGGCGAGGCCGAAATGTCGAGTGGGCGGAAAAATCCGTCCGCGAGAGCGCATCGGTTTCCGCCGACCAGGCACTTAAACTTCATATCATCGACCTCGGCGCCAACAGCTTGACCGACCTGCTCACCAAGCTCGACGGCAGAAAAATTATGATCGGCGGACAACCCCGAATCTTACATACCCGCAACAGCGAGGTAGTCTACCGCCAGCCGAATTGGGTCCAAAACTTTTTCCAGGTCCTCGGACATCCGAATATCGCCTACGTCCTGCTCATCCTCGGTATCTGGGGATTATATTTTGAAATGGCGAATCCGGGAATGGTTCTTCCCGGTGTCGTTGGCGGCTTGAGCCTGATTTTGGGGTTACTCGCACTTTCCGTTTTACCGGTGAACCTGGCAGGCGTGCTGCTGATCTTTCTGGCGGTGATCCTATTTACCGCCGATCTGTTTACTCCGACGCATGGAGTGCTGACGGTGGGGGGAATCATCGCTTTTATCTTGGGCTCGTTTCTGCTGTTTCCCGCATCGCCTTATGGAAAAGTCCCCTGGAGCCTGATTATCGCCGGAAGCGGATCGACCGCCGTATTTTTCGGTTTCGTGCTCTGGCTGGTGATCAAGGCCCATCATTCCAAGGGGATCATGGGCGTGGAAAGGATGCCCGGCATGGTCGGGATAGCTCAGTCCGCTCTTAATCCCGCCGGTGTCGTTCATATTCGCGGAGAGCAGTGGTCGGCACAGAGCGTCGAAGGATTGATCGAAGAAGGCAGCACGGTTGAAGTCGTTACCGTCGATGGATTAATTCTCAAGGTACGAAAAATTTCCAAACGCTAATTAATTTAAGGAGATCGCACATGGGTCCACTACTGGCAGTTGGGTTTGTAGTCGTTTTCTTTGCCGTGATTGTTTTCACTTCGATTTTCAAAATCGTCGCCGAATATGAGCGGCTGGTAATTTTTCGTCTTGGCCGATGTATCGGTCAGAAAGGCCCCGGATTGGTGATCATCATCCCGGCCATCGACCGGCCGGTTCGCGTCGATCTGCGCGAGAACTACCTGGAAATTCCCCGCCAGACGACGATTACAAAGGATAACGCCCCGATCAGTATCGATTTTCTGATTTACTGGAAAGTAACGGACGCGGTAAAGTCCGTGGTGGAAGTTTCCAATTTCGCCGGAGCCTTGCAGGGGATCGCAACGACGACGCTCCGAGCCGTGGTCGGCGATATCCCATTGGACGACGTCCTGTCGAAACGTGAACAAATCAACAAAATTCTACGCACAAAAATGGACGAGGTCACAGAGCGCTGGGGTGGAAAAATCACCTCGGTGGAAATCCGAGAAATCCTTCCGCCGAAAGAAGTCCAGGAAGCAATGACAAGACAGATGTCCGCCGAGCGAACCCGACGAGCGGTCGTAACCGAAGCGGAAGGAACCAAGCAAGCCAAGGTCACGGTAGCCGAAGGCGAAAAGTCCGCCGCCATTCTCCAAGCCGAGGGCGGCCGCCAAGCCCAGATCCTTCGCGCCGAGGGTTACGCTCTAGCCCTGGACAAAATTTTCGGCTCCGTCCGCAACGTCGATGAAAAGACCATGGCTCTTCAATATCTCGAAGCCCTAAAACACATCGGTGAAAGCGCTTCGACCAAATTCATATTCCCCATGGAATTTTTCAACCTGGTAAAACCCTTCGCCAACTACGCCGAAAAATCAAACGCGCCGGCGAAAACGGTTTAATTCATTGTCACGGGTTTGACGAGGGCAACCCGGTGATGATCATTTGCTTGTCATACTCAAGACGGAACTTGTATTCGACATTCAAGGCTTTGGACCCGAGGGTTTGGCCGGGAACCTTTACGTCCCATCGGAGAATTCCTTTTTTAGATTCGTCGGTGGTCTTGGGGTTTGCGGAAGCCAGGGTCAGCTTGATATCGGTGCCCCGGGTCGTGGGCAGACGGTCAAACAAACGCATGGCGGCAGGCGCGTTACCGAAATTTTCCAGCGCCAATCGGTAGGTGAAGTCCACCAACCGGTTTCCCCCTTGAACATCTTCTTTGCGTTCCACCAACTCGCGGCTGGCGCGGAGGGAGGGATCGATTCCAAATCCCACGGTGATATTTTCCCCGATGGCCACAGTGGGAATGGCCCCGTTCCCGACAAATTGACCCGCCAAGTACGTGGCGACGGGTCCGGCCAACAGCACGGTTTTGCTTTCATTGGTCAGCGAGGCCTCCTCGTACACATAATTGGTCAGCACCGGGATAGCCATTTTATAAAATTCCGCCTTCATGGGCAACGCGGCGATCTGGATGATCTGCTGGTCGGATCGGCTGGGAAGTGTGGTCCGTCCGGAAAGTTGGTAGGTCACACTCACGCCTTCGTCGACCGGAGCAGGCCGGACAGCGGACTTGGAGAACTTGCCCTCGCTCATCATTTCCAGAACCTGGATGTCTTTGGCCACCACGTTCAGGTCCGCATCAAACCGGTCCTGTGGAGCTCTCTGGACCTGCTGGGTAAACCCTTCCGCTTGTGCGGGCATGTTCATCGCGCGGTTGGAAACCAGCTCCCGTTGTTGCCGGAGCAATTTACTTTTTTGTTCCACAAAAAACTTATCATCCATCGGTCCGCTTGGTCCCATACCACCCGGCATCATCCCAGGGCCATTGGTGCGTGGCGCGATCAATGCAATGGTCAGCGGTTCCAGTTTCGGCGCCTTGGCCGTCAGGGATGGAGTGGCGGTGGAAAGCGTCATGGCCACGTCGCTCCATTCCTCTCCGCTCATCTGCTGGACCGAAGCGTTATACTCTACCGTAACTTCTTTACGTTCCGCATTGGCCCGAATATTGTAGGAGGCAGACCACGATGCGTTGTTTACCAGATATTGGAACTTGAACCGCCCTCCTTTGGACACACTCAAATTCACAAAAACGACCGCTTCACGAACCGATTGGGCATTAGTCCCCGCAACAGTGTCTCGCTGACGCTTCAAAAGCTCGAATTGTTCCTTAAGGTCTCGAATTTCTTGACTCGTTTTAACTTCCTGTTCCTGGACGACTTTTTCACGCTGCTCAAAAATGAATCGTGTCATCTCCTGGATGGCTTTGGGGTTAAAGTCGGCTTTGGAAGCCTGATTGTTGGCTGTGATGGCGATAAAGTTCCCCAATGAGTCAATATATATCCCATTACTTCTTGAAATATCTACTTCTCGATTTTTTGCGTGAATGGCATCCTCTATCTTTCGAATTTGATCATCGAGCTTCCGCACCTCCGCGCGGACGTCCTGCATAACAGGCCGTTCGCGGTATCGGACAGAGCGAATCTCCACCCCATTGGCCGACTCCGCGTAGATGCTGCCAGGGACGATGGACTGTGGTAGTTCGGTAACCACTACCTCCCGTAATCCCACCGGTCCGGACACCTCAACCAGCCGGGTGACCAACGCCTGGCCTCGGTAGACCGTGGCGGCATCGACTGTTCCTTTGACCGAAATCGGCTCCGCCGCAGGAACGGAAAGACACAAAATAAGTAAAATTAGAACACTGGCGGACTGAATCGGTTTCATCACAAATTCTCCTTGTTAAAAAGAATATTTGGGTTTCATTCCGTTTTAAAATTAGACGATCCCGAAGAAAAAAAGTTTCCAAAAAATTAAAAAATCGTGAGTGTTATCGTACAACGTCGAACTATGAATTACAAGCGATTGCATAATCCAATCACAGCTTATGGGTGACACGGGCAAGTATTCTTGCCCGTGTCTTCTTCGTCATGCCAATAAATCCATGCATTCTCGGCGATCACAAGGTAATATAATATACCAAAGAGCCGCGACCGTGAGGGAGTGGGTATTACGCTACCCGGACAAATTACTTGTTAACAGGAGTGCATGAATGAATTATCGGATCGGATCGAACCGAATGGGAATTTTATCGTTGATTTTGGTTGTACTGACGGCGGGGAGTCTGTGGGCTGGACCTCGCGGCGAAACCGCTAAACTGGAAAGCAAAGGAGGCAAAGCCATTTTTGATTATCAACAGATTAAACTCGATAATGGGTTGACGGTTATCACGCTGGAAGATTTTTCCTGCCCCATCGTAGCTGTGCAGGTGTGGTATCACGTCGGATCGAAGGATGAGCAATCCAAACGGCAGGGGTTTGCCCACATGTTCGAGCACATGATGTTTCGCGGCACGGACCGGCTGGGTCCGACCGATCATTTTGGTCTTATCCGTCAAGTGGGCGGATCGACCAATGGATACACCAGTTTCGACCGCACGGTCTATCTTGAAACGCTCCCAGCCGATCAACTCGACCTGGCGCTATGGCTTGAGGCCGAACGAATGGCGTTTCTAAAGATTGATCAAAATGCCTTCGACACCGAGCGAAAAGTGGTGGAAGAAGAACGCCGGATGAAATTGAACGAACCCTACGGCACACTTGTGGAAAATTTGCTGGCCGCGATTTTTAAGGTCCATCCCTATCGCTGGGCCCCGATCGGAAAAATATCGCATCTGCGAGCCTCGTCTGTCCCCGAACTGCGGGATTTCTGGACGCGGTATTATGTGCCGAACAATGCGACGCTGGTGATTGTCGGCGCGGTAACGCACGAGGCGGCCCAGCGGCAAGCCAAAAAATATTTCGGCTGGATTCCTCGATATCCCGATCAGCCGAAAGTGGCGGTCCACGAACCCGATCCGACCGAAAAACGGTCCATCACCATCAAAGAATCCAACGCCCCCGCCCCAGGTGTCGGAGTCGTCTATCGAACGGTTCCGATCAGCGATAAAGATGCCGTGGTTCTCGACCTTTTAGCCGAAATCCTCGGCGGTGGAAACTCCAGCAGGTTATACCGTGAACTGGTGGCCGAAAAACAACTGGCAATGGCCGCCCAAACCGTCTCCTGGTCCCTGGAGCAGGACGGTTTGTTCGGGGCGGGAGCGGTCCTGTCTCCCGTCGGAGCAGACAGCGCCAAAGTTCTTGAAGTCATGGAAAAAAACATCGCACGCCTGCAAACCCAGCCCGTCAGCGAGCGCGAGTTAACAAAAGCAAAAAATAAACTCCTCTACCAGTTGGTAACCCAACGATTGGAGATCGAAAGTAAAGCGAGCGTCCTGGGCACCGCAGCCGTCGATTGTGGTGACATTTCGAGGGTAAACCATGACCTGGAAGATATCCGCAAAGTCACCACCGACGATCTTTTGCGGGTGGCCAAAAAATATTTAGCTCCCGAGCGGTCCCTGGAAGTAACGGTCGAACGAAATATGCTCGGCACTGTCCTCGGCTCGACCAACAAAGAAGAAGCGGCCCCGATAACCGCCAAATCGGAGAAAGTTCCCCCCAAACCGGGTCGGCCAGGTATCGAGCGAAGCAAGAATTTCCCAGACAAACCACCTCTGGCCAAGATTTCCGAAGCAAAAATCACTCCGCAGTTCACACGCAAAACGTTACCGAATGGCCTGAAAGTAATTGTCGTATCAAATCATGAAGTCCCGTTTGTCAGTATGCAGTTGGGACTGCTCGCCGGCGGCTGGACGGAAAATAAACCAGGAACCGCCGCGATGACGATGAAAATGCTGACCAAAGGAACCGCCAAACATACCGAAGGCGCCCTGGCGGAAGAACTCGAAACCTACGCCATCAGCCTTTCCGGCAGCGGCGGAATGGATACCGGCACGATCAACGTCGGCTGTTTAACGGAACACGTCGGCCGGGCTGGAAAACTTTTAGGCGAAGTGGTCCTGTCCCCGAGTTTTCCGGAAATGGAATTCAAAAAATTACGCAAGCAGGTTCTGACATCGCTCGCCGTTTCATCCGCCGAACCCGACTATCTGGCCGACCGTGAATTTCGGCGGCGATTGTATGGAACGCATCCGTATTCCCGCACTGCCACCGGAGAGGTCCGGGACGTGGACGCCCTGACCATTTCGGATTTGAAGGAATGGTGGAACAAATTTGCACGACCAGATATGGCCGTCCTCATTATCGCCGGAGATATCAGCGAAAAAGAAGCGATGACCCTGGCAAAAGACACTCTGGGAACCTGGCAGAGCAAAGGACCGCAACCCGCGAAGGAATTACCGAAAATCCCCAAAGCCGACAAAACACATATCTACCTGGTGGATCGCCCGGGAAGCGTACAGAGTCAGATTCGCGTCGGGCAACTCGGAATCACCCGACAGAACGAAGGATATTTTGTCAGCCGGATCGTCAGCAGCTATTTCGGATGGGACTTTAACAGCCGGCTGAACAAGAGCATTCGCGTTGCGAAGGGATTGACCTATGGCGTTTGGGGCAGCTACGTCGCCCAGCGGTTTGCCGGCGACTTTAAAGTCGGAACGTTCAGCAAAGCGGAATCGACGGGTCGAGCCGTTCAGGCCGTCCTCGATGAAATCAAACGATTAAAAACCCAAGGGCCGACCAAAGAGGAGCTTGAAACCAGCCGGTCGCATTTTCTCGGCAGTTTTATCGGCGAGCGTGAGACCCCCCAGCAGATCGCCGGCGATTTGTGGCTGATTGAATCGCAGGGACTGGCCCGGGATTATCTCGAAAAATTGCTTGCGGGAATAGCGAAAACCAAATCCGCGGATTGTGAGCGTCTGGTGCAAAACACAATCGACTCGGATAAACTGATCGTGGTCGTTGTCGGACAGGCGGACCAAATTAAATCTGACCTGGAAAAAATCGCCCCAGTTACGGTCATCCCAACAGAAAAAAACAAATGAAAGAAAAGATTACAATCACGATAATTCACGAAAAAATTCGCACGGGTCATCGGATCTCAATGTTGGCCTTGTACGATTATCCTTTGGCGGTTTTAGCCGAACAAGCCGGGGTCGATGCGATTATCGTCGGCGATTCGGTGGCGATGAACGTATATGGCTACCCGGATACCCTGCAGGCGGATATGGAAATGATGATTCGCCACACCCAAGCCGTCCGCAGGGGAGCGCCAGATGTCTTCCTGATCGGCGATATGCCCTATATGAGTTATCAGAACGTCGAAACGGCAATACACAACGCCGGTAGATTTATTCGTGAGGGTAACGCGGACGCGGTAAAACTGGAAGGCGGACGCAGTGTGCTCGAAACGGTCCAAGCCCTGGTCAGTGCTTCGATACCCGTGGTCGGGCATTTGGGATTACTCCCGCAATCCGCAGCCCTTGCCGGCGGATTTAAAGCACAAGGCCGAGAAGCCGAATCGGCTATGGATATCGTAGACCAAGCCAAGATTCTGGAACAGGCTGGAATTTGCATGCTGATTTTGGAATGTGTTCCTCCAAATGTATCCGAGACCATTGCAAAACGAACAAGTGTCCCGGTGATCGGCATCGGAAGCGGACCCGCATGCCACGGGCAAGTACAGATCATTTACGATATCCTCGGTCTGTATCCTCGCCCAACGGCGAAATTCGTTCATAAATACGCCGAACTAGCCCCACCGATTATAGACGCCATCAAAACCTATATCAGCGATCTCGACACGGGAAAATATCCCACCCCGGAACATTGCTATCGAATGAAACCGGGCGAAGAAGAGGAATTCCAACGAAGACTGGCATAGCGCCATCTCCGAGACCCGGTGGCGGCCAATTTCGGGCTTTCCTTGAACCGTCTCGACGGTCTACCTTAATTTTCACGCCCCAACCAATTCCAGACTAAGGTCCAGTGCCGGGGCCGAATGCGTCAGGGCTCCGACCGCAATGCGTTCGACGCCTGTACGTCCGACATCCCCAATATTCGACAAATCCACTCCGCCGCTGGCCTCTAAAAGCGGAACCGTACGATTCGATTTATAGTCCGACTGGGCAAACCAGTCATTTCGGGTTTGGACGGCCGTTCGAAGCTGCTGCAAACTCATATTGTCCAACAAGATCACATTCGGCCCACCCTCCAAAGCGTCCGGTAGTTGATCGAGACGGTCGATTTCCACCCAGATCGGAATATTTCGTTTTCGCCGTTTTAAAGCTGTCCTGACCTGCTGAACCATCTGGCCAATCGTCATGTTATTCATGGCGGAAATATGATTATCCTTGATCATCACCCCATCGCACAGGTGCATCCGGTGATTTTTCCCTCCTCCGCATTGCACCCCGTACTTATCCAGCACGCGATACCCCGGAAGCGTTTTTCGCGTATCGGTGATCACGGCGTGAGAGTCAGCCACCGCGGTTACACATTTACCGGTCATCGTGGCAATCCCGCTGATGCGAGAAACGAAATTAAGGAAAATGCGTTCCGCCGTAACGATGTTGGCAACAGAACCGCTGATCTTCACAAGCACCTGCCCCGCTTTGACCCGTGTACCGTCGCGAACCACCACGTCAACAACCATCGTCGGATCGTAATGGCCGGCGATTTGAGCCACCAGCCAGCCCCCGGCGAATATCCCCTCCGAATTGGCCAAAATTCGCGCCTCACCCTGCAACTCCGGATCAACGATCAACCTCGCATCGACCAGGTCCAGACGCGGAGCGTCTTCCTTCACCGCCAGCTTAATCAGCGGTTCCGCCGCGCGATACAACTCCACCGCGGTAAACGTGCAACCCAGCGGCAGCAAATACCGTTGCATCAGCTCGATCAAACTATTCTTGTCGGTCGCAATCGGGGCCAATTTCCATACTCCAAAAACGTTTTAAAGCATATACAAATCATATCCAAAAGCCAAGCAGTTTGTTCCCGCGATTTTTTCCAACCATAGATATACGAGCCGCGACCGTCAGGGAGCGGGTAACTGTTTCCAGAAGCAGGTATATCTATTTCTTTTTCATCATTCGGCTGGGTTTGCGTTTGGCCGGGGTTTTCCGCTGAGACGCCGGAACCGCCAAAGAAATATCCTTCATCGTCTGCCCGCGAACGGTTAGTAATTTGTCCCGAATAATCGCCGCCCGCTCGAATTCCATCGCCTCCGCCGCCTCCAGCATCTCTTTTTCCAGCATCTGAATCAGTTCCACCTGCTCAAATTGGTCTTCCGGAATATGCAGGGCATCGCGTTCGGCTCTGCGGGCCGTAATTTCCGTCTCCAGACCGGCTCGGATTTCTTTTATAATCGTCTTGGGTGTAATATAATTGTCCTGATTATAGCGTTCCTGGGTCGTGCGTCGGCGATTCGTTTCCGCCATCGCGTTTTGCATGGCCGGGGTGATTTTATCGGCGAACAAAATTACTTCCGCGTTGATATTCCGTGCCGTTCGGCCGATCATCTGAATCAGCGAAGTCTCAGACCGCAAGAATCCCTGCTTGTCGGCGTCGAGGATCGCCACCAGCGAAACCTCCGGTAAATCCAACCCTTCTCGCAGCAAATTCACCCCGACGATCACGTCATATTTGCCAAGCCGCAAATCCTTGAGCACCTCGACCCGCTCCAGCGTTTCAACTTCAGAATGCAAATACTCGCAGGAAATACCCGCCTCTTTAAAATACTCGGACAAGTCCTCCGCCAGCTTTTTCGTCAGCGTGGTTACCAGCACGCGCTCGTGCACCGCCACCCGTTTTTTGATTTCCTCCAACAGGTGCGGAACTTGCCCCTGAGCCGGTGCGACGCGAATCTTCGGATCAAGCAATCCCGTCGGCCTGATGATCTGCTCGACCACTTCGCCCTGGCATTTTTCCAACTCGTATGGGCTGGGTGTGGCGGAAACGAAAACCACCTGGCTCCAGAGCTGCTCGAATTCATCGTATCGCAGCGGACGATTATCCAATGCGCTGGGCAGGCGAAAACCATGCTCCACAAGCACTTCCTTCCGATGCCGGTCGCCCGCCCACATGGCGCGAATTTGCGGTAGCGTTACATGCGATTCGTCGATAATCAGCAAAAAATCTTTCGGAAAATAATCGATCAACGTATAGGGCCGACTCCCCGCCGCCCGGCCTGACAGATGCCGCGAGTAATTTTCGATCCCCGAACAATACCCCACCTCCATAATCATTTCCAGGTCATATCGTGTCCGAGCCGACAACCGCTGCGCCTCGAGCAACTTTCCCTGCGATTTTAATTCCTCCAGCCGTTCGTTCAACTCGTCCTCGATCCCCTTGGTCGCACGCGCGATATGGTCTTCGGGAAGCACGTAATGCTTGGCCGGATACAGCACGAGGCTAGGCTGGCGCTTTCGCGTCTCGCCCGTCACCGGATCGATCAAATCGATCATATCAATCTGATCGCCGAAAAATTCCACTCGATACGCATACACGGCATAAGCAGGACAAATCTCCACCGTATCCCCGCGAACGCGGAATTTCCCGCGAAGCAAATCCGTCTCCGACCGCTCATACTGCATCTCAATCAACTGGGCCAGTAAATCGTTCCGCGCCAACCCCTCGCCCCGCGAAACGTTTAAAACCATCGACTTATAATCTTCCGGATCGCCCAAACCGAAAATGCACGACACGCTAGCCACAATGACCACATCCCGCCGACTCAAAAGCGAACTGGTTGCCGCCATCCGCAATCTATCCAAATCATCATTCCGCGAAGCGTCTTTTTCGATATAAATATCTCGCTGCGGAATATACGCCTCCGGCTGATAGTAATCATAATAGCTGACAAAATACTCCACCGCGTCGTTGGGAAAAAATTGCCGAAACTCCTCATAAAGCTGCGCGGCGAGGGTCTTATTATGAGAAATCACCAGCGTAGGCCGATTGACCCTGGCAATAACATTAGCCATAGTAAAAGTCTTCCCAGACCCCGTAACGCCCAGCAGCGTCTGGAATCGCTTTCCCTCCACCAGCCCCGCAGCCAGTTTATCAATCGCCTGCGGTTGATCGCCCTCAGGCTTAAAATCGGATATTAATTCAAATTCATCCATAACAAAATTATACCATCAACCGCAAACCAAATAATAGGGGTTCCCTTCTTCAAGAGGCACGACCGTAAGGGAGTGTTCTTCCCTCGCCGAGCGACAGGTAAGGTCTTCGATGTCATATTTTTTGTAGGGGCGACCCGGTGTGGTCGCCCGTTTCCGATCCACCGTAGAGACGCATTGCATGCGTCTCTGATTTCGGGCAGCTGTCTCTATCCGTTCCCGGCGCCTTTGCTCCCTTTTTTTATTGCAAAATGCAAATTGCAAATATCAAAATACAAAGTTAATATTAAATATTAAAGATGAAAGAGTTGTTTACATTCGTGAACCCCGGCAAGCTTATTGACGGCGATTTGGAATTGGTTCTGATCAAGAAAACACCAGCCGATCCGGTCAAAGGATATGTTCCAGGGTATGAGTTTGAAATGCGACGGCTCGGCAAATCCGCTGCGATTGGAACCATTCGCTTGCGCATTGGTTCTGCTGTCAAGCTCCGCTATCCAGGTCACATCGGATATGAAGTGAAGAAGAGATTTCGCGGGCACAGATACGCAGCCCGAAGCTGTCAACTGATTTTTCCCCTCGCCCGCGATCATGGCTTGGGCTCGGTCTGGCTAACTGTCGATCCAAAAAACGTCCCATCTCAGCGAACCTGTGAAATCGCCGGAGCAACGCATATCGAGACTATACGCATTCCGAAGGATCATGAAATGTATGCCCGAGGTGCGAGATTTTGCCGACGATACCGAATTGACTTGAATAAATAGTCAAATTGACCGGTTTCGTAATTGGAATAATGTAACCTTTTACGTTTAATGGTATTACGCTTTTTTTGTCATTCTCGCGCAAGCGGGAATCCAGTCTTGCGAAAAGCCCCTGGACTCCCGCTTTCGCGGGAGTGACAGAAAAAACCTTGGTCAATTTGAGTTATATAGAAGGAACACTGATTGCACTTTTAAGGGAATTAGCGACATGAAATTAGTTCTTACCCTTTTTTTCATAGTTATTGCCATGAGTCCTGTCTACGCCGATTTCAACTACTCGGATTTTCGCACGGTAGATAATCTTAGCTTGTTTCAGAATGCATCCATATCGGGTTTCAAGCTTCGGCTTACTCCTTCGGCCAAGGATCAGTTTGGGTCGGCTTGGCGCATCGAAAAACAATCGGTCGCCGATGGATTTGAGACGACCTTTCAGTTTCAAATCGCTGATCGCGGTTCGGCCAGCAAACGGACTCCGCCCGGCGGCGTGGGTTTTGCGTTTGTCATTCAAAATAATCGGATCACCGGTCTGACGGGAAATTTTAAGGGATATTACAACCTGCCCAACAGCCTGGCCGTCGAATTCGACACCCTCTGCAACAAAAAGGACGGCGATTCCAACGACAATCACATCAGCGTCCAGACCCGGGGTGAAAATCCCAACAGCACGGACCACGGCTGCTCTCTGGGTCTAACGACCGGCATCCCCGATATGTCGGACGGCAAAATCCACCAGGTAAAAATCGAATATCGCCCCGGCACGATGAAAATCTACTTCGACGGTCTCAAAGACCCCGCCCTGACCGTTCCGCTAAACCTCTCGACAATACTTACGCTCGACCACGGCAAAGCCTGGATCGGTTTTACCGCCGCCACCGGCCCCACCTTTGAAAAACACGACCTTTTAACCTGGTCCTTCAAAAAAATGTCTCCTTTGTTTCCCACCACCCAATCCACCCAAAAAGCGTTCCGGGGAAAAATGATTCTTATCCAACTGGGCGACCCGCTTGAAGATCAGGACCAGATCAAAATCCTACGAACCAACCTAAAAAAATATCCAGCCAGGTGCGGCCTGTTGTTATGGATCGATTCTTTAAACGGTGATCCTGCTTTAGTGGACCAGATGAATGCAGAACTACAAAAGTTCACCGGCCCAAAAGTCGCTCTGGTGGGCGGCGGAAGGTTCAAAGGCGTCTATGGTGAGCTGGCCGGAATTTTATCCTCTTTTGACGAAGTCCTAAAATTTCCCAACGCGGTTATATCGGAAAAACCGCCAAAACTCTCCGCCGCCGAGTGCAAGGTCCGTTCCTCCACGTTACCATCTTCCGCCATCGACCCTGCCAGATTAGCCTATTGGACAGACGCTCCGGTTAGTTCCCAACAAATCTTTTCCGAAGCAAATGTGCTCAACACCGCAAAAACTCCGAGAGAAGCGATAAGAAAAAACGGCTTGGAACTAACTGCAGAACTCACTTCACCGATCGTTTTAAAATCCAAGCTCGGCGAAAAAATCAAACAGGCAGATATCCTTTTAAGCAACCTATCCGACAATCTGCGAAAGTCCATCGCCCCGCGCGACTTCTGGAATTCCCTCGACCGTGCCCGCAGGACAAATGTTTTGCAAAACATCCAGGCAACTCTCGATGATCTTATCCAAAATGCCCATCGAGGGAAAATCGCCATTGCCAAACTTACCTCATTGATCGAATCTTCTCCCGCCATATCCAAATTCATAAAAACCGAAGGCCTCGCCGCGGAAGCATGGCGGGAAGACCCTTTTGTGTACACCTTCAGTTTAAAAAATCCTTCCGATAATCCTCACAGGAACAAAAAAAACGGTCCCCGGCAACGGGTTAAAAATGAACCCTCGCCAAATAGTATAACCCCCAGAAATCGCAACGTCAGAATAGAACTTTATTATGGTCCCAATCTGGAACGCCTGAAGGACACCTCTGAATGGCTTGACTCCGCTATCTTTAATTACCAGAAAATAAAAAACGACTTGGTGAATAGATAAGGGTGTAGTTTCCATTTTACGTTGAAAATTTGAAAAACAGACCCCTTCTCTTTAGGATGTAACTTTCTGAAACAATGGAGGTTACAGGCCCAAAGGAAAGGAGTCCGA
>Ga0265292_1000177_pt1 | contig 118770 bp, 96 predicted proteins | sample Munlanlewell296A_FD_189080 | JGI IMG/M metagenome (GOLD analysis project Ga0265292, IMG submission 189080) | Leachate microbial communities from a municipal landfill in Southern Ontario, Canada - Leachate well 296A | ecosystem: Engineered > Solid waste > Landfill > Unclassified | place: Canada... | reverse complement strand
TCGGATATAACAACGTCTTGGGAAACATCAAATAATTTTCTGGTTAAATATCCCGCTTTTGCCGTGTTAAGCGCCGTATCTGTCAAACCCTTTCTTGAACCGTGTGTAGTGATGAAATATTCAATTGGTGTATGTCCTTCTTTACTTGATGTTGTAATCGGAAATTCTATCGTTTCTCCTTTGCTATTCAAAATCAATCCTTTCATTCCTGCCATTGTGGTTATTTGCCCCAAGGAACCTCTCGCTCCCGATTTCCACATATCATAAACAGGTCCATTTTTATCCAAACTCTCAGATATAAGTTTTTCAACTTTATTTTTTGCATCATGCCATATTTCAATATTTTTTCTGCTTTTTTCTTCTTCAGACAATAGGCCCTCATTGAAATTTGAGGTAACTTCTTCTGAATCTTTTTTTGCCTTTTCAACTATGGTGTACTTCTCTTCAGGAATTTTAATATCATCAATCCCCCACGTGATTCCAGCTAATGTTGCGTATTTAAATCCTAGAGTTTTTATTTTGTCTAATATTGCAGGAATTTTATCGTTATCATATTTGTCCATCAAATCATCAATCAATTTGTGCATTAAGCCTGTATTTATTTCTTCATTAACGAACGGATAATCACTTGGGAGAACACTGTTAAATATTAATCTTCCAACTGTTGTCTCAAAAATTTTACCTTCAAATTTTTCATATTTTTTATTTGTTGTTGGAAGAATTTTTACCTTAGCTCTAAAATCAATTATTTCATAATCATAACCTGTAATTGCTTCGTTTGGACTTGAAAACATTTTTCCCTCTCCTTTTTTGTCCTCAATTATTTTAGTCATCCAAAAACATCCTAATATTATGTCCAACATTTTTGCACTCACAACGGGTCTTCCATTTCCTGGTTTAAGAAGATTTTTGTTTGAAGCCATAAAGTTTTTTGCTTCAAATTGTGCCTCTTTTGACAATGGGATGTGAACGGCCATTTGGTCTCCGTCAAAGTCTGCGTTGAATGCCGTACAAACAAGCGGGTGAACCTGAATAGCATTTCCTTCAATCAAAATAGGTCTAAATGCTTGAATTCCGAGACGGTGAAGAGTTGGGGCTCTGTTTAATAGAACATATTTATCTTTTATTATCTCTTCCAAAATTGCCCAAACATCTGAAATCCCATCATCTATAAGTTTGTTTGCTCCTCTTATGTTATAAGCCAATTCATTTTCAAGAAGTTTTGATATAACAAATGGTCTAAATAATTCCAAGGCCATGTGTTTTGGAATTCCACATTGGTCCAAATTTAATTTAGGCCCTATCACAATCACGCTTCTTCCTGAATAATCAACTCTTTTACCCAAGAGATTCTGCCTGAACAAACCCTGTTTACTCTTTAAGTTATCTGACAAAGATTTTAGAGGTCTTCTTTGAGATTGGCTTGTAGCCATATAAGAGTTGTCTCTTTTTCTTATTGAGTTATCTAACAAAGAGTCAACTGCTTCTTGTAAAATTCTTTTTTCATTTCTCAAAATTACAGAAGGTGCATTTATTTCTTCCAATTTTTTTAATCTATTATTTCTGTTTATTACCCTTCTATACAAATCATTTACATCTGATGTTGCGTGTCTTCCACCGTCAAGAGCAACCATGGGTCTAAGAGCTGGTGGTAATACAGGAATTCTTTTTAGAAACATCCACTCTGGTCTTGTTTTGGATTTTATTAATGATTTTACCAAACTTAATCTTTTTGAAATCCTTTCTCTCTCAAGAGAACCAACTTTGTCTAATTGTTCTTCAAGTTTTTTCTGTAATTCATTAAGATTTGTATTTTTAAAAATTTCGTAAATAACTTCAGCACCTGTCCCTGCTTCAAAGAGAGAGCCGTATCTCAAAGAATATCTGTTATATTCAGTATCATCTAATATCACACCGCTTTGTATACTTTCAATTTCTCTTTTAGTATTTAAATAAATATCTTTTAAACTATCTTTTGATTTTTTGTCTTTAAGAGTTTTTGTTTTTGATTTAAATTCCGAATCCAAATCTTTGAGAATTTGTATTCGTTCTTCTTCGTTTGTGGATACAACTATATAGCCCGCAAAATAAATAACTTTTTCTAAATCAGAAGCTCCCACATCTAAAATTGTTGCCATTTTTGATGGAACCCCTTTCAAAAACCAAATATGCGAAACTGGGGTCGCCAATTCTATGTGCCCCATTCTTTCTCTTCTTACAACAGACCTCGTTATTTCAACTCCACATTTTTCACAAACTATTCCTTTGTATCTTATACCTCTATATTTTCCACAATAACATTCGTAGTCCTTCTCTGGACCAAATATTTTTTCATCAAAAAGTCCATTTTTTTCACTTCTCTGTGTTCTGTAGTTTATCGTTTCTGGTTTTGTTACTTCTCCGTATGACCACTCAAGAATTCTCTCTGGCGAAGCTAATTTAATTCCAACTGTATCAAAATCTGACATGTTTATTATTTTTTTGTTGTTTGAATTTATCATAGTCTTTTGTTTTTTTATTTACCCCGTTAGAAGTTTAATACTAAAGTCGATTTATGTTGAGACAAAGCCGAAAGGCGGATTCATTAACAACACTCTAAACAGGCATTTAATTCTGGCGGACTTCTAACGGGGTTTACCCTGTTAGAAGTTTAATATTGAACACGATTTAATTAAATAATTGAGCCGTTAGGCCCGCCAGAGGCGGGCAGGCAAATTCGTTTTCAAATATTATTGAGATTATTTATTCTTAGTGAACTTCTAATAGGGTCGTCTTCTTGGTTTATTAAATTCCTTCGTACCGCCCTTTAATTCAACATCTAAAGCCAACGCTCTAAGATTATTTAAGAGAACACTAAAAGAAGCCGGTGTATTCATGTATTTAATATCACGACCTTTTATAATAGAGTCAAACGCGCTTGAACGCCCAAGTATATCATCTGACTTAATTGTTAAGACTTCTCTAAGAGTATATGCGGCACCATAGCCGAGTAACGCCCAAACTTCCATCTCTCCAAATCTTTGTCCACCATTCTGAGCCTTTCCTCCTAATGGTTGCTGATTGATCAACGAATAAGGACCAATCGAACGCATGTGAATTTTATCTTCAACCATGTGGTGAAGTTTCATTACATACATATAACCGATAGCTACATCCTGGTCATATTTAACTCCGGTTCTCCCATCATATAATCTAACTTTTCCATTTTCAGGATAACCAGCTTTTTTCAATTCTTCTTTTATTTCTTCATCTTTTGCTCCAATGAAAGGAGGAATTATTGCCTGATAATTTAAAGTTTTCGCAGCTAATCCTAAGTGTAATTCCAATATCTGTCCAAGGTTCATACGAGAAGGAACTCCAAGCGGTGTAAGAATCATATCAACAGGAACTCCATCTTCTGTATATGGCATATCCTCTTCTGGTAACACGGTAGATATAACTCCTTTATTTCCGTGTCTTCCGGCTAATTTATCTCCGACTGAAACATTTCTTAATTGGGCAAGTTCTATATAAATTCTTTTTATTATTCCGGACTCAAGTGAGTCGCCGTTTTCTCTCGAAAATACTTTTATTCTGATTATTCTCCCTCTCTTACCATTTTCCATTCTTAGAGAAGTGTCTTTAACATCTCTAGCTTTTTCGCCAAATATAGACCTCAACAATCTTTCCTCTGGAGTTAATTGTGTTTCGCCTTTTGGTGTAATTTTCCCAACCAAAATATCTCCCGGTCTAACTTCTGCTCCAATTCTAACTATTCCGTCTTCGTCTAGATTTTTTAATTTAAATTCACTTACATTTGGGATATCGTGGGTTGTTATTTCCGGACCCAACTTTGTCTCGCGAACATCAACATAAAATTCTTCTATGTGAATACTTGTAAACTTACTGTCTTTGACTAATTTTTCAGAAATAATTACTGCATCCTCGTAGTTTGACCCAGACCAAGTCATAAAAGCAACTTTAATGTTTTGACCGAGAGCTAATTGCCCGTTATCACTCGTTGATGTGTCAGCCAAAACACTATTTTTCTTTACTTTATCACCAACATTAACATTTGGTCTTTGGTGAAATGCTGTAAAGCCGTTGGTTCTCATGTAATTCACCAATTTATAAACTTTCTTTTTACCTTCATTGTTTTTTATTGCAATTATTTTCGCATCAGCTTGAACAACAACACCTTCCTCTTCAGCTAAAATTATTCTACCCGTGTCTCTTGCGGCTTTTTCTTCCATGCCAGTCGCCACAATAGGAGCTTCCGGAATAATACAAGGTGTTGCTTGTTTCTGCATGTTTGAACCCATCAATGCTCTGTTTGCATCATCGTGTTCTAGGAAAGGAATAAGAGATGTCGCAACAGAAAAAGCTTGTTTCGTACAAACATCTATAAAATTAATTTTATTTTTCTTTATTAAACTAGGTTCTCCGTTAAATCTAACCTCTACTTCATCTGGAATTATAGTCCCGTCATCTCTTGTTGGAGTTGCCGCATGAGCAATAAAATATCCTTCTTCTTCAAACGCGTTTAAATATAAAATTTCATCTGTTATTTTCCCGTTTGATACTTTTGCGTACGGAGTTTCTATCATTCCAAAATCATTTATTCGCGCATATGTTGCTAAACGAAGTATCAACCCAATGTTAGGTCCTTCTGGGGTATGTATTGGACAAAGTCTTCCGTAGTGAGATGGATGAACGTCACGAACCTCAAACCCAGCTCTTTCTCTTGTAAGACCCCCTGGGCCAAGAGCCGAAAGAGTTCTCAAATGTTCAATCTCTTCAAGAATATTTGTCTGTTGCATAAATTGCGACAATTGGTTTGTAGCAAAAAATTCTTTCAATCTTGCCTGTAGTGGTCGTGGACTTATAAATTGAGTTGGGACAGTTGCATCAGTATCTATTGTAGACATCTTATCCTGAATATTTCTTTTCATCTGAGTTAAACCAACTCTTAACTTTTGTTGAAGTATCTCACCTATAAATCTAACCCTTCTTGAACCCAAGTGGTCTATATCATCTGGAACTGCATTTGATGTGTCATTTAATTTTGCTATATGAGAAATTATCGTCGCAATATCGTCTAATGTTATTGTTCTTATTGCAATTGATTTTTTATCAGTACTTTTTCCAAATCTCTGATTAAAACGAAATCTTCCAACTTCTGATATGTCGTATCTCGTCTCGTTAAATATCCCATCAATATATTCCTTCGCGTTATTAACAGAAACAATATCTCCTTCTCTTATTTTTTTATAAATTTCCACATATGCTTCTTCTGGAGTTTTTGCAATGTCTCTTGTTAAACATGTTTCTATATATTTAACTGCTGGGTCATCTCTCTTAAATAATTTTCTTATTTCATCGTCTGTTCTTGCGCCTAAAACTCTTAATAAAGATGTTACTGGAAATTTTCTCTTTCTATCTATGCGAACATAAACAACCCCGACATTATCACTTTCTATTTCAACCCAAACTCCACGAGATGGAATTATTTTTGAGCCAAAATATTGTTTTCCTCTTAATATTTGAGAAGTAAATAGAATTCCGAAGGACCTTATAAGTTGCGGAACGATTACTCTTTCAATTCCATTTATTATAAAAGTCCCATGATTCGTCATTATAGGAAAGTCCGCCAAAAATATTTCTTGTTCTTTAGAAGAACCTAGTGTTTTGTTTGAAAGTTTTACTTTTATAGTTAAAGGAGCGTCAAAATTAAGTTTTTGAGTTTTTGCATAATATTCATCATATTTTGGTTCGCCAAGTTCAAACTTAACAAATTCTAATTCAAATTTTTTGCCAGAATAGTCCTTTATTGGAGAAAATTCTTTGAACAATTCCGCAAGACCAACTCTAATAACCCAATTAAAAGATTTTAATTGGTTCTCCACGAGGTTCGGCAAAGAAGTTAGAGACTTCTTGTGTCTAGAAAAGGTTTTCTTTTGCATAAATTAAATAAAAGACCGCAACACAAAATTGCGCTAAATAATTATTAGATTTTTAGGCTAGTTTTAGTATAATATTAAAAAGTTAGCCCTCTATTAAATATAAAAACCTCGTTCTTGAAAAACTCAATCTTTTCTTAAATACAAGGCAAAAGTATATACGACCTCTTTCGGGTTGTCAATAGTTTTTTATACACCCTGTGGATAACCCAGCACCTATTTCATGTATGAAATAGGTGCTGGGCTGTTTTTTCATCCACCCTATTTAAATACGCTTTGCATTTAATTTAACGGAGCAAGTAATATTTTTATGTTTATTTTCTAGAAACACCAACTTGGATGCTCCGCACCCAAGTTGGTTTTTTGAAGTCTGACTTCAATTTTCACTTGGAAGCTCGGCCTCCAAGTGAGGGTTTAAAAAAAGCAATCAAAATTGCTTTTTCATCCATCCCAGTTAAATATGCTTCGCATTTAACGGGACAAGTAATTAATTTTTTGTGTTTTTAAATAAAATGTTAATTTGTGGACAAATCCAATATTTTGTATATACTTCTATATTGTTACTCCTTCTGAAAAGGAGGATTTTATAAGAATATTACAATATTAGCCCTATTCTCTAGTTTTTGTGTTATGGATGAAAATCTGACACTACTCTTTAAAACCTCTCCCAGAGGTTTTCAAGTATGGATGAAAATCTGACACTACTCTTTAAAACCTCTCCCAGAGGTTTTCAAGTATGGATGAAAATCTGACACTACTCTTTAAAACCTCTCCCAGAGGTTTTAAAGTAAGAATAGAAATATTGTTTTTTATTAATAATTATGATTTTTAAGAAGAAAGAAGTTAAGGAAGATAAAAAAGAGGACAAAAAAACTAAAAATTTATCTAATGAGGAAGTTTCGGATAGTGAAAATGTGGAAAACGAATCTGACTTAAGCGAACTAAAAAGAAAAAGCAAAAAAACTCCGGGTAAAATGGGAAGTCTTATGGGAGAAACAAAAAGTTTCCCTAATAATGGAGATCTCGTTGAAGGCCCAGTTATATCTATAGAAAAATCTAGAGTATATGTTGATATCACACCATACGGAACTGGTATCATTTATGGTAAGGAACTTTTAAACGCAAGAGACATTTTAAGGAATGTTAATATTGGCGACAGCATATCTGCAAAGATAGTGGAAATTGAAAATGAGGAAGGATATATAGAGTTGTCATTAAAAGAAGCGAGACAAGCTTTAATATGGAATGAAGCAAACGACGCTATAAAAAATAGGAAGATATTTGACCTACAAGTTAAGGAAGCTAACAAGGGAGGACTTATGCTTGAATGGAAAGGGATTCAGGGTTTTTTGCCTGCTTCACAGCTTAGTGGAGAACATTATCCAAGAGTTGAAGATGGAGAAAAAGATAAAATTTTATCTGAATTAAGAAATTTGGTTGGGCAAAAGCTTTCTGTTTCAATAATATCTGTATCACCAAAGGAAGGAAAACTAATTTTCTCTGAAAGAACACCAGAACAAGAGGAAAAAGTAAATATGATTGAGAAATATAAGTTAGGAGACGAAATTGAAGGACAAATAACGGGAATTGTTGATTTTGGAGTATTTATAAAGATTGAAGAAGGCCTTGAAGGACTTGTCCACATATCAGAACTTGATTGGGGACTTGTTGAAGACCCTAAAAATCTGTTCAAGGTTGGAGAGATTGTTAGAGCTAAAATTATTGAAATTAAGAGCGACAAGATTTCCCTTTCAATAAAGGCTTTGAAGAAAAATCCTTGGGATAATGCTGAAAAAAAATACGAAAAAGGAAAAGAAGTTGAGGGGGTTGTAATTAAATTTAATAAACACGGAGCGCTTGCAAGTATTGAAGAAGGAATTGCCGGACTGGTTCATATATCTGAATTTGCGTCTGAAGAAGATTTGAGAAAGAAACTTGAATTAGGGAAAAAATACAAATTTACAATTACTCTCTTTGAGCCAAAGGAAAGAAAAATGGCGTTGGCGTTGGTGAACCAAGAAAGCAAGAAAACATAAAAACAAGAAAGCAAGAAAAACCACTTGGCGCTTCGGGCGCCAAGTGGTTTTTGCATTAAAAAAGGTCGCGTTCATCACGCGACCTTAACTTTTTCAAAAGATTGGTAGCAATTTATTAGTAATCGCCATCTCCTCCTTGTGTGGAAGACTTCTTTTCTTCAACATTATTTTCTTCTGGGTTATAAAGAAGAAGAAATTCTCTAAACTCTTTCAAAAATCTTTCTTCCAATAAACCAGAAGAAACAATTTTCTTTCCTAAATCTTCTATCCTATATCTCTCTGATTCTTTCTCTTGTATAAGAGACGCGTAAGATAAAAATTCAGATTCTTTAATTTTATCCTTGCCTTCTTTTACCTTGGTAAGCTTATTCTGAATTTTTTTCTCTGCATCAAAAATTCTCTTTATTTTTTGAAATTCATAAGATATACAGAGAAGAACCAGGTTTCTTAAATCTATCTCGCTAACAAATCTTGAAGTAAAGATGTAATAGAAGTAAGAATCATAACAATCGGGTAAAGATTTTTTGACTCTGTCTGGGAGTTTTTCAATTATTTTTTCAGTTTCTGTTTTTATTAAGATATTAGTTTGATGATAACCAGTCATCCAATCAGCAACATAATAGAGATTTTCTTTTTTCTCTTTTTCCTTTTTTGTTTTTTTCATTTTTTTCATTGTGAGATAAAAAAAAGAATAAGATGCTAAAAGGACAAAAACCACTATGATACAAACATAAACTGTTATTTCAACAGTATTTAAAAATAATTCAGACATTTGTTCCTCCTTGCCTTCCGGCTAGTCTGTTTTGAAAAAAATATTTAATTGCTCAAAGAACTAACTGAGCTGTATGTATTATAGCATAATAGATTATATCTTGTCAAGAACTTGGTAACTTAGTTACCAAGTAGATTTTTTCAAAAACCACATATATACGCCATGGCGTATATATGTGGTTTTTATGATTTCATTAGAAATTAAAAATTAGTAATTAAAAAATTTAATATGAATTTATTTAACTAGTTAAATAAATTCATGGCTTTGTCTTTCCCCTCTACGATTATTGTTTCTAATGCTTCAGAAAGTTTTTTAAAAGTTTTTTTCATCGTCTCATCTTCTTTCTTACTAAACTTCCCTATTATAAAATCCAAAATCTTTTGTTCGCCGATTGGTTTTTTGATTTTTCCACTTGGAGTCACTGGAGAAATTCCAACACGCAAACGGATAAATTCTTTTGTTTTTATTTTTTTAATTATTGATTCAAGACCCCTGTGTCCTGCTGAACCTTTGTTAAAAGAAATTTTAAAAGAGCCACTTGGTAAATCTAAATCATCATGTATAACAATGAGTCCAAGTACATCTTTTTTACTTTTAATAAATTTTGATACACAATCGCCAGATTTATTCATAAATGTTTCGGGTTCAACAAGAATTACAGACGACTTCCCTATTTTCCCCTTAGATAAAAGTCCGTTTGTTCTTTTATCTTTTTCAAATTCATCAAAATTATTTTTGTCAGCAAAATAATCAAGCACAATTCTGCCTGTATTATGCCTCGTATTTAAATATTCTTCGCCCGGATTGCCCAGACCAACAATAATATAGTTCATAGATCTATATTGTAAAACACTGTGAGTAAAAATACAAAATATAAATGTCAAAAATTTTATCTTACGTTCCCGAGAGCAAAATTATGTCTACGACATAATTTTGCTCTTGTATCAAGCCCAACTTAGGAATAAAATGATTGTATCTATGTACACACAAACTGAAAATCTTGATGAAAAAAATTCTCCTGAAAATAAAAAAACTTTCATCAAAGATGTTATCACTGTCGTACTTCTCGTAGCTTTCGTAGTTATACCCATTCGCACGTTTATAGCACAACCTTTCGTTGTATATGGGGCTTCAATGAGTCCAACTTTTGAGAATGGGGATTATTTAATTATTGACCAGGTTTCTTATAAATTTAAAGAACCACGTAGGTTAGATGTAATAATATTCAAATATCCAAACGATACAAGTAAATTTTTTATAAAAAGAATAATAGGACTCCCAAACGAAACTGTTGAAATATTCGGTTCTGATGTCTTTATAAAAAATTCAGAAAATCCGGATGGCTTTAAACTTGGAGAAGCTTATATTCAAAACAGCGGAAATAATAATTTAATCAGAACTCTAGGAGAAAGCGAGTATTTTGTTATGGGCGACAATAGATCGGCTAGTTCTGATTCCAGAATGTGGGGGAATTTAGATAAAAAATTTATAGTTGGAAAAACTTTTTTACAACTTCTTCCGATAACTAGAATCGGATTACTGTTGGGTGTATAAAAGCATTTGTTGTCATCCATTTGGTTTTTAAAAATATTATGGAAACAAAACAAAGCATGTTCAAAACTCAAGAGAAAAAACCGTTTGAGACTGCAATTGCGGTCGCTGATTACTATGGCTTCAAACCCGTTGGGACTATTTATGATAAAAAATCACGAGGAAAAGATTTTGTGTCCAATAACGAACGTGATTTACAACAAAATATTTATATTGAGAGTGGTGCATTAAATAGCGAACACCCGATGTTCTATACAATAAAAGTAGACAGATCGGACGAGAAAGAGTTTTGTCTTAACGTGTTCAACACAAAAAAAAGCGTGGCCGAGGCATTAATAATGCAAACGTCAATGTCTATATTGAATGAATATGGTTATGAAAACATATTTGTAGATATAAATAGTCTTGGAGACAATAAATCATTTGGTTCTTTTGTAAAAGACCTTGGATCATATTACAGAAAAAATATTGATTCAATTTGTTCCCATTGTAAGAATAAAATACACAAAAACCCCTTAAAAATTGTTGAGTGTAAAAATGAAAGATGTGTTTCCTTATTAAATGATGCGCCAAAAGCCATATCTTATCTAAATGATGACCAAATAAGACACTTTAAAGAAATTATAGAATACCTTGAATCAATTGGAGTTCAATATAAAATAAATGACAACCTTATTTATGACGAAATAGAAAATGGTTTGCCAAATATAATATTCCAAATTAAGAAAATCGGTGGTAGTGAAAATGAAGAAATGATTTTAGCTAAAGGAGAAAGATTTGACCATCAATTAAAAAATTCAAAGAGTAGAAAAAGAATTCCATCTGTATATACTTCCTTAGATTTATTAAAAACAAAAAAAGTTCACAAAATCGAACCAACTGGTCATAGTATGGGAAATAAAAAAATTTATTTTGTGCATATCGGGCATGAGGCAAGACTTCAAAGTTTATGCGTGATAGAAAATTTAAGAAAAAGAAATATTCCTATATTTCAATCAATAATTGAAGATGGGCTAATAAAACAAATGTTGGACGCAGAAAGTATTAATGCTTCTTACACAATAATAATGGGAGTTAAAGAAGTCAAAGATAAGTTTGTGATAGTTAGAAATATGGATACGCATGCACAGGAATCAATAAGCATAGAACAATTGCCCATTTATCTTAAACATGTTGTTAAATAATCTTTAATATGATAATCTCTTTGACTGTATGATAAACATAGAAATAAAAGGAAACGAAAACGAAAGCAACGCAAACCTCTTGAGAAGGTTCTCCAAGCGTGTTCGTTCATCTGGCTTAATTAAGAAAGTAAGGTCTCTTAGATATAGAGCTAGAGACGAATCAAGTTTTACAAGAAAAAAACAAGCCTTGCGTTCCCTTAAAAGAAGGGGGGAGATAGAAAAATTAATAAAAATGGGTAAACTACCAGACAATCGTTCAAAAGACAAACAAAACGGAGATGCATAAAGAAGAAAAGTTTAGTATAACAAAAACAATAAAAGGCAATCCAGCTATAAGCAGATTGCCTTTTATTAATTTAAAAAACAAAGTTCTTGGTAAGAACTATAATTTGGGCTTGGTTTTTATAGGAGATAAACTCTCTAAAAAATTAAATAAGGAATACAGAAACAAAGACAAAAAAGCTAACATATTGAGCTTCCCGTTGACTAAAAACGAGGGTGAAATTTTTATAAATATTAAAGAAACAAAAAGACAAAGCAAGGTTTTTGGTAAAAGTTTTGATGATTTTTTAAAATATCTGTTTATCCACGGTTTACTTCATTTGAAAGGATACGAACATAGTAGTAAAATGGAGAGTGAGGAACAAAAAATTTTAAGAAACTTAAAATCAAAAAATAAAGAACTGACTCAATAAAAATTATTTTTGCTTTTTTGTTTTTTAGCTTTCTTGTTTTCTTGTTTTGCCATGTCTCGAAATATAATCACAGGTATAGATATAGGAACATACAATATAAAGGTTATTGTTGCTGAACATGAAAAAGATGATAAAAAATTACCCTCAATAATCGGAGTCGGTTTTTCTGAATCCAGAGGATTGAGGTATGGTTATATAATAAATACTTCTGATGTAATGGCCAGTCTAAAAAAAGCGATTGAACAGGCAGAAAGAACTTCTAAAGTAAAAATAAAAAAAGCTTATGTATCCATGGGTGGCATTAGTTTGGACAGCGTAGTTTCTAGCGGTTCAACAATAATATCTAGAGGAGATAATGAAATAACGGAAACAGATATAGAAAAAGCTGTAGAATCAAGTGAAAATAACATTCCGCAACAGGAAATGGTTAATAAAAAAGTTATACACACAATACCACTCTCGTACAAAATAGATGGAAAAACTGTGCTCGGAAGACCTTTAGGAATGAAAGGAATAAAATTTGAAGTTAATACGCTTTTTGTAACCTGTCTTGAACAACACATGCAAGATTTAGTTCAGGCAATTGAAGAAACAGGGATTGAGGTTGAAGAAATTATTGCCGCGCCCGTCGCAGCAAGTTTGATAGCAATTTCTAGAGCTCAAAAAATTGCTGGTGTTGTTTTGGCAAATATAGGATCTGAAACTGTATCAATAATTATTTATGATAATAATATTCCAATATCAGTTAAAGTATTCCCCATCGGTTCAACCGACATAACTCATGACATTGCTCTCGGATTAAAAATTCCTCTTGAGGAAGCAGAAAAAATAAAATTGGGAGCAATAACTAGAACCGATTATTCTAAAAAGAAGTTAGATGAAATAATAGTGGCTCGTTTGACAGATATATTTGAAATAATTGACTCTCATTTGAAGAAAATCCATAGAAACGGCCTACTTCCTGCAGGAATCGTTATAACTGGCGGTGGTTCAGGCATATCCACAATTGAAGATTTGGCAAAAGCAACATTAAAATTACCATCAAAAATAGCACAAGTTAGATACCCCGGAGATTCAAAAATACAAATAAAAGATTCTTCTTGGTCTGTTGCCTATGGTCTTTGCGTACTTGGATTAACTAATGAGGGAGAGTCGATTGGCATTCGTCTTGCAAAAAATACAAAAAATAGTTTTATGTCTTGGATAAAACAATTTTATCCTTAATGAAAAATGTCCTTAGGGACATTTTTCATCCATCCCAGTTAAATATGCTTCGCATTTAACGGGACAAGTAATTAATTTTTTTTGTTTTTTAAAAAATGTCCCTAAGGACATTTTTCATCCATCCCAGTTAAATATGCTTCGCATTTAACGGGACAAGTAATTAATTTTTTTTATTTTTTAAAAAACGCTTTCTATTTTGAAAATTAGAAAGCGTTTTGTTTTTAAAACATTCCCGAGTTTTTATCAAACTCTTCTAAAAAATGATTGGACTCAGAATTAAATTCTAAATTTGAATTATTTTTGTTTTTCTTTTCAATCTTGTTTTCGGTTTTTATAACATAAACAATAGACGAAAAAAGGCCAAAAAGAATGGTGGGGAGAAAAGAAATTATTGGTAAATATTTTATAAAATACCTATTTTTATTTGCAAAATTTATATAAGAAATAACATATTATAGTGATTTTTGTCAAGTGTTTTTCTTTTTGTCTTTTTATGATACATTTTGAATATAAAATATAGGAAAACTAATTAAACCCTCGGGTAATAAAAATATGACAAAAAAAATTGAGCCAAAAGTAGAAACATTTGCAAGAATAAAGGTTGTTGGGATTGGGGGTTCTGGTAAAAATGCCGTAAACCACATGATAGAATCCAGACTAAATGGAGTTGAGTTCATAGCCGTTAACACAGATACTCAAGATCTTCATTATTCAAAAGCAAAGAAAAAAATTCACATTGGGAAAAATTTAACTAAAGGACTCGGAACTGGAATGAACATCGGCTTAGGACAAAGAGCTGCAGAAGAAACAAAGGAAGAAATGTTGGAAGCGTTGAAAGGGGCTGATATGGTTTTCATCGCTTGTGGTATGGGGGGCGGAACTGGAACTGGAGCAAGCCCGGTTGTTGCAAAAACAGCAAAAGAACTTGGAGCACTAACCGTTGCGGTTGTTACAAAACCATTCTTTTTTGAAGGAGCTCAAAGAATGCGGGCGGCTATTGCCGGGCTAGAAAGCCTTCAGAAAGAAGTTGATGCATTAATCGTAATTCCAAATGACAAACTTCTCACAAGTATAGAAAAAAACACGACTGCTAAAGATGCCTTTAAAATGTGTGATGAAATTTTACATGAAGCCGTTGAAGGAATTGCAGATTTAATTACAACTCCGGGTATTATAAATGTTGATTTTGCAGATATAAGAACAATTATGGAAAACGCCGGTTCAGCACTTATGGGTGTTGGGAAGGCGTCTGGAGACAACAGAGCCGTTGAGGCTGCGAGAGCGGCTATTAATTCCCCATTACTTGATGTATCAATAAATGGTGCAAAGGGAGTCCTTTTTGCGATAGCTGGAGGTGATGACCTAACAATGACTGAAATTCAAGATGCTGCAAAGGTAATAACAGAATCAATTGATGCTGATGCAAAAGTTATATTTGGGGCCATTAAAGACGAGAGATTGAAGAAAAATGAGGTTAAAATTACAGTCATAGCTTCAGGGTTTCCAGAAAATCAAACTACACATGGCGGGAAATCACTCTTTCAGTTTGGAAATATAAAAGAAGCAGGAAAAGTTGATAAGGTGTTCCCCACTCAAGAAACAATGAAGGCAAAAGAAGAAAAGGACGAGAAGAAAAATGACAAGGACTCCGTGAAGAAAATTGAAGAAAAAAAAGAGGAAGATGAGGACGATTGGGGTGCGGTTCCAGCTTTTTTGAGAAGGTCAAAAATTAAATGAAAAAGCTCCAGTGGAGATTTTTCATCTATACTTTAAAACCTCTGGGAGAGGTTTTAAAGAGTCGTGTTAGTTTTTTATCTATAATCAAAACCGCGAAATTATTTTGCGGTTTTATTTTGTGTTATAATTTGTTTAATTATAAATTTATCTGCGTCAATCCGCGTGTATTCTGCGTTGATCTGCGTATTTTATGAAATAAAATGATATATGATTTAATAATAATTGGAGGCGGTCCAGCTGGGTGTGGAGCATCTGTTTATGCTTCAAGAAAAAGATTAAAAACATTATTAATAACCGATTCATTCGGTGGACAAAGTTCTGTTTCAGCAGATATCCAAAATTGGATAGGGACTAAAAATATTTCTGGTATTGATTTAGCAAAAAATCTTGAAGAGCACGTCAAAGAATATGCTGGCGATGTTCTTCAGATAAAAAATGAGAGAGTTCAGAAAATAAAAAATGAAAAAGATGTGTTCGTTGTAGAAACCCTGAATAACAAGTATGAAACTAAAACTATTTTAATTACTTCTGGAAGTAAGAGAAAAAAACTAGATGTGCCAGGAGCTGAAACATTTGAAAACAAAGGAATAACGTATTGTGCAACGTGTGATGGTCCATTGTTTTCAGGAATGGACGTTGTTGTTGTTGGTGGAGGAAATTCAGGATTTGAAACAGCTTCCCAACTTATTGCTTATACAAAAAGTGTGACAATTCTGTATGATGAGGATAGACCAAAAGCAGAAAAAATTATAATAGAAAAAGTTTTAAGTAATGAAAAAGTTAAAAATATATCTTGTTCAAGAATAAAAGAAATCCGCGGTGGGAAATTTGTTGAATCATTAGTTTGCTATCACACAAAAACTGGAGAAGAAACAGAAATTAAAACTCAAGGAATTTTTGTTGAAATAGGAAGTAAACCAAATACAGATTTTGCAAAAGATGTTGTCAAATTAGATGAAAAAAATCATATAATTGTTGATTTTAAAAACCAAAAAACTTCTACCGGTGGAATTTGGTCTGCCGGCGATTGTACTAATGGACTTTATCACCAAAACAATATTGCTGTTGGAGATGCTATAAAGGCACTTGAAGACATATATCTTTATCTTTCAAAAAGATAAAGATAATCTAAAATCTTAAATCTAATATCTAAAATATATTATGTGCGCGTATAGCTCAGCTGGTTAGAGCGCTACATCGACATTGTAGAGGTCTCAGGTTCAAATCCTGATATGCGCACAACTTAAAAAAATAAAAAACACCACAACAAAGTGGTATTTTTTATTTTATGTGATGTGTTAATGTCCTTTCCGCGAACTTATTTTGAAAAAAATTAATAATGAACCAATCGTCCCGCCAATGCCTCGCTTCGCTCGGCGTTCCGCCCTCGTCCGCCTTTTCATACTCATTTTGTCTCACGGAGAAATTCTTGTTTTTTGGAATGGACGGCAGACTCGGGCAAACTTCTTCAAAGAAGAAGTGGCAGAATTCAAAATTCATCGGTGCCTACGGTCATCATGTCATGATAGCATCAATGATTAAAGGCAAAGCATCCTCGGCATTCGCCTCGGGCATATAAATATTTAAGTAATTTTATTACTAACTGATTCCGCTAACTTTGCAAGCATTTCGTATATTTGAGAAGATTCAACACATTTAGGTTCCACGCCATCTGGAAGTGAATTGACTAACATAGGTTTATTTAAAAGTCCATCTTCAAGCATAATAGCAATTCCTATGTCTGTCTTTTTTCTAATTAATCTTCCGAATCCCTGTTTCAAAGCTATGGCGGCAAGTGGTTCATAGTAATCAGCAAAACCATTTTTACCTTTTTTGTCCGCTTCCTCTCTTCGAGCTTTAATCAAAGGCAGATCTGGCATTCGATAAAGAATTTTATATATAAAAAGGGCTCTTAAAGATTCTCCTGGTACATCAACTCCTTGCCATAATGTTTCTGTGCCAATTAGAACTGAATTTATGTCATTCGTAAAATCCCTAATAACTGAGGTGGGTGATTCTCCACGTTTTTGCCTTAAAAGCCAAATATTCTTCTTTGCAAAAGGTTTTACTAACTTCTCATACAATTGATCAATTTGGTCAAAACTTGTACATAAAACCAATGCACCTCCTCTTGATGCAATAATTGCTTTCTCAAGAAACTTCAAACTCTCTTCGAGATGTTTTTCTTTTTTCAAAGTTTTAAAAGATATTCCCTTTGGAAGCAAGAACTTAATTTGTTGTTTGAAATCAAAAGAAGAAAGAAAATGATGGAAAGATCGATGGTCTTTTCCAATAAGGCTGACTCCACAACGACTAGCAAAAAAGTTAAATTTTTTATCAACAGTTAATGTCGCTGAAGTCATTACAACAGATTTAAAATTATTGAACACGAATTCATATAATTTTTCAGCAACCGAAAGTAATGCTGCTTTTATATCAATAGAGAAATTCGTCCTTTCAAGATATCTAACATATGCGGAATCATTACTTGTGATTTTATCTATTGACTTAATTGTTTTTAACAACATACCGGCCTTAATCCCAAGAATTTTTTTCTGTCGTTCGTCTGCCACATTTGAAAAATTTTCTATTGTATTTTTTATTGTTTCTAGGCGACTCTCCACTTGTATTAATGTATCCTTGAGGGACTTTAGATTTTGTTCTGGAATTTCTGGGAAAGATGCATATTGAGAATATTTCTCAAATTTTGGCTTGGCTACCAAATTCGGCAGTATATTTTCAAACATAGTATTTATATCAAGGCGAAGATCACTTTCAGTTGCATAAAATGAATTAGCTAAATTGTTTAAACTGGTACTGTTATGTCTTTTAACTATTGATTCTATAATATCAATTGCCCCTCTTTTTTTACCCTTACCAAATATTTGCTGTAGTAATAATTCAAAACCAGATTTTGTAAGAATATGTTCCCAAGCTGAAGTGGCATCATCTTCAAGATGATGGGCTTCGTCAAATACAATAAACTTTGCTTCTCCTGGGAATACTGTATGTGTAAAACTACTATGTGGTTCGGATAAATCTTCTGAATCTTTATCCACTAAAAGTTCTTCTTCCTTGCCTGGCATTATTCCAGACAAAACTATTGCATGGTTAACAATCGCAAGGTCTGCATCTCTTGCTTGTTCTCGGGCTTTTGCCAAAAAACATTTTTTTTCATCATATAATTCACAGATACCTTTTGTGCACAACTCGTCAGAATTACAAACATCATATTCAATTCGTTTTGGAATGCGTTCTTTGAACCAATAGGGTAATTCATCCCAATCGCCTCGTGTTGTTTCTAATGCCCAGGATGCAAGAAGTAGGCAGGCTAGCTGGCTCGTAAATCCAACATCTGTTTGCCCAAATTGATAAAGAGATCGCTTGGCACTTTCAATAATCACTTCCTCAACCAGTTCTCTAAATTTTGAAAGGCAGACATAATTTTTCTTTCCTTTAAGAACAGCAACTCTAAGATCTTTTTTTATTGTAGCTCGTAAGTGTGGAATTTCTTTAAAAAACAATTGATCTTGCAAGGCCTTAGTGTGAGTAGAAATAATAACTGGGATATTGTTTTTTAATGAAAAAAGAACCGATGGAACCAAATATGCTTTTGATTTGCCGGTTCCCGTTCCTGCTTCTATAACAGTATGGGTCTTTGTATTAAAAGCATTAGCAATTGCTTCTGCCATCTTTTTTTGTTCTGGTCTGTCTTCAGAGTAATCATTAGAAGAAGGGACGCCTGTATGTTGGGGCAGAAAATACTCTCCTATTTTTTCAATCGGAATGCTTTGAGTTGGAAGGGCTAACATCTCTTGTGAAACTGGTTTTCTATAGGGCTCAAAGGGTTTAATAAGAGTGGATACATCGATAATTTCCTCCTGTTTTCCTGTAAGAAAATTTTTCCACCACCAATTTATACAATTTGCTATGTAATTTAAAGCACCTTTTTGTTGAGGAGATTTCTTAGTATATGTTTCTTGAAGTTTTTGAATTATTTTAAATTCAAGCTCACAATCTTCTAGTGCTCGGTGTGGACTCTTGTCTAATTGAAAATACTCCAAAAGAGCATTAACAGAATGTCCGTGTACGCTTGTGGGTAAAACAAAAAAAGAAAACTCCATGGAATCATATTTTTCACCAAACTTAAGTCCGTCTCGTTCAAGTATCGGAAAATCAAAGAAAAATCCATTATGGGAAACGACGGGGTACTCCTTAATAAAAGTTTTTGTTTGTTTAATTACTTCTTCTAATAAGGGTGCATTTTTCACCATTTCTTCTGTTATGCCTGTCAATCGACGAATTGTTTCTGGAATTTCCTCTGTGTATTGAACAAAAGATGAAAAGCGATCAACTATAGAATTATTAGAAATACAAACAGCACCTACTTCAAGAATGGAGGAGTTTTCGCGATCTAGTCCAGTAGTCTCGATGTCTAAAATTACATATTTCATACTATTTTTCGAATTCTTTTCTAGAATTCCAGTGTGCACACCAATTACCTTTCTCCTTTGCGTATTTTTTATTTTATGTGACCCTACGGGGAATCGAACCCCGGTTAACAGATTGAAAACCTGCTGTCCTAACCACTAGACGATAGGGCCGAAACAAAAATTAAAACTGCGCATAAAAATATAACATTTTTTGTCTAAAAAGCAAAAAGTGGTAGTATTAAAATTACGGAGGGTTGGCAGAGTGGTCTAACGCGCCGCACTCGAAATGCGGTTGGGGAGTAATCCCCTCAGAGGTTCAAATCCTCTACCCTCCGCAAAATAAAAATATTTAGTATAATTAAAATATGACAGGAGCATGGTTAAATTTTATAATCGTCGTATTTCTGCAACTTATCTTTTTTATTGCTCATGCATATTACGAGAAAAAACTTGCCGAAATACCTCGTATTCTCGTACGGAGTATCCCCGTTGGAATAGTAGTTGGAGTACTCTTTGACCTCATGGTAGGCAGATTTCTTGGCTTCCATTTTTACGCACTTGGTTTCGGTGCATTCTCTCTATTTCTGAATGGAGTATTCTTATATAGTTTCTTCGTAGCCAATATTCTTCTTATGCAACGAGCACGACTAATGCACTTCTGTGTCGGAGCGATTGCAATAGCAATGTTCTACGAAATCCCGCATTATTTCTTTCGTGTATGGACATGGGAACTTCCGTTGCCACCATACATCGAATTCTTGACTGTGCTTTTGGTTGGTTATGTTGGAGGAGCAATTCTTATGGCAGTATGTTGGCATATCCTTGGGCGCCGATTTTTATTTATAGATGACCTACTCAAAAAATAGCCTTATTTATTAACAAACCAGTTCCAACAGCGAACCAAACCGCCCGCCAGAATTGAATTTAAAAAATTGATTACAAAATCTTATCAATTCTTTTTGAAAGTTCAATATCTTTTTCGGTCACTTTGTTCCCTACATCATGTGTAGATAATTTAACTTTAACTTTATTGTAAGAAAAAATTTCTATATCAGGATGATGATTAAGTTTTTCAGCTAAAGGTACAATTTTACTTACAAAATTTACTGCTTCAACAAAATCGTTAAAAGTAAAAGTTTTACTTAATATATCTTGATTATTAATCCATTTATTTGAATATATTGTTTCCATTATTTTATATTTAAAAGTTTACATTAAAAATGACTTTTTTGAAAACAAATAAAATTTGGATTTTATAATTAAAAATGTAGAATGAAAGCATGAAAATATTAAGTATTGAAACATCGTGTGACGAAACCGCCGTTGCGGTTATTGAATGTAGCGGTGAATTTGAAAATCCGAGTTTTAAAATACTTGGTAATTCTTTATTGTCTCAAATTGAAATACACAAAGAATATGGTGGTGTATTCCCTTCTCTCGCGAAACGAGAACATGCAAAAAATCTAGTTCCACTTTTAGAAAACACACTTAAACAATCTTCTCTTTACTTGGAGGCTCACTTAGAGGCTCACTTGGAGGCTCGGCCTCCAAGTAAAATGAGTAATAAAAAAATAAAAGAAATTGAAAAAATTTTAGAAAGAGAGCATGGCCTTTTTGAAAAATTAAAAGAATTATTATCAAAAATCGAAATTCCAGAAATAAATGCCGTAGCAGTGACATACGGTCCAGGACTTGAACCAGCACTTTGGGTTGGACTTAATTTTGCAAAAGCACTTTCATCTGTTTGGAATAAACCACTTATTCCAATAAATCATATGGAGGGACACATTTTTTCAGTGCTTATGCACAGAAAAAATGAATTTCAAATTTCTAATTTCCAATTTCCAATGATTGCACTTTTAATAAGTGGTGGGCATACGGAATTAATTTTGATTAAAGATTGGTTAAATTATGAAATTATAGGACAAACACGAGATGACGCCGTTGGTGAAGCTTTTGATAAAGTTGCAAGAATGCTTGGACTCCCCTATCCTGGTGGGCCCCACATTTCGACTTTAGCCGAAATGTCGCGGAAAGAATATCTGCGTTCATCTGCATCAAATCTGCGTAAATCTGCGTTTCAACTGCCGAGGCCAATGATAAATTCAGATGATTTTGATTTTTCATTTTCGGGATTAAAAACTTCCGTACTTTATAAAATAAAAAAATTACCAAAAATAACAGATGGGATTAAAAAAGAAATTGCGAGAGAATTTGAAGATGCGGTTGTTGATGTCCTTATTTCAAAAACAAAAAAAGCATTGCAAAAATACAATGCTAAAACTTTGATAATTGGTGGCGGGGTTGTAGCTAATAAACAAATTCGTCTTGCCTTCTCCAACTTGGTGTCTAAGACACCAAGTGATGAGAAAATACAATTACTGTTACCAGAAAGTTCCCTTTCAACAGATAATGCGGTTATGATAGGAATTGCCGGATATTTTAGATTTTTAAAAGAAAAAAAATCTCCAAATGATTTTAAAAATCTCTCAGCACAAGGAAATTTAAGATTATAAAATAAATTAATTTTTGGTTATGTTATTCTTAATATTTGTTTTAATACCTATTCCCTTATTCTCACGAATAAGAGAATAGATTAGATTGTAGAAAAAACAAAAAAATATTAAAGGAGAGATAAAAGGTGTTTAATGAAAAGATTGTTTTTGTCAGTTAAATAATAATATTGCTCCAAACCCACTTGTTCACTATCAATCATTCCAATTGCTTTTAAAACCTGCAAATGTCTGGAGGTAGATTTAAAAGATAATTTAATATTTTCAGAAATATTGTTAACTCTCGCTCTATTTTCTTTATATAAAAAATGAATAATAGCAACTCTTCTTCTGTTAGCCAATGCTTTATAACTTTTTTCTATTTCTTGATATTTCATAAATTTAATTTCAAAACTTAATTTTAATAATAGTTTATATCTATTGTTTTAATGCAAAAATTATACCACTATTCTCTTATTCGTGCGAATAAGAGAATGGAATGAAATAAAAAAGCCCACAATTCATTAGAATTGCGAGCTGAAGGAAATTTGAAGTTATGAGAGATTTATTCTTTAGCAAAAGATTTGAGTAAAAAATTTTGACATTTTTTTATGAGATGTTCCGAAAAAAGAATATTCGATGGTAATTCTGTAATAAAAATATCATCTTGAGACTTTTTGATAGATTCAAAATGAATATAACTTAAATACCAGTCGTGTACATCTCCAGACATTTTTAATAAACGAATAACAAAGCTGTCACCTTTTTCCCAAGGAAAAGGCCTTATCCTTATGTACAAGTCTACTGTAGCATTTTCGCCCAATGGGTATTCGTTCAATATCTCTGCACTAAATCCTTCAATAAGTTGGATTTTGATCTCCCCAAGAAGATTAAAAATTGCTCGGTTTATAAAGAAAACTACCGAACACATTGCAAAATCCAAACCATGAATTTCTCTGTGTTTGAGAAAACCAGAGGCGGTTTTTTCTTTTTTTCTATTACTCATTTTAGTTACCTCCTCGACCTTGTGTCGATTTGATTTTTTTGAAATCCACCTACCCTTGCGATAAGTTGGTTTTTTATTAAAGAACTTAGTGTTCTTTTCTATATTGTATTATATAGATATTTTATAAAATGTCAAGCACAGAAATTTATTCAAAAATAAGCTTAAAAATGTTAGAATTTAGAGGATGAATCCCCACACTAATCTTAATTTCGTTTAAAACAGATTAGTCTATAAAATAAATTAGGGTGGTAGATTTTGAGATATATAAAGAAACAAATAAGGTCAATATTATTAAAATTAAGATTAGTGTAGGGATGAATGATAAGTTTTTAAAACCATACGAACCGAAAGAAACTGAAGAAAACATATACAAACTTTGGGAAAAAAGTGGTTTTTTTCAGCCAAAATCTGAAAGTAAAGAAACTTTCAGCATTGTTCTTCCCCCACCCAACGTCACGGGCAATCTTCACACTGGACACGCGATAATGCTCGCAATTGAAGATATTATGGTCCGTTATAATAGGATGCTCGGCAAAAAAACTTTATGGGTGCCAGGAACTGACCACGCAGCAATTGCGACCCAATCAAGGGTAGAAAAAGAAATTTATAAGAAAGAAAAAAAGAACAGACACGACTTAGGTCGTGAAGAATTTTTAAAAAGAGTAAATGAATACGCAAAAAACAGCCACGACACAATAATAAATCAAACAAAAAAAATGGGAGCTTCTCTTGATTGGTCTCGTGAGGCCTTCACTCTTGATGAAAAAAGAAATTTAGCAGTTCGCACGGCGTTTAAGCAAATGTATGATGCGGGTTTAATTTATCGCGGATATAGAATTGTTAATTGGTGTCCAAAATGTCAATCAACTCTTTCAGATGATGAGACGAGCCACGAGGAACAAAAAGCAAAATTTTATACATTCAAATATTCTGCTGACTTCCCTATTTATATCTCAACAACTCGTCCAGAAACAAAACTCGGCGATACGGCCGTTGCTGTAAATCCAGATGACAAAAGATATAAAAAATATATTGGAAAAGAATTTGAAATTAAAAAATTTGCTGGCGGACCTGATTTAAAAATAAAAATAATTGTAGATGAAAATATAGATTCAGAATTTGGTACAGGTGCAGTTGGAATAACTCCAGCACATAGTCATATAGATTATGAAATTGCACAAAAAAATAATCTGCAAATCATTAAAGTAATTGACGAACATGCAAAAATTACAAATGAAGCCGGGACAGAATACTCTGGATTAAAAATAAAAGAAGCAAGAGAAAAAGTTGTAGAATATTTAAAAAAGAATGGGTTGTTAGAAAAAGAAGAGGAAATAAATAACAACTTATCAATTTGTTATAGATGTAATTCTCCAATTGAACCATTGCCATCGCAACAATGGTTTGTTGATGTAAATAAAAAATTTAGATTAAAAAACAGCAAACTGAAAGGATTAAAAACGGGGCAAGAAGTTTCTTTAAAAGAAATAATGAAAAACGCTGTTGAATCTAAGCAGATTGAAATAATTCCTGACAGATTTGAAAAAGTTTATTACCACTGGATAGATAATTTACGCGACTGGTGTATTTCAAGACAAATCTGGTATGGACATCAAATCCCAGTATGGTACACAACGCGGACTAAAAATGCGGACTTAACGCGGACTGATGCGGAAAAAGAAAAAATTTATGTTGACGTTGAAGCGCCAAAAGATATTGAAAATTGGGAGCAAGACCCGGACACTTTGGATACTTGGTTTTCTTCGGGACTTTGGACGTTTTCAACGCTCGGTTGGCCAGAAGAAACCGTTGATTTAAAAACATTTCATCCAACAAGTGTTCTTGAAACTGGTTATGATATTTTATTCTTTTGGGTAGCAAGAATGATTTTGATGTCTGGATTTTTACTTGAGGATGTTCCTTTTAAAAAAGTTTATTTACACGGGCTTGTTCGTGATGAAAAAGGAAGAAAAATGAGTAAATCTCTTGATAATGCAATAGACCCTATTGAAGCAATAAATAAATATGGGGCAGATGCATTAAGAATGGCTATGATTGTTGGGGTTGGCCCTGGAAACGACACTGTCATAACCGACGAAAAAATAAAGGCATATAAACACTTTGCAAATAAGATTTGGAATGCTACACGATTTGTTTTAGAAAATCTGTCGGAAAATTTTGATTATGAAAATAAACCAGACATATGGGATGAAAACGAACAATTTCTCCTAAACTTTGAAGAAATTTCAAAAGATATAACTAAAGACATGAATGATTTTAAGTTTTATTTAGCAGGAGAAAAACTTTATCATTATTTCTGGCATAGATTTGCAGATGTAATAATTGAGGAAAGTAAAAATAAGATTAAAAGTTCTGACGAAAAAGAAAAATTATCTTCTCAATGGACTTTAATCCATATTTTGAAAGAAAGTTTAAAAATGCTCCATCCTTTTATGCCGTTTATTACGGAAGAAATTTGGCAAAATATCAAGAATAAAAATGACAAAGAGTTTTTAATGATTGAAAAATGGCCCGCAGAACAAGAAAGCAAGAAAATATAAAATCAATAAAACAAATATGAAAATTGAAACAATAATAATAGCCTTGGCCGTAGGAATACTCCCTGCCCTATTTTGGCTTTGGTTTTGGCTTCGTGAGGACAAAAAAAGACCAGAACCACATGGTTTGATAACCATGACCTTCCTTGGCGGTTTTATTGCTGTTTTGTTGGCACTGTTTATTGAAAATGTTATTGATACCTCTCTTTATATATCAAATATTATAACTAGTCTGGGTTTTGTGGTTGAAAAAATAATAAAATTTTTTAAGGAAAATTATTTTTTGGATTATATTTTATTTAGATCTTCAGTAATTATTGTACTGTGGTCAGCTGTTGAGGAAATAATAAAATATCTTGCATCTTATATAACTGCGTTGAGAAGAAGAGAAATGGATGAACCTGTAGATGCAATGATTTATTTAATGACAACGGCTTTGGGGTTTGCGGCATTTGAAAATGTTCTTTTTTTAATTTCTGAAAATAGTATTTTGAGTAGCATTATTAGCGGAAATATGAGATTTATAGGGGCAACTGTTTTGCATACTCTCACCTCTGGAATTGTTGGCTTGTTTATAGGTTTATCTTTTTATAAAAACCCACTAAAAAAGAAGCTGTATTTATTTGTTGGACTTATCCTATCAATAGCATTGCACTCTGTTTTTAATTTACTTATAATTAATAGTAACGACGAGAGCATATTTTCAATATTCGGGTTAGTTTGGTTTGCAATTATTATATTAATTTTACTTTTTGAAAAAGTAAAAAGAATAAAAAAATAAATTTAATAATTTATAAGCTAAAAAATTATATTATGAAAAAAAGAGGATCATTTTTTGAAAGATTAACAGGAACTATTAATGTTGAGGATGTTGATGAAAAAGAATCAGAAAAAGAAACCGAGAAAAATTGGGTTGAGGATAAGGAGGAGTACGAACTAGCCGTTGATGTTTATAACAGACGAGAGGAAATAATAATTCAAACAATGGTTGCCGGAGTAAGGCCTGATGATTTAGATATATCAATAACAAGAGAAGTTGTAACGATAAGAGGTGAGAGAATGCAACCAGAGGATGTTGCTGACGAGGATTATTATCATAAAGAATTATATTGGGGTGCTTTTTCAAGAACAATTCTATTGCCGGCAGAAATAGAAGTTGAGGAGTCAGAAGCTAGTGAAAACTACGGGTTATTAACAATCAGGTTGCCAAAAATAGACAAGGGTAGACAAACTAAATTGAAAGTTAAGACTAAAAATTAAATTTTAAAAATTAAAAAATACTGATAAAAGTCAGTATTTTTTTGTTGTGCAGTATTCTTGAATTAGTCCCAAACCCTCTTTCGCTAAAGCTACAGACGGGCACGGCGTATTTCGTCCCGCCACGGCGGGGCGAGGAATTCCCCCCTGCTTGCCCGTCCGAAGCCAAGAGGCGAAGGAGGGCGAAAATTCGGAAAGGTGGTGGCTCATACTGAGCGAAGTCGAAGTGAGCCGCACCGCTGACAATTTTCTCCCTGCGGGAGATCTCCCGAAGGGATGACAGGTTTTTCTTTGGCGGCATTTATATTAAATCAGAATAAAGGTCGAAGTACAATTATTAAAACTATGACTTTCCACCAACTGAAGCCAGATATTATGAGTAACGAAATGGCTATGGCGAGGGCAATAATACGAAGTGCAAGAGCGGTTTGGGGATTGTTCTCTTTCCACCTACCCCACCACATATGCGGGTGGTCATCAATATGACAATTCTTACAAAGAGTAATCAGGTTGCTCATGTCATTAGAGCCACCCATAGACAACGGGGTTTGGTGGTGGGCGTGGAGTTGGATATTTCTGGCACCGCACTTCTTACACTGCCATTCGTCTCTGCGATAAACCACCTTTCTCAATTCGTCCCAATTCTCCGGATAATCCTCCCTCGGAAATAAAAATCGGCGATATGGAAACATTATTTATTCACAACAAGACAACCGGCCATTTTATCGTGAAGGCCCTGTTTTCTTGCAGTAAAAGCAATCATAAAATATCCTATACCGAGAATAAACCCGGAAAGGAATTGTCCGAAAAAACGACCCGATGCCTTTCCGAAAGATACACGCTTGCCAGACAAATCAGTAACTATTATTCCAAGAGCCATTTTGCCGAGAGTTGCTTGTTTAGAAGAACTTTCCATAACTGCTTGGTAAATCCAAACAAACAGAAAACTCAAAATGAAACTAAGAATATAGTCCTCGGCAAATCCAGCAAACTCAGCTTTGCCAGTGAGAACATCGTAGGGAACTCCGAATATAAAACCAATGATAAAGCCAGCAATAGACACGATAAACATGTCAATAATAAAAGCGGCAAATCTTTTCCAAAAGCCAGCGTAATTGAAAGTTGTATTTTCTGTTTCCATAGGATTAAAAAATTTTCTTCTCCCAAAATTAAAATATGGTTCGAACCGATGTTTTTCTTCTGGTGCTCAGGGCCAGAATCGAACTGGCGACCCTCTGCTCTTCAGGCAGATGCTCTAACCAACTGAGCTACCTGAGCATAATATAATTTTTTAATGCAACGGTTTTTACAAAATTCTACTAAACTACAACCTACAACTGTCCGCCCGAGGCGGATCAGCCTTGGGCTGAAGCTACCTGAGCATAATGTAACTTTTTAATGCAACGGTTTTTACAAAATTCTACTAAACTACAACCTACAACTGTCCGCCCGAGGCGGATCAGCCTTGGGTTGAAGCTACCTGAGCATAATTTAGACATTCTACACTATTTATTTAATGATTCAATTACCGATTTTATAGCGTCTGTGTTTAATCCACCGGGAATTGTAGGAACGGAATCGTTAACCTTTTTTAGTTGTTCGGCACCAACCATTACATTATTGTAAATATTAATTACTTTATCAAAATAAGGTTGAATAAAATAATACAAACCAGTTGCAAGAACAAGTGCTACTAAAAGATATATAACTTTAAAAATACGACCATAAATGGCAGATTGTCTCATTTTTCTAAGAATACTATTGTTTTCTTCAGAAAGTTTATATGTCTTTTCTAAAAGCTCCTTTTCGTCTTGAATCATCTTATTATTATAACAATAACTTAATAAAAATAAAACTTGTGATATAGTTTTAACGTTGTCCTTGTAGTTAAACGGATATAACGACTCCGTCCTAAGGAGTAATTACAGGTTCGATTCCTGTCGAGGACACAAAATTGCGAAGCTATTTTATGCCCGAGAAGTGAGCAAATTTATTTACTCGTGTCAGGAATTGAAAGAATTTTCTGTGTTTTGTTTGAACCATTCGTACGAACCACCCATGATATAAACTTATAAACTATCATAAACCAACCTGCTGTTTTTAAATTTAAAAATTAAAAGATAGATAAAGAGTGTTTTATAAAAGAATTGTTTTTATCTTTCAAATAATAAAATTGTCCAAAATCAACCTGATCGCTGTCAATAAACCCTGCGTTTTTTAATACTTGAAGGTGTTTAGATGTAGATCTATAAGAAAGTTTTATCTTTTCTGAAATATCAGTAACGTTTGCTTTTGTTTCTTTCGATAAATAATGAAGAATTTCTAGACGACGTCTATTAGCTAAGGCTTTGTACATCTTTTCAGCTTCTTGATACTTCATGATTATTTTTATTACATTTTTATGGTGTTATTATATCATACTTTATACCGTTCGTACGAACGGTATAATAGGATTATTAAGAGAAAAAGATTTAATATTAATAAAATTCCTTTTAAACCCCAAAAACTTCCTCCAATTTGTTCTGATCAAATCCAACAATTACATTTTCATCAATCATTATTACCGGGACACCCATTTGTCCTGATTTTTCAATCATTTCTTTTCTTTTTTCTATATTTGTTGAAACATCATAATTTGTATATTCAATATTATTCTGGCTAAAGAATCTCTTCGCCATGTCGCAATATGGACATACTGGTGTTGAGTAGATAAAAACTTTTTTGTTGTTTTGACTTTCCATATTAAGACACAGATTAGAATGCAGATTAACCCCATTAGAAGTTCATTAAGATTAGTATTTAACAAGTTTGTGAAAACGAAATCGCCTAACGGCTTTTTTACAATTAAACTTATACTTCCTACCAAACTTCTAACGGGGCGAGCGCAAACTAAAAATGCATACAAATTAAATAGTAATGTTGAATAATTTTATCATAATAAAATACATCTGGGACTTTAAATTTTAAAAATGTGTGGTCTACTTTCTTTTGTGCGGGATACGGGAATCGAACCCGTGTCTCAACCTTGGGAAGGTCGTATTCTACCACTAAATTAATCCCGCAAAATTTATTCAAAAATACCTTTAACCCAGTTCCAAAAACTATCGGTCTCATTACTTTCAATAATTTTGGGTTTTTCCTTTTCATTCACAATCACTATTACCTTTTCTCCCTCTTTAACAACATTAAATTTGCTTCTTATTTCTTCTTCTATCCCCTTCTCGGTTTTTGTTTTTTCAATCTGTTCAACTAAAAATACCTCTCTTTCTTTTATCCCGTTTAATTCATCCTGAGCGTTGTTTAAATTATCACGAGTTATTTTCTCTTTTTTATAAACATTCCATGTTGCCTTCAAAAAAACAACAATCAATATCATTAATAGCAAAAGTGTTATTCTTGAATATAAAATTTTGTAATATTTTTTTTTCTTTATAAATTCAGACATTTTTGGTATATTTATTATACATATATGTTTAATAAGAAGGGTAGAAAAATGGCGGAGAAAATCTGGATTATAATCACAATACTCGTTATTGTGAGTATGGTTCTGTTATACGCTCCTATTTTTTAAGTGAAGATGTCCGTTGAGGACATTTTCCATCCAAAAAACAAAATATTGGATGCTTGCAAGAGCCCTTGTCGGACTCTTGGTGCTTGCAAAAACTCTAAAGAGTTTTTGGTGAAAATGTCCTTAGGGACATTTTCACTTCATTATTTCAAAAAATACTTTTGTTGGTATATTTACTTTTCCCCTCTCTAATAACTTTTTCTTGCCTCTTTTTTGTTTCTCTCTTAATTTCATCTTTCTTGTTATATCTCCTCCATACAAGTAGCCGGTAACATCTTTTTTCATCGCTGATAATGTTCTTGATGAAATTATTCTACCCATTGCAACTGCTTGTATTTTAGTCTTGAATAATTGTCTGGGTAAATGTTCATAAATTTTATCCACCATCTCTTTCGCTTCTTCTTCAACTCTTCTCTTTGAAACAACCTTAGAAAAAGCTGGAACAATTTCTTCTGCTACTAAAACGTCTAATTTAACAACGTCAGCGTCTTTCATTTCTTTAATATTGTAAGATAAAGATGCATAACCAGAAGAAACTCTTTTTAATTCATCAAAAAAATTTCTCATTAATTCTCTGAGTGGCATATCTATTTTCATAATAGTTCTCCCGTCTTTGAATGTTTCCGTACTTGTTATCTTGCCTTCGTGTTCGTGTAGAAGTTGAAGAATGAGACTTAAATATTCCGAGGGTGTAATTATATCAACATCTATCCATGGTTCACTTACAGATAGAATATCGCCGTGTTCCGGAAATAAAGACGGAGAATATATTATCTTTTTCTCTTTTTTCTTATTCTCAACTTCATATGTAATGCTTGGAGAAGTTATTATTAATTTTTGGTTAAATTCCCTTTTTAATCTTTCCATTATTATCTCCATATGGAGCATCCCGAGAAAACCGCACCTAAACCCACGACCTAAAATTCCAGAGGATTCTTCTGAAAATGAAAGAGACGAGTCAGATAAATATAAAAGATTTAGTGCCTGTCTTAAAATTATAAAATCATTCTGACTTTCTGGAAAAATAGAGGCCCAGACGACCGGGTTTGGTGTTTGATAACCTTTTAGCGCTGGTGTTGAACTTCCGTGAAAAACTATTGTATCACCAACCGATGCAACCCCTGGTTCTTTTATTCCTGTTACTATATATCCAATTTCTCCAGAAGCTAGGGATTCTTTTTCCTTCATGTCTGGAGAGAAAAAGCCAACCTCAAGTGAATTAAATTTTTTATTTACTGCTTTAAAACTCATAACTTTATTCTTTTTTATTTCTCCTCCAAATATTCTGACAAAAACAATAACCCCTCTGTGATTTGAATATTGAAAATCAAAAACCAAGGCCTGTGCGTCATTTTTTGAGGACGAATAATCTTTCGGGGAAGGAATTTTTTTAATTATCATCTCCAATAATTCTTTCACACCTTCACCTGTTTTACCTGACACTTCTAAAATATCCTCCTCCTTACAAAAAAGTGTTTCCATAATTTCACTTTTTACATCATCAATTCTTGCGTAAGGAGAATCTATTTTGCTCAATACTGGAATTATCTCAAGCCCTTGAGCTTGTGCCATTCTTAGAGTCGTTAATGTCTGTGCCTGGACTCCTTGTGTTGAATCAACGAGAAGAATTGTTCCATCAACAGCTTTAAGAGCTCGTGAGACTTCGTATGAAAAATCTATGTGTCCTGGTGTGTCTATTAAATTAAATATATATTCAATATTATCTTTTCCGCTTTTATAAAGCATTCTAACTGGCTGCATTTTTATAGTAATTCCTTTCTCTCTTTCGAGTTCCATTCTGTCTAAAACTTGTTCTTTCATTTTTCTTTTTTCAATCGTGTTTGTAATTTCCAGCATTCTATCGGCCAAAGTACTTTTACCATGGTCTATATGAGCAATGATGCTGAAATTTCTAATATTTTTCATGATTATTAGTAATTTGAAATTTAAAAACTAAAAGTCAAAATTTTGACTTTTTTAGAATTTATGATATCTTAAAAACAGAATTTCTTTAAAAAAACTATTATAACATAAAAATGGAGTTGCTATGGATCCTAAAAATCCGAGGGACCGGGAACTTGCTTATATGGAGAAAAAAATAATGTTGTTTCCACTTTTTACTATTCCAAGCGAGAACTTTATAAACAAAACTAAGAAGCTCAACTTAATTAATAGTACTATTACATCAAGTAAGAGTGTTCTAGAAAATCTTGAAAAGATTTTCAACAAAATTGAAGACGAGGACGAGTTAGATGTAATTGCTTTTGATATAGGAAGAATACAAGAATTAACAAAAAAAATGAAAAGTGACCCAGATGATATCGTTTCTTTAATTCAAACTCACGCACTTGTTGGGGCAATCAGCCAAACCATAATGAGTACTTACGCTGTTTGGTTTAATTTAGATTAGCGGTTGCTCGTTTTAATTTATTAAATTAAAACGAGCATTTTTATTTTATTATAATTCGTCTTTTTCTGGTGCAACTGGGCTTACTTTCCAAATTTTATCTCTAATTGATTCCCATATTTCATTCAATTCAACGCTTTTTAAAAGTTCCAATACAAGAATATAAGCGATTATACCAATAATTCCAGAAAGAAGCCCCTGCATAAATATCCCAAAAAGAGTATTTATATCAAAAATATTATCAAAAACATCCAAAAATTTATAAGAAACGAATCCAAGTATTACTGATGCTGAAAAACTATGAAGTATTGTTTTTTTAGTAAGATAGGAAAATGGGCCATGATCTTTTTGAAATGCAAACCAAAATATTATTCCGTTTATAATTGTGCCTAAAGAATATGCCAACGGCAACATTAAAATTTCACTTCCCTTCAACCACTCTACCTTAAATAATGATTCAATAAAAAATCTAAAAAATTGATTTGATGCAAAAAAACTGGTTAATAAGAACGAAAATAGAATTATTAATACAGCAGATAACAAATTTATTAATAAAGGTTTTTTTGTATTTCCAGAAGCATAATAACCTCTCACAAAAAGAATTGTGAGACCTTGTGCAACGGCAGACATAACAAAGATTGCAAGAGACGCGGCTGTGAGTCTTGTATCAGACCAATCAAATGAACCACTCCCTAGTATTGTTCTTACTATCTGCGCCCTTAAAACAATAAATAAAATCGTCATCGGTAAAGACCAAAATATTATATGTCTTACCGCGGTTGTAACATGTTCTAAAAATTTGTCTTTTTGGTTATCCGTAAAAAATTTTGAGAGCATTGGAAAAATTGCAAGAGAGTAGCTTGCGCCTATAAGCGCTAGCGGAACGGATTGAATATTGTTTGAAAAATTAAAAATAGATATTGATCCCTCCTCCATAACAGACGCTACCCCAAGAAGAACCAATATAGATAATTGATTTGTTGAGAGGGTGAAAGTTCTGGGAAGAGAGTTCCATATTACTTTTTTAACATAACTTAAATTTATTGGAAATGTGAAAGATGGTAAAAATTTATTTTTTATTACGGCAGGAATTTGTATAAGAAGATGCATAATTGCTCCTAACACTGCCCCAAAAGCCACTCCTTTTATTCCAAACATTGGATAAAGAAAAATTATTCCTATTATTATTCCTAGGTTGTATAAAATCGGCGCTATAGCATACGCAAAAAATTTTTTGAACACTTGTAAAATACTTGAGAGTAAATTTGATAATCCCAATATAATTGGTGAGAGAAGTAAAATTCTAGTTAATAGTATCAATTCTTTTATTGAGTCTGGATTATTTATACCAGGAAAAATAAAATTTGTAATGTAAGGAATTAAGAAAAAAACTATCAAACTTACAAAAACAATAAAAATAAAAAAAGATGTAAATACGTGTTTTATAAACTCATGACCTTTTTCATTGCCTTCACTTATTTTTTCAACCAAAAAAGGAACCAAAATTGAAACAGAAACCACGGATGCCCCAAAAACAAGTACTATGTCCGGTATTCTGAAAGAGGCATAATATATATCCAAAGTTTGACTTGCCCCAAATGTATGAGAAAGAAGTCTGTCTCTGACTAAGGCAAGAATTTGAGAAATTAAAGTGAAGAATGCCAAAAGATAAGCGGCCTGGTGAAGACCGCTTATTTCTTTTGAAAACAAAAACAAAATTTTTTTCACCATGCTTTTTGTTTCCTGTCTGCCGGCAGGTAATTTATTATATTAGTTTGCTTCTTTTACTGGTAATTCTTCTCTTTTTTCTGGTGTTGTTGCTGAACTGGTATTACTCAAAGCATCTTTTCCATTTTTCAAATTTTCCAATATTTGTTTTACTTCCTGATTATCCGGATTTAATTTAGCAACATCTTCAAATTGAGCAATTGCATCTGTTATTCTATCAACCTTTTCATAACTTAATCCAAGAAAGTATTTTGCATTTGAATAAGAAGGGCTTAATGCTACAGCTCTTTCAAGAGGAGATACGGCACCGGTAAAGTTTTTGTTGTTATATTTTAACAAACCAAGATAAAAGAATACCGTTGGATCATTCGGAGACAGTGTTGATGCAGATTCAACTGATGAAATTGCGGCGGAAATATTCCCTTGGTCTACCTCTATTTGAGATAGAAGGAAAAATGCCTCTGTATAATTATTCTTTTTGTTTAGAGCATTTGTAATGTTTTCTCTGGCTTTTTTTATGTCGCCATTAAGAACATCCAGTCTTGCCATTGTGAGATATATTGCAGGACTTTCTGGATTATATTTTAAGGCCTGTTGGTAAGAAGCCATGGCACTTTCATAAGCTCCTTCAATTTTTAATGGAACTACCGCTTCATAAACACTTCCTAAAGCAATCCAGTTTTGATAATTAGTATTGTCTATGTCAACGGCCTCTTTTGCGCTATCTATTGTTTCCCCCAAGGCGTTTTGGAACTGTTCTTGTAAAACTTCTTGTTTTACATCCTTTTGTGTTGATATCAAATTTAATTTGGCCAAACCAATCTGTGATAGAGTTCTATAATATAAGTCGCTTCCATCAAATTTTATTGCTGTTTTAATATTTTTTTCTGCATTAGTTATATCGTTATTTATGTTTGCCGATATCATTCCTTTTTGGAAATAAATATTTGAAATAAATTTCTTAGTTTCAAAAACTCCAAAAAGAAGTGTTAGAGCGAGTAATAAAACAAACACAGAAACAATAACCATACCCATTTTTGAATCTTTTGAGAAAGAAATATTTATTTTTTTGATAGCTTCATCGTTGTAAAGAGAGGCAATTAATATTCCACTAAATACGAACGCGAGTGATAAGACGGCTATATCTGGAACATACAACATAGTAAATACCCATAAGTATATGGAGCCAAAGAAAGAAGATATGACTATTGATTTCTTTAAAAGATCATCTTTTAGGTTAAACACCCCCTTGAGAGACACAAACAGAAACATAACCACAAACAAAATCCATGAAATAAAGCCCAACAAACCGGTCGTAGTCAGAGAAGAAAATACGAGACTTATTCCTGAATTAAAATCAGTATTCCAAAAGATGGTGTCATTTATTCCGGCTGGTTTGTTTAATAACCATTCTGTATTAAACCTATTTGGACCAGACCCTAAAATAAGATCGTTCTTTAAGGCTTTTCCGGCAATTTCAAACGTGGATTGCCACGACGGACGAACTTCAATTTGAGACGTACCAAACAAATTTGAAATTGTTTCTGTAAATAGTCCTCCGGATACAACAAACACAACAGATATAACAAATACTACCAGTGGTATAAATGGAAATCTTTTTTTACTGGAAACATTGTTTGCAGAATCTTCAGTTTGAATTTTTGGTTTAAACATCAAAGAATAGATAAACAAAATCAAAGAAAACAAACCTACAACAAACCAAACCGTTACGAAATTTATTACAACCAAAAATAGTAATGAGACAAGCAAAATTATGTAAGATATTATCTTCATTAATTTTGTCATATTCAAAAATTCTAACGAAGAAAGTAGGAGAACAATTGCTAAACCGAAAAATATACCGAGGTCATTCCATTTTCCTACCATGCTTGAAACCGCACCAAAGAATACTCCCAGAGATAAGAATTCGGGACCAAATATTAATCTTAATATTTGAAATAGAGATACAACAATTACAGAAATAAAAAATCCAACGTAAAGATAAAACAATTTTTGTTTTGATTTAAATAAAAGAGTTATCAAAATAAAAAGTAAAAATAATATTGCTATAGAACCAAATGTATCTATCTCAAATCCACCGCCCAAAAAAGACGTTCTGAAAGAACCGGAAAAGAAAGATGATATGAGATAAGCCAGTGGAACAATAAGAGCAAAAATAAATACAATACTTTTAGGAAGTTCAAATTTGCCTTCTTTAAATTTTGATATCAACCAAAAAATGAAGGACAACAATGTTCCGAAAACCAATAAAAACATTTTGCCGGAATTAAGGGCGACTGACGTTGATGGTATAAAGAAGAGGGGTATTAAAAATATCGTTAAAAATAAGAAGATAAAAGATAACTTTTCAAAATCAAAGATTTTCTTGTCAGAGTTTTCTCTAGTAAATAACTTTTTCATAAAACTTATAAATTACGCTATTAATTAATTACAATTATACTTGATAAGTATACCAAAAAAAAGACGAGTTTTTAATAAAAAATGTTAAAAAATACTATTTACTAAAAATATATAGTGTTGTATAATCTGATAAGATTTTGTGTTGTGTAGTTACCCAGCACTTATTTTGTACAGAAACTTATAACTAGACAATTTGTATATATCTCAAAAATATTCTCTACATTGTCGTTGGTGTACAAAATAAGTGCTGGGAGGAAAGTCCGAACACATGCCAATTTTGTTCACCAAGGGTGAATATAAAATTGAGTACCCAGCTCTAATTTTGCAGTTAAATTGAAAAAATTAAACAAACAAAATTATAAATGCGAATTTGAAAATGTGTTGCAAAGCTGAAATAAGCCGAGTTCGTTTTTTACGAACGAGTGCAACACTTCAATAATTAAATGCAAAATTAGGGCTGGGTCAGCAGAATGGTAGTGGGTAACACCCATCCGTCGCAAGACGAGAGGTGCGAACAGAGACGTCAAAATTGGAAACGATTTTGAATACTTCATTAGTGAAGTATAGTTCTTTAAGAAACTAAAGAATTGAAACGGCTAAATCCTTACTTATGTGCAAGGTCGTATCAGCCAGTGCATAGCACTGGAATGACTAATAATTAATATCTAATTTCTAATGAAATTCTTAAACAATATCTAAAGCTGTTTTTAATTTTTTGGAAATTAGAAATTACCCGTCTCATAAAATGTTAAACATATTTTACTGAGATAATTTAGAAGTTCCACTGCTATGCAGTGATTGAGGAACCGCTAGAGTTTGTCAGTAATGACAATCCCAGATAAATGACTACATCCAGCACTTATTTTGATTTTGAAATTTTCAAAATCAAAATCAAAATAAGTGCTGGAAACAGAATTCGGCTTATAGACACAAAATCAACAAATCAAAAAACTTCGTCTAAAGCGAAGTTTTTTGATTATATTTTTTTAAAATTATGGATAAAAAAGCAATCTAAATTGCTTTTTTAAAAACAAAAAAATTATGGATGAAAAAGCAATCTAAATTGCTTTTTTAAAAACAAAAAAATTATGGATGAAAAAGCAATCTAAATTGCTTTTTCATTTACCCGCAAATTAAACAAACTCCAGGTGGTAAATCTTCACGATGAGGATTTTTAATATCAATTTCACTTCTAACATTTGTATCCGTTTTAACTGTATCACTCACAATCCCAGACATAGTGGCAATCATAACTTCTTCTTCTGAAATTTTCTCGCCACTGCTTTTCTTTTTATCTTTACCAACATTTAAAACTTGAACAGATTTTGATCCATCTCTATAAACTGTAATCCCCTTGCAACCAGTATCCCAAGAAAATAGATATGCCTTTTTAACATCTTCAACTGTAGCTTTATTTGGTAAATTAATTGTTTTTGATACTGCGTTGTCAACGTGTTTTTGAAAAGCAGCTTGCATTTTTACATGGTCAGGAAATTCTAAATCATGCGCGGTCACAAAAACTTTTTGCCACTTCAACGGAATTTCTTTCATTCCTGCAACCGAGCCGTGTTCGGCAACTTTTTTCATTAATTCTTCTGAGAAAAAACCTTCGCGTCGCGCAACCTCTTCAAATTGTTTATCAACTTCAACTAATTCCACCCAATCATTTTCACCTTTGCCTATTCTTGATTTTCTTACATAAGCCAAAGCAAATTTTGGTTCAATCCCCTGTGAACATCCTGCAATAATTCCTATCGTTCCTGTTGGAGCAATTGTTGTTACTGCACAATTTCTTAATCTCTCCCCACCAGCATGATTATAAAGAGAATCTTTAAAATTTGGAAATGTTCCTCTTTTCTTTGCTATAGACACAGAAGCTGAGTGGGATTCACTTTCTATAAAGTTCATCAACCTATCCGCCAATGAAAGTGCTTGTTTAGAATTATATGGGATCTTAAGACTAACCAACGCATCAGACCATCCCATTAAACCGAGACCTATACGGCGATTGCCACGCGCCATTACATCAATTTCCGGTAACGGATATTTATTCATATCAATTACATTATCCAAAAAATGTACGGCCTCATGTATTGTATTTTTAAGTTCAATCCAATCAATATAACTCTTTTTACCTTTATTTCTTACAAACTTATTTATATCTATGCTTCCAAGATTACAAGGTTCATTTGCTAAAAGTGGCTGTTCCCCACATGGATTTGTTGATTTAATACGTCCAAATTTTGGAGTTGGATTTCCGCGCGCATCATTTACACGGTCTATAAATATAACCCCAGGGTCTCCAGTTTCCCATGCGAGATTTGCAATTTTATCAAAAACTTCATTGGCATCTAATTCCCCCACTGGTTGGTCATTTTTAGGATTTATAAGCTTATATGTCTTGTGTTTTTTTACGGCATCCATAAATTCATTCGTAATTGCAACGGAAATATTGAAGTTTTGAAGTATTCCTTCTTTGGTTTTTGCTGTTATAAATTCAAGTACGTCTGGATGGTCAATATTTATAATGCCCATCATAGCCCCACGTCTTTTACCGCCTTGTTTTACAACGTCAGCAACAATGTCAAAAACTTTCATAAACGAGATTGGCCCAGAAGAAACTCCTCCCGTTTGTTTTACAAAATCTCCTTTTGGTCGCAGACTTCCAAAATTGTAGCCAGTGCCTCCTCCAGATTTATGTATAATAGCTGTCGCTCTTACGGCCTCAAAAATACTTTCCATTGAATCTTCAACCGGCAAAACAAAACATGCAGAAAGTTGTTGCATTGATGTCCCAGCATTCATTAATGTTGGTGAGTTAGGAAGAAATTCTAATGAAGCAATCAATTTATAAAATCTTTCTTCAACTTTCATAATATCTTCATCAGAAATATTTGGATCATAAATTTTTTCTGCAGCTGCTATGTTAGAAGCAATTCTTCTAAAAAGTTGTTGGGGTGTTTCAATAATTTTTCCGTTTGTATCTTTTCTTAAATATCGCGACTCCAAAACTTTCATTGCATTTTCAGTTATGATTGTTTTGACATCGTGATACAAAAGAAAATATTTTGCTTCGCGAATTTCTTGTCTTTTTTTTCTGTATTGTTCGTAAGTTTCGGCAACATCGCTAAAGTCTTCATCCCTTAAAACATTTATTATTGTGTCCTGAATTTCTTCAACATTTGGAATTTTACCTGAAAAAGATTTTTCCAAATTAAAAATAACTTTTTTTGAAATTTTTCCAACTATAGGACCATTTTTTTCTCTAACAGCTAAAAAGGCTTTAAAAATAACAGAATAAATTTTATTAGAATCAAACAAAACAACGCGCCCATCTCTTTTTTGAATATGAGAAATCTTTTTTGACATTCTAGAAGTTTTTACTGCAGATTTTTTTAGGGTTTCTGTTTTTTTCATCCCTACACTAATCTTAATTTTAATAATATTGACCTTGTTTGTTATTTTTGTCTATTTACTCAACAGTCCACCACTCATTCTATTTTATAAACTAATCTGTTTTAAACGAAATTAAGATTAGTGTGGGGATTCATTTATTTTTTTGTTCTTTCAATAAATTTTAAACACATTCATATTAAAAGAGGCGATTAATCCGTCTCTTTTTAATACTTTTTTACAAAAACATCAAAATTTTTTACTTTTTCAATATTTTTTTCAACTTTTTTCTGATTTTCTGGCATGTTTTTATAAAAAACTAATAGTTTTCTAGTGGATTTTAATTTTACAACAAAAAATTTACTAAAGCTCTGTGGATAACGTTAAAAATCAACACCAAAAAATAAATTTTGAGAGTTGTAAAATGGGAAATAAAAACAAATTGAAAGACGTTGAGGATTGGGCATTAAAAGTGAGAGATTTTTTACAAAAATTAATATGGGGGGGTAAAAAGTAAAATGACTGCCTTTAACCGGCAGTCATTAGTCTCAAAAAATCACATTTCGTACCTCAAATTATCAGCATCCATTCTCCAAGGATATGGTTTTATAATGGAAGCGAGTCGTTTCTGAAAGTTTGGAGCAAGAATTTCAAAAAATACATATCTCTCTGGAAACTCTAAAGGAACAAGAATGAAATTCCCATTAGAAAATGGGGATTCCTGGCTTAACATAAATCTTCCTTCTTCGGCTTCACAAGAAATTTTAAATTTTGTTTCTCTTTTAAGATCATCCTCTGTTTTTGAAAAATCCTTATATTCTTTAACCCTTTTCAAAAGATTTTTCATATCTAAATTGAAGGCTTCTTTAGGAACAAGGGAATCAAAATAATTTGTTACTTCCATATTTGGTCCTGACTGCTTTCCTAGAACATCAAGCTCCCAGTCTAAAAAGATTATTGATTGTTCTAACGATTTTATTTCTTCAGCAAGATTTTTAATCATGCACATATAAATACTTTTTATGTCAGAAGAAACCCGCCCTCTATCCAAAAAAGAATCGTTAAATGTTACATACCAATTTAGAGTCAAACCATTTTTTTCAAACAAAGAAATAATTTCTGGAATCGTTTTTTCAAACATGTTCCTTTCTGCTGGTAGTGGAACAAACTTATTGCCTTGTTTTTGATAACGAAATTCTAAATCTTTAGAAAGACAATATTGAGTAATAATTTCTATTTGTTTACCTTCTAAAATACAACTATCAATATAATCATCTATCCATTCATTTATTTTTAAATTGTTTGGACGAATTCTTTTAGCTTTCTCACGAAGCTGTTCCATAATAATTTTTGTTTGTGGAAATCTCATTTTATTCTCCTCATTTTTATTTTTTATTTCAAAGAACTTTTCTATTTTTCTACTAAATTTTACAAAGAACTTTTTTAGAAAAATCACAAAGTCGCGTTGTAATTTTGACGCTCTTGTTTTTTTTCTTTTTTTACTTTTGTAACTCATAAAAATTACTTCAAAAAATATTATTTCAAAATGCTATGCATTGCATTTATTATTTTTTGGGGTCACCGAGGGGATTCGAACCCCCAACCACTCGCTTCACAAACGAGCGCTCTTCCATTGAGCTACGATGACCATACAAAGTGGGCATATTTTTTATGTGTTATGCCCACCATGACAACGATTTAAGAAACATTACCAAACATGTGTGGACCTGTTCCTCCAAAAGAACGATGGAAATTCTTTCTTTTCATAAAAACCTCCATTTCAAATAACAAAAAATCCCAAAACAAAAAAACCCCTTAAAAGAGGTCAGTTTTGGGTTTAATTGAAAATTGTAATCAACACACAAAAGGGCCCCTTTTAGAGGTTTCCTTTATGATGATTAAATTTTCTACCTAATATATTCATATTGGTGTTTATATATTATCAAAAAAATGTAACTTGTCAATAATTTGTGTGAATATTTGTATTTTAAAAAATGCTACAATTATTAAATTAATATATGGAAAAAATTCCCTTTATAAACATAGAAGCAAAAAATAATTATGACCTCGGTTATCAAATAGGAAAAATTCTGAAAAATCAGATTAGAAAACGACTTGCTTCAAATAAAAAAATATATCGTGAAATAAAAGATGTTGATTTTAAAGAATTGGAAAGAACGGCTTTGAATTTTTTGCCAGAAACAATGAAATTTTTCCCAGTTCTTGTTGAAGAAGCTCAAGGTATGAGCGATGGGGCTGAAATAAAACTTACAGAATTGATGGTTTTAATTTGCGAGGAAGAATTATTGGAGTTTAAAATGAATAAATGCACAAGCATAGCTATAAAAAATGAAAAAGAAATATTGTTAGGACATAATGAAGACTGGTTGAAAGAATATAGAACGAACGGTCTTTATGTTCTCAAATGTAAAATTAATGATATAAGCTTTCTAAGTTTAAATTATATTGGGACATTACCGGGTTCAAGTTGCGGATTAAATTCTTTTGGTTTTTGTTTTACTGGAAATTCAATCGGCTCTGGAAAGTTTAGATATGGAATACCAAAAAATTTTCAGATGCGCGCAATACTAACTTCAAAATCAGTTAGAGACGCAGTGAGGGAAGATTTGTTTGAGAGTAGTATAAATAGCAATACTATCTATGCATCAAAAGATTTAAAAATTTTGGATGTAGAAGATTTTTTTAATCATGATAATTTTTTCTATGGTAAAGATTTCCTTATTCATACTAATCACCCACTTATAAAGAAAGAACAAAATGAAGAAAACACAGAAAAAGAATCTTTGGAAAGATATCAAAGAGTGAAAAAATTTTTAGAAAAAGAAAAAAATAAAAATTTGGACGGACTAAGAAAAATATTGAAAGAGCACAGAACAGGAATATGTGGTCATGACAATAAAAAGCATTCAAACTTTGGAGTTACAATCGCATCAATAATAATGAACCCAAAAGAAAAATGGATGGATGTCGCTTGGGCTAATCCGTGCAAACACAAATACGAAAGATATGTGCTTTAATTTTTAAAAAATCGTTGCGGAAGGTATGGGATTTAAACCTGCAATCCGCGTTAATGGACCCATGCTCTCTCCCCCACATGGCGGAGAGGACAGGATTTGAACCTGCGGTCCGGTTTCCCGAACTCATGCTCTCCAAGCATGTGCATTAGACCACTCTGCCACCTCTCCGCCATATGGGGGATTGCGATTTGTATTCAATCGCTACGCTCTTGAACAAATTGGGAACAATCTTGTGCATTAGCCTGCTCCGCCTGCCTACGGTAGGCAGGTAGCTCAGTCAAAGGCTGATGATACTGGGGACCACTCTGCCACCTCTCCATATTTAATATTTCAATTTTCTACAGATTTTAGATTTGAGATTTGAGCTTTAAGATTGAAATCTACCACCTTCCGCTTGACCCACCTCCTCCAGACATTCCTCCACCAAAACCACTGAAGCCACCGCCTCCGTGTCCACTTCCTCCTCCAAATCCTCCGCCACCTAAAAACCACGGAGGAGTTCCTCCACCCCTTTTAAATTTTTCGTATGCGCGGGAAACTATAAAATCCAGAAACAATCCAAACCCAGTGAAGAAAAGAATTATTGGTATTGCAATCAAAGTAAGACCAACAAAAAAGAATGTGATTACGAGGCCAACAGCCCCCCCGAAAATTCCTCCTGCCCACCACGATTTTGACCTAGCAAGAACAGCTATAATCCATTGAGAAATTATCAGTATAAAAAAAATAAAATTAAAATTGAGTTTTGGTCCGTCAGAATTTTCAGAATATCCTTCAGGAATTATTTGTTGGCCACCAAGTGCTTCAATCATTTTATCAACAGCCCCATCTATCCCACCAAAATAATTTCCTTGTTTGAACGCCGGCGTAATAACATCACTTTGAATATAAGAAGTTCCTATATCTGTAAGATAAGGTTCAACCCCATAGCCTGTGTGTATACGGGTTTGTCTGTCATCAAGAGAAATCAAAAGAAGAACTCCGTTATTTTTTTCTTTCTTTCCAATCCCCCATTGAGTAAAAATTTCTTGCGCAACATTTTCTATTGTATCTCCGCCCAATGATTTTATTATTACAACTCCAATTTCATTTGTTGTTTGTTTTTCAAGTTCCGAAAGTTTATTTTCCAAAATTGTTTTTTCGTCCGGCTTCAACATACCAGCGTAATCAGAAACAAAACTGGATGGTTTTTCAGGCACAACAAAAGCCCAAGAAACGAGTGGTAAAATAGTTAGGAATAAAGCCACGATTGATAATTTTTTGTAATTAATATTCATTATTGACTTTTTAAATTAATTTGTGATATAATGCTTGCACAAATGCCTTCGGGCTTGTCCCCTCTTTATTGAGGGGAAGAAAAATTAAAAACTGTCAGATTAAATCCTTGACAGCTTTTTTAATTGTCTCAAACTGAGTTTTATCTAACATTCCTATTTTATTTGCTAATCTTTTTGTATCAATTAATCTAATCTGTGAAATTATAGCGAAAGCTTTTTTCTTGTCTACTACTCCAACAGAAATATTATAAATGTTCTTTTTGTGTGATGTTGTCAATGGAACTATCAGACAAACATTTTTATTAAAACCCTTAAGAATCAGAACAGGCCGTTGATTTTCTTCGCCGGTTCCATCTTGTTCAAATCCAACATTAACACCGAGAGAACACCACCACATCTCGCGAGAATGATAAAACTTATTTTCACCATCTGAATGAATAGATTTTTTCTGATTATTCCAACTATCAAAATCTTTGTGCATTTTTACTCTGTAAAATCAACCTTTGGCACTACTTGATTTTCTTCTGGTACTTCAAAATAAGTTCTTTCAGCTACTCCAAAAATTCCAGCGATAATTGATGACGGAAATACTTTTATACCTGCATTGAGAACTTTGACCATATCATTATATTTCATTCTCTCAACTGAAATTCTGTTTTCTGTTCCCTCAAGAGAAACTATTAAATCTCTATAAGCTTGTGATGATTGTAGAACAGGATAATTTTCAGCTATTACTAAAAGTCTTCCGAGAGCTGATTCAACTTGACTAGCGGCTTGTGCTTTTTCATCTGTTGATACTGCTCCGCTATATCTTGTTCGTGCTTCTGCAATGTCGCCAAAAACTTTTTGTTCCTGTCCGGCAACGCCTTTTACCGTATTAACTATATTGGGGATTAAATCAAATCTTCTCTGATATTGATTTTCAACTTGAGACCACTGTGAAGTAATTCCTTCGTTCATTACAACAAAAGAATTGTACTTTGAAATTCCCCAACCGATTATTGCAACTACAACAACTATTAATATAATCTGCCACAAATTTTTTTGTACAAATGTTTTTTCTTGTTCCATATAAAGACGCGGATTAGAATGCGGATTTACCCCGTTAGAAGTTCATTAAGATTATATACTTTCAATAGTTTATGAAAACGAAATCGCCTAACGGCTTTCTTTATTTATTAAATTTATATTTTCTACCAAATTTCTAACGGGGCGAGCGCAGACTAAACGCAGATAAATTATTTTATAATGTAGGTATTATAACAAAAAAGTTCAGATTTTAAAATCTGAACTTTTTTCTTGCTTTTTAATAATCTGAATTCATATCTGTGTGACTATGTTCATGCTTGTTTTTTTCTGGTTCATCTGCAATTGCAACTTCTGTGGTTAACAAAATTGCAGCGGCAGAAGATGCGTTTTGAACTCCGCTTCTTGTTACTTTAACGGGGTCAATTATTCCCGCTAATATCATGTCTTCTATTATTTCATTTTTAAAAGCGTCATAACCTTTTCCTTTTCTAACTTCTTGTAAAACAGCAGAACCATCCTCATTACCAGAATTGAAAACAATTTGCTTCAATGGCGATTCAAGTGCTTTTAACAAAATTTCATAACCAGAAATAAATGCATCACTTCCTTTAACATTTAAAATTTTCTTTTTTAATTTATCGGCAACTCTAACAAGTACAACTCCACCGCCGGCAACTATCCCCTCCTCAATAGCGGCTTTTGTTGCATTAACGGCATCTTCAATTTTCAATTTCAAATATTTCATTTCTGTTTCTGTCGCAGCACCAACATGAATCACGGCAACACCACCAGATAATTTCGCGACCCTTTCTTCTAATTTTTCTTTATCAAATTTTGAATCTGCTGATTGAATTTGTTTTTTCAATTGCTGAACTCTTTTTTCTATATCAGCTTTTTTACCAGCTCCTTTAACTATAATTGTTTTGTCTTTCGTTGCGACTATCTTATTTACCTTACCTAACATTTCAATTTCCACATTTTCTAATTTAACTCCTGTGTCTTCAGAAATAACCTGCCCACCAACAATAATGGAAATATCTTCAAGTAGTGCTTTCTTTCTGTCACCATACCCGGGAGATTTTATTGCAAGAACATTAAAGTTTCCCCTCAATTTATTTACAACAAAAGTTGCAAGGGCTTCTCCTTCAACGTCGTCCGCAATAATTACAAGCTCTTTTTCTCCCTGAGCAGATAATTTTTCAAGTATTGGTAAAATATCTTTTATGGCAGATATTTTTTTATCAGTTATTAAAATGGGTACATCTTTGTATTCAGCTTCCATTCTTTCAACATTAGTTATCATATAAGAAGATACGTATCCTTTATCAAACTCCAATCCATCAACAACATCATAAGACATCCCTATTGATTGTGATTCTTCAACGGTCACAACGCCGTTTTTACCAACTTTTTTAATTGTGTCTGCAATTGTTTTACCCAACTCTTCTGATTCAGCTGCAATTGTAGCAACTTGTCTTATTTCGCTGTCATTTTTTATTTCTTTTGATAAATTTTTTAATTCCTTCACAACATCGGTTGTTGCTAATTCAATTCCCCTTCTCAATTCCATAGCATTGACGCCCATAGCAGTTTTTTTCATTCCCTCTTCAACAATTGACTGCATCAAAACTACAGAGGTTGTCGTCCCGTCCCCAGCAACGTTGTTTGTTTTTTCAGCAACTTCTTTTGCTATTTCAGCTCCCATATTTTCAAACTTATCTGAAAGTGAAATTTCTTTAGCTATTGAAACTCCGTCGTTTGTTATTGTTGGTCCTCCATAACTTTTGTCCAAAACAACATTTCTTCCTCTTGGACCAAGGGTAACTTTAACAGCTTCTGCAACCTTATCTACTCCGCTTTTGAGAGATTTTCTGGCTACTTCATTAAATATAATTTTTTTTGACATGGTTTTTTGTTGTTAAAAATTGAATTAATAATTTTTGGTTTTTTGATTTTATGATTTTATGATTTTATGTTTTTATGATTTTAAGATTGCGAGTATGCTTGATTCATTTACGATTTGATATTCTTCTCCATCAATTTTTATTTCATCTCCCCAAGAAAATAAAACAATGTCTCCAATTTTTACTTTCATTGGAACCAATTTTCCATCTTCGTATTTTCCTTCTCCAACAGCAACAACTTTCCCCTTTTTTGATCCTTTGTCTTCATGAACAGAATCAGGAATTATTATTCCAGAACTCGTTTTTCTGTCTTTTTCATCTTGATTAAGTTCTTTAATTAAAACCCTATCAGACAAAGGAATAATTTCTGAATTTTTACTTACTTTGTCCTTTTTTGATAATTTTTCCGTAGGAATAACTTTTTTGTTTTTCTTAGACATGTTTTTTACCCTGTGAAATAAAAAACTTTAGTTTTTATGATGCTAAAGCATCATATTTCACGGAGTGAATTAAAACCTTTTTTGTTATTAAAAAGACCTTTTAAATGATTATTGTATATTATATAAGATTATATTTGTATTTTTGTCAAATGTCAAATTTATCCCCCACTTTTTTAATCTTAGAATTCTACATGAAATTTGACTTTAAACTATTAAACAAAACGCACCTTAAATTTGTTTTCTGGTGCAAAAGTGGGGGATTGTTTAATTTTTATTATTGTGATATCATGTTTTGAAATGGAATCTTTAGTAAATATATTACCTTACATACAAATAGTATTATCTGTTTTGTTGGTAATCGGAATATTAATGCAACAGTCGGACGCCACTCTTGGTTCTGTTTTTGGTGGTGGTAATGATGCTGGTGGAATGCAACATACAAGAAGAGGTTTTGAGAAAATATTATTTAATGGTTCTATAATAATAGCTATTCTATTTATAATTACCGCTCTCTTGTCTCTTACTCTTTAGTAATAATCTTTTGCACCTAAAATTAAATCTAATAAAACTCTACAGAGTCACTCTACTCAAATAACGTATGTCTAAAATAGATCTTAGAAAAAGTTTTGATGTTCCTCTTATTGAAAAACTAACAAAAACATTTCAATCTTTCTCTTTTATAGAAAAATTGATTTTTTATTTTTTTGCTGTTTTACTTTCTTTAAGCACAATATCTATACTTTGGAAAATAAACGACCACATATCAACAGAGGTTCCTGTAAGTGGTGGAAAAATAGTTGAAGGAGTTATAGGATTCCCGCGTTTTATAAATCCAGTATTAGCAATTTCTGACGCTGATAGAGACCTTTCTATACTTTTATATTCTGGCTTAATGAAAGCAACGCCAGACGGAAGAATAATAAAAGATTTGGCTGAAAGTTATAGTATTTCAGAAGATGGTTTAATTTATATATTCAAAATAAGAAACGACGCAATTTTTCATGATGACACGCCGGTTACGGCTGACGATGTTTTATTTACAATACAAAAAGGTTTAGACAATATAATAAAAAGCCCAAAAAGAGCAGCCTGGGATGGAGTAAGTGTTGAAAAAATAGGAGAAAAAGAAATTAAATTTACCCTTAAACAGCCCTACTCACCGTTTTTGGAAAATACGACACTTGGAATATTACCAAAACATATTTGGTCAGGAATAGATTCTGAACAGTTTGTGTTTAGTAAATTTAATGTTGAGCCCATTGGTTCTGGCCCTTATAAAATTAAAAGCATTAGTAGAAACTCGGCTGGTATTTCTGAAAGTTATATTCTTGAACCTTTTAAAAATTATTCTTTGGGGGAACCTTTTATTTCCGATATAGAAATTAAATTTTATTCAAATGAAGAGGCTCTTATAAAAGCATATGAGAAAAATTCTATTGACTCTATAAATACAATTTCAACCGTTGTAGCAAAAGAATTAAAAGATGCTGGTAATAGAATAGAGACATATCCTCTACCAAGGGTGTTTGGAATATTTTTTAACCAAAACCAAGCACAAATATTTATAAATAAAGAAGTGAGACAGGCCATAGATATTGCAATTGATAAAAAATATATTGTTAAAGAAATTTTAAATAACTATGGAGAGGTCGCAAATAACCCAATACCACCGGGATCAATCAGATTTAAAAATTCTGACTATCAATCAGAAAGTCTGTTAACCGAGAAAGAAAGAATCATCACGGCCATAGAAATATTAGAAAAAAACGGATGGAAATTTGATGAAAAGGCTGGTGTAAGAGCAAAGAAAAAAGGCAAGAAGGTGGAATATCTTGAATTTACCATTTCTACTTCAAATATTCCCGAACTTAAAAATACTGCAATAATAATTCAAAAAAGATTATCTGAAATAGGAGCAAAGGTAAACTTACAATTTTTTGAAACAAATAATTTAAATCAGGAAATTATAAGACCTAGAAAATATGACGCGTTACTCTTTGGAGAAATAGTTGGAAGAGATATGGATTTATTTGCATTTTGGCATTCATCTCAAAGAAACGACCCCGGACTTAACATTGCTTCATATACAAATGTAAAAATAGATAAAATTCTTGAAGACATAAGAAAAAATTCCGACGAGAAAGAAAAGTACGAAAAATATATTCAATTCATAGAAGAGATAAAGAAAGATACACCTGCAATCTTTCTTTATTCTCCAGATTTTATATATGTAATACCTAAAAACCTCAAAGGCATTGAATTGGGTGTTGTTACAACTTCAGCTGAAAGATTTTTAGATGTTCACAGGTGGTATGTAAACACGCAAAGAGTTTGGAATATATTTGTAAATTAACTTAAAAACCTCTGGGAGAGGTTTTTAAGAGTAGTGCCAGATTTTCATCCATATTTGAAAATCTCTGGGAGAGCATTTTAACCCTTAATATTTTCTGTTTTAATCTGGCGTTTAATATTTACAATACAAATTCAAAAATTATAAGTTAAAATTATGGATTGAAAAGTCTTAAACAAATTTTTCAATTTCTAACAGGATGAACGACGAACAAAAAAATAAAAATAGAAAACGAGGCGGAAAAAATTTTCATAGACATTTTTCTTCTTCAAAAAATAAAGATAAGAGAGAAGTAACGCATCTTCTTCCTGATATTACAGGGAGCGTCGTAGAAAAAGATACTTTCACACCCGCGTATTTAAAAACAAAACATAACAAAAAGACGGAAAGAAAAATTAAAATTCCTGAAAAAAGAAAGGTCTATAATGAAGGTTTTGAAGATACTGTTTTTGAATCAAACTTTGAACAAAGCCAAAAGAATAAAAATATAACCAGCGAGAGTCGTGTTCCGCCAATAAAAGACGGGGTTCTTAGAATTGTTCCTCTTGGTGGGGTTGAAGAGATTGGAAAAAACATGACGGTTATTGAATATGGGGACGATATAATTGTTGTTGATTGTGGTTTTCAATTTAGTGAGGCAGAAACGCCTGGTATAGATTTTCTTCTTCCAAACATTTCATATTTGGAAAAAATGAAGAAAAAAATAAAGGCCATTTTCATAACACACGGACACTACGACCATATTGGGGCTATCCCCTATATAGTAGATAGAATTGGAAATCCGCCTATTTATTCAAGACAATTTGGCGCATATACAATAGAAAAAAGACAAGCAGAATTTCCTGACTTACCTACTTTGAATATGAATATAATTCAAGGTGACGAAACAATGACAATCGGGAAACATTTTAAAATAAGTTTCTTTGCTATTTCACACGCAATACCAGATTCAATGGGATTAATTATAGAAACACCTGTCGGCAAAATTGCATTTATAGAAGACGTGAGGCTGGAACATATAAATGGAGTCCCTACTGAAAAGGAAATTAAACGCTACGCGCAATTTAAAAACGAGGAGATGCTTTTGTTAACTATGGATTCTACAAGCGTTGAAAAACCCGGGTTTTCTATTCCTGAATCTCGTGTAATTGAAACAATAAATGAAATAATGAAAAATGTTCCGGGGCGACTTATTATTGGAACGTTTGCTTCACAAGTTGAGCGTATTATGGAATTTATAAAAATGTCTCAACATTATAACAAAAAAGTTGTAATTGATGGGCGAAGTATGAAAACAAACATAGAGATTGTTCGCCTACTTAACTTGGTAAAGTTAGATAACATTATTCCTATTGAAGAGATGAAAAATTATCCTTCAAATAAAGTTGTAGTAATTGCAACAGGAGCTCAAGGTGAGGAATATTCTGTTTTTGATAGAATCGCAAGTAAAACACATAAATTTATAAAATTGGAACCGTCAGATACGATTTTGTTTTCTGCATCTGCAATTCCAGGGAATGAAAGATCTATCACGAGACTTAAAGATAATCTTTATAGACAAAATGCAAAAATAATAACTTATGCTGATTCAGACGTTCACGCAAGCGGGCATGGAAATCGTGGGGAATTGGAATGGATACACAAACAAATTCCGCATAGATTTTTTATCCCACTTCATGGTTATCATTTTATGCTTCGTATTCATGCAGAACTTGCAGAGAGTCTCGGTCTACCAAAAAGTAATATAGTGATTCCGGATAACGGTTCGGTAATTGAAATAACAGAACACGGCAAAAAAATTAGTATGAGAAAAGAAAAAGCCCCTTCTGACCCAGTTATGGTTGACGGATTTTCAATTGGAAATATGCAAGATGTTGTTATAAGAGACAGACGACTGCTCGCAGAAGATGGTATATTTATTATTGTGGCAACAATAAATGCACGAACTGGTAAATTAAGAAAATCTCCTGATATAATTTCAAGGGGTTTCGTTTATTTACGAGAATCACAAGAATTACTTCAGCAAACTCGCTTAATAATAAAAAAGGTTGTTGAGGAATCAACCGCGGGTTCATACCCTATAAACTTTGATTACATAAAGACAAACATAACAGATAGTGTAAGAAAATTTTTACTTCAACAGACTGATAAAAAACCGTTAGTAATTCCCGTTGTGTTGGCTGTATAAATATGGATCCCGTTAGAAGCCGCGGTCACGGTTTCAAAACAGGACTTATAATAATAAGGAAAAAAGTATTTCAAATTAACAATTTAATCTAGCAGAATATAGCTGACCGCGACCTGCTTCTAACGGGATGAAAGAAATAATAAAAAACTTTGATTTCAGGGATTTAAAGAAGAATTCTCTTTGGATAATAAATCTGATTGCAATATTTTTGGTCTTACATATTGGGATACCTTTATATATAAATTCTTCATTTCTCTCTGGTTTTATAGGTGAACAGTTTGTTGGAATTGTATTTGCGGTAGGATCTTTTTTGGCAATTCTTGGAATTATAGCCGCAACAAAGTCTATTGAAAAATTCGGCGATTATAGAACGATGATGTCTTTGATTCTTCTTGAAATATTCGCAATTGTTGGTATGGTTGTTTTCAATAAATTGATTTTTATAATTCTGGCTTTTTTTGTGCACTTTATCTTTAATCTTACATTCGGAATGAATGTAGATGTTCTGCTTGAGCACAATTCAAAAGATCAAAAAACCGGTGCCATAAGAGGAGCGTATTTAACTATGAACAATCTTGCCTGGGTAATTGTTCCTGTTTTGGCTGGGTTTTTAGTTGGAAAAGGATATTACTGGAAAGCATATTTGATATCTCTTGTCTTTCTTATCCCTGTAGTATTTTTACTCAGTTCAAATTTCAGAAAGTTTAGAGATCCAGAATATAAAAGATTAAAATTTTGGAAGACATTTGGGCGATTTAGAAAAAACAAAGATATAAAAAATATTTTTGTAGTTAGTATAATAATGAGAGTATTTTTTGCAATAATGGTTATATATACCCCAATGTATTTGCTTAATCATATAGGTTTCAATTTCAATTCAATGGGTATTATGTTAACCGTAGCAATGTTTGCCTACCTGCTTTTGGAATACCCTCTTGGTAAATTATCTGACAGCAAATTCGGGGAAAAAGAAATCCTAAACATTGGTTTTATTATTTTAGCGATTACAACGATGATTGTTTCTTATATAACTAGTTCGAGTTTAATTGTTTGGTCATTAGTTTTGTTCAGCACGCGAATCGGAGCCGCGATGATAGAATCAATGAGTGAAACTTACTTTTTTAAAAATACAGATAGTTCCGATACTGATATTCTAACTTTTTTTAGAATGGCCGGACCAATTGCTTATCTAATCGCTCCGATATTTGGAAGTGTATTTTTAATATTTTTTGATTTAAAATATATATTTTTAGCCACTGGAATTTTTGTTCTGCTCGGACTAAAATATTCCCTCTCAATAAAAGACACGAATTAACTTTAAAAGCCCCTAATAGGGGCTTTTATGTCAAATTGTTGTCAAACTTGTCAAACACTTGTCAAACACCGGTGTTTGACATTTATTTTTAATCTAAATCTAAACTGAATTCTTCGTTCTTTTCTTTTGCACCACTGGTTTGAACAAAACTTTTGTATTCTCCTTTGTTTTTAAATTGTTCAAAAATAATTTCCGTTTTTAAAATTTCATCCCAACGATTTTCTCTAACATAATCTTGATAACTTGACCAAGGAAAAATGTCTTCCTTCCCATTCCACAAATTTAATTCTTTTGGATTTAAATGTACATAAGCAGAAAGATATAAAAGCTGTTCATTATCCTCAACATGCACTGCTTTATAGGGACTTTCAAAAAGATGTCCAGATACACCATAGCGAGCATTAAAATATTTTGCATAAGAATTTAAAACTCGTTGCATATATTTACCCATTCCTCCTTCTTTTACTTCTTTTACAATAAGATGAAAATGGTTGGGCATTAAAACAAAACCAACTAATTCCACAAATCTTTCTTTAATTATCTGACTTTTAACATCATCATCTATGTCAAACACCCGGTGTTTGACATATGAAGAAATAATTCTAGAAATTTGGGGAAAATAATTTTCTGCTTGAAAATACAAAATTATAAAAAGAAACCTAATCCGATCTCTTTCGTCTTTGAAAATTATCTTTTTGCCAACTCCCCTATTATAAATATGATAATGCTCATCTACTGAGATATTTTCTCTATTCATAACATATATTATATTTCTTTTATCACAAAATTGTCAAACACCGGGTGTTTGACATACAAGATGTTTGATATGCTACAAGCCATATTCTTATCTATAGTCTAATTAGTGTAAAAGTTTAATAAATTGCTCAAGTGTCAGTCCGGCTTGTTTAATAATAGCAAGAAGCGTTCTTTTTTTGAGTGTTCCAGAATGCATTGGGACAGAGGTTATTTTTCGAGTTATAGAGTTTTTTAGAAACACATGACTTCCTTTTTGACGCAAAACAACAAAACCTGCTCGAACAAGTGTTGTTATGACAACTCTTGCAACTATGATGGGAACAATGCTCATGCTACTAATGTTTTTATTGAGACGCTCTTGGAGGCAACTCCATTTTTTATATTGTCTTCAACCTTTGCTTCGATACATAATTCAATGGCTTCTTTAACCATTTTTTTTGCCTCGGACAAATTCTTTCCCCAACTTACCACCCCCTCAACAGAAGGACATAATGTAACATATCCTACTTCATCTGGTGTAAATGTGCAGAGAAATATTCCGTAGTCAGTCTTAATTTGTGTTTTAATCTTTTTCATATATTTATATTTATATTATATCATATCATAACATATATTATATTTCTTTTATCGCAAAATTGTCAAACACCCGGTGTTTGACATGGTGTTTAACATAAATCTTTTTAAATCACGCGTATCAGAAAAAATTTTTCTTTTATCAACTATCGCAAAATTGTCAAACACCGGGTGTTTGACAGGGTGTTAATTATTGAGATTCTGTTGATGTTGCTGTTTGCTCTGAACTTGTCGAAGTGGCTTGCTCTGGATTTATCGAGGTTGTTGTGGTAGTTTCTGTCGTATTTTCTGTCGTATTTGGGTCAATAACAATTACCCTTCTGGTCGTACTTGCATAATTTGATTCGCTGTCATTAACTGACCAAACAACTTTATATTCACCGGTCATCGACGTATCAACTGTGTTTTCAATTATGTCTGGCATTAATGATTGTCCTTTTGAATCTACAGCTGTTGCTCCAGGGTCTACGAATGTTGTTCCCTTTTCAATCTCTGCAGGATTGTTTCCGATAAGTGTAATTACAGGAGTTGTCGTACTTTGTCCGGCGGAGCCAGAGGCGGAGCCGTCGGAATTAATATCAACGGTTGAACCGCTGGAAGCAGAAGCAGAAGCAGAATTAGCACATTCCCCCGCTGAAGAAACCACTACTCCATTTTTAATTTTCAAACAATACGGTTCGCCTGTCTTCTCGTCATAAAGTGTAATACCGCTCGGCAATTCTTTTGAACCAACCTTGAGTGTATTTACAACAAGCCCTTTGAAAGAAGCAAGTCCGTCTGTAATCTTCACACCCAACTTTTCAAGAAATGCGAGAAGTGAGTCAATTATCGTTGAGCCTGAACTAACTGAATCTGTTGAAGTTGCTTCTCCAAAACCAAAAGCATTCATACGAGCCGAGAGTTCGTCTAAACGAATGTCCAGTGCTTTCACGGCCGAAAGTGTGAGCGTTGTTAATTTATATAAATCAACCCCTTTTCCGTCTACTGACAAAACTTCCGCCGGAGCTTCTTCTGCAATCAAACCGAGATAGCGGGTTGTCATCATTCCTGTTTCTAAATTAATAGTTTCTCCTGTTTCTGTGTTAACGATAGCACCAGCGCTATCACCCATTCCTATATTTCCGTCAAATCCAAATCCAAAACCAAAACCATTTCTAACCATCTCACTCCCATAAGGACCTTTTTTATAATTGTATGTTGCAACTTTCATTCCTGAAATTTTTTCAAGCGCTGATTCATAATCAGAATCATCGTAGTATGAAATGTCCTCTTTTTCATCGCGAGTTGAAATGTTTATAAATGACTGCGCCGCTATTTCTCCGACAACATGCAATTTGTATTCTGGAGTTGATGTGCCGATACCGACGTTGCCGTTGGAATCAACAAAGAAATCTAATTGAGAGAAAGTGAATTCATTTTCAACATTTACCATAATTGAACTTGTTCCACCTCCAATAAACGGTTCTAGAGCGGTGCCTATCGTCTGAGAAGTTTTGTTTGCCTTCATACCAACCCCTGAAACACTCGATATTGTAATTTTATCTCCTATAAATATATCTCCTCCATCTGAATTTACTTTTACTGGCACTCTACCCTTTAGAGCTATCGGCTTTCCATTTTTAATTTCTTGTCCGAGAAGTATACCTGGCTTTGTTGAAATTACCCCAAGTAATTTTTCTCCTGTTTCTGCTCTTTTTATAAATTCAGGATTACTTAAGTCCAAAGATACAATTTCACCTGCTTCAATTGTTTGGTCATTGGTTAAATAATTTTCAGCAAGGTCTATGTCTGTTATTGTAGCTGTTGTCGCATAAATAGTTCCTGCGGTTGTACCACAACTTCCTGTATCACGAACACACAATGAACCTTGAACTGAGAGGGTGGAGATAGGTGTCGTCGTCCCGATGCCGACGTTGCCGTTGCCCTTTATTACTAATCTTTCCGTACCAGCTGCATTTACCTGAAACAAAAAATCTGTACTAGTACTCCCTCCTTCAACATAAAGTCCTCTTCCGTAAATATCACTTGTTCTTGTATTTTTTATGCTTGCTACCCAATTATCTAAACTTGATTCTACATCCAATTTAAACGATGGAGCCGCATCCCCGATGCCGACGTTGCCGGAAGTATTTAAAATCCGTAAGTATTCACCAGCACCCACAATGGCAAAATCTCCGCTCACTTTTTGTTGAACTAACCATCGGCTACCAGAACTCGTATTATCTAAAGAGATATTTGTATCCTGCGTTACTGGTGCTTTGACTGTCAGTTGATACCCTGGAGCCGTCGTCCCGATGCCGACGTTGCCTCCGAGATTCGCTAACACAAGACTCCCCGTTGAGACTGAGCCCCCTGCTGTTTGCGCATTAAGTGTTGCGTATGTGTTCCCAGTATTCGCCCCGAATCCGAATGCTAAGCGCGATCCTGTTGTCCCAGAGACCCAATCACTCGTAGTGAAACCAGCAGGATAGTTACTTCCTGTTCCTGCTTTAACTTCAAGAATTAGACCAGGAACCGTCGTCCCGATGCCGACATTTCCATTTGTCTTAACATATAAACTATTAGCAGTAGCACCACCTTCAACTGTTAAAGCATTGTTCGTTCCCGCAGTTAAACCTCCTGCAAAAGTTGATGTAGCAGTTGTTGTAGTCGCAATGAAATATCCAGCAAGTGCGGAGTTTCCTAAAGCAGATGTTCCTTCAATTGATAGTTTTGCGTATGGACTGGTCGTCCCGATGCCGACGTTGCCAGCTCCTGTTAAAGTCATAACAGAAGCATATGTTGAAGCACCATTTGTAACTTCAAAATTCATCGTCGCATCTGCAAGTGTAGAGGAAATACTATTCGTTATTCTATTCCGATATGTAGTGAGGTAGTTTGCTGCACCGAAGTTCAACACTGCTTCTCTATTAGCATAAGTAGTTGCACCAGTCCCGGTTTCAATCTTAACTACTCCAACAACATCCAACTTCTCTCCAGGACTCACCGTCCCGATACCGACGTTGCCATTTGTTTTAACATATAAACTATTGGCGGTAGCTCCACTTTCAACAACAAGTGCGGAATTAGAACCTGCGGTTAGTCCCCCAGCAAATGTTGATGTCGCAGTTGTTGTCGTAGCTATAAAGTATCCAGCCGTCAATGCAGGTGTTCCCGTTGCTACGAGATTTGAACCATTCCAAGTTAGAAGAGCATTTGTAGAAAATCCTGCAGTATTTAATCCTATCGTTCCTGATGTTGTAATAGTTCCACCTGTCAATCCATTATTAGTAGCTATTGAGGTAATGGTTCCACTTCCTTTATTATTAAATGTAGTCCAATCTGTTGATGAAAGACATCCCGACACTGAACCAGAGGCAGTGGCACAAGTTAAAACTGAAGCACTTGAACCTATAACAGAAATTGGTTGAGATAGTGTCATTGGTGCCGTTGCTGTGAGTGTGGTCGTAGCTACTCCTGTTAAAGTATTAGTCCCATTCCAATAAGCTAAATTTCCGTTTGTTCCCGAACCTACCGTTGTTAGATATGTATTTGTATCAATACTTAATGTCCCGTCGCCACCAGATGTTTTTATAAAACCATTAGAGGTAAGATTGCGAAGTTTTGTAATCCAAACATCGGGTGCAGTTAAAAGAGTGGTGGTAGCATTAGCAAAAGTGTTTAATGCAGAAAAAATATTTGTTGTTGTTGTTCCAAAACCCGTGCTGAACACTCCACTTGTTTTTATAATTGGATAGGTTGCCGACAAATCTGTAAGAGCAATATAGTTATTTGAATTAGTCCACCCTATTGCACCAGTTCCATTATTGTAGGTTATAGGATTTGTGGCGGATAAATTAGTCAAAGCTATATAATTTGAATTATTTGTCCATTGTGAGATGTTTGGTGAGGCAAAAGAACCTACCAAAAGTCCGAGTGATGAAGTTGCTACTGTTGAAATTGCATTAACACTTCTTGATAATGGATAATTAAATGTTAGTGGATTTTCATATGTTCCAAAATCACTGACTTGACTCTTTGTGATTGACAACGAAGTTAATGCAGTAATTTTGGGTAGAGTTGTTGTCGCAGTAAGGGCATTATCAAATAAAGTTTGAGACCAGTATTTATTAGTTGAACCTTGAGTTAATGCATCTGTTGTTGTTGCACTAAAATATGTATAAAAGGGACTTCCGAAGTTTGTTAAATTTCTTGCATCTAGATAATAACTTCCCTCTTGATTATCAAATGTACCTGTCCAGTTTCCTGTTGCGTTAAGAGAAAGCACTCCGCCGGCAGAAAGTGTTAATCCGGTTCCATTTATATCTGTTATGTAGTCCGAGCCGATACTTAGTTGAGTAGATGAAGCATAACCTAATTGAGGAGTTATTAAAGTTGGAGAAGTATCTACTACAAACTTTGTTCCAGTTCCTGTTTGTGAAGCAATCGCTGTTGCATTACCAACAGAAGTTATTGGACCAGTCAAGTTAGCATTAGTAGTGACAGTAGCGGCGTTGCCAGTAATAGAACCTACAATTGCATTGGTACTTTCTAAATCAGTAAACCAACCTTTTAATATTCTGGCACCGGTAGCACCTAGTGAACCAGTAGATGTAATATTGTTTGCTCCCATTGCTAATGTTCCTCCAATGGTAAGAGAAGAGAGCGTCCCGACACTTGTGAGAGATGAGGACAAAACTCCTGAACCAAGTACTGTCGCGGAAAGAACACTTGTTCCGTTGATTTGATAATTTCCTCCTGTTGGAATGTTGATTGCAGATTGTGTGATTGTAGTTGTTGAAGTTCCTCCAACATACAAAGTATCAAAAACAGAAAGTCGTGTAGTTGACGCCTGTGTGAAAGATGATAAACCTGTTGTGTTTAGAGTTCCTGTGAGAGTTAGATTATTAAATGTTGGATTTGCTGATGTGTGAATATTTTGCGGAAGTGAAAGTGTAATTGTTCCATCAGAATCGTCTGTGATTGTAATTTGATTTGTCGTTCCTGAAACCCAAGAGAATAAATCTGTGTTAGTTAGTTTTCTTGAACTGTTTAGAGACACTAACCTTGACGGTGTTAGAGATGAGATTGTTGTGTCATTTGAAACAATAAGATTGCTTGTTGTCGCTGTGTTTGTTATTGCAAGTGTTGTGCTTGTGGCGTTTGTTGTTGTTGAATTTGTTGCTGTGAATGTTGTTGTGATTAAATTTGAAAAGATACCAGATACTGCATTAAATATAGAAGTATAGAAGTTCGTAGTAGTTGCATTTCCTGCAACGAGCGTAGACGAATAGAGGTTCGTCGAAGTCGAGTTGGTCGTTGTTGCGTTTGTACCAGAAAGATTTGGAAGAGTCACAAGACCTGTACCAAAAGTGGTTGAAGCATTGTTTGTTGTATTAAAAAGAATCCCATTTATAGAATCAATTGTGTAAACTCCAGATGAAAGGAGAGATGAGCCCGTTGATGTAGATGTTCCTCCGATTCCAACAGATGTTCCAAAAAATCCCGACCTCCATCTCAACCAATTTGAACTATCTCCGATATCTAATACATTATCTATTGTTGGTATTAGTGATGTTCCTATTCTTGAGTTGAAATATGTTTTATCAGAAGTTGTAGCATTTCCGAGCGTTGTGTTGCCCGTTATATCAAGGTTCCCGCCTATTGTTTCTCCTGCAGATGTCACAATACTTGAAACATTTAAAGTTCCGACAATATCTAACGCATATTGTGGCGTTGATGTCCCTATTCCAATTCTATTATTCAAAGAATCAATAAATAATGTGCCTGTATCAAAATTTGTATCACCTGCGATTGTTGACGTTGATATTCCAGAAACTATTAATTGGCCTCCAACTGTTGCTCCGCCGGTTAATGTTAGTGTGGAACCGCTCATTGTGGTTCCGGAAAAGGTTGAACCTGTTACTATTGTGTCTTTTAGTGTACCCCCCGTTATTGCTGGAGAAACTATTTCAACCCCGCTTACTAATTTATCAATTTTGTTCGTTTGAGACACCATTTGGTAAACGGTCTGGACACTATTTGGAGTCCCAGAAGAAACTGCATATATTTTTGAGCTTAATTTGTTGTCTAATTGTTGAATCTTACTTTCTAATTCTTCTTTTGAAATACCACTGACAATTGATTGTTTTTCCAATATTCTCTCTACAATCCTTGTTGGGCCTTCAATTACAACTGTTTTTGTTAATGGTAAATCTGACAAACTTGGTGAACTTGGTGAACTTGGTGAACTTGGTGTCTTAGACACCAAGTTATCTGATTGAACTAATTCTATATTTTCATCTATTTCATTTTTTCCAAAAAGCGAGTTTATAGATACGTAAATTTTCTTAGCAAAATTCTTAATTGAGAAACTCGTTTTTTGAACATTTGCTGATAAAATCACACTCGCTGTATTTACAGCAAGTGATTTTGTTTTGTCTTTTAAAACATTTTTAGTATAAGCAATTGAGTCTGTTATTAAAATTATTACTCCATCATTATTTATCTTTTCTATAACTTCACTTCCAATTTCATAAACATTATTTGCGAGAGATTTTAATTTTTCCTGTGAAGCTTCCGCGTACGGAGTTTGCATAAAAGCATATGGTCCAAGAATCACAGTTATTGCCAAACAAAGTGCTACAACTTTTTTAAAGAGTGCATCGCTTGCAAACGATGTTGGTTTTTCAAATGGAGAAATTATTTTTTTTGTCTGCTCAGATAAATATTTTTCTTTTGAAAAACCTTCCCTGTCTTTTTTTAATTCTGGAATTAGAGAGAAATTATCGTCAAAATATTTTACATCTTTTGTTTTAACAAAATTTTTTTCTTTTTTATCACCAATTATTTTTTTTGCTAAAGTATCTTTTTCTTCTTCGTTTAAATTATTCTCTATAAAATTTGTTCTACCAAATTTTTTTGCGTATTCTAAAATTTCAATTTCTTCAACAAATTTAGTTTTTCCAACTAATTTAGATTTTATTATTCCACTACGAGATATCTGTCCTACATAATCACTTGTATAGCCCGTCAATTCAGAAGCTTTTTTTGTAGATATATATTTTTTGTCATTAATTAAAACACCTCCATTTTCACCATAATTCAAAATATCGTCTTCACACACATATCTTGTATGCCCTATCATCGTTGATTTGATTTTATTTGAACGAGAAAGTTGACCTACATAATCACTCGTGTAGTTGGTCAATTCAGATGCAGATTTAGTAGTAATATATTTCTCCCCTTTTATGAAAATTTCGTCTTTCATTTTCAGTAATTTTTACTACTTATATTTTACATTCAAAATGCCAAAAACATTAATAAAACTGTGGATAAATCTCGTCTAAACAAGAAAAAGAGAGACGAGATGTTTTTTGTTTAAGCTAAATTTAAAAAACTTAGACGAGAAAGAACCGAGATTGGTGTGAAACTCCCAAAAACATCATTTTTGTGACAAAAAATGAATACAAAATTAGTAATTTTTTAATAAAAAATTTTATTGGTTTTTTATAGTAGATAGTTTGATATAAAAATACATTTTTAATTTGTCATTATGAGGTTAAAAATGTCAATAAAATATTTTTATTACAAACAAAAAAGACCGAGTACTAAAAATAGACTTCACCTGAATCAAATTTGATTAAATTAGAGGCCACCACCAGAATAGCTTTAATTAGAGATGCAAATAAAAACAAAATTTAAACTTTTAAAACCATTTAAAAAAACTGATATAAAAACCAATGTGTGAAACATTAAAAAAATATTTATACGAGAAATTCTAAAAAAGATTTCAAAATAAGAATATCTCGTTTATCTCGTCAAAATCTATTTAATGTTTCACAGAGAATTTAAACAAAAAAAAGCCCAAACTTGGTTTTTAATTTAAAATATTTTTAAATCCCCTATTAACTAGATAGGGCCGAGATTATAAGCTTTTTAAGAGCATTTGGATTAGCAGATCCTCCACTTTCCTTCATTCCTTGCCCTACAAGGTATTGTAATGAAGCCTCATTCCCATTTTTATAGGTTTCTATTACTTTTTGGTTGTTTTTTATGACTTTTTCTACTATTTTTTTTAGCCTGTTTTCGTCGCTAACTTGAAGCAAATTCTTACTTTTTGCAATTTCCTTCGGATTTCCACCTTTTTCATACATCATTAATAAAACGTCTTTTGCTCCTCTTGATGAAATTAGACTTTCCTCAATCATTTCAATCATTCTTGCTAAATTTTTTGGCTCTATTTTCCCAACCACACCATTCTCTCCTTTTGAAAAACCAACAATGTCCGATGTAATATAATTTGATACCAACTTGATAAGATTTTTATTATTTTTAAATTCTTTAATTGTTTCTTCAAAAAGACTTCTTAACTTCTCATTTGTAATATAAATTTCTATATTTTCATCTTTGATTCCATATTCTTTTTTGTATCTTTCTCTTTTCTCTGATGGAAGTTCTGGAATTTCTTTTGAGAGAGATTTTTTTGAAAATTCTTCTATCTCACTTATTTTTAATTTTGGTAAATCTGGTTCGGGAAAATATCTGTAGTCGTGAGAAGATTCTTTTTCTCTTTGAGAAAAAGTTTCTTGTTTGTTTTCATTCCAACCTCTCGTCTCCTGTTTTATCTCCTCTCCCCTCTCCAACACATCTGTCTGTCTTTTTATTTCATAATCAATCGCAAGTCCGACTGACCTAAATGAGTTTAAATTTTTTACTTCAACTTTCGTTCCTAATTTATTTTTATTTTCTGAAACAGAAATATTCGTCTCCAAACGCATCTGACCTTTTTCCATATCTGCATCACTCACATTTAAATATCTCAAAATTAATTGGAGTTCTTTTGCAAATTTTACAGCAGTTGCTCCGTCTTTAATTACTGGTTCAGTAACAAGTTCCATCAGTGGTACTCCAGCTCTGTTGTAATCAATCAAACTAAAGTCTCCTCTGTCATGAACAGATTTTGCTGTATCTTCTTCAAGATGAATTCTTGTTATTTTTACTCCAACAAGTTCTCCACCTAAAACAAGTGGGTGTTTATACTGACTTATTTGATATCCTTTTGGTATGTCGGGATAGAAATAATTCTTTCTATCAAATTCTGTATAGTCAGCAATTCTACCATCCAAAGCCATACCAACCTTCAAAACACTTTTTATTGCCTCCTTATTCATAACAGGCAAAGTTCCTGGGTGTGCCATACACACAGGACATACATTAATATTAGGTCTTTTTTCTTCAAGGTCATTTTTACAACTACAAAACATCTTTGTATTTGTCTTTAATTCAGTGTGAATTTCAAGCCCTATTGTTGGTTCATATTTTTTAGCCATTGAGATATGTAGGTAGTAATATTATAGCTTAATTTAAAAAAAATAGTCTATTTCTGCTCTTCCCCGCACCATGGACAATACCATTTTTTCTTGTTTTTCGGTATTGAGCTCACAGACCACCATTTTTGGCATTTTAAACACCTAAAATGAGTTATTACTTCGTTGGAGGCCTTATTTTGAGGCTTATTTACCGTGACATTTCTTCGACTTATTACTATTCCCGCAGGAGCTCCGACTTAGTTGCCACTTCAATAATATATCCATCCGGATCTCTAAAATCTATGGTATACGACTCATTACCATTGTACTTCGATTTTACTGGGCCACGAATTATATCGGCCTTAACTTTCAGAAGAAAATTAGCAACCTCGTCCACGACCCGCTGCGAATTTGCCAAAAAACATAAGTGTCTAGGACCAACCGTTTTTTCTGATTTAACATGCTGTTGAATGAAATAAATCTTGGTTTCTCCATTACTAAAGGCATTTGCCTCAATTTTTTCCCACCCAATTAGCCCAAAAATGTCTTCATAAAACTTAATTGAACGATCTAAATCAGAAGTCCAGAATTCTATGTGTTTTATAGTTGCTTTATTGTCCATGACACTTTTTATATTTTTTACCACTACCACACGGACATGGATCATTTCTTCCTATCTTATGTCCATCCACACTTTTGCCTGTTCCGAGCGTAGTCGAGGAATTTTTATCAGATTCTCCTATTATCTTACCGCTTTCATGTATTTCATTTAATTCTCTTTCCTTCTCGTTTAATTTCATTCCTTCTCCTATTCTTGGAAAAAGTTGAAAAATTTGTTCATCTATATTAAATTCCATTTGTTTAAACATTGAAAGCCCTTCTCTTTTGTATTCAACAAGAGGGTCTCTTTGACCATACGCTCTCAAATTAACACTTGAACGCATGTAATCCATCATCTCCAAATGTTCAACCCAAAACATATCAATTGTTTGTAAAATTATTTGTCTTACTGTTTCAAAAAAATCTTTTTCACCTAATAACAACAGCTTTTCTTCAAACGTCTTTTTAAATTCAATTAAATCATCGGTTCTCTCTTCCAAAAACTCTTTCAAAAAAATATTATCTGCAAACAATATCTTTCTTCTTCTTTCATAGATTGTTCTTCTTTGATGATTCATAACATCATCAAATTCAAGAATATGTCTTCTAGAATCAAAGTTAAAACCTTCTATTTTTGTCTGTGCAGATTCAAGAGCCTTCGTTATCATTTTATTTTCAATAGGTTGATCCTCTGGAATGCCAAATCTATTCATCATTTTTTTAATTGAATCTGAAGCAAAAACCCTCATCAAATCATCTTCTAGTGAAACAAAAAACTGGGTTTCTCCTGAATCTCCCTGTCTACCCGAACGACCTCTTAACTGATTATCAATTCTTCTTGCCTCGTGCCTTTCGGTCCCTAATACAAAAAGCCCACCAAGATTTCTGACTTCATTGTATTCTTCTTCTGTAGCCGACTGCCCACCCAATTTAATGTCAACTCCTCTACCAGCCATGTTTGTGGCAATTGTTACAAATCCTTTTTTGCCTGCTTCGGCAATTATTTCTCCCTCTTTTTCGTGATTTTTAGCGTTCAATATATTATGTTTTACTCCTTGTATAGAAAGATATTCCGAAAGGAGCTCATTTCTTTCTATTGAAACTGTGCCTATGAGAACCGGCTGACCACTCTGGTTTAATTCTTTTATTTTGTTTGCTACTGCTTTAAATTTCCCTTGTTCTGTCTGAAATATTAAATCTTGTCTGTCTTCTCTTTTTATTGGTTGATTTGTTGGAATGTTAATTGTGTCTAATCCGTAAACTTTTCTAAATTCTTCTGCCGATGTCATTGCAGTACCTGTCATACCAGATAGTTTTTTATACAATCTAAAATAATTTTGGAATGTTATTGATGCAAATGTGCGAGATTCTCTTTGAACAAAAACTTTTTCTTTTGCTTCAATTGCTTGATGTATCCCTTCCGAGTATCTTCTTCCCAGAAGAATTCTCCCTGTAAATTGGTCAACTATTAAAACCTGTCCGTCACGAACAACATAATCTTTGTCTTTAGCAAATAGGGCTTTCGCACGAATGGCAGTTTCCAAATGATGAACATATTTTATTCCCATTTCTGTGTAAATATTTTCAATACCAAGAAATTTTTCGGCCTTTTCAATTCCGTTATCTGTGAGAGTTGTGGCTTTTAATTTTTCGTCAACTTCGTAGTCTTCATCTTTTTTTAATTTGTTGGCTATGTCTGAAAATTTTCTGTACAAGTCTTCGGACTCTATAGTCGGAGCAGAAATAATGAGAGGTGTCCTCGCCTCATCAATTAAGATAGAGTCAATTTCGTCAACAATCGCATAATTGAATTCCCTTTGTCTTAATTCTTCTTTTTTATAAGCAATATTGTCTCTCAAATAATCAAACCCGTATTCATTATTTGTTCCGTAAGTAATATCTGCTTTATAAACATCTTTTCTCTCACATGGTCTTAAAAAACTATGAGAGATTTTAAAGTATCCAAATTCATCTCTTTCTTGGTCGTCTTCTTTCTTTTCATATTTTGAATCATACAAATAAGACGCTCCGTTGTTTATAATTCCAATGCTCAAACCCAAAAAAGAATATATTTGACCCATCCAAACAGCATCTCTTCTTGCGAGATAGTCGTTAACCGTAACAACATGAACTCCTTTTTCTGTAAGTGCATTTAAATATGTTGGGAGTGTCGCCGCGAGAGTTTTCCCTTCTCCTGTTTTCATCTCGACGATGCTTCCATTGTGTAAAATAATTCCACCCATCAACTGAACATCAAAGTGTCTTTGTTTGAGGGTCCTTTTTGAGACTTCTCTAACGACAGCAAATGCTTCAGGCAACAAATCATCAAGAGTTTGCCCTTCTTTAAGTTTTTTCTTAAATTCTTTCGTTTTGTCTTTTAATTTCTCATCAGACAAAGAAGAAACCTCTTTTTCAAGAGAATTTATCTTTTTTACAATCAGCTCTATTTTTTGGAGAGATTTTGTGTTTTCGTCTTTAAAAATTTTACTTATTAGATTTATGGCCATTGTTTTGTCTTATTTTGTCGTGGTATTTTAACACAAAATCCAAATATTTTCACCCCACCCCACATCAATTTTGAACAATATTCTCGTGGCAACGCACTCGCTAACGCTCGGCTTATTCCAGCTCTGCGTTGCGAGAGAATATAAATCTCATACTTATACAGAATTAAACAATAAACCGAATCAAAATTGATGAAGGGGTTCTCAAAATATATTCTCTTCGCCTATCGGCTCATCTGTATATTTTGGAAAATAAAAATAACCGCTTAAATCTTGAGGATTTTAGCGGTTATTTTTTATGCTGATGTTATTTTTTTCTTTTCTTTGCTGATTTCTTTGTCGTTTTTCTTTTTGGAGCTTTCTTTACTACTTTTTTCTTTGCTACTTTTCTTTTTTTCATTTTTATTTTTTACTTTAACTTAATGTCAAAGTATTTTAGTTGAAGATGTCCGACCTTATTTTTTTCCAGCACTTATTTTTGTTTCCCATTCAAAAAATATTATAAAAAATTAATAGTGGAAAAATAATTGGTTACAAAAATAAGTGCTGGATTAAAAAATATTTCGCATAAATTAACAACATCACAACTTTAATATGTATTAATTATCTTATATAAAGAAAGTAAAAACAAGAATTTTTTTGAAATTTTGTGGATAACTCTGTGTTCATAAAAACACAAAATCATAAAAACATAAAAACAAAAAATATTTTTTAGAGAACGAAAACGAATTCGCCTAACGGCTTTGTTTATTATTAAATCGCATCTAATATTAAACTTCTAACGGGGCGAGCTCCTAAAAATTAAAAATTACAATTTAAAATTTAAAAAAATGAATTCAAAAAAATATTATTATAAACTAAAAATCATTCCAGTTAACTGGAATGATTTTTGTCTGCGTTAGTTTCATTCAATTAAGGCCAGCGGGTGCGAGCTCCATGTTAAGTTCTATGTGAGTGCAGCCGCTGACCGTAGTTAAAAACAACTGAATACAATATATCATGCATAAAAAAGAAAAACAAAAATATAGTCGCTTCGCTTCTTATCGGAACCCAGCCCTATTTTTGTTTCCGATTCTAAATATATTTTCAAATTAAGTTAACTTTCTTGTGTTTAATAATTTAATATGTACATAAGCTACAAAAGTAGAGCTGGGTCCTCAAAAAATATAGTCTCTTCGCTTCTTATTTTTTGGGAAACCCCATTAGAAGTTCCTTTAGAACAAACACTTTAATAATATTTGAGATAGAATTCGCCTGTCCGCTCTTGGCGGGTCTTACGGCTCCGTATATTTTTTAACCGTATTTAGTACAAAACTTCTAACGGGGTAAACACAAAACCCCGCGAAGCGGGGTTCAGTGCGAACTTTGTTTGGAAGCGCGCGTATTTACGCACTCACATTACAATGCAGTATATCACAACTAAAAACAAAATCAAGGGAAACGGATTAAAAATCAAGCACCCATCTTCAAAAGCTTATTTTGAGCTTTTGAAGTTAACCCAGTTCCTTAATATAGTGCTCAATAACCCTTCTTAAACCTTCATCAAAATCAACTTCAACACTATAATTCAACATTTTTTGTGCCTTACTTATGTTTGCATAACTATGTAATATGTCACCTTTTCTAAAATCAATATATTCCGGTTTTATATCTTTTTTTAATATTTCATTTATTTTTTGAACCAATTCATTAATTGAAACTTTTTTTCCAGAGGAAACATTGAAAACATGGCCCCCTATTTCCGGCGCTAAACATGCTAACAAATTTGCGTTCACAACATTTTTAACATAGGTGAAATCTCTTGTCGTTGTTCCGTCTCCGTTTATAGTTGGCCTTTCGTCTTTTAAAATACTTTTAATAAAAATGGGGATAACCGCGGAATATTTAGAATTTGGATCTTGTTTAGGACCAAACACATTAAAATATTTCAAACCGATTGTATCTAAACCATAAATTCTATGAAACAATTTTCCATACATTTCCTTAACTGTTTTTTGAACCGCGTAAGGTGATATTGGATTGAGTGGCATGTTTTCATGAACTGGCATTTTCTCCACATCGCCGTATGTAGAACTAGAACATGCATATATAACTCTTTTGACTCCAGTTTTATGTGCTGCATAAAAAACGTTCAGTGTTCCGTTTATGTTTGCATTATTTGTTCCTATTGGGTCTTCTATACTTCTCGGTATTGAGGGGATTGCGGCTTGATGAAGAACATAATCAACATTCTTAAATTCTTCCAAGAGCATGTCTAAATCTGTTATAGATTTTTCAATAAAAGTTATTTTATCTAAAAATGGTTTTATGTTTTCAATTCGCCCAGTACTTAAATTATCAATAACAATAACATCCGCCTCCCTATCAAGAAGTTCTTCAACTATATTTGAGCCTATAAATCCAGCCCCGCCAGTTACAACTATTTTTTTACCTTTTAAATCGTGCATGAATTATTTATATAAGCCGTTTTTTATATCTTTAATCACTGATTCTCCTTGCGTTTTGAATGCGGGAATATCTTGTATTGCTTTTTCAACTTCTTTTATGGCATCACTCGTTCTTCCCTGTTTTAAATAAGAAGATACTAAATATAACCTATTCTGAATATTCCCAGGATCTTTTTTAATATTTTCTTTTTCTATTGTGATTACTTTTTCAAATTGGTTTGTATCAAAATAAGCCTTAATTATTATGTCGTCTGGAACAAGAACTGTGCCATAAGTAGGTATCAAAAGTTCTTCAAGTAATTTTTCGTTATTGTTATAAATCGCACCAACCGCATATATTTTTCTTGCATCTAAGTAACTTTCATCGGATTCAAAAGCTTTTTTCAACAATTTTAAAGCTTTTACTTTTTCTCCTTTATTTAAATAACTTGCACCTAACTCAAACATTGTTGACTGTTTGTTTGGAGAAAGTTCAAGCGCCCTTTCAAAATGAGGAATAGCATTATCATAAAATCTGTATCTATTTAAAAATGTGGCTAAGAATACTTCATGCCTAGCATTTTCTTGGTCTTCTTTTATCTGTTCCAACATTTCTGAATTTGCTAAATCAAAAAACTTTTGTTTTACATTCAAATCTATATTTACATCTGCCATAGAAGCAGAGGTTTGAACAATTTGTTCTCTCGCTTCAGTTTTTCCAAGATAACCATAAGAAAAAGCTTTGTTAAAACTTTCTAAACTTAATTCTGGATTATTCCTGTTTTTAAGTGCATCTATTAAAGATCTACCAGTCATGATCCCGTTTGCATTAAAAAAGTAAATTGAACCAATCGTTAAAATGGTCACAAATGCAACTGCTACATTTTTTAGCCAATCATTATGAACGTTTATAGGTTTGTCTCGTTCAATTTTTTTATTAAAACTAAAAACATATATGAAAGAGAGGACAGAAAAAAATAAAATGTAACTCGTTATGTTATCAAAAACAAAAAGGTTGCTAAAAAAGTACCCAGCAAGTAATCCGGTCAAAATTGCCTTGTCAGACAAAGAAAAATTGTTTTTTGAAATTTCATTGTTATTTTCAATTCTCTCTTTCTTCCACAAACAAAATAATCCAAAAAAGAAAAGCGACAGATAAGACAACAAACCAAGAATCCCGCCTGCAACAAGCCAATCCATTACAATATTATGTGCCCTATCAAACCACTGCTCTTGGCTATACATTTTTGGTTCATAATTCTTATTGAAGACATAATTGAAATTCTCTTGTCCCCAGCCTAAAATTGGTCTTTCTTGAAAACCTTTCAGCGCCATATTCCAAACTGGAAAACGAGCCGTCGTTGCCTCATCAATTGAAATTGATGCAATTCTTGATAGAGACGGACTATTTTTAATTATGTCTGTATTTTTTATAGCAAAAAATACTAGAATCAAAACAAAAAGTGCAATGAGTTTATATTTAGAAATTTTTCTAAGAATTCCTCCCTTTTCGTCAAATATTATTAACAACACAAAAGTAATAATTAAACCTCCTATTAAACCAAGTATCGCTCCCCTTGTTGCTGTATGATATAAAATAAAAACTTGAATTAATATTGCAAATATATAAAACAAATCTGGCCAATTAAACGCAACAATCTTTCCCCCGTTTTTATATCTATCGTTCAATCTTCTAAAAAGAAACATCATTACTAGAAAAATATTAAAGACCATGTATATAGCGAGATACGTTGCATTTCCAAACGTTGAATCAAGACGAACTCCTCCTTGATTTATCGTAAGAACTCCAAGAAGTTGTAGAATCCCGTAAAAACCAACTATTATGCTCACACATATAGATGTATTAAAAAATCTATTCCAGAGTTTTTGTGTGTTAAGAATTGTACTAACAACCAAAAAATATCCGAGCAAATGAATTAAAGTTATCCACCCCTCCATTCTTTCAAAATTACTCCAAAAACTTTTCATCACATTAACTCCAAACAAATCTGCTACACCAATTATTCCCACGAAGCCAAAAACAGACCAGAGAATCCAAGAATGTTTTGGCCTGTATTCCCTGTTTTTTATGGCGAGAATTGCCCATGCTCCAAATATTATTTCTACAATGATTCTAAACAAAAAATTTTTCCCAGAGATAAATGGAAAAAATAATGAACCAGTCACAACAAGGGGTATAAACGGCACTAAAAATACTCCTGTGTTTATAATATATTTTAATATTTTATTTAAATTCATTGTTTTGTATTTAAGACAATTTGTTACTACTCAAAAAATGCTCTACTATATGTCTTGCGGTGTATCCTACTCCATCAAGGGTCCCATATTTATTAAGTAATTGATTATTTATTAATTCTACATTATTTTTATATTCTTCCGCAAATTTTAATAATTCACCTATTGGTTGTCCTGTATAGATTTTTCCTAAACCAATTTTTTCAATGCAAATATTGTTGAAGTAAATCTCCGGATCATCATCTGGATTATATGGCATTGCAATAAAAGGCGTTTTGGTGAAATACGAGAGCCATATAGAACCCCATCCCGCTCTGGCATAGTGAAAAACTATATTTTTACTCGAAATAACATCCGGTTTTGCTTTTTTACCAGAAAATATTAGTCCCGGTTTGTTAGTATATATTTTTAATCCAAAACTATTGGTCTCTTCAAAAAGATGTTTATTAAAACCGACTATGCCTGTCACATTTACATAAATCCCTTTTCTAAAAAAACTAAAAAAGGGGGTTCTAGGAATTTGTCTTGTGTTCGGAGGAGTATAAAATTGCGATTTGTGCTTTTCTTTTTTATTTAAATAATAAAATGTTCCCGGTTCAGCTATAAAACGTAAATCTTGTTTTTTCTCCAATTCGAAATAATAGTCTGCTGATTTTCTTAGTAGATTTTCTTGAATGTTAATAATATCAGTCTTGCCTAACGAATTTTCAAGAATTTCTGACATGTATGCAAAACTTGTGTAATAAGAGGGTTTTATTCCAAAACTAACTACTGGACAACGATTGATTTCCATAATAATATCTTCTCTATTAACAACTACTTCATTACCAAAAAAATCTTCTGTTTTTAATCCTTCTGAAAAATAATCCTCTATTTTTTTATTTACATCTTTGTGTTTTTCAATAAGATTCTCCAAAGATTTTTCAAAAGTTTCTTCGCCATAAAAAACGGAGTTGAGATATTCCCCAATATTTTTATCTAATAATATCTCCCCGCGTTTCTTTTTTATAACCTTGCCAAAATTATCTTTCATTATGGATATCTGTCTGGTCTTATAAACCCAAGGAACTATAATTCCTAATCTATTAAAACCCGCCTCTTCGAGTAAATCATTGACCGCCAGAGCCAACTCCGTCGTTCTCAAATAAGGAGCATTTCCGTGCGTAAAATTTAATATGATGTATTTTTTATTTCTCATTTTTCATTTTTTTCTTTATCAGTGCTTTTTTAATATTCTTAGCGTGAGACAGAGCGGTTTTTTCACCTGGCAGAAAACCCTTCGGAAAAGAATTAAAGCAAATATATTCCAGTCTTGATTTTTCAACTGACTTTATTTGATGCCAGTTGTTTAAAGGAATAAACACCAAGTCCCCTGTTTTTATGGAACAAGCTTTTTTTAGCTTACCACTAACACTCTTTTTAGTCCAGACTATGCCTTTCCCGCTGATAATGTAAAAGGTCTGTTCGACATCGGGGTGAATATGCATATGGGTGTATTTATCCGGTTTTATAATTACTAAAAATGTCTCTGAAGATTTAGTTTTTTCTCTAGAAATTAAGAACTCATTTATATGAGTCTCAAACTCAAAATGTTTACCGTTTGCTTTATGTATCTTTGTTATTGCCATATAAAACAATTAAAAACAAATTCACAAGTTACTTCTTTTTGTTATTAAGAATATTTTTTATAAATAATTTCAGCCAAATAAAGATCTTCTATTGAATTTATATCTATAGACCTTTCTCTTGGCATAATATATGCCCTGCAATCTTTTTCTATTCCGTACAAAGAATTTTCTTTCATAACAACATTTCTTTTGTTTGCATAAATTCCACCATTCCTTTTATATGCCTTCGGCATATCTTGTCTTCTAAAAATATTTTCTTTCATAGAATCAACATACTGAACAAGTTTGTCATTAACTATTTTTTTAATCTTAATTGGGTGGGCATCGTTTATTTCACACACGCTAACAACCGTATCTGCCTTTGTTTTTATTAATTTTTCAATTGCATTATCAATATCTTCTATTGTCATAAGCGGTGTCGTTGGCTGAAGTAAAATTATAAAATCAAATTTTACCTTATCTTTCTTTTCAACTTCTTTTACTGCATGTTGAACAACTGGCAGAGATAATGAGTTATCTCTAGCTAATTCTTCTGGTCTTTTTAAAATAACTTCTTTACCTCCATATTTTTTTGCGACAGATAGAATTTCATTATCCTCTGATGAAACAACAACTCTTGTTATATATTTACTTTTTAGAGCTTTTTGAAGAACGTGGGCTAAAAGTGGTTTGCCTATAAATTTAATTATGTTCTTTCTAGGTATGCCCTTTGAGCCACCCCTTGCCGTTATAACGGCTAAAATATTATATTTTGGGATCTTTGTCATAAAATCTTATTAGCCATTTTTACATATTTTTGACTATATTTCAACAATAAAAACACCGCACTTTTTAAAGTGCGGCGGAAATTATTTGTTGTTCCCTAGACGACCGGTATATTTTTTACGAGTTTTGATTTCGTCAGAATACATTTTTAATCGGAGATTTCCTTTTGTTTTTTCAATAAAATCTCTCCACTGGCAGATCTCAAAAATCTCGTGTGGCTCAGCAGCAATTTGATGGGTAGTTATTTGCTTACCACCAACAGCTGTTGTATGAGTTTCCTGTGGGAGATGTCTACTCAATGTAAAATGCTTTTCGAGAAAATCAATTCCCATACTCATCGCAACAATTGGAACCTCTGTGCCAAGAGTGTGGTCAGAGTAACCAACTGACGGAACAAATTTCTTCAGCCAATTTATTTTTTCTAAATTAGCCTTATGCAGTGGTGTTGGATAAATCGCAACACAATGCATAATTGTAAAATCTACAAAAGAAAGTGTTTTTACGGCATTTTTTATTTCTTCGGCAGTACTCATACCTGAAGAAACAATTACATGGTCAAAATTCTTACCGAGCTCTGAAAGAAGTTTTGTTTCCTTAAGAGAAACGCTGGGAACTTTTATTCTTTTAAGTCCCAAACTTTTCAAAAAAGGAATTCTACCAATATCAAAACATGTAGTTAAAAATTCAACTCCACATTTTCGGCATTCTTCCATAAGAATAAAATGATCTTCATCACTTAATTCAAGATGCTCATATCTCTTTCTGTCTGGGTCATTTAAAGATACATTTTTTGCTTGCCATGACTGAAACTTAACAATATCAGCCCCACAAAATGAAGCCGTTTTAACCATTGCCTTTGCAAGTTCAATGTCTCCATTATGACTAGAAGCAATTTCAACAATTATTTTGGTTTTATGTGTCATTAGACACCTCCTTTATATTATTCAAAGAATTATTATCTAAATAGACACTACTCCTTTCCAAAATAAAAATCAAGATGGTCTAATAATAAAAAAACCAGCTTTTATGCTGGTTTTTAAAAAGAAATAGCTACATCATGTTGACAAGTGACATCATTGTCTGAGCTTGTTTTAAATAACTTTCTGTTATTTCTACAATCTCTGCTACAACATGACCCAAAGCACTTTTCTGTTGTTTGGAGAGATCCAACATATTTATTGAATCTTCCACAACTTTTGAAAATTTGAAGGAACTAAAGTTTTCGAATTTAATTGGAAAATAAGAAAACATATTCTGAAAACACGGGTATAATTGCTGTTTTTGTTTTTCAGACAAAGATAGTCTTTTTACCATCTTATCTTCTACTTTATCCCTTAATTCCTCTAAAGCAGTTGAATACGACATTTTTTGTTGTCCTCCTCAATTTGTTTAAGAACTACGTTTCGTCATATATAATACAGGTATTTATGTGTTTGTCAACTGATAGTTAAGTCATGCACATTTCGGACACGGTATATGGCTTAAACTAATAACATTTTGATAATCACTTAAAATTTTCTTATCCACCCATTTCTGTACAGAGGTTTGTCCGTGTAATTTTCTCTGAAGCTTGGTTTTTAATCTAAATTGCGTGAGTTTGGTTGTATAGGCAAAGGCAATTTCATGTGGAGTTCTCTGTATTGGATCAAACCTTAATCTTTTTTGTTTATTATGAAATTCTGTGTAATTATCAATAACTCTCTGCCATTCTTTAATATCTCTAAATCCATTCTGATAGATAATATCTTGATTAAGATTTCTGTGAAATGATTCCACGGGCCAGTTCTCCTCAGGACATCCACTTGTTATGTAATCTATCTTAATATTATTTTTTAAACAAAATGTTCTTAACAAAATACTCTTGTGTGCTTGTGCATTATCACAACGAACTGTTTTAGGATATCTACCATATTTCTTTTTAATGATCTTTAATCCTTTAGTAATATCGCATCTGTTTATTCTATGTTCTAAAACTATTGATTTTAAGTCTAAATATGATGATTCATCAATAAAATTAAGTATATATGTATCTCTTGGTTTACTTCTTGTGAACTCAACATCATCAAAACATACAACATCAAGAAACTTCTCCGCTTTTGGTCTAATATGATAGTATCTTTTTTTTACTCTGATTAATGAATTTAACTTCTTTCTTTTCAATACTGACCTAACTCCTGATTCACTCATTACATATCCCTCTCTTTCTTCCAAGTTCTCTACTATTCTCATAGGAGAGTTCTTTGTTTTTTCTCCACTCAAACGATATTCTTCTATTGTTTGTTCAATACTCTGTGGAGTCTTGTTCCATACTGTGTTTGGAGCTTTGCTTTTTGTTTCTCCATTATTGTTTTTCCATTCATAATATGTACTTCTTGATATATTTAACTTGATTAATTCTCTTTTCTTGTCCTTTGATGATTCTACTTGATTAATAATGTTTTTCTTTTGAAATGTTGTATATATTTGATATTTCACATGATGACACGAGGTTTAATTATTTAATAATAATATTCTATACCTTTTTCGTGTCCGAAATGTGCATGACTATTCTAAGAATTTGGTCTACCCAAAGAAAACCATAAGAAATAAACCTAACAACATAATTATAGTAGCCATTATTCTTTTTTCATATTTTCTTTCTTGCAAGAAAACACCACTAAATATAACTGCCCATAATACAGACAATCTTTTAACACTTGATGCGTATCCGGCTAGAGAGTAGTTGAGTGATTCAAGAGCTAAAACGCTTCCAACAGCAAAAACTAAAATTATTAGTGGTAATAAAAAACCAACCGATTTTGGAATTATACAAAATTTGTTTTTATTTTTGCTTGTTATATATCCGATTATAAAATTTAATATTGAAACAGTAATGAATACAAGAGAGGCTGAAAAAAGAGACGACGACGAAACAACGGCTTGTTTATCTAAGGGAAACGAAAATGCAAAGAGAATTGCTCCAAGAAATGCAAACCAAATACCAGAATACTTTGCTATTTTTTTGAAACTAACTTTCTTTATTTCTATTCTAGTATCTAGCAATAACCACAAACCGACTACTATTATAAAAACTCCAGCAATTCCCCAAATGTTTGGTTTTTCTCCTAAAATAAAAAAAGAAGTTAAAAGGATCAGAGGTGAAGAAATCAATCTTATAGGAGATATTATTGAAACATTTTCCTGTTGAATAGCTCTATACCAAAACCACATAGCAAATGTGTTTAAAACTGATGTCCCAATAAACGCAATCAAAAACCCATCTTTAATCTCAGGAAATCCAACAATTGAGGATACTATTAAAATAATTACGCCCGCGAAACCAAAAATAAGACTTAACAGAAATCTCTCGTTTATCCCTGTATTTAATAGTTTTTTAATGAGTACTTCGTAGGCACCAAGCAACACCGTTGCTGGTAATATACAAAGAAGAAAAATTAATGTCGCGTCCATATTAAGAGTATGATAATTATTTGTTTTCTTACAAATCAAAAAAGGCTTTTTGGGTTTCTGGCTCTATCTCCCCGAGTATTTTAACTACCATTTTACTTGTGTTCGGTTTGTAGTAAAGATTAGATGGTTCATAAAAACCATTTTTCATTTGAGATTTAATAGCGTTTTTAATTTCTTTTCTATCGTACCTGACGTCTAAAACATTTTTAGCTTTCACTCTCCCGTTTTGTCTTGTACCTATGTTTACAACGGGAACTCCAATATATGATGATTCTTTTATTCCGCACGAAGAATTTCCAACCAAACAAGATGTTTTTCTAAGAACGGCATAAAAATCTTCTGGCAAAAGTTCTTTTATAAAAGTTATATTTTTAGGATCTTTATGTTCTCTAAACATTCTTATAGATTTTGAAATACTATCTGTCCCCGCGTCAGCGTTTGGCCAAAACCATAAAACCTGAATTCCTAGATTATTAACCGCTTCAATCGTTTCTAAAATATTTTCTCCATTATTTGTTTCTGTGGTCACTGGATGTTGCATAACAGTTATAAATGGTTTTGTTATATCCAAATAGGCCCCAGACGCAGTATTATCTATTACTTTTTGTGATAATTTTTTATTTGTTGAGGAAATATGTTCTACATCAAGAGAACCAACATTAAAAACATTTTTTGGATTTTCACCCATCCTCAAAACCCTGTTATAGGAATCTTCGTTTGTCGTAAGATGTATGTGAGCTAATTTTGTTATTGCATGTCTTACACTTTCATCTATCGTTCCAGAAACATCCCCTCCTTCTATGTGAGCAATTGTTTTATTTAAATAAGCCGCAGCAATAGCTCCAGCTAAAACTTCAAATCTATCTCCGCGCAAAATAACAATATCAGGATTTAATCTATCAATAGCAGATGCAAACTCAATCAAAGAAATACCCGTTGTCTTTGCCATTGCTATATTATTTCCACCCTCAACTATTGTGTTTAATGTATCAGAAATATTGTATCCGTTGTTTGTTATCTCTTTAAAAACCTTGTCTCCATATTTAGGAACAACAACTGAACCTCCTAAAATTAATTGCAAATCAAATCTTGGGTCCTTGTTTAAAATATCTAAAAGCCGTTTCTGTCTGGCGTAATGGATACGATTTGTTATAAGAAAACAAATTTTTCTTTTTTTCTGATTTTTCATAAATTAGAGTAGATTGCTTATTTTTAGCATATTTTCGTCTTACTTTCAACAATAATAAAAGGCACCGTATTACAGCGCCTTCTTCTTCCCATTACATATACAAATTAAATAAATACTTTCGTGGACTTGTTCGTGTCCATAAAGCGGGAAGAAAACAACACTTTCAAAATAATCTCTAAGAAAGAGTTCTAAACTTATCTTGGAAAAAAAGTTCTTGTGGTCAGGCCACGGCCATCTGTGTCTGTTTTCTCTTACATATTTTTCATTAGGATAACGATTTGGCAAACTAATCATCATATTGCCATTTTTTTCCAAAAGTTCATATAGTTTATTAAATATACCGACAAGATTAGAAGGATGAATGTGCTCTAAAACTTCAAAAGCACAAACAGTGTCAAATTTTTTGTGAGGAAATTTAATTTTATTTATATCACCTCTTAAAAAAGAAATCTTTTTGCTTTCTTTTTCAGATATGAACCCATTCTCAAGAAGATTTTTTAGATTCTCTTTTGAATCTTTTATTGCGGATTTTCTTATATCTACACCAACAATATTTTTGACAGATGGATTTTTAGCAATGTGTATAGACACTGTTCCATCTGAACACCCAAACTCAAGAACATGTTTACCAAAATCCATAGACTCTATAATCTCAATTCTTCGGATGTCGTCTTTAATGCTTTCCTCTCTCCCGGGTTCAATATTTTCAAGGTCATGAATTCTTCTTATTTTATCTTTAAATTCATCGGCACTTTTTTCTTGTTCCGAAAGATCCCAGTTTTTATCATCCAGTACTATTGGAAAATACCTCTCACCCTTATTGGAACATTCTTCAGTTATTATGTATTTATGGTTGCCATCTTTATCCAAACCAACAATTTTTATGTCGGGGTTTGTTTTAATAATTTTTTTTAAAAATTTGTTTTCAAAAATATTCATTTTTCCTCCGTATATTTATTATTTTTAATATGTTTTTTAACTAAGTCGGCTATAAAATTTTCTGTTTCTTCCATTGCTTCATAGCTGACACCCCCGAGATGGGATGATATTAATAAATTTTTATATGTTTTTGCGTATTTCCAAAGTGGGTCTCTTTTTAAATGGTTCCCGTTCTTTCTCTCGTCCCACATTACATCAACAGCGGCGGCTTTAATAAATTTCTCTTTTAGAGCATTATATAGAGCATTTTTTTCTATTATTTCACCTCTTGAAGTGTTAATAAATATTGAATCTCTTTTCATCATACGAAAATGTTTTTCTTTTATTAGATTTTTTGTATTTTCAGTTAATAGTACATGAATAGAAACAATGTCAGATTTTTTAAATAATTCATCAAATCCAACTTTTTTAACTCCGTTTTTTAATATTACTTCTTTGCTCACGTTTGGATCGCAAGAAATTATATTCATATCAAAAGCTTTGCAATATTTTGCTACTATTTTACCAAGCCTCCCATACCCTAATATTCCTATTGTTTTATTTTTGAGCTGGTTTCCTATAAATTCATCCCTTGGCCAATTCCCCTTTTTAACCTCATCAAAAGACCATGGAATATGTCTTACTAATGATAATAAAAGAGCCATGGTATGCTCGGCGGTAGAAGGTATCGTTTCCAAAAATTTTGTCTGTCCTCTAAGAGAAATCAATTTAATATTTTTTTTATTTAAATAATTTACATCTATATGATTTAGTCCGGTTGTGGGTGAAGCAAGTACTTTTAACTTTGGCATTAAATTAATTAATTTTTTATCTACCTGTGTCAAATTTCTTATAACAAGTATATTTATATCATTTAAAATTTGTTTTTTCTTAGAAACCTTATTGTCTTTCTTGACCAACAAAACTCGCCCGAGCGACTTATAAACTTTAAGCGCCTTATCTGAATAATTATGTGATTCTGCTATAAGTGTTGTAAGCATCTATTTTATTTTATTAATTTAACTAAAAAATTAGCTACTCTTTCACCAGCTTTACCGTCAAACTTCCAAACTTGTTCATTAACTATACTCATTCTTCCTTCTTTATTCAAATTAGGGTTTTCTAAGTATTTATTTATTGTATCAGTTAATTCTTCTTTATTTTTAACTAACTTTATACCATTATGTTTTAAAAGTTCTTTATAGTGTGTCATTTGATAGTAATGAAAAAGACCTTCCATATTAAATCTTTTATCATATAAAAAATTAACATTCATTACTGGCCTGTCCAGAATAGATGCATCTATACTTATTGTTGAAGGAAAACAAATAACCAATGAACTATGATGCACGGTGTCAATTAATAATTTCACATCTTCTTCATTCATATCCCAATCAATTCCTCTTTTAGAACTAAATCTTATCCCTGGGGTTTGAAATGAAAAAATTGATTTATCTATATTATCTTTTATATTGACAATATCATTTGGTGGAAAACGAACAATAAAATGAATGTCTTGTGGGATTTCTCTGTTTTGATATAAATCATTTAACATTTCTATAGTCAACCAATCAAAATTACTAAATGTACTTCCGAGAGGACAAAACAAAATTATTTTTTTGGATGGGTCTATATTGTGTTTTTTACAAAAATCTTCTCTTTTAGAATAATTTGCATATTGTTTATAAATATCAAACTGAGGCGGTCCACTTACAAAAATACTTTTTTCATCTATATTTTGATATTTTATCGCCTCCTTTTTTGTAATTTCGTTTGGAACAATAAGCCAATCTGGAGAAATTCTTAAAATACATCTTGAAGTTAATTTATCCCATGAGTTTATAAAACCAACTGTTTTAATGTTTCTTTTTTTTGCTTCACGAAGTATTGATATCTCTATATCACCAAAAAGATGCGCTAAGAAAACTAAGTTGGGATTATATTTATCAAATAGATTTTTAAAATTATTATCTTTAATCAAATAATAATCAAGAAAACGAGCAACCTTTATAAAAAATGGTCTTGCAATAATTCTGTTAAAAACAAAACTAACAAGATATCTCGGATAATTTTTAGAGTCGTGTAATCTTAATTTTCTTTTTATATCCATTGTTTCCGTATTGAGAAGGTATATTTTAAATTTAGAAAATAGTTTTTCTAAAAAAGATTTTTTAAAATCATCAAATATTTCAAATTTTAATAAATTGTCTTCACCAAATTCTTTTTTGTAGTATTCAAGCTTGTATTCATTAGAAACAAGCAGAACTATTTTGATGTCTTTTTGTTCTCTTAGTTTTTTAAATATATCCGTACGTAAGATATTTCTTGCTTCAACACCCTGAAAAATTGGGATGAGTATTGTTTTTATTTTCATGTTTTATCTTTTTAAAATTTCATCCAAAAAATCAACATTTCTTTTGTATGATAGTCCATCTGTAAAACATACAAAGTCATTTACTATTTTTTTTCTGTTATCAGAATCAAGTTTTGGGTTTTCAAGATATGCATTTATATGTTTAACCAGCTGTCTCTTATCAAAAGCAACTCTTACAGATTTTGCATCTAAAAGTGGCTTGTAGTGTAAATAATACAAAGCTGGTCTATATTCTTTTATGAGTCCTATATTTATAACTGGTTTATCAAAAATCATTGATTCCAAAGACATCGTTGAAAAAGGATTTATTGATATGTCTATATTCATCAAAGTATTTTTAAGATTTAAAATATCTTCTTCGTCCATTTGTATTTTTTGTCCTTTAGCTCCGTCTTTTTTTATTTGTGTACCAGCAATTTCAATATGAAAATTTTTGATATTTTTATCTATTAGATGTTCGTAAAGTGAAACGCTGTCTTTAGGATGAACCCTAACAAAAATATTTACATTCTCTTTTATCTTTTTTTCATCTCTAAATTTTAAAATATCTTCTATCAGTTCTGTGTGAGCTGGATAATTATTTTGCGACATTGTCGCTATAAAAATAGTTTTGAGTTTCGGGTCAAGATTTTTGCTTTTTAAAAATTCTTCTTTTTTCAATTCGCCATTCATTTTTTCAAAATAACAATCAAATCGTAAGCTTCCAGAAATAAAAACATTTTCAAGAGGATAATTATGAAAATCTTTTGCTTCTTTTTTAATAATATTATTCCAAACAATTAAATAATCAGTTTTTCTTATTAACTTACCGTTTGAAGTAAGGTTGTCCCAAGTAAAGTTAATGGCGGTGGTTGGTATTTTGGCTTTTTTAGCAAGAATAATTACTTCCGCTTCAAAAAATGTAAACCCGGGAGTGGCTGTCAAAATTAATGATGGTTTATATTTTTTAACATATTCATCAAATTGTTTTGATTTCTTTGTAAATATTTTTTCAAGAAATGTAAAAACCTTTGGGTCTGTAAATTTCATCGGCAACAAACGAGAAATTATTCTTAATACGATTCTTCTTTCGTCTTTTGATTTGTTTCTTGTATAATTTATTTTTGAATGGAGAAGATAATCAAATTTTCTTACGCAAGACGCTCTTAAAAGTTTAAACCTATACCACCACTTAACATTAACCATTGAATATTCTTCATATTCTATATTATTATTTTTAAAATAATTACCACTCTTTGCAGAAGTTTCACCTTCCCTTTTGGGCAAGATAACAACAATCTTATATTTTGAACTAAGGTATTCAATGTATTTTGTATTCAATAGGTCAGATATATGGGAGTGATGATATATAAAAAGAAAAATCGTTTTCATCTCATTAGAAATTGAAAAGTCCTAAATGGACTTTTCAATCCATAATTTTTTAACTTATAATTTTTGTTTAATGCTATCGTTCTCATTTTACTTATTTTGTATGTGTATCTCGTGTTTTATCTCTAACGGGATAAGCAATTCGCTAATATTATTAGATTTTTAGTAGTTTATCAACCGCGTCTAAAACCATTTCAATGCTTATTGATTCAACCGCCTCCTTTGATTTTTCTTTGTTTCCCTCCTTAAAAACAAAACTTGTTGGTTCTATGTTGTTTGTTGGGAGAACACGAAGAGTGTTTTGGTCTTCTTTTGGTGGTTGTTCTCTTGGATCAACTGGACCAATAATATTTATTGTTGGAATATTAATTGCGTTTGCAATATAAAGCGGACCGGTATCAGCAGACATAAAGAGTGAAAAGCTTTTAATAAGAGACGGCAGGTCTTCAAGAGAAAAGTTTGTCGCAATTACATAATTTTTATCTCTTATTTTATTTTCTAATAATTTTTTAATTCTGTATTCGTCTTTTTTAGATCCCAAAAAAAATATTTTTACTTTATATTTGTTTATTATTGTTTCAGCTAGAGATAAAAATTTTCCATCTCCCCATTCTTTTATTTTATTTCCAGCAGAAATACTAATTCCAACCAATTTATCTCTTTCTAAAACATTATTTTCTTTTAAAAATGCTACCATCTTTTTATTCCCTTCATGAGAAAAAAATATCTCTTTTTTTTCTTCTGGATTAGTGATATTTATAAATTTTAGCAAATCGAGATGGTGTTTTGGTAAATAAGTGTAATTTTTATATAACAATTTAAAATTATTGAGCCAGTCAGTTATTTTTTCTGTTATTGGCTTATTTTCTCTTGTTGTTTTAACTCTGTTTTTAATAAGTCCTAAAAAAAATAAAATGGTACTTACGGATGTAGCAGAGAGAGAAAAACCCCAATTAAAATTTTCTCTTCTGATTTTTTTTGTGAGCGCCCAAAATGAATAATCTTCATAAATTATAATTTCATTAATTCTTGTGTTGTCTTTTATGATTCCACTTGCTTTATTCGAAACAAGAACAGATAAATGACTTTCAGGATATGACAATTTAATAGCTCTGAAAACGGGCGTAGAACAAATCAAGTCGCCTATTCTTGTTAGTTGTGGAATAATTAAAATTTTTAAATCTTTATTTTCATTATTTTTTTTTCTGTTTATTAAAAAAAATAAGAAAGGACTTAATATAAGCGTTATAAGTATAATAAAAATATTTCTTATTTTTATTTTATATTCTTTCATATAATAAATATTATATTTTACTCAAAATATATTTAGATACTCTCTCACTAGATTTTCCATCTAATTTAAAACATTGTTGGTTAACAGCGTCTTGCCTTTCTTTTTTGTTTAAATCTGGATTTTTTAGATATTCGTTAATAAATTTTATCAATTCTAACTCACTTTTTGCTAATTTTACTGCTCCGGTGGATATCAGATTACTCATGTGTGAGTAATCAAAAAGACGCCCAATGCTCTCATAATATTTTTTATTTTCAAAACCATCAAAACCAATCGCGATTGATGGTTTATTTAATGCTATAGCGTCTACTAAAATAGTTGACGGGCCGGCAACAATAACGTCACTATGATAGATCAAATCAGCAAGGTAAATGGACTTTTCAAGTGTCATTTCATTATCTTTTATATTATCAAGTTTTGTATCTGGAACGACAAAATCATACGAAAAATTTACTCCTGGTTGAAAGTTTTTTGTATCTACGAAATCTCCTGGAGGAAATCTAACTATGACGTGAGGATTATTTGGAATGAGATCTTTTTTAATTGAATTATCTAAAATTTCCATTATTTGTGAGTCTGTTTTGCTATAGTGATTACCCGTCGGAGCAAAAAGAATTATTTTTTGGGTGTCATTTATCTTAATTTTTTCTAAAAACTTTTTTCTTGGAGTTCTTTTTTCATTTGTATATATATCATAATTAGAAATACCTGATATGTATATTAAACCGGAATCAACATCAGAATATTTAATTGCCTCTTTTTTAATTGTTTCGTTATAAACAATTAAATTATCTGGGATGATTTTTAGAATGCCCTTTGCAGTTAAATTATCCCAAGATCTTATCATTCCTATTGTTTTAATTTTTCTTTTTTTTGCTTCAAGCATCAGTTGTGAATCAAACATATGTTTACAATCCATTAAAAATATTAGACCTGGTTTATATTTGTCAAAATATTCTGAAAAAAAATTATTTTTAGAAAAATAAAAATAAATAAAACGGAATAATTTTCTCATTAATTTAAAACTACCCAAAAAAGACAGAATTCTTCGTGATACAAATTGTAAGTATTCTTTTTTTTCTACTAGATCATTGTATGTCTGTATTTTGGTTGTTTTTGTTAAAAGTAGTTTAAATGCAATTTTTTGAAACAATAAAGCCCCAAAAGGGAGTATCTTAGAATCTATTGGTTCTATAATGACTTTTTCGGAACCGAACTCCTTTTCATAATAATCTTTTTTAAAATCCAAACAAAAAATAATAATTCTCACTTTTTTATCTTTCAACAAACCTTCTAAAACACCGCCACTAAGAACTCTCGATAGAAGTCCATGAAAACTTGTTATAAAAATTGTTATTGTTTTATTCATTTTATTTTGCAAACAATATTTTATTTTTAAATTTTTTTCTTATATCTGTATATAGGTTTTTAATAAATATTTTATCTTCTTTTTTAAATGAAAAAACTATATTCCATTCTACTTTTAATCCTACCTTTATTTTATGTAAATATATTAAAATGAGTGTGGAAATAAAAATGGCGGTTAAAATTTGTTCTATTGCTAAACCAACCAAACCAAATATTGGCAAAAGAATTAAAAACATAGCGGTTGAAAAAATCATTTTTACTATCATTTGAATAAATAAATATTTTTGTTTTCTCATAGCAATCAAGAAACTGGTTATGACAGAACCAAATGCAGAAAAAGGTAGCGATAGAAGCATTATATAAAATAATGGGAGAGATTCTGCATATTTAGGTAATATAGTGCCAATAAATAAATACCCACCGACAAATGATACAACCCAAAGAAATATTGAAAAAATAGTTATATATTTGACAGAATATGAAAATATTTTTTGTGAGCGTTCTTTATTTGAAAGTTCTAATGGAATCAAATATGTTAGTGTATTTAATGGGAGGAAGCTTTTTATTGTCGCAAACAACATAGAAGCCAGATTAAAGATTCCAACCGCCTCCGTTCCAACAAAAATTTTAATTAACCACGGTTGTATATTATTTGGAATACTAGCAATAGCTGGTCTTATCATTGACCATTTTCCGTGATTTTTTATGATTGAAAAAAGAACATTTTCTTTTTCTCTATCAATATTTTTCCAAATATAATAATTCTTCAAAAAGAGAGGAATAAATATCACAGTTGCAAGAGTTGATGCTATTATATTTACTATTAATATTTTTTCTACATTTAATCCAAACAAAAGAAGAACTCCTATAACCAGACTTATCCTCAAAAATTGATATATAACAGGTCTAGATGCTATTGCATTAAATTTTAATCTTATCTCTAAAACAATTTTCATTACATTGTAAATTGAATCAATCAAAATTAAAAAAGATACCAACCTAAATAAGCCAGCGATATTTTCATCATAGTATTTAGAAATGATTTCAGCTCCTAGAAAAATCACAACAAAAGATACTGCCCCTATAGAAATTTTAAAAAATGCATATTGATGAAAAAGTTTTTTTGCAAAACTTTCTTTTTTCTCACTAATAAATCTAATAATGTCGTTTAGAGAAACATCCGTGAGTAATTTTAAAAATAGACTTCCAACAAGACCACTAAAAGCCAAGACTAACTGATAAACACCGTATTCATAAAGAGTTATATATTTAATTACGATAATGGATGCAACAAAACCCATCAATTTAGATAAAATATTCCAAGAGCCAAAAGATGTTTCTCCTTTTAAAAAAGATTTAGAAAAAGAATTTTTATTATTATTTTCTTCGTTCATTATTTATTTAAACTTTTAGTTATACTTTTAACAATTCTTTCGGATGATTTCCCGTCTAATCTAAAACACATTCTGTCTATCATTTTTCTTCTTTGTTCTGATTTAAATTCAGAATTTTTTAAATATTTGTTTATTGTGTTTAAAAGTTCTTCTTCAGAAGAAACATTTGAAAGTGCTCCTGTATCGGAAACATGTTTAAAGTGAGAAAGCGCCCTTAATCGTTTAACCGTCTTATTTGCTGGTCTTTTTGAATATCCATCAAAGTTTATATTTATAAGCGGTTTATCAAAAACACATCCTTCAACAGAAATTGTTGAGTATGTACTTATAACTATATCCGAATAATACATAGTGTTTATAAAATTATAAAAATTATCTTTGGTACTCCAGTTGTCTACTCTATCAACAAAAACAAATTTATTGTTAAAAAATTCTTTATACGTTTCTTCTTCAGAATTTACACCCGGGTACAGCCTTAATATTATTCTTGAATCCTTTGATAATTTCCTTTGTTCTATCCATTTAATCATCATGTCTATAATATCTTTACCATCTAAAGAATATGCCCCTTCTGAAACAAAAAATATTATTTTTTTATCTTTTTCAAATCCAATTTTTTTATAAAACTCCTCCTTTGAAATTAGAAAATCATTTTTAACATACGAATCAAACTGAGGAAAACCTACCATTTCTATTTGTTTTGAATCATATCCTTCATACTCTATTGCTTCTTCTTTTAGTGGATCATTCCAAGCCAAAAGTACATCGGATCTTATTGGAACAAAATATTTATTAAAATGATCCCAACTCCCGCACATTCCAATTGTTTTTATTCCTTGTCTTTTTGCTTCATCTAAAAGTTTCAAATCTGGATTATGTGCAATGTTAGGAATAAATAATAAGTCAGGTTTATATTTATCAAATAGATATTTATATTGTCTTTTCTTAAAAATTAAAGGGTAAAGTTTTGAAACTAATGATTTTTTTATAAAGAAGAAATGACCAAATATTTGATAGTTTAGCCACTTAAAAAGATAAAAATAATGTGCATACTTTGAAACCGATATATCGGCTCTTGCTCCTTTTGATGCAAGAAGTCGTGTAGTTGGTGTAAAAATAAGATATGAATAAAAAAATATAAATAATTTTTGTAATATATTTTCTCCCACCATATGATAAGTTGTTTCTATTTTTTCTATAACAACATTTGGTAAGGAATTTTTCTTAAAAAAATCTTCATTTTTTTTATAAAGAGCTTCGCTCATCAATAAAACTATTTTTAAATTTTTGTTATTTTTTAAAATATCAAAAATGCCATCTTTAACAAAAAAGAAGTTTCTCATTATAAACTTTGATGCGACACTAAAAAAAATTGTTTTATTTTTAATTGGATTCATTAAAAAAATTTAAAATTATTTATGTAATCTGTTATTTTTTCAGCTCTTTTTAACCACGTATACTCAAAAACTTTCTTTTGTGCTAATAAGGCCTTATTTCTAGATACATTTTCGTTTTTAAGTACTGATTCTATCATATTTGCGAAAGATTTTGGATTATCGGCTTCTGCAAATGTAATTAAATTTTCATTCACAATTTCTTCTATAGATAAAATTTTGGACGCAATAATAGGCACACCAGAAGTCATGTATTCAAAAAGTTTCATCGGTGATGTATAAAAAGTAGAAACTTTTTGTTTACCAGTATTTGGAAGAATTAATACGTCTGCCGATTTATACCAAATCGGAATTATATTTGTGTGTTGAAAAGGAATAAATATTACTCTTTCGTGATTTGCTATCGGAAATTCTTTTTTAAATCTCTTTATATCTTCTGGGGAAGAACCGACTATGTATATGAATATATCTTCTGATAAAAAATTTATTGTACCGACCAGAGAATCCACCCCCTTCCAACTAATTAAAGATCCAACGTAAAGAACGATTTTCTGTTTTTCTGGTAGTTTGAGTTTTTTTCTTGCTTCATCTTGAGAAATACTCAACATAAATTTTTTTATATCAGTACCGTTTGGCCAATATATTATTTTATTAAAATTGATGCCAAATTTTTCTTTTAACATATTCATCTTCCATTTTGTTTGTGTCCCAAAACCAAACGCTTTTTTCAAAATTCTTTTATATAGAAAGTTTCTATCTGGAAAATGGTGTATATCATAAAAAATATTTTTTGATATGAACGAAATAAAAAATAGCGGAATGTGGTCGTGCGAGAAAAACACAATATCATTCAATGATTTCCAATACTTAAATAAAATATAAAAAAATGAAAATATTGAAAAAGAAAATACTTGAATTAAAAATGTAATTCTTTGAAAAAATTTAAAAGGAATTAAGTCTATTGAAAAAATTTTAATGATTTTAAAATTTTTCTTTATATCATAATAAGAAAAAACATCTTTTTGGTTTTTTCTCCATAAAATAGGTGAGATTATGGTAACTTCGTAGTCTAAATCGGCAAACGCTTCACATATTTTAACCGTGGCTAAACCATGCGCTTTTTCCGTTGGTAGTCTTGTATTGGTTAAATAAATTATTTTTTTTTTGTTCATCTTTACACTAGCCTTAATTTTAATAATATTGACCTTGTTTGTTTCTTTGTTTATTTTAAAATTTACCACTTGCCCTGTTTTATATACCAATTTGTTTTAAACGAAATTAAGATTAGCGGGGGGATTCATATAAAAACTATTTTGATAGAGTTTCAATCACATCTTTTACCAAAAATAACAAACTATGTTTTTGAATTACAATTTTTCTTAATTCTTTTGATATTTTTTTCTTTTCATCGTTTTTTAATTTAAAAATTTGTTTTATTTTAATAATTAAGTCATCACGATTTTTTTCTTTAAATAAGATTATTTTTTTCAAATCATTTTCTAACACGTCTTCAAAATATCTATTTGATGTCAGAACCAGTGTCTCGCATGACATTGCTTCAAGCGTTGTTTTGTCTAAGCTCCCACTTGGAGTTAAATTTACAAAAACTTCATGTTCGTTAAATATTTGCGGGGTTTTATAATTTGCTACTGGCCCATTAAATATTATGAATTTATTTTGTTCCTTTGTTCTCTTTTTTAATTCGTCTGCATAAGAATAGTCACCCGGGTTTGCTGGTCCGCCAAATATATCTAATTTCAAGTCATTTCCAAATTTATTAATTGAAATTACAGAATCTATAAGCAAATCTAAATTTTTTATTGGAGAAATTCTTCCTAAAAATAATAACGAGTTTTTCTTTTTTTCTATATTTTCTATTTTTTTAAAAAGATTTGTATCTATTCCTGCTGACATTTGCTTAGATTTTTTATGTTTTGAAGTAAACGCCTGTGGAGATGTATAAAAAACATTATCAGATAAAAAAACAGAAATTTTTACCATAAAATCTCCGAACGAGTGGTTGTACCATAATGCGATTTTTTTATTCCACAACTTCCAAAACAATCCTCCGAGAAATACATATTCTTTGTTCATGTGCACAAACACTACATCATATTCTTTTCGTAATTTGAATATGTATTTATAAAAAATTGCCAAGGCTTTTAGCTTACAAAATAATCTTTCCCGGCCCGAGGCTGGCCAACCTTGGGTTGGCTTTCCTAAAGAAAAAACTTGGACATTTTGTGGCAAATCATGTTCACCAGCCCCTAAACAAATCACAGTAAGCTTTTCAACGTTTTTGGAAAATTCTTCCACCCAACCGTGAAAAAACCCTAATATTGGGTCATTTTTATCTACTTTTTGAGTTATTATTAGTAATTTCATTGACATATCACCAAGAGTAGTATAACATTGAATTTACAAATGGCTTCGGCCCGACTCTGTCGAAAGACAGAGGAAAAAACACTCAAGGTAATAATTCCTTGAGTTTTTGTTTTAATTTACTAAAATCATCTTCAGATATATTACCCACATGACGACTTAATCTCTTTGCATCAATTAATTTAATTTGTGACAATATTGCTGAACTTTCGATTCCTTTTAAAAATGAAAAATTAAAAGTTTTTATCGTAATTTCATTTTTTACTTTTTCTTTTTTTGTCGTGTCCATATACCATTTTAAGTAAATCTATGTCTTTTTTTGTTTTGGTTAGAAGATGTCTGTTTTTTTCCTCTAAACTTTTTAAAACATTTTTACCATATTTATTTCCAACAAATTCATCATACATTTTTGAAAACATGGCAAAATCTTTTATAAAACAATGACCGCCGGCACCTCTTCCGCTTTTGTGAATTGGTTCAATGTGATGTTTCCCTATTCTTGGATCAGCTGTTATTGCTTCTTTAACTATGTCCCAATTAGCGCCAGAGTTTGAAACTAAATCATAAAAGATATTAACAAATATTACTTTTGTATAAGACATACAATTTCCTCCATACTTTATAAGTTCTGCGTCTTTTGAATTGCAAATCAGGTTGTATGGTGATTTGGGAAGTGTTTTTAAGATTTTATCTGCTTTTTTTTTATAGATATTATTCCAAACAGGCAATCCTATTATATTTCTATCTGGGTGTGCCGCATCATATGACGCAGTTGCTTCTGTCAAAAATTCGGGTGAGTGAAAAATATAAATATTCCTATTTTTTTTCTGAAGTTCCTCTGTTTTACCAACTGGAATTGTTGACTTAATAATAGCTGTTTTATTTTTACCAATGAGTTTTAAGGCCTCTTTTATTATACTGTCATCAAATCCTTTTGGGGTAGTTGGCGCTGGGACTGCTATAAAAACAATGTCGCATTCTTTTATTTTTTCTTTATTGTGTTTGTGTGCTTCTTCGGCAGAATATCTAACTACACTAAATCCTCTGTTTTCAAAGTCATTAGCATAATTCTTGCCTATATATCCTTGTCCTATAAAACCTATATTTAATTTATTTTTGTTTTTTAATTTTTTCATAATTCAAAAAGTTTTTTATAATTCACCAAATATTTATCTGAGTTGAGAATAATATTATTATTTTCCAAAACTTTTGTAGCATTTTTAATTAATTTATTTCTTAAAATATTATTATTAACAATCTTTGTCATTTTTTTAGAAAAACATTCTTTGTCGTCTGCATTACAAATCATGGCATTTTCTTCATCTTTGAACCCTTCTTTTATAATTCCAACATTTGAGGAAATAATTGGACAATTGCATAAAACCGCCTCAATAAATACCATCCCATACCCTTCATAAAAAGAAGATGAAACAAATGCGTCCGCAGTTTTTAAATAAGTGTGAATATTATTGCTCCAGCCTTCAAAAATAATATTTTTTTGTAAATTATGTTTTTTAACGAACTCTTCCAATAGTTTTTTACAATTTCCATCCCCTATTATTATAAGGCCGGTTTTTGGATTCTGTTTTAACGCTTCTTTAAAAGATTCTATAATTGTTGGAATATTTTTTTCTTTTTCAAGCCGTGAAATAATTAAAAATATAAAATCAAATTGAGAATATTTTTTGTGTAAATCAGTGGTTATTTCAGAGTTTATAATTTTTTGTTCATCAACAACAATTGGAAGTATTGTAATTTTATTTTTATCTACATTAAATTTTTTTATAATTAAATTTTTAATACTTTCTGATACAACTCTTATAGAATCAGCTTTTGGTATTACAAAGTTAGATATTGGAATTCTTAATAAATTTAAAATGTGTCCCTTTTTAAAATATGAACTGAAAATGTCAGTATGAATCTGAATATTCAATTTTATTTTTGACCTAAAAGATAAAAACCATCCGACTAGACCGGTCTCAAATGGATCTTGTGCTGTTATATAAGAATTATTTTTATTTAGTTTTTTTTCTTTTATTATTCTTAACCCTATTTTTATTGCATCCAAAACATAAAACCATCTATTTATTGAATTGGTTGGGTAAACAAATAATTTTTCTCCAAATTTTTTTTGATTAAAATTTATATTTAAATTTTTTTTAGTATTAAAAACAATTACATACATTTCATCGAAAAGTTTGCTGTAGGAAAAAATTCGTGAGTGAGCTTCACTTTCTATATCAAAAATTCTTCTTTCTGTTCCTATGCTAAGTAAAATCATAATTTCTTATAAATATTTAAAAATTCCTCTGCTATTTCTGACCATGTATGAGAGGAATTGTATTGTTTTATTTTTTCTTGTTGTTTTAAATAATTTTTCTCGTCTGCCAAATAAAGTATTTTATTCTTTATGTCTCCTTTGTCTAAAGGATCAACAAAAATGCCTATATTTTTGAACTTCTCGTAATAATCGCTATATTTTGTCAGTATAAACGGTTTATTAAACCTTATAGCGTCAAGTATATAATTTGGCCCTATATCACTTAAAGAGGGTAATATTACCACATAACAACTCTTGATTTTTTCAAACAATTTTTCGTGAGAAAGATTTCCCGTTTCTAAAATTATCTCCTCGTTTTTTTCTTTTGCTTCTGAAAAGGCCTTTTTTAATAAATCGCCGTTTTTCAACTTAATATCTCTTACAAACCAAAGAAAGTTCTTTTCTTTGTATTTTTCGGACTTTTCTTTTTCTCCAATAAAATTTTCTATTACATAAATATTTTTCTTGTCTGAAAGTTTATAATCTCTAACAAAAATATCCTTTTGCCACTTTGTGTTAAATGCTAGTGAACCAGAATTATTTAAAACAAATTTTGTTAAAAAGTAAATGATTTTTTCTTTTATAGAAAACTTTTTATGTCCGAAATAAAAAATATTCAATGGAATCATGTGCCCAGTTCGTTCTACATAAGATTCCCACAAAAAGTCACCACCTATTCTTATTACATTTTTTTTTCTAAACAAAATACACGCGAGAATTGTTGGGAAACCGGTGCTAAATGTATCGAGAGATATTATAAAATTTTTACCAAATAAATTAAAGACTGCTTTAAAGAAAAAAGCTATGTGTCTAATAACAATTGGTAGTTTGTGTTCAATTTTATACGTTATTACTTTTACAGTATGCTCTTTTCTTTTATATTCCTCCTCTAATTCTTTTGCATATTGTGATGGTCCACCAACTTTTGGTGGGTAAATCCCGGTTGTTATTAATATTTTTATTTTTTGATTCATTTTTATTCATCCCCACACTAATCTTAATTTTAATAACATTGACCTTGTTTGCTTGCCACGTAGTGAGCTTTGCTCTACTACTGTGGTTTCTTTATCTATCTCAAAACTCACCGTTTTTACCCTATTTTACAAACTAATCTGTTTCAAACGAAATTAAGATTAGTGTGGGGACTCAAAAATTTCTATTTCGTTTGAGATTTTTTCTATGTCTTCTTGGTCTTTTTGTTCTCCCCTCGTTGAATTTTTTCTGACATACAGATAACTCACAATTGATAATAATATCACAGAAAATAAGGCTATCACCCACTTGAAAATATCCTTATTTGAAGCCGTGTTTTCAATAATTTCAGAATTTACTACTGACGCAGAATTATTTGCCTCGTTTGAATTTTTCTTCATTTCAGCTACAATATTCACACTCTTGTTTGCTTCTTCATTCAAATTTAATAAATTTTTGTTTGTTTGTGTCACATTACTATTCTGGTATGAAATTTTTGAACCAATATCTTCGTTTTTATTAAAAGAAACAGCTAAACTACCGTTTGGATAAAGAAGATTTACAATTGAGTTTTCTTTTGTAATTAAATTTGTTGTATTTTTAGAAAAAATGATTTTTTGGTTCGGTAAAATTATTGTATTTTTTGGTAATGTAAAAAAATTATTATCAACCTGCAACCGCCACCATGATAAATCCAGTTCTCTATTGGTTTTATTGTAAATTTCAACAAAATTATCTTTATCAGTTCTTCCTATATTTGAAATAATAATATCTGCAGGAAGTGCATTTACATTTATTCTATCTGTTGTTGAAAATTCCCCAGACGAAACATCTAAAAAAATTACATATTTTCCTGGATAATTATATGAATGCAAAACCTTTTCTCCTTTTTTAATAGAACCATCACCAAAATTCCATAAAAAATCTGCATTCTCAAGTTTTTTATTTTCTAAACCAAAAGCCTTCCCTTCAAAAAAAGTATCTGCCCCAACAATAACTGTTTTATCTTCCCCAGCAAAAGCATACATTTGAGGCCTTAAGTCTGGTCGTGTATTGTTGCTACTTGTGGCTTGATTGCTTGAGATATTTTGATTTGAAGAGTTGTTAGAATTATTATTTTGATTTATCGAAATTGAAAATGCTGATGAACCAAGGGTTGGGGAAGAAGCCGTCCATCCCGAGCTTGTTTTTTGTAGAGAGTTTCCATCCCCATTCGCGCCAATTTCCTGACCATATAAAACCTTATCAACTTCTGTTCCTTCGGCATTTAAAATTCCAACCTGCCCTGAAGTATTTTTCAAACTCATTACGGTATCTATAACAGAACCATAATATGATGAATTTTCCGAAATAAAGAGAGACGCATCACCGGTCAAAATGATATATACTCCAGAGCTTAACAAAAGAGAGCCCCTGCTAGCGTTTTTTGGTGGTTCATTCAAAACATGGTTAGAATCATCAAAAAATTTCCAATCAGTAATATCAACCAATTCACCACCAGAATTAAAAATTTCAATCCATTCCCTTCCAGTATCCGAACCAGAGTTGTCATACATTATCTCTGTAATAAAAATATCCGCGTGAACATAACACGGTAATGCTAACGCGAATATTAATATAAAAAGATAAAAATAATACTTCATTTTGTTATTTCTTATCTTCTTTGTGTTCCTTACTATCTAATTTTTCATCTTCTACAACTAATATATTCCTTAAAACCTCTTCCGGTATTTCTTTTTGTTTTTCTCCTTCATCATCAATAATTTTATCTGGAGAAGGTTCGGTCTTTGATGCTATTTTTGTGTCTTCTTCTGTTTTTTTTGTATCTGTGTTTGTATTTTGAGTACTCTTACTCCCATTAGAACTAATCAAGGTTGATGTTTCTCCATTTTTTTTAGTTTCACTAAGAATCTCACTTAATGCTTCTCTAAGAGCAAAAACATTTTCCTCTGACATTTTCTTCTTTCTTTCAATTGGTTTTTTTGTATCATCAACTGGTTTCAAATAATTAAGTGAGATGGCCTTTCTAAATTCTTCCTCATTATTTTGTGTCTTAAATGGTTTATGGAAAGTATTATTTTGATAAGTTCTATTTCTTCGATTTTTTTGTTCATCTATTTGTTGATTTGGTCGTTGCAATATAGGTTGTGAGGTTTGTTGGTTTGTTGTCTGTTGACTTGTCTGTTGACTTGTCTGTTGACTTGTCTGTTGATTCTCTTGTCGGTTTGAATACTGATTATTTTTATAATTATTTTGTTTAAAATTGTTTCCAAAATTTTTATTTTTTTCACTATTAAAATTTTCTTTATTTTTTGAAAAATTATTATTTTTGTTCGGTTTAATTTCTTGTTTAAAACTGGAAGCGCTATCATCTCTCTTATTAACTTTATAAGTGTTTGTATGCCAATCAATAATATAACTCTCAACTTCCGCACGAGGTCTACCAAACTTCTTTCTGGAACTCTCAATTATTCTTTCTTTAAAAGAAACCTCTGGAGCCTCTATTGGCGGAAGCGTTCTGGCTGAAAAAGGTGGCGAACCTATGCCGTCTATTAACAATTTCAAATATACTTGAGCGAAACCAAGATTTACCAAATCTTCTGGGATAAATTGGGGAGCAAATTCTTTTTCTAACTCTTTTGCATCATTTGCTCCTATTCTAAAAACTATCATTGTACCAATATTTCCAAAAACCGCCGCCTTAACTTCATCAACCATCTGTTCTATATATTGATGGGCTATTGTTAAATTTAATTTATATTTTCTTGCTTCTGATAAAATATCTGCAAACGATTCATTGGCAAAAGATTGAAATTCATCAACATATAAATAAAAGTTTGGAAGTTTTTTTAATCCCTCTTCAGAAACATCCGCACGTGACATAGAGGAAAGATAAATTTTTGTTATGAGCATTCCTCCAAGCAAGCTTGCGTTTGCCTCTCCGACTCTCCCTTTTGATAAGTTAATTATAACTATCTTTTTATTATCCATTATATCTCTGAAATCAAAAGAAGAGTGGGGCTGTCCTATGATGTTTCTTATCAAAGGATTTGAAATAAATTGTCCAACCTTATTTTGTATTGCCGCTCCAGCCTCTTGCATATATCTTTCTCCATATTTTGCAAATTCATCTTGCCAAAACGCCTTCACCGAAACATCTGTCACATTATCAACTACTATCTTTCTGTATTCTTTGTCTGCCAACATTCTATTAACACCAAGAAGTGTTGCTTCTGGATATTCAAGAAGAGCAAGTAATATATTATTCAAAATATATTCCATTCTTGCGGACCAAGAATCAATCCATATTTTTTTAAACGCGCTCATTAATCCGTTTGCAACAAGATGTCTTTTGTCCATGCCAACATCTTCCATAACATTAAAAGAGATTGGGTTGTCCAAATCAAATGGAGCAAAATAAAGAACATCGTTTATTCTGTTTTCAGAAACATAATCAAGCAGAAGTTCTGCTGACTTTCCGTGAGGGTCAACAAAGGCAATACCATTGCCATCCTGTATGTCTTGGATAGCCATATTTTCAAGAAGAGTAGATTTGCCTGTTCCAGTTTTTCCTATTACATAGACGTGTCTTAATCTATCTTTTCCTTTTATGCCAAATCTTGTCTTTTTGTTTCTGTAATCAGTTTCAGCAAAATATGTAATTTTATCTCCATTTGCCATTGTGTTAATTATAGAATGTTTAGAGAAATAAAAAAAGCCGTTCTGGGACACAGAACGGCTTTCTATACTTATATTGTTATAGAATCCCAACTTGCTACATCTGCCTCCGGAAATATTTGTTCTATAAAAAACCTAAAAATTCCCCAACTTGTGCAAGTCATAAAAAAAATTCCACATCCATACATTATAAGCATTACACACATTAAAAAAGTGGAGATGTCGGTTGTTTTAATTGCCAATATACCCGGGTAAAATGAGTAAAGAATAACTGATACCAACATTATTCCTGAAATAAATCCGATAGCAATAGATATCATTGGTAATTCTTCAAAATTATCAGAAATAAGATTATCTTCTAACCCATTTTGTAACTTGTTTTTCTTTGAGAATATCCAATATATGCCTGTTATTTGGAAAAATAAACAAAAGATAACAATAACTAAAATGCCAGACTGAAGTTCGTGAGTAAACACCTTAACCTCCTATTTTTAATTTATTATTGAACTAATTTTCGTATATATTATATATTATTCAATAATTTTGTCAATTTTTTATTTTCAATCTATTCTCTAATTCAATTGAATGGTTGAGTAGAAAATGATTAGAATTTAAAAACCACTTTCTAATTCGCACGAATTAGAAAGTGGTTTTATGTTTTTATGTTTTTATGTTTTTAGTGATTTAGTGATTTAGTGATTTAGTGATTTAATGATTTAGTGATTTAGTGATTTGGTGATTTTATTCTTTGAGCAAGGCTGATTCCGTGTAAGTATTTGCAGCGTCCCACAACATCCACGAAGTTAAACCAGAATCGTATGTCGCCTGAATTTGTTTTCTTACCATTTCTGCCGTGTATGTAGCACCTAAATCAAAGTCTTGAAGCCATGGACGAAGTTTTTTTACACTTTTACTTGTAGTCTTGTTAAATGGAAGCGTGGTCGTCGCGATCCCAACATTATCAAGTGCGATCGCACGTTTGACCGCAAAATCCATTGAATATTTAACTACCTCGTATGGATATGATGCTGGGTTAGAAAGACCTATGAAAGTTTTTGGGTAATGAGACGGATAAACCATTGGTGCTATAAAATCAAAATATGGTAACGCTCTTTCTAAAACTTGTCCTATATTTAAATCATCAGAATTAGTTGTCACCATCCCAAACAAATCTGCCGAAATTGGTGCATTTGTTTCTTTTTTAAGTTTGTTTGATAAATATCTAAAAAAGTTTTCCATAATAACCGTCTTTCCGTTTTCTTTGTCGGCCAAAATTTTTTCTTCACTAAACGGATAACTAATGTCGTTCATATTTCCATCGGAAGGAAATCTTATATAATCAAAATTTAATTCATCAAATCCGATTCTATAACTTTCTTTCCCGATTGCAACAGCATAATCCCAAACCTCTTTTGAACCAGCGTCTAACCAGCTTATTCCTTTATGATCTTTCCAGACAGCCCCATTTGAAGCTCTCTTAACCGCAAGTTCTGGTCGTTTTGAAACTAATTCATGGTCTTGAAAAACAGAAACTCTTCCTATTACATAAATATTTTTGTCATGTAGTGTTTTTATAAATTCTTTTATATCAGGAATTCTATTTTCCGACGAACCAACTTCTTTCAGAAAAGGATCTTCAACTTCAAAAGATATTTTCCCGGTGTAGTCTTTTATGTCTATAACAATTGAGTTTATTTCAGTTCTATCAATAATATCTATAACTTTTTTTCTAAAACTTGGGGTTCCAGCAACCCAGCTCGTCATATACAAAGCTTTTACAATTTCTGGGGTTTTAATGTGTGTTGCCTTAAAAACATTTTCCTCTTTAGTTTGTATCTGTTTTTTATTGGCACTCGGGGAGTTATATTTCGTAGGAATCACCATTGGAACAACAAAAAAAAGAACCACAAAAAAAACCAACAAAAAAAACGACAACAATAAATGTTGTGTTTTTTTTGAGGTATTGTTTTTTCGTTTAAACATTTTTAATTTTTGTAATCTGAGTTTTTATGGTTGTTCTACTTCTTCCTTTTTTTCTTCATTTTTATCTTCTCTAAAAAGTAAACTTTCGGCTTTTTTTATAGTTAATTTCTTTTTATGAATTCTTATCCCTATTTTCTTTGCAACAAAATCACTTAACGTTCTGTCGGAAAGGAATGCGGAACCAACAATCCAAAGTGATAAAATTATTATAAAAAAGTACTTAAAACCAACCGGGATGCTAAAAAGAGGAATTAAAGCAATTATAATTCCCAATGTCATAAATAATTTTCTTTTTCTGTTCATCCCTATACTAATCTTAATTTTAATAATATTGACCTCATTTGCTTGCCACGTAGTGAGCTTTGCTCTACTACTGTGGTTTCTTTACCTGCTTCAAAATCCACCATTCACCCTTATTTTATAGACTAATCTGTTTCAAACGAAATCAAGATTAGTGTGGGGATTCATATTAATATTTACCCTGTGAAATAAAAACCTTCAGGTTTTATGATACTAAAGCATCATATTCCACGGGGTAAATTATACACTATTTTCAATGTTTTTTAAACTTTATTATCCGCCCATAATTTATATACCATTGTTTACAGTAATATATAAATATGGCAAGCGGATAATAAACCCAGCACTATTTTTACGAGATAAGCTCCCACAATTTTTAGTTTGAAAGACTAAAAATTATTTTCAATATTCACAAAACTCTTTTAAACCATTGAGTAAGAAATTGTTTTGTAAAAATAGTGCTGGGTTTAACTACCACAAGATTACAATTGGTTAAATATTGTATTGTACCAATTGTAATGTGATAGTTAATTTTTTGAAATAATTACAACAAATTCACCCTTAATTTTATCTTTATTTTTATTAAAATAACTTAGAAGTTCTTCCGAATCTCCTGAAATAATTTGTTCATAGATTTTTGTAAGTTCACGAGCAATTGTTATTTTCTTATTGTCTTTTAAATATTTTTTTAGAGATTCTAATGTCTTTAAAATCCTGTGAGGTGATTCAAAAAAAACAACTGTTCTTTTTGATTCGGAAATTTCTTTAAACAATGTTTCTCTTCCCTTCTTATGCGGTAAAAATCCTAAAAATAAAAAATCTGACACCGGAACTCCTGCACCAGAAAGAGCTGAAATAACTGCACTCGGTCCGGGTATCGGAATTATTTGTATATCTTCTAAAAATTTTTCTTTAATTTTAGAAACAAGAAGTGAACCTGGGTCAGAGATGCACGGCGTGCCTGCATCAGAAACAAGTGCTAATGTTTTTCTTTCTTCAATTAAATCTAAAATTTTATCAATTTTTGATAATTTACTTTGTGAGTGATAACTCATTGTGGGAGTTTTAATTTCATACTTATCAAGTAGTTTTTTGGTAACTCGTGTATCTTCACACAAAACCAAATCAACCTCTTTTAGAGTACGAATTGCCCTAAGGGTTATGTCCTCAAGATTTCCTATTGGCGTGGCTATAATAAAAAATTGTTTCATTGCCTTTTAATATAACATTTTGAAATGGTTTTGATAAATTATGAAATATAAACAAAAAGATTGCCACAGAATGAGTCTGTGGCAAAAGTTATTTTCTAGATTTAGATTTTCTAACCGAAGCCTTGTGTAAAAAGATATTAGCAGTGTAATCTTTGTCACCAGGCGAACATTTTTGAATTAAAAAAGTACCTAGTTTATATTTTTTTAATCCGAAAAGATAAGTGGAGCCATAATTTTCAAAATCTCCACGTACTCTTCTTTTAACTATGAGAAGATATCTTCCGCTATATTTTTTAACAAGTCTCGTTTGATTTCTAAGATAGAATTCAAATTCTATCTTTAAAGCATTCCGTGCCATTTTTCCTCCTTAGAAATTATGGTTCAAAAAAAATAAATTAAAAATTTGAAATAACCTACCATCTAAAATAAAATAGTATACTTATATTTTATTTTAATCAAGTTTTTAAAGAAAAAACCACGGAGGCGTTGCCTCCGTGGTCTTTTTTTGGACACTCGGTGTCCAAGTTTGGGTAATATTATAGGACTATGTTTAGAGATATGCTTATTTTAAGCCGTATTTTATTAAAATACTTGACAGAAAAATCAGATTATGCTATCATGTATGTAGATTCAAAAACAATTATTTTTCAATTAAATGCTCGGGAGGGCAAAATGAAAAAGTGGTTCTTTATAAAAATAATGTACCAGCAAGAATTTTCCGCTGATATTTTGGTAAAATATATTTCAGAAGAAGAAATTGAAAGTATTTTACCTAATCTTTTTTATTCATTTGATGAATATGGGTTATAAATTTATGAACTAACCCAAGATGGTGAGAAGGTAGAAAGAAACGATTTGTCACAAAAAATTGTTGCAAACCGTGAAAAATCATCAGATTCTCTGTGGTGGAACAAAGACAAAGAAAGTAATTTTGACTATTAATTTAGTCAAAAGAAACCCGAGCTATACGCTGGGGTTTTTTAGTTTCTATTTTTCTCGTTTTTTAACTATTCAACTATTTAATTAAATTAGAAAATAGTTTTGCTTTTATAATTTAGTGATTTAGTGATTTTTATCTGTGCGAGTCCGCGTTTAGTCCGCGACTATCCGTTTGAGTCGTTCTGGTATATGCACTAAAATTTCATAAGGAATTGTGTTACATTTTTTAGCAATTTTTGTAACGGAGTTTTCATCATTACTATTAGAACTTATAATAACAACCTCATCACCAATTTTAACTTGTTCTGTATCTGTAACATCAATCGTAGTTATATTCATACTTACAATTCCTATAATGGGACAAAATTTATTTTTAATTTTTAAAAAACCATTATTTGAGAGTCGTCTATCAACGCCTTCATAATATCCAACCGGAATATTTGCAATCTTCATATCTTTTTCCGCTGTAAAAGTCGTGTTATATCCCACCTTGTTGCCTTTTTTTATTTCTTTAATTGAACTAATTACTGATTTCATTTCTAAAACAGGTTTTAAATTTAATCTGTCATCCAGACTTACGTTTATCCCATATAAACCGATACCTAGTCTCATTGCGTTTGCGTTAATACTTCCAGAAAACATACTTCCAGCCGTTGCTGATATATGATAATAAATTGTTTCTGAAAAATTCTCCTTCCAAATTTTTACAATCTCATTCCATTTTTCTATTTGATCAATTGTATAACCAGAATCATCCCCGTCCGCATCTGCAAAATGTGAACATATTCCTTCAATAAAAATATTTTGATTACTTTTTATAATCTCTATTGCCATTTCAATTTCAGAAATAAGAAAACCATTTCTGTGCATACCTGTATCAAATTTTATATGAAACTTTGTTTTCGTTTTTAAATTTTTAGATAAATTTTCTAACTGTTCAAGAGAACCAATAGTAAACGCAACATTTTTTAATTTGCTATTTAAAATATTTTCTTCTAATGAATAACCTATTATTAAAATTTTTGATTTGATTTCCTCATTTCTTAAAATCATTGCTTCATAGTAAGAATCGACGATCAAAAATGGAATATTTTGTGGGCTTGCCCCGTTAGAAATAGCAGACACTTGCGTCTGCGTTTTATTTCTAATGGGGTCTAAAATTTTTGCGATTTCAATAAGCCCATGCCCATAGGCATTGCTTTTTAAAACCGGAGCAATATCAACATTAGAATTTAATTTTTTAAATTCATTTAAGTTGTTTAAAAGATTATCTTTATAAATTAAAACATCAATGAGAGATTTGTAATTAAATCTTTTTTGTCTTATTTTTCTAAATAGTTTTCTCATTGTGTGCGTATTATGATTGTTGTGCGCGTGCCAGGACTCGAACTTGGAACCTCGGTCTTACAAATGGCAGTGAGGGAAAAATAAAAATAAAGCGACATTATTGTGCGACCACCAGGACTCGAACCTGGGACCTCAGTCTTATCAGGACTGCGCTCTAACCACCTGAGCTATGGTCGCATATTTTTATTTTGACCGAATGAACCATTTGTATACTTGTTATATCAGGACTGCGCTCTAACCACCTGAGCTACACGCGCAAAATAACAATAAAAATATACCAAAAAACTCGCTATGTGGCGAGTTTTTTGATTGTTTTTAATGACCACTTTATTCTGCGATAGCAGAATAAAGTGGTCACTTATTTTTTAAATACACAAAAACCACCATTATGGCGGTTTTTAATTTTCTGTTTTTCCGCCCAAGGCGGATCAGCCTTTGGCTGAAAATTTGTTAATTACCCTCTCTTTTGTTTCGTTCAACTGTCAGTTTCGCGCATCCGACAAAAAGCGAATGTATTTTTAAGATATGACATTTTTATCTCTAACTTAGCTTTTGGCATAGTTTGATCAACCTTTTCAATCTTATTCCCTTGAGTGGAACAAGAAAATTTATTTTAAAATAATCCACGACCACCTTCCGGTAGCCGTACCTTGTTACGACTTACTCCCTGTCACCGAATTTACCTTAGTTCGTCAAAGACGAGTTTCGGGTACCCCCGGCTCCCTTGAGTTGACGGGCGGATTGCGATTTCTGGAACGTTTCGCATCCCCACGTAGCGAGCGGTTTTCCCGCACTACGCGAGCCCAACATTAATATAAATAAAAATCAAAGTGTAAAATTACAATGTAAAAATACAAAATTTTTCTTTAAATTAATCTTGGTTTTGTCCTTCCTCCGATTTTGGTCGAAGTACTACGACGCAGCTGACTTCTCATGTGTATAACTTTCCACTAGCACATGAGATCTCCTTGGGTCATTTGTCATTCTATTCCGGACATCCTAATCAGGCTTTTTTAAATGATATTTCCCTATAACTCACCGTATAGGTCATATCGCCTTTTTTAGATTGGCTGTCTTTTGCTACTAGGATCCTTCAGTCCTCGCCTCACGGCAGGGGACCTATCCGTTCACTACATCTACAAAATAGATGGGATGATTTTAACATCCTAGACTTGACAAACTGCCAAGCGCATTTCATTTTGAGTACAAGGCTCGAGAACGTATTCACCACAGTTTGCTGACCTGTGATTACTAGTGATTCCAACTTCATGGGGTCGAGTTTCAGACCCCAATCTGAACTGAGGCTGATTTTAGGGATTGGCTCAGGATTGCTCCGTCGCGACCTACTGTATCAGCCATTGTATTACGTGTGTAGCCCAAGGCATCAGAGGGACATGCTGACCTGGCGTCATCCCCCCCTTCCTCCTCTCCCTAAAAGAATTTTTAAATAAGAAGTTCGGCTTCTCAAGAGGAAGCCAAACTTCAAAAATTCACTTAGGGAGAGGCAGTCTCGTCTGAAATTTATAACAGACAATAAGGGTTGCGTTCGTTACCCCACTTAAGGGAACAGCTCAAGCCACGAACTGACGACGGCCATGCATCACCTGCCTATTCGTTTAGCTTTTCTGTTTCTAGAAAAACGTAAAATAGGTTTCAAGCCTTGGTGAGGTTCTTCGGTTAGTATCGAATTAAACCACATAATCCACCACTTGTGCGAGCCCCCGTCTATTTCTTTGAGTTTTAACCTTGCGATCGTACTACCCAGGCGGTTCTCTTAACGCGTTAGCTTCGCCTCCCAGAGGGTCGATACTCCGAAAAGCCAGAGAACAACGTTTACAGCGTGGACTACAGGGGTATCTAATCCCTTTCGATACCCACGCTTTCGTGTTTCAGTGTCAGGAAATGTGCCAGTTTGTTGCCTTCGCTTTTGGTGTTCCCCATAATATCAACGGATTTCACCCCTACACTATGAGTTCCACAAACCTCTCACATCCTCTAGTCGTACCGTTTCTTTTGCACTTCTTCGGTTAAGCCGAATATTTTGACAAAAGACTAATACAACCACCTACACACCCTTTACGCCCAGTGATTCCGGATAACGCTTGGGGCCTCTGTATTACCGCTCCTGCTGGCACAGAGTTAGGAGCCCCTTATTCATGAGGTAACGTCAATAATTTCCTCCCTCATAAAAGATCTTTACGTCCCGAAGGACTTCATCAATCACGCGATGTCGCTCCGTCAGGCTTTCGCCCATTGCGGAAGATTCTCGACTGCTGCCACCCGTAGGTGTATGGACCGTGTCGCAGTTCCACCGGTGGAGGTCAGGCTCTCACCTCTCCTAGACGTCATAGCCTTGGTAAGCCATTACCTTACCAACTAGCTGATATCCCGCAGGCCAATCCCAAAGCGATAAATCTTTATCCAGCACTTAATTTTGTTTACAAGAGACTATTTCTCATTCTTTCTTTTACAAATCTCTTACTATTACCATGGTGTTTTAGTTTTACTTCTCGTGATCTTGCATCACTTTCATTTTTATAACCTTCGACATATACAAATTCCCATGGAACACCATGCTTGGTAGCAATGTTCTTGAAATTGTTGTGAGACAATAGTCTCTTGTCTAGGTCATTAGTAAAACCAATATAAAGTTCTTGTGTCTTTTTGCTTTTTATAATATAGACATAAAACATTACTCCATTATAAACAAAATTAAGTGCTGGAACTATCAGGTATTATTCCGCCTTTCGACGGATTATCCCTGACTCTGGGGGTTGTTCCTACGTGTTACTACCTCGTTTGCCGTGGGTCTAAACCCACTCGACTTGCATGCCTAATCCACATCGCCAGCGTTCATCCTGAGCTAGAATCAAACTCTAACTTAAAAAGTTGAACGAAACAAAAGAATTGGTAACTTGCCCTATGAAATAAAAATTCTGAAAGAATTTTTATTTTGCCAAAGGCAAAATATTTCACTGGGGTTTCCTCTCCTTTTGCACTAAAAAATATTTTCCAAAAAAATAGATAGGTTTCTATATTATTTTTTCAAAGTTCGGTCATGCAGATTTCGTCATTCATTTCTATACAGGCTCATAATTATATACAATCATTCCAAAAAAGCAACCCCATTAAAAGTTCACCAAGAATAAGTACTTTAACAGTATTCGAGAGAGAATTCGCCTAACGGCTTCTTGTTTCAATCAAAAAGATTCTAGTATTAAACTTCTAACGGGGCAAGGAAAATAAGGATAAAAAGGGTTGACAAAATTATTAAGTAGGTATATAATATATAGTGAAAAGTAGTTCAATAATAATTTAATTTCCTTAGGAGGAAAAAATGCACTATGAAGAAATAATGGAAAGACTGAACAGACTAAGTACAGCAAGTATTAATATGAGGGATGGCTTTTCTGTTTTCAGTGATTCTCGTTGGTATGCGTCAATGGACAATGTTACATGTTCTGGTAAATCTGGCGGTTCTTCCTCTTTTTGTGGAAATGGGTACACCCCAGAATCAGCAGTACAAAATCTTTGGGAAGAAGTTTTAAAAAACGAAAAAAGAGATGGTCTCTTTCTTCGCAAACACAGTTGCCCAAATAATGTCAATATACCCGGAAACGACCCACAGATTTGGGTTCGTTGGAACTCTAAAAAAGATGATTGGGAAAATGTAACTCCATCCCAAAAAGATTTGGAAAGCCATAGAATTCCAGAGGATAGAGTAATAAAATACCAAAGAGTTGAAAACTAAAAAAATAGCCTAACGGTTTTTAAACCCCGATAATATCGGGGTTTTTATTTTGTAATTTAAGATTTGACAAAATTATTTAATAGATATATAATACATAAGAAAATTAGTTCAATAACATAAACAATAAAAACTTTCCTTAGGAGGAAAAAATGAATTGGTTAAAAATTCTTCGCGTAAATCTTGGCTTTTGGATGTATGAGTGTCCATTATCTTTTACCATAATAGCCCTCTGTCTTTTTTTTCTAGCATTTTTTGACTCATTGTTTCTAATTGGAACGTCTACAGAAATATTCGGTATAAAGAAATATTATTTGATTATTATATTCACGTTCATAATATTTTTTTGCATTTTCTTGTTCTTAACCGCAAGAAGAAATGAGAAAAATAATTACAAAATTGCAATTTTTAAAGCGATTGAATATCAAAAACTAATCTACAGAGAAGATAAGGAACTAAATTCCACTGTTTTTCCAAAAATCTCTGTCCTAATTGAAGAAACAGAAAGAACAAGGAAGCCAGAAAAGCTGAACGATTTGATTCAACGTATTCAAAAATTGAAAAGATTAAAAAATGAAAAAAAAGAAAAGGAAGAAATGCTCAAGATTATCCCATCAGAGATAAAAAGAATTCAGGGCGAAATAATTGATCTTGCGATAGGTCTTTAATAATCTTTCCGTCCTTCATAAAACCCTGACATTCGTCGGGGTTTTTATTTTTATATAGTTTTAAGTTTTACCGCACCTCGTTGTATTTCTGCTATCGCAGAAATACAACGAGGTTTATGTTTCAACTATTTAACTATTCAATCATTTTTAACTACACTAAACAAAAAATCAAGCTTAAAACAAAGACGAAATTCAAAGCTTGACAAAATTATTTAATAGATATATAATACATAAGAAAATTAGTTCAATAACATAAACAATAAAAACTTTCCTTGGAGGAAAAAATGAAAATCTTCAAAAATATCTTATGTTTTTTGGGTTTGGTTGCTTACAAAAACATGGGTGGTTTTATTTTCATTACTGTATTACTCGGTTTTATATTAATGGTGTTCTCATTAATAATAATGGAATATTTTCCCAGTCCTTATTGGTATATTTTATTTTCTTTTGGAATTTTCCTTATGATAATTTTCTTGGTTGGAGTACACTACTCAAACAAAAAAAATTACAAAGTTGCAATTTGGGAAGCAAGAAAATTTCGAGGGGAATTAAATTCTCGAGGAATACTAATAACAGACAAAATCTCTGAGAAAATATCTATATTGTTTTCGAAAACTCTGGACTCAAAAAACCCGGGGATGTTAAATTCTTTCATAGAAAAAATAAGAATTTACAATAGATGGAAAAAAGAATTGATATCTTTAAAAAAAGATCTTGGTGACATCCCTTCTCGTATTGAGGCAATCGAGTCTTCAATAAAAATTTTTGAAAATTCGTTACATTAAATTGTTGTCAAAACCCCGACATTAGTCGGGGTTTTTATTTTTAATTAATTTCAGATTTTACAGAACCTCGTTGTATTTCTGCTATCGCAGAAATATAACGAGGTTTTTATTTTTATTTCTTAGTGCCACTATATCTTTGCGATAATAGAATAGAGTGGGCCTATTTTGTTTTAATTATTTAAAACAAAATCACATATACGCCATGGCGTATATGTGATTTTTGCTTTCTTGTTTTTTATTTTTTCAACTCTACACTTAATTCTGCGATAGCAAAATTAAGTGTAGGTTTTATTGTTTTTTCTATTTACGTCAAGTCCGCATTTTGTTATCTGCGCCCATCTGCGTGTAATCTGCGAAAATCTGCGTCTAAAGGTATTCAAATTCCTTAAACACATCTTTAAATAAATCTATTACTCTTTTAGCCTCTCTGTGAGTTATAACAAAACTTGAACCGCCATGAGCTATGTCGTTTCTAAATTTGTGTGCTTCCCACGCCTTGTCTATTGTATTGAAATCACTTTTTTCAACTGATTTTAATTTCTCTCCTATATTCTCTTGCGTGTGCCCCATTTTTGTGAGCATTTCCCCTAAAATTATATCTGCTTCCAAAATCGCGAGTTTCCAATCGTTTTCATTAAAAGATTCTATGTGTTTCATTATCTGCGCCCATCTTTGATTTGTTGGATTACCTTCAACATCAAGGAGTGCTTTTTCAGTGAGTTCATCAAGTTTTGTTTTTTCTTCTTTTCTTATCTGGTCTATTCTAACAATACAATAAATAATTCCGCCAAAAAGAAATAAAGTTAAGATAGAAGCAATTACTCTATACACATCCCAAATACCTAAAATGTACTGGTATACAATTTTGTATTGTTCCGGATCAAATAATAAAAAATAAATAACCCTGAAAATATATTCTATATTTAAAAAATCAATGGATTGCATGATAATCAAAAAAACAATAAAGCAATGAAACAATGAAACAATGAAACAAAAACTTATACTTATATTATAGTTTTAATTTTCTGTTTCGTTAAGGAACTTCTTACTTATTTCAAATAAAACATCTTCACACATCTGCGGAGCAATTATTTGTAATCCGAGCGGGAGCCCTCCATCAAAACTTCCATCTGACTTCCTATTTGAAGGAATTGAAATCGCTGGTAATCCTGTGTGGTTTGCTGGTCCTGTAAAAATATCTTCCAAGTACATTTTTATAGGATCATTTATTTTTTCTCCTATTTTAAAAGCTGGTCCTGTTGTCGTCGGGGTAATTATTGCCCCAACTTCTTTAAATGCTTCCTCAAAATCTTTTTTTATAAACTCCCTAACGGCTTGGGCCTTGTTGTAATAAGCGTCGTAATATCCAGCAGATAAAACATACGTCCCTAAAATAATTCTTCTACGAACTTCTCTCCCGAACCCCGCTCCACGAGTTTTAAAATAATCATCAATTCCGTTTTCTCCATCTTTGTGTAATCCATACCTAACCCCATCAAATCTAGCAAGATTTGCAGACGCTTCAGCCGGAAGAATTATGTAATACGCCGGAACTGCATACTTTATATTTGGTAAGTTTATTCCTTTAATTTTATATCCTAATTCTTCTAATTTTTTAACAGATTCATTAAAATTATTTTTTGTAAAATTATCTAGTCCGTCTATTTCATTTACAAAATTTGGCACTCCAATAACTCTTGCCCTGTTAAATAATTTCACCTTTGGTGAAATTCCCGCTTCGCGGGATTTAACGGGGTGAATTTCCTTATTTTCTGTCGTTGTTGAATCTAATTCATCTTTTCCTTTTATTACATTAAAGATAATTTCAACATCACTCACACTTTTACCAATTGGACCAATGACATCAAGAGATGAGCCAAGGGCAATCAGACCACTTCTAGAAACAGAACCGTAGGTGGGTTTTAGACCGACAGTACCACAGAAAGATGACGGTTGACGTATAGAACCCCCCGTATCAGACCCTAGGGCTCCCAAACAGCTATTCATAGCAACTGCCGATGCAGAACCACCGGAAGAACCCCCAGGAACTCTTTCCGTGTCTAATGGGTTTTTTGTAATTCCGTACACTGAAGTCTCGGTTGATACACCCATTGCAAATTCATCCATATTCGTTCTACCCAAAAATATTGCACCCGCGTCCTTGAGTTTTTTTATTGCAGTTGAATCATAAGTTGCAACATAATTTTCTAAAATTTTTGAACCAGCAGAAACCTTTTGTCCTTTTATTAAAATATTATCTTTAATCGCCAACGGAATTCCTGTGAGTTCCGTGTAGTTTTTTTCTTTTATTTTTCTATCTGCTTCTTTTGCTTGTTCTAGTGCCGTTTTTTCAAAAACTTCAATATAGGCATTTATCTCTTTGTTTTTTTCTTTTATAACATTTAAACATTCTTTAGTAAGTTCCTGCGAAGAAAAATCTCCGTCAATAAGATGTTTGTGTGCAGATTTTATATCTAAATTTTCTATGTCAATCTTCATAAAATTTTCTTTACCTTAACATAGCTGTCTTTTTTGTCTGGGGCCTCTTTTAATAAGTCCTTACTAAATTCACCCCCAACATGTGGATTTTTATCCTCCCTCATAATGTTTTTTAGTGAATTAACATTTTTAACATCTTTATCAATAGAGACATTTTGAATTTGCCCAACATAATCAAGAATTGAATTTATGTCTTTGCTTAAGCCTAATAATTCCTCGTCTTTTATATCAATTCTGGCGAGTTTTGAAAGATTTTTTAATTCTTCGTTTGTAATCATGTTAACCCTGTTAAATAAGACTTGAGACGATTTTTAATAAACATTTTTCCCAAGTGTGTTTTTAAATATTTTTCTCTATGTGTAGCATCATCTCGACTTAGACATGCTTCGTAATGTATTAATTTTATAGGTATTCTATTCTTTGTTGATTCTACGAGTCCTTTCTTATGTTTCTCAAGTCTTAATTTTAAATCTTTTGTATACCCTGTATAGAATTTTTTATCTTTACTCGATTTTAACACATAAACATAATACATATCACCTTTGATTTAAAATTATTTAACAGGGTAAATAATAACATTTTAAACGTGTATTTTTAATACTTGACTCGAGCGGTTATGGGGTATATGTTGTAATAGAATAAATTAGTTATTTCAAAATAAATCGGAGTTTGCAATGGAAAAAAGAAAGCTTCTCAGAAATGTACTAATTGTTGGACTTTTCTTTGGTTTGGCATTTTGGATTTGTTTTTACTCAAATACGATTTTCACAAACTCAAGAATATCTTTTCCGATCATTGGAGAATTACTTTTTTCTCTAATGTTTGTATCGTCATTCGGAATTGGTTTTTACAACGTAACCAATTGGTACATAAAGCTAAATGGTAAAAGTGGGTCAGATTGGATAATGATTAATATCTCGTCTATTAATCTGCTTATAATATCATCAACTATGTTGATTATTTGTTTAGCTACTAGTGTCATTTTGAAAGCATTTTTATCAGAAAATACTAATTTTCTAGAAAAAATGACAATTTTATGGGTATTAATAAATTTGTGGTTACTTGTTATAAATGTAGGTTCACGAAAAGTAATCAAAACATATGAATATGGAGTTATGTCTGAGTAATAAAATTGGGTCTGTCTTTTTTGACAGACCATTTTTTATTTAATTGTTGAGTAGCTTTAAAAATTCTTCTTCATTTAAAATTCTAACATTTAATTCTTTTGCTTTTTCGTACTTGGAACCAGGATCCACACCAGCAACAACATAACCAGTATTTTTTGATACTGAATTTGATATATCTCCGCCAAATTCTCTTATCTTTTCTTTTGCCTCGTCTCTAGACATACTAGAAAGAGAGCCTGTTAAAACAAAAGATTTTCCTTTAAATTTTCCTTCTTTTTTATTTTTTAAATTTTCAATTTCAACATATTTAAGTAAATTTCGGATTAACTCAAAATTGTTTTTGTCTTTAAACCATTCATAAATTGACTGCGCCGATTTTTTGCCAACGCCGTAGATATTTTGATAATCCTCTACTTTTGCTTTTATTACTTTATCTAAATTTTTAAATTCTTCAGAAATAGTATTTGCTGTTTCTTCTCCTATAAAATCTATTGATAGTGATGTTAAAAATCTCGCTAAGGTTATTTTTTTACTTTTTTCTACGGAATTAATAAGATTATCAGCAGATTTTTCAGCAAATCTTGGTAAACTTAATAAATCTTCCTTTCTTAATTTAAAAATATCATCAAAAGAATTAATCAAACCATTTTCCATCAGTAGGTCCACAATTTGAGGACCCATTCCATCAATGTTGAAGCATTTTTTTGAAACAAAGTAATGAATCTTTTTTGAAAGCAGTGAAAAAGATTTTTTATCAACACACTTATAAGCTACTTGACCTTTTGTCTTTTCAATTCTCCCATCTTCACCACATCCTGAAATTCTTTTTGGGAATACAAATGGTTTTGAGTCTTTTTTTCTTAAATCCAAAATTACAGAAACTATATCAGGAATTACATCTCCGGCTTTTTGTAAAATAACCATGTCCCCTATTCTCACATCAAGTCTTTTAATTTCATCCTCATTATGAAGAGTCGCCCTTGATACCAAAGATCCAGCGACTCTGACTGGTTCAAGAACTGCAACTGGAGTTATTACGCCGGTTCGTCCTATCTGAAAAATTATGTCTTTAACAAATGTCGTTGTTTGTGTTGCCGGAAATTTGTATGCTACTCCAAATCTTGGAGATTTTGCCGTATAACCTAATGCTTTTTGTGTCTCATTATTATTTATTTTTAAAACTATTCCATCAATTCCGTAGTCTTCATTATGTTTTTCTTTTGACCATTTTTTATAAAAATTTTCTACTTCATTTATATTTTTACAAAGTTTAAAATTTGAATTTACATTAAATCCAAGTTCTTTTAAAAGTCCGAGCTCTTCTTCTTGATTTTGTGGTTTAGTGATTTTATGATTTTGTGATTTTATTTCGTCTATATCATAAGTAAAAAAATTCAAATTTCTTTTTGCAGTTATTTTAGAATTTAATTGTCTAATTGAACCCGCGGCTGCATTTCTTGAATTTGCAAATAAGGGTTCACCTTCTTTTTTTCTTTCTTTATTTATTCTTTCAAGTTCTTTTTCTGATAACCAACACTCTCCAACGACAATAATATCTACTTGCGATTTCAGTTTTAAAGGTATATTTTTAATTGTTTTTATATTTTGGGTCACCTCCTCCCCAACAATTCCATCCCCGCGAGTTGCACCGGTTTTAAGAATTCCATTTTCATACGTCAAAACGATTTTAAGCCCGTCTATTTTTAATTCACAAAGATACTGTGCCCTGTTAAATTCCGCCACGGGCGGACCAGCTTCGCTGGATTTAACAGGGTGAATTTCTTTTTGAACAAATCTTTTTATCTTCTCGTCCCATTTTTTTAATTCTTCAAAATTAAATATATTGTCAAATGACCACTGTTTAACAAAATGCTTTATCTTTTTAAATTCATCCAGAGGCTTTGAACCAACCCTTTGACTTGGACTTGATAAAGATTTGAATTGAGGATATTTTTCTTCAAGTTCAACAAGTTCATGCATGAGTGAATCATAAGCTTCATCAGAAATTTCGGGCGTATCTTTTTTATGATACAAATTTATGTGTTTATTGAGTGTTTCTCTCAATTTCTCTATTTGTTTTTTTATTTCTTTTTCTTTTTTGTCTATCATTTAATTCTTTGATTAGAAACATTTCAGCTTACAAGTTTTAAGTTGTAAATTTGAGATTTTAGATTTGAGTTTTGAGATAAATTAGTATGTTACCCTTATTCCTCTTTCTACCCTTCTGGCATTTGAAACATCACAAGTATTATAACCACGAGATTCTATTATTGTTCTGTTACCAGATTTATCAACGGTAACAGTTGCACAAAATGGGTCTGGAGAAAAATTTATATTAAAAATTGATACGGATTGCCCCCCTACATTTTCAATAGTTTTGCCATCACACTCTATGTTTGTTGGTGATGAGGTTGAAAATGCGTTCTTTTTTATACCCCAAAAGAGTGCGCACTCAACACCCGTATCAGCAGCATAAAAAGCAAATTGAGAATTTCTACCATAGGAAGATAAGACTAGTTCTTTCAGTGTCACATTAAAAACTGTGATTCCCAAAGACAATAAAAGAGATGAAATAACCATCGCCATTAATAATGTGAAACCGTGAGAGTGTTTTGATTTTATGATTTTGTGATTTGGTGATTTCATGATTTTTACTGCCAATTAAATATGTTCTCTCTGACAGAAAAGTTTTTCATAAAAACTCCGCTCTTCCAAGAGATAATAACATTCACAGATAATTCATCACTATTTACGTTTTTAATCTCTATTGATCTGTTAAATTTAGAGTTTTTCCAATCTGGATTATAACCATAAAAACTATTTGTCGTATCAAATAACAAGTTTGGACAGTTATCACTACACTGCGATAAGGTTTCATTTACTGCATCAACGGCACATTTCTTTCCTATGCAATCAGATAAACCGTTTGTCCAACTCAAACCAGATAATGTGTTCTCATCTCTTTTATTTCTTATATACTCTATAGCCTCTTGGGCAAGATAAAATGCTGTAATCTGGTCTTTTGAAAAGTTAGCCGAAGACAAACTTTTTTGAACAATAACCATCGGACCAACAATTGCAGATATTAAAACGGTTATTGCAATTAAAGTTTCTACAAGCGTAAACCCACTCACTAATTTTCGTTTTGTTTTAAACAAATTACTCGGAAAAACAGATTCGCTTGTGTTTTTAGAAAACACAGAACTAAACCACTTTTCAAACTTGTTTGAAAAGAAAATTAGTGTGTGGGTAAACCCCGACACCAATTTTCTTTTTGTTTTGAACAAATTACTCGGAAAAACAGATTCGCTTGTATTTTTAGAAAACACAGAACTAAACCACTTTTCAAACTTGTTTGAAAAGAAAATTAGTGTGGGGGTAAAACCAGATTTTTTATTAATTTTGTAATTAAATGATTTCATTTTTTGCTTGCCCCGTTAGAAGTTTAACATTATGCGCGATTTAAAAATAAATTAAGCCGTTAGGCGAATTCATTTTTATATTCTGATAAAAATATTTAATCTTAATGAACTTCTAACGGGGTTATTTGCGCTTGCCCCGTTAGAAGTTTAATATTATGCGCGATTTAAAAATAAATAAAGTCGTTAGACGAATTCATTTTTGTATTCCGACAAAAATGTTTAATCTTAATGAACTTCTAACGGGGTGAATCTGCGTGTTTTTATCTGCGCTCACCCCGTCGTGGCGGGGTAAATTTGCGGTTATTAAAAATCCAAAATCCTCTGGCTTATTGTTGTTTGGATATTGAAATTTGATTTTGTCTTTTCGTCTTCGCCAGAATAACCAGATAAAATTATTAAAACCCGCGGTTGTCTTTTGTCGCTTCCACCCTCTGACCCTTGAACATAAAACATCAGTTTTTCTATCTTTACCTCTGGCGCAGTAATTGCAATAAAACTATTTGTTGCTCCGCCTTTTGTGGATTTTTCTATTTGATTATTATTAAGTCTATAAATCACCTGATCGTCTGTTGTATCAATATCTCCGCCCGCTGGTTCAAACGCCAAAAAAGAATTCCCCTCAATACAATCTTTCGGTCCCATAATATCTCCGGACCCACAATGATATGCTGTACCAATTCTAATTGTTCTTGTGATATCTTCTATCGCAAAATTTAGATTATTCATAACAAGCTGTATTGATTGTGATTTTTTATTTGCAGCCATCATACTTAATAAAGATCCAACTCCAATAAGCATAACAACAGAAAATATTGCCACAGAAACAATCATTTCTACAAGCGTAAACCCACACACTAATTTTCGTTTTGTTATAACATTATTTTTCGTACAAAAAACCCTTTGTAATTTTTTAGATAATACACCAAAAAACAACATCCTAAATTTATTTGAAACGAAATTTAGTGTGTGGGTAAACCCCAACACCAATTTTTTTTTTGTTTTAAACAAACTACTCGGAAAAACAGATTTGCTTATATTTTTAGAAGACATGAAACTAAACCACGTTTCAAACTTGTTTGAAAAGAAAATTGGTGTGTGGATGAAGCCTTTATTATTAATTTTATGATTTTGTGATTTCATCTCATTTTAATTACTTGCCCAGTGGAATCTGAAAGACATTTCACTGGGGCGGATGAAAAATCGAGCACTCTTCTTCAAAAGCTCATTCAGAGCTTTTGAAGTCATTCTACCGATATCTGCCCAACATATTTAATCAAAACAGACTTTTCATCTCCCGTTGTGGACGATAAAAATATTCTTGCAGATTCATATAAACCTAAACCAAGGTTTGTCGATATTATCGCATTATGATTTGGTCTTTTAAAAATCACATCTAGTTTTGAATCAGACTCACTACAAGTTTCGTCCCCGTTTGATCTAAAAACACAAAACTTGCTTACAAAATTATTTCCTCTCATATTTATTAATTCAATCATTTCTGTAGATCCATCGTAAGATCCGTTCCCATTTTCATCAGCAAAAAAAACAAAATTTTTTCCATTAGCAATGTCAAAGTGTATTCCGTAACCAACATTAAAATTTCCTGAACCAAATTCTTTAACTCCTGTACCAAATACTTGTGCCTGCCTAACAGCAATCGCAATTTCGTAAGCTAAATTACCTAATTTTACAGAATTATTAAATTGAGAATCTTTAACTAACATTAATGTCGTTATTAATGCAAAAATAGCTGTTGTTACTATTAATTCAATGATTGTAAACCCCGACACTAATTTTCGTTTTGTTATAACATTATTTTTCGTACAAAAAACCCTTTGTAATTTTTTAGATAATACACCAAAAAACAACGTCCTAAATTTATTTGAAACGAAATTTAGTG